>OCZT010007728.1_pt1 | contig 10504 bp, 15 predicted proteins | sample 1539031 | NCBI WGS metagenome assembly OCZT01 (sample SAMEA3539308, study PRJEB22396) | soil metagenome | biome: tundra; feature: field; material: soil | place: USA | collected 2010-05 | depth 0.15 m
GTTCTGATGGACGACTTAAGATTAAGTCACGTAATTCAGTACCCCATTTCTCAGAACAAGCTTTGAAGATGTTAAATGAATCAGACACACAAGCTACAATGCCTGTTGGGTAAAGAGTAAGTACTCGTTTCATTAATTCTAATTCACCTTCTTCACCTTTAAGTGTCATTATAGAGTGTTCGGTTGCTGGAATACTTAACCCATAAATGGTGTTGGTATTGTAAATGTCTCTGATTAATTTAGATGCAACGATAGTATCTGAACCTTTGAAATTAACCAAGTGTGCTGAACCACCAATCTTTGCTGATTGTACACTTGATACACCACGGAAACCGAAATCATTCAACACAAAGTCAACCAAGAAGTCAATCAAATCATCATCATATGATGTGCAATCTTCAAAAGACTTTCTTACAACTTTACGTACTTCACGAGATAACGTAGCAACTGTAATAGGATACCAAACTTGTAGGAGTATTGACTCTAAAAAATTGGTTAACCAAGCACAGTTTTCATCAAGACTTTCAATAACGAATAATACATTCTTGGTCCCAACAACTGTTCCTTCTGGAACTGCTTTTATACTTATGGGTAACTTACCATCATATTTATCAACGATGTAATCAAATTTACTTCTATCAAATACATCTTCACGTCCAAACACACCTAATTTGGTACCAAGATATTCGTATGCTTCATCAACTTCTTCTTTGGTGATAGCAATACCTTCAAGATATTGTTTCAAAATGATTTGTAATCCATAGAATAATGTGTCAGCAAATTTACCACCACGGGATTCCATGTAGGAAATCATTTTGGTCATTTCAGTTCCGTAGAACTTAGGGTGTGAATATTTGTAAGCATCACTACACAAAACAAGATTGTCTGGCTTGGTAATAACCTTTGTTAAATATTTTTGCATTTCTTCAATGCTAGTCCAATCCTTCTCAGCGATTGCACGTTCTAATTTTCTTACTAGATTTCTTTGTAAACTCATAATAATTATTTTTATTGTTACGCTTCTTCTGGTGTTAATTCAATATTTAATTTATTTGTTTCTAAAAAAGCCAATAGCTTTTTAAATAAATCCCTATGTTCTGGCATAATATTCTCTAAACCTATGTCGAATGGTTTCAACCAAGCAAGTTGTTCAATATCGTCAGATGGTTGAATACGCCCAAAAACAAACGTGCCTAAAAATAGAGTTGTCATAATACCATGTTCACTCTTGTTATATCTCCAGTCATCAATCTGACCACTAGCGACATAACGTAAATCACCTATTTCACAACCGCCAGTTTCTTCGTAAAACTCACGTCTTGCAGCAACTTCCCAACAACCATCTGTACGGTCTACAAAACCACCAATAAATCGATATAAATTTTCATTAGGTTTTTTACCTAATAGAATCTGACCTTTTTCATTTTGTGCAACAACATCAACTGTTGGATATGTTACAGCCCATTGAGCAAATGTTGCATGTATAACACCAGCTCTAAAATCTGACGAATTAAGGATTTCTTTGGATACTTGTTTGCGTATTTCAGTACCAGAATAAAAGACATCTGTTACTAATTCCACTGTTGGGAATTTACCTTTGTAGTGAGGGATAAATGAATCACGACTTCCATATAACAATGCAGTTATTTTTGACCCAAATGGCATGCGTATTTCAGCATCTAAATTGTCCGACCATTTTTGGTCTGTGCGTTGGTCTTTATGTGGTAATATAACAACGTCTGGGTATTTCTCTTGTATCATAGCTTTGCGAGATGCAAAGTCTAATGGGTTTGATTTGGTTCCACCTACTTGTGGAATACCTAAAAATATAATAACTTTTTTATGGTTAGAACATACCATATCAATAAGTTTAATATGTCCTTCATGTAATACATGAACTTGGAAACGAGCTATGATAACCCCAATTTCATAATCACTTGGATTAATCTCTGTTTTATATTTCATAATTTTTTATTTAACAATGCAAAGGTACATATAATAAATGACTTCTGCAAATATTTTTAATTTTATTTAGCCAATGCAGTAATCAGTCCTGTAACTGTCAATCCAATACCAACGCAAAACATGATGTTTCTTGGTGTTTGTTGATACGCTGGAGGTGTTACATATTGGGATGTAATATAACTATTTGAACTAGTTGGTGCAACATTTACATAAGTACCATATTGACTACCACCTTCGATAATAGCAGCAGCTGTGAAAGCTACTCCTCCAAGTGTTAAACCAGTACCAATATCTTTACGGATGTCATTGTTACTATTATAGTTATAGGAAGAACCATTTCTTTGAGCAGATACTGTCATCAAAGAAACTAAAAAAAACAAAGTGAGTAATTTTTTCATAGAGTACAAATTAATATACAAAGGTACGAAAAAAATCCGAATAAAACAAATTATTCGGATAGTTTTTTTAGTGTTGGAAACCCATGGCTTTATTCTCTTTCTCTAGTTGACTTGAATAAAACCCTTTATATAATACAGTTATTAAACTAACAGTATCATTTGTTGACCATTCTGGTTCATCTTCAGACATCTCTTTAATGTTATCAGCTAAGTTAGAAATAAAGGCACCTGTAATTTTTGCTTTTTTGCCATTCATATCTCCTGTTAAAACATTATAAACTTCTTTTATTTGCCATTTTTTAGGTAAATGAATTTCACATACCTTAATAATTTGTTCGTCATCTAAGAAACTGTAATCTAAAGTTAAATTAAAACGGCCTGGTCTCTCGGCTGCTTTATCTACCAACCCTTTATCATTGGTTGAAGCCAAAAGACTTATCTTGCGTTTCTTAACACCATCAAAGAACGATAAAAATTGTCCTAATAATCTTGTATAACTTCCGTTATCTCTTGAACCTAAATATAAATCGATATCATCCATGATGATTACAGCATTATCAAATATTTCACAAGCTTCCATAATGGATGTTAAATCATCTGATGTACTAAAATCTGGAATTACGAAAGTAACTATTGGTATTAATTGACGAGCGATTTCTCTAATGCTTTCTGTTTTACCAGTACCAGGTTCCCCATTTAATAAATATCTAGCATTACCACCTCTTTTAACACGTTTGATAAAATGGTTAATAAAGTTTTTTTGAATTTTATTAAGAATAAGTTTATTAGCAGCATCTTTGATATCTACAATTTCTATTCCTCTGAAACGACCTTCTCTTAGTTTAATCTTTATACACTTCCCTTTAAACTGAGAATTATTAAATGCTAATCCTTTTATTTTTTTAAATAATGCTTCAAATTTTGAAACAGGCATTCCTATTTTGGATGTGATATGCAATTGATTGACTAGTTCGTTTCTTTCTAAATATGTTTTTGTTTGAAAGATAAATTCATCATCACTCCCAGCTATTTTAGTTGTAAACCAAAAGGAACCAGTTATTACAAAACTTCCACCGAAACTTATTCTACCTACACTATCTACTTGTCCTTGAGAACTAACGACAACGTTTTTATGTTTCCCACGATAAGCATCATGTAAATAATCATTTAAAATGGCTAACTCAATAAAACTAATATCTTCAGTATGTGATTCTGAAACGTAATCCTCATCTTCGTCATCTTCGTCATCTGACATATACGCTTCATCTATTTCTTCTTCAATTGTCGAACCTAATAATAGTTCTGGTGGAAGTTCTTCACTATCTTTAGCTCTTTTTAATACTTTCTCAGCAAGTTTACCTAATTTTTTATCCTTTTTAGCCATATTAATATATTAGTTTTACTTGTTTATTTATTCTTGTTGTTTAATCACATCCCTATCATTAGGTTTCTCTATCTCAACATGTTTGAGGTTTTCTATTACTTCCAAATAACTTATCGGCTCGTAATCAGTTAACATGCAACCCACATCAATTACTCTTCTATTGTTATAGAAATTAGCACCTTCACCATGATGTAAATTACCATGACAGTGGCCATGTACGTGATAACTACCATGAGATGCCTTGTTCCAAGAATAAATTGGATAGTGCATACAACAGAAAAGAGTTTCAATTCTTTTTCCATCTACCATGTGAGCAATTCTAAGGTCTAAATAATCTTGAACACTTTCAAAACGTTTATTCTTTGATATCTCTCTGTAATCATCATGGTTACCCATGATATAATGGATAGTACCATTCAATGAATACAGCATGCCTTCAACATAGTCTTTATCTTCTTTTCTAGCGAAACTAAGATCACCTAGATAAATAACAACGTCATTATCTGTAACAACTTCATTCCAACGTTCTTCAATGACTTTATGCATTTCATGAATGTCAGCAAAGGGTCTATTATCAAATTTCAATACGTTATTATGAAACAAGTGAAAGTCAGATGTGAAAAAAACGTTCTTTACTACTTTACCTTGCGTTAAATCTATATTAAGTCTCATCTGTAATTACTTTCCCTTAGCTTCTAAATCAGCTTTAAGTTTTGTTAAAATATCGCTAGAATCAGCCAATGTGAATGTTGCTGAATTAGGCTTTTTAAAATTTTGAACTTCTGAATCACCAATGCTTTCAGCTCTTTCAATAAACGATGCTCGTCTAATCGAACCTAATAACCAATTGATATGTTTATCACTTTTAAGTGATTTGGTTATTACCCAATTGTAAAACTCTTGAAACGCAGCATATGACATGAAGGTTGTTGTATCTTTACCAGTAACAGCCAATTTCTTTCCTTCAATCAATTTTTCAACTTCAGTTGCACTGTTTGATTTATCAGCAAATGCTTTTTCTAGATTTTCTAAAAAGAAAGCTCTAACTTTTTCATCTTCTATAGCTACTTTTATTTCACCAACTGATACCAATGTATCTCTTGTTAGTACACATTTGAAATCACCTTTTGGTTTTTCCATTACCTTAATTACATTGGTAATTGGAGTGTAGGCTCTAACCAAGTGGTTTAAGAAATTCTTTGCTTTTGGGTTTGCTAGCATAGCATCTAAGCTAGCGTGGATTTGTTCTGGGGTCATATGTTTGTTTAATTTTTAAGGTAACTATTGGGTCTTTCAACCACTTTTTCTATTTTAGATTTTTTCTTTTTCGTGGGCTCTATTCTTTTTTTAGGCTTGGTTTTAGAAATCGTCTTTTTATTACCTTTTTTCGTTCATTACTCATTAATTAAAAGTTACATTGCAAATGTACTAATATTTTCAACTAAATGCAAGTGCTTCTTCTATTTTTTTACATTAATTTTTCGTCCTTCATCTGTTATTGAAACCAGAGTATCTTTGCCATAAGAAAATGGTGTAAAAACCATTGAATATCCATGGTCAATCCAACGTTTAAAAATAAGTTCACCCTTAGCATTGTAAAGATATAACTCATTTCCGATAACTTGTTTTGTAAATGTTCCAGTCATATTGCAAAGGTACTAATTAATAATTATAGTTGCAAGTTTTTATAAAATAAAGTTATAGAAGTTTTCCAAAAATTCCATAATCTAGTATATACCGCTATATCTCGGAATTGTCTATAAAATAAATCTAAATAAATTGATGCTGACTCAAACTGTTGAGTTGTAATACATGATTTGATAACAGCAACCACTTTTTGTTCAGCAATTATCTGTTCTTTATTCCATGTAACACTAATAGATTTGCTCATTTGACAATCTCTCTTCTTTTTTTAGTAACAAGTATTAATAAATCATAATAATGGTCAATACCAATATCAGTATTGTATCTATGCAAATATAGTGTACAGAATTTTTCCGCAATTCTTGTTTGCTCAAATGTTTTACACGAATTAATAACCTTTATAGCTTTATATTTGTCGCTAGTTATTCTATTACTCATTGATTGTATATGTTAATAGTTTATTACATTTATTACAATATGCTGGTGGTACTTTCCCTATCGGTGTAGTTATAAAATCTTCTTTACCATCATCCCTTACTTCAATAACCACGCAGTTACCTTCTTTCTCATAATCATTTTCAGTACAACTAACATAACACATCATAGCAAAACATCGGTTACATAAAGCAACTGGTTTACCGCCATTAAACTTTATCAGTGGTAGAATTTTATTCATTTTCACTTCATTTTACAAAGGTACGAAATTATTTTGGATTTACCAAACTATTCTAATTTTTCTGTATTTTCACCTGTTTTACCTTCTTGTGGTTCAGCAATTTTTGGTGTGACCAAAAGGTCGTTTAAATACTTCATAGAAGCTTTTACAAGGTCTTCTTTGGTAGCATAACCATTCTGGTCAGCCATATGGATAAGTGTGCATAATGCCTCGCAAACACACGATATATCAAGAGTAATCATCTTGGCAGCTTCTTCTGGTGTTTGTGGTGGAGTTATTTCTGGTGGTTTACCGATAAGGATTTTTTGGTCTCTTTCAGTATCGATGTCGATGTAAAGTGCGTTTTTCATTTTTGTTTGTTTTAACAAAGATACTATTAATTTTTTAAATATTCAAGTTAAATAAGCAAAATAGAAGCATTTTGTAAAAGACTTGTTGGATTTAACAAGTTATTAGGTTGTTCATCACCTATTTCCCACATAGCCCATTTACCATCATATTCAGTGTATAATTCTAAATGAAGCATGCTGGTTGATGGAACCTTGCTTTTATCTTTTTTAAGCACTGGAATAACCCATCCTACCAAATCACCTTCTTTAACTTCATCACCAACTTCAAGATATGCTCTAACTTCACCATAATTGATAATACCAGATTTACCCTTTATCGCAACTGCTTGTGTATCGTTCCACCAAGGCATATCAACTCTAGGACCAGTGAAAAATTCAACAGCAACAACTACACCATCTTCCATTGTAACTACGTCATCACCTACTTCACAATACATATCAACACCAGTATGTACATCATGTTTACGTATAATACCGAATGCTCCTAATTCTTCACCAATAGGTAGTTTATATTTATAGTTTTTTAACGGAAACATTATTCTATTTCTCTAAGTTTTTTATATGGTTTATCATCCAATGATTTGTAAGCTTTTACTGTTTCAACAATCTTACGTTCAGCTTGTAGTTTTTCTTTTTTATTTTCATGCTTGCGCCAAAATCTGCTATTACCACTACTACTACCCCAAGGATTATCATTCCCAGCAACCTTATACATCATTTTTTTATTTTCACCATCCATTTGATAAAGAACACCATCATGCTCTCTACGATGTGTAATATAAGCTTTGGTTATTTTAACTACCAATTCATAACTAAGAGTACATCTATATTTTTTATCAGTATATCCAACTCTCCAATATTTGCTTGATTTGGTAGTGTCTTCGTAAAATAATTTTTTGCCACTAGGACTAAGAGCTTCGTATCTTTCTTTATTTATAGATTTTAACTTAGGCTTTGCAAATTCCCATTTTTTGGTTTTGGTATTCTTATATCTAAATTCTGGATTTCTACCCCAAAGTTTGTCTTTACAAACATCAAGAGCTTCTTGAAAAGCAGCAACATCATCACGTCTAAGAATATCATCACGAAGAACCCATTCAGCATAATAACCATTATGAATTGGCTCTTCTAATTCAATCCAACCTTGACTGCGAATAGCGTCACGAATTTCATCATTTTTCATTCTTAAGCGAATGAGAGTTTTTTCTTTGAAAAAATATTTATTACGTTTTTTTCTACTCATGTAAATAAATATATCACAAATTATGTTTTTCTATATAACTAATCATCGTCTTAAGATAATCAACACTTTCACCACTTAACCCTAAAATGAAATTACAGTTTCTACAAAGGATATCCCTAGTTTTACCAGTTTCATGATTATGGTCTATGTGAGTCTCTTTTTGATGTAAAATTAAAGGTTTTTCACAAATAGCACAAGCCTTGTTTTGATTTAAGAATTTTAAATTTAATTCTTCTGGTGTTAAACCATATCTAATCTTTATGGCATTTAATTTACTTTTCTCTTTGTATTTTGGATTTGTAGCATATAAAATTGCTTTGTATCTATTATTACAAACTTTACAATAATGATGATACCCATCTTTAGATGATTTGGTTTTGTGGTATTCATCTAATATTTTATCACCTTTACATTTAGAACATTTTTTGGTTACCATACACAAAGATACTAACAAATGTCACAAAATGCAAGTAAAATAAAAAATAACAATAGCCGATATAGCCTCGATTTTGTTTCGGATAACCTTTTGAACTATCTATAAACCACCATTTATCTGTCAGTATCTCCACTGACTGGAGACTAACGTCTACCACGCACCTACCCGTTCATCATAGAGCTAAAGGTGTACACTCTCCGAACTATTTGGCTTGCAACCCATGATGCGGAAGTGCAAACGATTAGCATATACCTCTGCATTTAGCAGTTCGTAATGTTTCATCTCCTTCCTCCTTTTGAGAGTTGTCGAGAACTTCCTCTAAATCAACTATCCTTTCGGGTGATTCAGCGATGGTTCCTCGGCCTTGTTATTTAATATTACAAAGGTACTAAATTAAATTGATAATACCAAATCTTTTTGTAAAATAGCATTGATTGATTCGTAAAATAAATCTGATGGCTCACCAAATATCATTCGATATGGTTCGTTCCCTTGTGGGAATAAAGTGAGCACAACACGTAGTTGTCTATGAGTACAGTATTGTACCCAGATTCTACGATATCTTGGATTCTCAATTTGTAGACGTAATTCTAATTCTCTCATGAGTTCGATTTTATATTAATGAATATTTTTTAGCCCATTTTCTAACACCATTATCACTTAATTTGAACATGGCACCTAATTTGGTCCAACTAATACCAGAATCAATCAATCTTTTTAATTCTTCTTTTGACGGTCTTTCAATTTTACGTTGAGAAAAAGCGTTACATTCTATAGTACAAAATTTCTGATTAGGTAATTTAGTGTTAAATGATTTTTTACAACATTCACAGGTTTTAGTTACCCATGTTAAATAATAGTTTTGTAAATCGATTGGTTTCTTTTCCTTCTCAGCAGCATGTATCTCTCTATGACAATTAGCACATACAAGGATACACTTATCTAATTCATCTTTAGCTCTATCAAATGACCAACGCAATATCACTCTAGATGGTTTCTCTTCTTTTTCAGCTTTATCTAAATGGTGAAATTCAAGTGCTTCGGTGCATTTATTATACCCACACATACAACATTTACCACCAAAGATATCAACAGCATATTGTTTTTTTCTACGCTGACTTCTCATAACTTCTTCCGATTTTTTACTCATAATTTTTGTTTATTATAAATATATGAAAAGTTCGGAAAAAGTAAAATTTTTATAAAAAAATCGAACTTATATAGTTGGTTCTACGAGAGTCGAACTCGTCTGTATTCATCTTAAGAGGATGGAGCAATACCACGTTTTGCTAAGAACCAATATTGTGTATCCAGAGAGATTCGAACTCTCAACGGCCTTACGGCTCCCGACTGGTTAAAAGCCAGTTGCTCTACCAATTGAGCTACGGATACATATAGTTTTCCTATTAGATATCCGCAACTAGTCGTGGATACCTTTAAGGTTTAGATTTTCGCTTTAACTTTAAAAATAGATTTTTCATTTTGTTTGTTGTTTTTAAATTGTTATTATTATATTGAGCAGAAGATGAATTTCGAAATCATGGCCCTCGCATTGGTAATGCTCTGCCTCTGAGCTACTTCTGCTTATTACACTTCATACGATATTCTAGTGTGAACTACGGGAGCAGAATATCGGAGTCGAACCGCATCCTCTGATTGGAAATCAGATGCTTTGCCTATTAAGCTATATTCTGCATTTGTAGGAACCGCACCCTACACTAGACTTGTACTTCGTCTTTTAAAGCGTTTTTGAGCTGACTGAGGGATTTCAACCCCCGATGAACTTACGTATCCTCATTACAAGTGAGGTGGAATCGAGCACTATCCGAAGTCAGCATTTATTTTTGTGGGGAGGAGGAGACTCGAACTCCATGTGGTTCGGTTTTACAGACCGTCCGACATGCCCTGTGTATCGCCCCATTACAGAATGATATTTTTCAATTAAAAATTGTATTTGCTAAAATCATTCTTTAATATTTTCTACCTTTAATCCATTTATCATTTAAAAATAAATTAAGGTCTTCTTTTTTAATTTTTTTATTTATACCATCCTTTGTTATCCAACAAGTATCATATTGTGAATTTGTTTCACCAATACCAGAACCTTGTTTTTTTTCGCTTATAAGTTTTTTGGTTTCAATAGAATGTGTTAAACCAGTGAATCTTTTGCTGTTTTTAAATTTATCTTCAGACCAAGCTTTTTTTAAATTTTCACTAGCAGTTTTTATTACAGCAGCTCTATAATTACTATCATTATTAAATTTATCTATTCTAGCTTTTACACCAGCCATAACAAATTGTTTTAATTTTACTATATCATAATCTCCACATCCATTTTGTCCACCAACAGTTAAATTCATACACTGTTCATCTTTTAATACATTCTCATTTACCAATTCAGCTTCACG
>OCZT010007729.1_pt1 | contig 10503 bp, 5 predicted proteins | sample 1539031 | NCBI WGS metagenome assembly OCZT01 (sample SAMEA3539308, study PRJEB22396) | soil metagenome | biome: tundra; feature: field; material: soil | place: USA | collected 2010-05 | depth 0.15 m
AAGCCCGGCCGCCAAGCCAAGCCCGGCCGCCAAGCCAAGCTCGGTCGCCCCAAGCCGTGCGCGGCCGGCCGCCAAGCCAGGGCCGCGCCAGGGTCGGGGCGCCGACCGCGCCACTCCCTACTTCAGCGCCTCGGCCAAAATCGCTTCCAGCTGACCCCACTCCACCAGGAACGCATCGTGGCCCTTGTTGGAGAGGATCTCGCGGTAGGCGGCGTCCATGCCTGCCTTGTTGGCCGCATCGACCATGGCCTGGACCTGATTGGTGCCGTACAGAATGTCGCCCTCGATGCCGACGCCGGTCAGGCGGGTGCCGTATGCGGCTAGCTTCTGCAGCGCGGCAACTTCGCCGCCCCGGCCGCGGCCGATGTCGTGTGTGTCCATCGCCCGAACGAGCGCTTTGTACGTTTCTTCGTCGAACCGCTCCAGGAGCTTGCGGCCCTGGTGGCGCAGGTAGCTCACGATCGAGGGCGTGCCGTCGGACTCGACTCGGCCGGCGAAACGCTGTTCGAAGTCGATCTCGCTGCGGTATGTGGTGATGGCAAGCTCGCGGGCGAGGTTGAGCCCCTCCATGCCGAGCTTTTCGATCATCTCGAGTTGAATGTGGTCCCAACCCACGGCCAGCTGGCCGATGCGGGCGGGTGCGGCCATCGGGACGACGCGGCTGATTTCGCCGGGCCGCTCCAGGGCAACTTCCAGCGCGACCATGCCACCGAGCGATCCGCCGGTGGCCAGCGCCAGCTTGCCGATACCGAGGGCGTCCAGCAGGCGCCACTGGGCTCGGGCCTGGTCGCGGACGGTCACTCGGGGGAACGTGCGCCCATACGCCTTGCCGGTTTCCGGATTGCGTGAAATCGGCCCGCTGGTGCCGTAGCGGCTGCCGAGCAGGTTGGCGCAGAGCACGCCGTACTTGTCCGTATCCAGAATCAGGCCCGGCCCGATCAGCGGCGCCCACCAGTCGCCGGCGGCATCGGCCGAGCCGGTCAGGGCGTGGACGACCAGGATCTGGCGGCCCTCGCCGATCGGGACGCCGTCATGGCGGTACGCGACCACCAGATCCGGCAGCACCACACCGGACTCCAGGGCGAAGCGCCCGAGCCAGCGCGAGACGATCTTTCCGGCCTGTGGATCCGGGATGTTGTCCACGTCGTTCAGGCTGCGAAAACCTGGATCGTCACGGGCAGTGGATACGCCGGGGTCATTCGGGTTGAAGGTGGTTGGGGCGCCGGAGCGCTCGGGCTTGGTCAATGCAACGGAAGCATGCGTCATTTCGACCGCCTCCGATACCTCGGCGGACGCCGAAACGCCGGGCCCCGATTGAGGCCCGGCGCCGGTTGCGGCCGACCAGATGGCATCGGGAGACAACGCGGGTGTCCCGCGAGCCCCCGAATGCCATCGGATCGAAGCCGCGCTCATTGCGAACTCCAGTGTCTCGACGCCTACGCGACGCCTACGCCACGCCGGCCGGAACCGGCGCCGTGCCGGTGCCCGTCGCGACCTGGATGGCCTGGTCGAGGTCGGCGATGATGTCGTCGACGTGCTCGATGCCGACCGAGATGCGAACCAGCTCAGGAGTCACGCCGCTGGCGATCTGATCGGCCGCCGACAGCTGCTGGTGAGTGGTGGATGCGGGGTGGATGATCAGGCTCTTCGCGTCGCCGACGTTGGCCAGCAGGCTGAAGAGCTTGACCGAGTCGATGAGCTTGCGGCCGGCGTCGACGCCACCCTTGAGCCCGAAGGTCACGACGCCACCGAAGCCACCGCTGAGGTACTTCTCGGCGTTCTTGTGAGCTGGGTGAGAGGCGAGGCCGGGGTAGCTGACCCACGCGACGGCCGGGTTCTTCTCCAGCCACTTGGCGACCGCCAGCGCGTTGGAGCTATGGCGCTCGATGCGCAGGGGCAGGGTTTCGAGGCCCTGGAGCAGCTGGAAGGAGTTGAATGGGCTCAGGGCCGCGCCGAGGTCGCGAAGACCCTGAACGCGAGCCTTGAGGATGAATGCCAGATTACCGAATGCGCCGGTGTAGCTGATGCCGTGGTAGGACGGATCCGGATCCACGAAGTCCGCCTTGAAGCGGGCCGAGGCCGCCCAGTCGAATTTGCCGCTATCCACGATCACGCCGCCGATGACGGTCCCGTGGCCGCCGATCCACTTGGTGGCGGAGTGCACGATGATGTCCGCGCCCCACTCGAACGGTCGAGACAGTATCGGCGCGAAGGTGTTGTCGATGATGACCGGCACGCCGTGCTTGTGGGCGATCGCGGCGATGGCCTCGAAGTCCGGCACGTCCAGGCGCGGGTTTCCGATCGTCTCGAGGTAGACGCCCTTTGTGTGGGCGTCGATCGCCTTGTCAAATTCTTCCGGCTTGGAGCCGTCGACGAACTTGAAGTCGATGCCGTACTTCGGAAGGGTGTACTGAAAAAGGTTGTAGGTGCCGCCGTACAGCGAAGAACTGGTGACGATGTTGTCGCCCGCGCGGCACAGATTGAGGATCGTGAGAGTCTCGGCCGCCTGACCGGAAGCGACGCCCAGTGCCGCCACGCCACCCTCGAGAGCGGCGATGCGCTGCTCGAAGACGTCCGTGGTCGGGTTCATGAGCCGGGTGTAGATGTTCCCGAATTCTTGCAGGCCGAAGAGCCGGGCGGCGTGGTCGGCGTTGTCGAAGACGTAGCTGGTGGTGGCGTAGATCGGGACTGCGCGGGCCTTCGTCGTCGGATCGACGCTCTGGCCGGCGTGGATGGCGAGGGTTTCGCGACGGGAGGGAGTGGTCTCAGACACGGTGGTGATCTCCTGATGGTGGGGCGCTAACTTGCGCCGGGTACACGAACCGGTGGTTGATCCCGGGGAGCCCTGGGGTGGGCGAGCCACAAGAGTGGCTTTGGGGGTGGCGGCCGTCCGATGTGGAGCCAAGCGAGCTTGGCTTTGGTCCGGAGAAACAAAGAACCGCGGCTCCTCTATAGCGAAGCGTGCTTCGCTCGGAAACCGCGGCCCCGGGACCGATCCTTGGTCCGGCTACGTTAGGTAGTCCAGACCTCAGACCCCATCCTCCGCACTTCGGGGCCGCCATGTCATGGACATCATGGAACCGCGCAAGGACAAAGCCTCGCGCTGGTTCTCCTGGCGGCTGAAGGGGTGGGCGTTCATTGCTGCGGAAGCATAAGGGCATAGGTGCGAGTTGCGCAAGTGTGTGTTGAGAAGAGTCTCGGGACGGGTTGCCACGACCCGCTAGAGCGCCAGGACGAACCGCAGGGCGGCGCCCAGTTCCTCGATCTTGGCGGGCGAAAGTCGACCTGCTCGGTCGCCCAAACCCGCGACGTCGATCGTCACGATCTGGTCAGCCTTGATCCAGCCATCCTTGCTGAGTCCGGAGTCTTGCGCGGATACCGCCACGGGAATAGGGGGGGGCCGCCATGGTCATACCGCCAAGTCGGACTCAGAGCCTGAGAACGAATCGAATCAGCGGAGGGAATGGCCCTGGCCAAGGGCGGCGACCCGGCATCACCTTGGAGGCGTTCGGCTGGAAGTTGATCGAGACTCTGGATGGGATCAGCTACAAGTGGATCCCATAGAGCACGTGGCAATCAGGTCGGCTCGACTCAGCCATGAGCCTCGCTAGTGGCCTGGTCCGGAGAAGGATCGCCGGTTCACCGCGTTTGCAGGTCGTTAGACCGGATCCTGCGAATGTCCGGGCGTACCGGACAAACGCAACTTCGGCGTCCGATCGTCGGGGAACCGGCTGGGCGAGGGCCCGATCGGCGAGGGCCACTCTCGTAGGCGCCAGGTCATCCCGGACCGCTGAGGCAAGCGGCGAGACGACAGCGAATCGGGCCGCTACTCGTTCCCCGGCCCGCGCTGGGCCGGCGTGTATAGCACCCAGTTGGCGCCGCAGGCCGCCTGATTGCCTTCGTGGACGGCGGCGCTGACTTGGTGGTCGTGGAGGTCTGTCGCATCGCCGGCGGCGAAGATGCCGGGCACGTTGGTGTGCTGTTCCGACGTGACGACGATCTGGCCCAGTTCGTTCAGCTGCACGCCCAGTTGCTTGGCGAGCCCATTGGCCGCCATAGTGCGACGGACGCTGTAGACATGCTCGACCGGGATTCGGGTGCGCTTCGGATCGTCCAGGACCAGCGTCTGCATCTGACCGTCGCGATTCTCGTATTCGGCGACCGCGCAGGCGTGGGCGGCGATGCCGTTGGCCGTCAGGTCCGCCAGTCGTGAAGCTGGGACATCGAAGCCTTCCGGTCGACCGGCGACGATCGATACCTTCGGAGTAAAGATGAGCAGGTCAAGCGCGGTCGAAACGGCATCTTCGTCGTGGCCCACGACGCCCACGACGCGGTCCACGGACTCGTGCCCGTCGCAATGAATGCACCAGAACAGGCTCTTGCCCACGCACTGGTCACGCCCGGGAAAGTCGGGGAAGTGGCCGAAGACACCCGTGGCGAGGATCACCGTCCGGGCCAGGATCTCCATCGGGCCGTCCGCGGCAACCTCGCCGAACATGCTTGCCATTTCCGCGTCGCGCGGAACGCTTGGGGTTCCGCCCCAGGCGCCGCCCTCGGGCAGCCGTTCAATGCGAATCCGGAACCGATCACCCTCTGCCGTCGCGGTCGCGACATGCCCGATCAGCATTTCCACGCCAAACTTGGCCGCATGCCGCCAGCCTAGGCGGCGAATCTCAACTGCTGGGATCCCGTCCGGAAAGCCCAGGTAGTTGTGGATCTTGTGCGCCCACATGAAGCGGTCCCGCTCGTCCACGAGCAGCACGCTGCGGCGCATGATCCCCATGTTGACCGCGGCCGACAGTCCGGCGGCTCCGCCGCCGACTACGACGCAGTCGATTTCGCGAGTGGTGCGTTTTGGCGTTGTCATGAGCTAATGATGCGCCTATTGCGAGTTGGGGCGTGGCGCTCCCTTGTCGGGATTAGCCAAAGTCACCCGCGAAGAGCTGAGAACTGCTGGTCGGCTCCACTCCTCTCGCCCCGACCATAACCAGCTCATCAGCACGAAATGCCTCCGCGAGACCTCTGCGGAGCGCTGCTGGCGTTGGCTCCACGTGCATCGTGTTGAGCCCCAGGACTTCCACCGACCCAAAAAGCGACTCGGCGAGCGCGCGTCGGGAGTTCGGCGCCGCTTCCCAGAGCGCCGGCAAGTTGCGCAGGAACTCAACCGACTCGGCCGGATCGAGACCTTGATACTGCGCTGCAGTCTTCGCGCTCTGCTCGGCATCATCGAGTCGCGCCATCTCAGCTTCAAGGCGGGCAGGGTCGCGGTGGCGTCGGTAGGCGGCGAGGGCATCGGCCCGTTTGCGCTCGATCCGGACCAGAGCGAAGCGGTCAACGTCGGCGCCCACCTGGCCTGTCATCACTTCGGAGATCGTGTCGGCTCCGAGCGATACGCGTTCGAGGATCTTGCCCACGACATGCTCATACTCGGCGGCTTGATAGCTGTGACCGGGCGTGCGGCGATGCTGGCCACGGAGGGCCTTGGCTGGGGCATGGTAGGCCGCGATAAAGGCCTCGCAGGGCTCGGTGTGGCGGTAGCGGCCGGTGTCCCCGATAAGCCTCCGACCGCACGCCAAACAACGGAGCATCGATAGCGCATAGGTCCGATGCGTGGCCGGGTGACCGTCGCGGGTGCGTCGAGTCTCGCGGACGGCCTGAACGTCGTCCCAGGTTTCGCGCGAAATGACCGGTTCAAAGTGCGTGTCGGAGCCGTCGGGAAGACGACCCGCATATAGAGGATTGTTGAGCATGCCGCGGACCGTGTGCAGCCCGATCCCTGTCTGGGCCGCGACCACGCGATCGGTGAGGCGGGCGGCGCCGAGTTCGAAGACCTTGCGGACGGTGTCGAGTCGCTCGGGGACCGGTTCGAGGAGCTTTCGCTCGTCACGCCGAAAGCCGAAAGGAGGCCGGCCGCCGGGGTCGCGCTGCTTGGTGAGCTTACTGGCATATCCCTCCCGTATCCGGCGGCTCAATCGGCGGCTGTATCGCTCGGCATCTGTGGCTTCGGCCACGAGCTGGTCCCAGTCGCGCTCACAGCTGGACAGGATCTGTTCGTCGGCGAACCAGACCGCGACACCGGCGGGATGTAGGACGTCTTCGAGCAGGTTGAGCGTCTGACGCAGGTTGCGCTGCCAGCGACTGACGTAGCCCACCACCAGCACGTCGAAGGAGCCGGCATCTGCGGCATCGAGCATCGACGCCATGGCCGGACTGCGGTATACGGTCCGCCCGCTGTGGGCGATGCGCCACTCTAAGCCGGTGTCGAGGAGGCCCAGACGCGTGATCGCGCCGTCTTGCAGCTCGGCTTGCGCTTCGGGGCCATAGCGGTCGAACTGACCCGTGGTGGACTCGCGGACCCAGCGCGCGGCGCGAAGGCCGCGGAGATCATCGACGGTGGCCGGAAGTTTGTTCATCGGTTCGCTTCCTTCTCTCCGCTCATGCTGCGGTGTCCTTTCGCCTCGCTGCTGGTGCCATCTTGCCACGGCTTGCGGCGGATTCAGCAGCCCGTCGCGCCGCGATCTCCGCGAGCGCCATGCGCAAGGCAATGACGATCGGATCGGAGGGCGGATGTTGGCTCATCGACTCGTTTATGGCGCCAACCCACCGGGACCGCCAGCAGCCGCCAATTCGGACATGAACCCCATGCCCACCCCGGCGAACGCGAAGTGGCCGATCACCAGGGTGGAGGCTTCGTCGTATTCGTCGCCGCCGTTGAGCCCGCGGGCGATCATGGCCAGGTTGGTCCGGTATCGAACCCGAGCAGTGCGCAGCGCGCCGAACGTGACCGAGTAGCGGCGGCCCTTGGTCAGGAAGTGACCACGAAATCCGAGCATGTGTGCCCAGGCCCGCAGACGAAGATGCTCGTATTGCGCGAGACCGCCGAGTGTCCAGCAGGTGGTAATGAGGCGGCGAGCATGGTCGGTGACCGCCAGGCGCTCGATCTCATAAGGGGAACGCAGCCGTCGATCGGGACCACCTGCGGACTCGGCGGCTTTGGTGGCGTATTTGGCGACGTAGGCCGCGACTCTTGCTTCGGACCACTCGCCTTCTGTGCCGGGCTGAATCGCTCGCACGTCGAACTGAACGCCCCAACGGAGTTCCATCTCCGCACCGGCCGGCCCCTCGATCCGGAGCGATGTTCGCGCCACCGCTTGGGCCACTACATCTGCGAGTAGCTCCGACGTTGCCCAGGGTGGCGCAGCGCTTCCTTGATCGGGTCCGTCGATGCGGAAGATGGCATGGAGATGAACCAGGCCTCGGCTCTGAAACTCGGCGACCTTGGCGAAGCTGATCCGGGCAGTCTCTCGCAGTGCAGTACGGGACACTCCCAGTTCAGCGGCCAGGATGCGCGGCAGATACGTGATCGTTCGCCGCCACAGCGCGGGAACGTGGGCGTTCCACAGGACCGCGGCCTCGTAGTCGAAACACTCGGGACAGAGCGGCTGGCCGAGAGCCGGATCGTTCTCGGCATGGCGGAGGGCACACCAGGTCGGGAGACCATGCGAGCAGACCGGGTGATCGCGTCTTGCTCGACAGGGCAGCACCCGACCGGCTCGGACGACTCGGCCGTGAACGGGACCGAACGAGGGTGCGGTGAACGTGACGAAGACCCGAGGATGACCCGCAAGCTCGGCCGGTACGCCCTTTGCCTCATCGCCGGCAAGTCCGGCCCGAATGAGCGCGAATGCGTCGCCGCGATAGAGCTTCGAGCAGGCAGGGCAGCGTGAGGCGCGGCGATTGCCACAGGGCAGGAGTGCGTAGCCGCTCGGTTCCTGGTCGCTGCCATAGCGAGCCAGGATCTCGCCTGTCTCTCGATCGACTGTGACCCGCTCGCCCGCGAGACGGATCGGTGCGGAGCAGTCATGCGTCCGGCGGAGTTGTTCGAGAACGGCCGGCGCGCCAGACCCGTATCGGGCGGCAAGGAGGGCCAGCGAATCGGGGAGGGCGGCGGTGTCGGGAGCCGGGAACGCGCGAGGCAGGCGGGTAGCCGTACTCGCGGCAAACGTGGATACGCGCATCGGTCGGGACCTTCCAGGCGTGTCGAACTGGTTGGCAGCCGATGCGGGACGGGTCCATCTGGGCTTCGCTATGCGATGGCGTCCGGGCTCGGTTAGTTCGATCGCTCCAAGGTCACGGCCCCTAAGCCGCAGGGGGCCAAGCGATTCAAGTAGGGGCGCATCGCCAGTGTTCGCAGTCGCTCAACCCGACTGACGCGATCGACGACCAGATGCCCGTGTCTGGAGCGAGGTGCCACCGCCAGACCACCGCAGTTTGCATCGGGCCTGTGACAGCTGTATGGCACGGGATTGCGGACGTGAGCGCGAATTTCCAGCAATTTCGAACTCCGCATCCGGCGCAGGCGAGAGGGCATGTCCGGCTCCTCGAACGGCGCACGGGCACTTCTGTCTCCGCGCTAGCCCCCATCTTCTAGGTCGGGCACTCCGGCGGAGCTGGTTACGATTCCCATCACAATATCAAGGCGCGCCTTCGGCGCGCACGCCAGCCGCGCCGCCCTCCGGCCGGACGCAGGCCGGCTCCGGCGGAACGTCGTCGAATGACAAGAATCGATCGTCCGAGCGCTCTCCTGGGGCCAGAATGCACCGCGTTTGTGGAGCCTGGCCGCATCCGTGAGCGGGGCAGTGCGGAGCCGCCAAAACGTACCGCTCTGCTTATACTATCGTTCGCCCATCCTCTCGTTGGGGGGGGGGTCGGCTCCGGGGAGCTGCAAAGGTGGTACCGGCGCACCGTCAGCGCCGAGGAGGATCTCGATGGCTCGCAGGGGTTCACTGCCGTTCCGTCTCTTTAGCTCACGCGGTCTGGCAGTTGCGAGCGTCATCGTGCTCGCCGTGAGCGCTCTGCCCTCGGGAATTGCCCAGGCCAGCAACGGCAATGCGAACTTCCATCTGGACAAGACCGTCGCATCGGTTGCGGTCAGCCCACAGCTAGCCCTCACGCTCGGCGTGAACAAGCCCGATGCGATCCCAGGCGACGTCCTGACCTACAGCGGCGTCGTCGCCAATACCGGGGCGACGCTCACCCTGACCGGCACATTGGTGGCGTCGAACACCAACGCGACCACCGCCACGGTCGCATCCTACTGGGACGCCATCAGCACCAACAACAAGGCCCACTGCGGCGCGGGTGGCACCAACAGCGGCAAGGACACGAGCCAGTGGCCGGCCTTTGTCGGGACCGCCGCTGCCCAGGCCGGATACACCCCTGTGAGTGCAGCCCCGATCGCCTCGGGCATGACTCTCACTGCGTCTCCCGTCTCAGCGTCGGGCGTGACCTACCCCGCGACCTCTGCCACCGACCAGATCCTCGGCACCGTGCTTGCCCCCGGCGCAACGGCCACCTGGCAATATGCCGCCTCGATCCCGCTCACAGTCGCCCAGCTCGCCTTCCTGCGCGATCCTGCCCAGGTCACCCGCATCCGCAACAGCTTCCACGCCGAGCCGACACCCCGCGTCCAGAACGGCAACGGCCAGCCCGACCAGGTCGATGTCGACTTCTGCAGCGCCTTCAACGCGGCCGACACGTCCGGTGCCGCATCGAACGTGACGGTCACGATCACCCTGCCTGACGGCACGACCAAGACGATCGACAAGTCGAGCGTCCCGAGCCTCGCCTCTATTGCTCTCGGTTCCTCTGCAAGCGCGACGACCACGTACACGGTCCCGATCCCGGCGGCCAAGGGTGCGTCCGAGACCGACGCCGCCTACGTGACGCGCCTGGCCAAGCTTGATGGCTCGACTCTGAGCGCCTCTGCGACAGCCACGGCGGGCAGTGCCGGACCCTCCGCCGGACCGGCCGGGCCGGTCCTAACGACCGAGTACCTGCCGATCGCCTCGATTGCCAAGACCGGTCCCGCTACCGTGGATGCCGGCAAGAGTGCGACCTATAGCCTTGCCCTCGCCAACACCGGCTCTGCGCCCGCGGCGAGCCTGACGGTCACCGACTCGCTGCCCGACGGCACCGTCATCCCCACGTCCGGCACACCGGCTTCGCTCGCGCCTGGTGCCAAGGCCACCGCATCGGCCACATACTCGATACCGGCAGCCCAGCCCGCCGGCAACCTCACCGACACCGCTTCACTGGCTTGGACCGACGCCAACGCCAACTCATACGGCCCGGTCGGCTCGCAGGCCACGACGACGGTCAAGCAGCCTCATCGCCTGACGAGCCTGACGCTGAGCCCGCCCCAATCGGGACCGCTGCCGGTCGGTGCGGCTCTGACACTCACGATCAAGGCGCTCGATCAGGGCGGCGCGCCGATGGCCAACCTGCCGATCGTCCTCTCGATCGTTGGGCCCAATGCCACCAAGGCCAACCTGACCACCGGCACCGACGGCACGATCACCTTCACATATACAGGTGCGAAGGCCGGGACCGACACCGCGCAAGCGACCGGCACCGATGCGGCTGGATCGCTGTCATCGAACACGGCCTCGGCGTCGTGGATCGCCCCGATCCAGCCGGTTTCCATCACGACCGTCCACGGCA
>OCZT010007731.1_pt1 | contig 10502 bp, 12 predicted proteins | sample 1539031 | NCBI WGS metagenome assembly OCZT01 (sample SAMEA3539308, study PRJEB22396) | soil metagenome | biome: tundra; feature: field; material: soil | place: USA | collected 2010-05 | depth 0.15 m
CGGCGACCACCGAGATCTACACTCTTTCCCTACACGACGCTCTTCCGATCTGTATTCGACCGACACCTCGGCGGGCATCGGCAGTTGCCACGGGCGGGCGCTGGCGCGATGCACAATGGCCGCGGCAACCTCGCGCCGGATGCGGCCGCGGACGTCGGCCACCGGGTAAAGCTCGCACGTCGCCCAGCCGGTGCCGCGCTTGGTGCCGGTGGTCGCGACCCACGGGAAGAGACGCCATGCCTCGGCGCAGAGCGCTTCATCGCCCGAAACGTGCAGCAAGGGCACACCGACCGCGCCCGCGTGCAACGCGAACTGGCTCATTTCTCCGTGTTCCTCGCCGTTGATCCGGAAGCGGCAGATTTCCTTGGGGACCTGCGTGTGATCGAGAAAACCGTGGAGCGTGCCGGCCATGGCATGCTGGCCGACCATCACGACGCCCGCCACGGTTTCATCCAGTCCGCCGAGGCGAATCGGGTAGCCGTGCTCCAAGCGTCGGAGCGACGCGCGCGGGTCCAGTGGGACGCGGGTGAAGGCCTTTTGCCGGTTGCGGCCGTGCCCGTCCCAGACGACGACTTCCGAGGCACCGGCATCGAAGCAGCCGGCGACGGTGGCGTTGGTGTCGGCGGCGAGCTGACTGAGTCCCGCCAAATAGTCGGGTGCGTCATCGGCTGTGGCGTAGCATTGTTCCCAGCTGCTCACTCCCGCCAGGCCTTCCATGTCGGTCACGATGCAAATTCTCACGGATTTAATCAGTTACGAATATATTACGGGTTTGAGGTAGGCGATGCCCCAGCATCACAAATCATTGGCCGCAGTAAAGGCCGGTGCGTGCCGCAGTCGTTTGACACACCGGCCTTCGAATCCATGATAGTCTTAGTTACCGGCGGCCAGCGGCCGTCACAAAGCAAGTCAACCCCAGGAATAAATATGAAAAGGAAACTAATCGCCGCGCTGTTCGCGCTGGCCTTCGGCCTTTCTGCCACGACGCTCGCGACCGCAGTGGACACGGCTAAAACGGACGAAGTCAAAGCCCCCATGTACTCGGCAAAATGCCCGGCGCCTTGCAGCTTCAGTGTCAAGAGTCACGACAGGGCGGAGGTCATCGCGATCCTCAAGGAACATGCGAAGACCCATCACGACGGCATGGTCCTGAGCGACGAGAAGGCGGAAGCGATGGTCAAGACGGTTGAGCCGAAAAAGTAAGACCGACCCAACTTCAGTCCCTTCGAAGCCCCGCCGGATGGCGGGGTTTTTTTCGTGTCATCCCCAGAAAGGGGCGGGGTCAGTTCCAGTAGCCCTGAACGTAGACGTAACTGCCGCCTCGCGGCTCCCAATGCGGCGCGCGGTAAGCGTGGTAGCGATGGTGCGGCGGACGGACCCAGCGGCCCCCGATCCACACGTAGCGGCTGCCGTCGAATGCCCAGTAGCCTTGGATCCACACGAAGTCCGGGCCGGGTTGGTAGACGACTACCTCCGGTTGCGGCGGCGGCGGGGCCGGCGGTTGCGCCACGACGACGTTGGTCGTCGCCTGTTCCGGCGAGGTGTAGAGCGTGCCGCGCTCGTGATCGAGGCTATTGCCAATCGTGCCGCCGAGAATGCCACCGGCGACGGCGCCAATGAGCGCACCGGCGGCGCCATTGCGGCTGCCGCTGTTGTTGCCGATGACGGCTCCGGCGAGGGCGCCAGCGGCCGCGCCACCGACTGCACCCTGCTGGGTATTGGGACCTGTGCCGACGCAGCCGGTCAGGAGGCCGGTGAGGGCAAGGGCGGTCAGAAAAGGTTTTGAGGAATTCATGATGTTTACCTTGGACGAGTGATGAGAGGTTTTGGTTCCATTGGACTCAATGACGGCGGGGTGGGCCGGCCGGTCACAGCGGTCGTCACTTTTATTGCCTCGGCCTGACGCGATGCGCCTTGCCACCGGCCAGAAGAGCTTCGCGGCAGGGCCGAAACTTCGACTCCGCCGTCCGGAACCTCAGATGATAATGAAGGCCGCGAGCGTGCCGAAGAGCAGGAAGGCCACCACGGCGACGACCATCCAGAGATTCACCCTGGTCGTCCGTTTGTGAACATTGACGATCGGGAGGCCGTCATCTTTGTCGAAGCTCATGAGGGGGGACCGGGCGGGCTGATGGGCCGCACGTGCCGGCGTCACTTCCGGAAGATCTTCGCGACGATGAAAATCACGACTGCGCCGAAAAATCCGCCACCGAGGAGGAGATAGATGAGGGAATAGCCGATCGCCGCCAAGGGCGGCAGGAGGGTGAGAAATATGTTCATGATTAGACGGGATGGTTTGGATGGACGATGCGATTCCCCTTATTGCCTAATGCATGGTAGCGGCGGAACCGTTCCGGTTCCCGGCATTCTTGTTTCAGCAGCCGGACGTTTGCAGGCTCGCCAAGCCCCGCGAGGCCCCAAAATATGACGGCATGAGTAATCTGTCAGTCCGAAAGCCCGCCATCAGTTTCATCTTCGTCACGCTGGTCCTTTCAATCGTTGGGTTCGGGCTCCTGATCCCGGTGTTGCCGAAGCTGATCGTCGAATTCGAAGGCGGGGACTTCACGAGCGGGGCGAATACCCTGAAGTGGATTGTCGGCATCTACGCTTTCATGCAGTTTGTCTGTTCGCCGATTCTGGGCTCCTTGTCCGATCGTTTCGGGCGCCGGCCGATCATCCTGATCGCCACGGCGGGCTCGGCCATCGACTACGTGATCATGGCGAATGCGCCCACGCTGACCTGGTTTTTTGTGGCCCGCATGATCGCCGGCTCCACGGCCGGGGTGCTCGCCACGGCCAACGCCTACATCGCGGACGTGACGCCGCCCGAGAAGCGCGCGCAGTCCTTCGGCCTGCTCGGGGCCGCGTTTGGCATCGGCTTCATCATCGGTCCGGTCGTCGGCGGTCTGCTCGGGCAATACGACCTCCGCCTGCCGTTTTGGTTCGCCGCTGGCTGCTCCGGCCTGAACTGGCTCTGGGGCTATTTCGTGCTGCCGGAGTCGCTCAAGCCGGAGCATCGTCGCGAATTTTCCTGGAAACGCGCCAACCCGGTGGGCGCGCTGCTCGCGATGCGGCGTTTCCCGGCCGTGCTCGGAATGGTCGAGTGCTTTTTTATCCTCACGCTCGCGCAAGTGATGCTGCAGACCACCTGGGCGCTCTACACGCAAGAGCGTTACGGCTGGAGTCCGTGGCAGATCGGCTTGTCCCTGATGTGGGTGGGCCTCGCGACCGGCGCGGTTCAGGCGACCCTGGTCAAGAAGATCGTGCCCCGGCTCGGCGATCCCCGGTCCGTGGTGATCGGAATGTGCATCTCGATCGTCGCGTTTGTCGGTTACGGCCTGGCCTCCCAAGGCTGGATGATTTACGCGGTCATTTGCGTGGGCTGCTTTGCCGGCATTGCCGGTCCCGCCCTGCAATCCTACACGACCCGACACGTTCCGCCCAACGAGCAGGGGGCGGTGCAGGGGGTCTTCGCCGGACTCCAAAGTCTGGCCGGGATTCCGGGTCCCTTCATCGCTTTGTATAGTTTTGGCTGGGCCGTCGCTCCCGAGCGATCTTTTCACCTGCCGGGAATCGCGTTCTTCGAGGCCGCGGTGCTGTCGGTCCTCGCGCTGTTTCTCGCGTTGCGCACTTTCAAGCGCGATGCGGCGCCAACGCCAGTGCCCGCCCCTGCCGCCGCCGCGAGTCCCTGACGGGGCGCGCGATCGCGGCGGGTCAGCCGGCTGCGAGGCGGATCACGCCCTTGAGCACCTCGCCGCGCTCCTGCGCGGCGAGGGCGGTCCCGATGGACTCCAGACCCTCCCAGGTGTGCGTCCGGAAAAGCCCGGCGGCGATTTCCCCGGAGTTCAGCCACCGGCACACGTCTGCGTAGACGAGATATTCCTCGGGCGAACACAGGCGGGCGGTGAAATCGGCCGGCGCCGCCCGCATGTCCAGCGTATAGCGCAGGTCGTCGGGTGCGCCGTAAACCGCGCCGACTCCACCCGGCCCGAGGGTGGCCAGCCCCGCCCGCCAGACCTCATCGCTGCCGGTGGCTTCGACGAAGACATTGCCGCCCTGTCCATCCGTGGCCGCGAATGCGGCAGTACGTGGACTGCCATCATGCAGATTGATGAGCATGTCGGCGCCCGCCCGCCGCATGCGTTCGAGGGCTTCGGGCCGGCGCCCCAGCACAACAATGAGCCGCGCGCCGGCGCGGCGGGCAAAAACGGCCGCGGCGGTCGCGGCGAAACCGGTGCCCCCGATGACGACAGACCGGCCGGTGAGCGGGCCGAGTTTGCCCAGCCAGCTCGCCACCTCCGCCAGGCTGATGGCCAGGGCGGCGTCGAGCGGGTCGGTGCCGGACGGTGCGACCAACTGTCTTCGGGCGATGAAGTCGTCGCGATAGCTGGTCTGCCCGATGGCGACCAACGCCTGCCAGTCCCGCACGACGCCCCATTCGGCGAATCCGCCCCAGGCACTTTGCAGGCCATCACGAGTTTCCCCCGGCCAGAGCGTGATGGGCCGGCTTACCCGGTCGCCGGCTTTGAATGCCTGCACCTCCGCACCCACGCTCACCACGGTGCCGGTGGATTCGTGTCCGAGCACGGCGGGATAGGCGGACGCCGGATGATAACATTGGGTGCCGGCAATAAGGTGACGGTCCGTGGTGCCGCAGAAACCGCAGGCATCGATGCGCACCAGCGCCTCAAACGGTCCCGGTTGCGGCGCTGAGATGTCGCGCACTTCGATGCGATGAGGTGCGGAGACGATGACCGCCTTCACGTCGTGACTCCCGTCCAGTCAAACACAATGCCCAGAAATTCCCCGGGTCGCTCCAGGATTTGCGCATAGACATCGGCTGCTTCCGCCGGGCGCGCGATGCGCGTGACGAGCGGACGGAGCCGGAGCTGGCCGCCGGCCAGCAGCCGCTGGGCGTATTCGTGGGCGCGCAAATCCAGCGAGCAGGCAATCGACACGGTGGGCCGCTTGCCTTGCAGGCGCTCGAGATTGAGCGGCGTCAGTCCGGGATAGTAGCCCTGCAGCAGAATCTGCCCGCGGGGGCGGACGAGTTCGTCCAACTGCTGCAGCACGGCGGCGGCACTGGTCGTGTCCACGACGATATCGAATCCGCCCTTGGGCATGACCGCGGCCAGTTGCGGAGCGATGGGGCCGGCGGCCAGCGCGACTGCGCTGTCGGCGGAGTGTTGCCGGGCGAGTTCGACACGTTGCGATTCCAAATCCACGGCGACCACGAATGCGCCTTTGGCGCGCAGGACCTGGGCCGCGCACTGGCCGATCACGCCCAGGCCGAGTACCAAGGCGTGATGTTTGCTGGTGACGCGAAGCATGTCCGCGCCTTGCACCGCCACCGCAGCCAGGCCGGTCATGGCGGCGGACACATCGTCCACGCCGTCGGGGATTTTGCAGACATAGGGCGGCCAGTCCTGGCCGATGGCGGTGGAGACAATGGCGCGGCCGACATGCGCGCTCATCCAGCTGTGCGAGGCATAGGGCTCGCTGAGCCGGGCGTTGGTGAAGAAGACGCGTTCGCCGGCTTTGAATTCCGCGGCAGCGTGCTCGACCACGCCGACGCTGAGGTAGCCTGGCACCTGAGGGAAACGCATTTCCGGGCGGCGGTCGAGCAAGGCCCAGCGCTCGGTGCCCACGCTCACGCCGGAAACCGTGATGCGGACCACGAGGTCCTGCGGCCCCGGCTCGGGCAGCCCGATTTCACGCAAGGTGGCGGTGCGGGGCGCAGTGAAAACGATGGCCGGGGTGTTCATCGATGCCGACTCGCTGCTAGTTGCGGCCCGGTGGGGTTACGAGCCTTTACGTGAGACCGGGTGGTGATGCCGACAGGAGCGTCGGTCACCCGGATGAAAGGTCACCGCCCAACCGCCGTCATCATGGCCGCGGGATAGCGCAGGCCGGCAGCCGCATTCCTGGGGAAGATCGATTCGATCTGCGCCAGGTCGGCGGGCGTGAGTGTCACCTCGAGCGCGCCGAGATTTTCATCGAGATAGGAACGGCGCTTGGTGCCGGGAATCGGCACGATGTCATCGCCCTGCGCGAGGACCCAGGCGAGCGCGAGTTGGCCCGGCGTGCAGTGCTTGGCGGCGGCAAGCTCCCCCACGCGCCGGACGAGATCGAGATTGCAGGCGAAGTTTTCCCCCTGAAACCGCGGTGAGTTGCGGCGGTAGTCGTCCGCCGCGAAATCCTCGAAACGTTTGATCTGGCCGGTAAGAAAACCGCGGCCCAGCGGACTGTAGGCGACCAGGCCGATGCCGAGCTCCCGGCAGGTCGCCAGCACGCCGTCCTCCGGGTCGCGCGTCCACAGCGAGTATTCGGATTGCAGCGCCGTGATGGGATGAACGGCTTGGGCCCGGCGAAGGGTGGCGGCGCCGGCTTCCGAAAGTCCCAGGTAACGGACCTTGCCGGCGCGGACGAGCCCGGCCATCGCGCCGACGGTTTCCTCAATGGGGGTGGCGGGATCGACCCGGTGCTGATAGTAAAGATCAATGGTATTGGTACCGAGACGTTGCAAACTCGCGTCGCACGCGGCCCGCACGTAATCCGCCCGGCCGTTGACGCCGCGCACCGTGGCATCCGTGCGGCTGCGCACGATGCCAAACTTCGTGGCCAGAAACACCGTGGCGCGCCGCCCCCGGATGGCGCGGCCGACGAGCTCCTCATTGTCGCCAAATCCATACATGTCGGCGGTGTCGAGCAAGGTGAGCCCGCCGTCGAGCGCGTGATGGAGGGTGGCGATGGACTCGTTGTCGTCGCGGGTGCCGTAAAAATCCGACATCCCCATGCAACCGAGGCCCAACGCCGAGACCAGCGGACCATTTTTTCCGAGGGTGCGGTGTTTCATGCGACCAAGCGTAGCGCGGGCGGACCCAAAGTAAAACGCGGCGGGCAATAAAATCCGCGAGAAAGTCTGGCGCTGCCGACCCGCCGCAGAGAACGGCACGAAGCGCGGGTCACCTCCGAGAATTCATCGTTCCAGACTCGCGGAGCGAGCGGGGGTGCATAGCATGCGGGCCGATGAAAATCTTGACCATCGCTTGTTGGGCCGCGGGGAGCATCGTGGGCGCGCTGGGACTGAGAGCGGCGGAGCCGGCGGTGACGCCTGACGCTTACACGCAGGAAATCGAGACGTGGCGTACCCACCGGGTGCAACAGCTGACCAAGCCGGATGGCTGGTTGTCCCTGATCGGGCTCCATTTTCTCAAACCGGGGGAAAATACCGTGGGCTCGGCGCCGGACAACGCGGTGGTTCTAGCCAAGGGGCCGAAGCATTTGGGCGCGGTCATCTTGGAGAAGGAGGGGCGGGTGCGGGCGGTGTTTGATCCGGGCGTCGCGGTGCAGGTGGACGGGCAGAGTGTGCTTTCGACGGATCTGCGCGATGATTCGCACAGCGCTCCCACCCAGATCTGGGTCGGCACGGTCAGTCTTTTCGTCATTAACCGCGACGGCCGGAAGGCGCTCCGGGTCAAGGACAGCGAGGCGGAAACGCGCACGCATTTTCTCGGTCTCGACTATTTCCCGATCGACCCGTCGTGGCGGATTGAGGCGGACTGGGTTCCGTTTGAAAAGCCGCGGGAAGTTCCGATCCGGAACATCCTGGGGAGTGTCTCGCCGGCACTCGTTTTGGGCAAGGCGGCGTTTAAGCGTGACGGTCACACGTATGAGTTGCTCCCGATTCAGGAGGATCCCGACGGGCTTCTCTTCTTCGTCATTTCCGACCTGACCAGCGGTGACCAAACCTATGCGGCAGCGCGCTTTCTGTACGCGGCCCCGCCGACCGACGGCAAAGTAATCCTCGATTTCAACAAGGCGCAGAATCCTCCCTGCGCGTTCACCGCCTTCGCCACCTGTCCCCTGCCACCCAAGGAAAACCAGCTCACTATGGCGATCACGGCAGGAGAAAAGAAATACCGCGGACACGGGGTCAGCCCCTAACCTTTGTAGTTGACCTAAGGTTGGTCGCTTGGCTTGCATGTCAGAAATGGCGCGCAGACCTCGCATCGAGTTCGCTGGTGCGATCTACCATGTGTTGAACCGCGGAAACTATCGGGCGGATCTATTCGATTCAGCGGGGGCGGCGCAGGCCTTTGTCGAGTGTCTGTTTCAAACGTGCGAGCGCATGGGCTGGCGTTTGCATGGCTATTGCGTGATGCGAAATCACTATCATCTCGCCGTCGAGACACCGCGGGGAAATCTGGTCGGCGGGGTCCATTGGCTGCAGAGCACGTTTGGCAACCGCTTCAATCGATTTCGGGGCGAGCACGGGCGGGCGTTTCAAGGGCGGTACCAGGCCATTCTGGTTGAACCCGGACTGCACCTGGCGCGGCTGGTGAATTACATTCATCTCAATCCGGTGCGGGCGCACATTGTGACCCTCGATCAGCTCGCGCAATTTCGCTGGTCGAGTTACCGGTACTTTACCCGCCACGCGGGCGCCCGTCCCTCGTTTCTCGAGTGCCGCGACTGGTTGCACGCGCTCGGAGGGCTGCCCGATTCACCTCAGGGCTGGCGCGCCTATCACGAACATCTGGTGTGGTTGATGGCGGACGACCGGCGGCAGAAGGAGGAGGCGTTTGAGCGCATGAGCCGCGGCTGGGTATATGGCGGCGAGGACTACCAGAGAAACCTGGTGACCGAGTTCAAGAAAATGACCGGGGCGAAGGATTGGGGCGGAGTCGAGATGGACGAAATCAACCGCGTCAAATGGAAACGACGCATGCTGGAAGCGCTGCGCGTGCTGGGTCGCGACTTGGAAACGGCCAAGACCGAGCCCAAGTCTGCAGCTTGGAAAATTGCCGTTGCCACCTGGCTGAAGCGCCAAACCAACGTCAGCAACCGATGGCTTGGCGACCATTTACATATGGGCGCACCCGATGCAGTCAGTCGGTATACCGGCGAATGTTCACGAGGGGAAAGAATTGCAGCTCATAGTCTTGAGAAAAAACTTACTACAAGAGTTAGGGGCTGACCCCATGATGTGCACATGATGTGCACCGCGCGGAGCTTGCGGGCGTTGAGTTTGCCGGCCTTGGCGGCGACCGCCACAGCCGTGGCCATGTCGCCAATTTTCCGGCCTTCCCGCAGGGCAGCGTGAGCCAGCGCCCAGCGCAGTTCATCGCCGGCGAAACAAAAATCGCGCCCCGCTTCGGCGACGAGATTGGGCGCATGGTAGACGCCCTTGCGGGCGGCTTCGAACCAGCCCGAATTCAGCATGAAGGACGAGCGCATGACCATGCCGCCGCTGCGGCGGTAAAACCAATCGCATTGCGCGCGCGACACCGGGAAATCGCCGGGATTCATCAGGGCGATTTTTCATTCGAATTCCACGCGGTCGCCATAGCGCGCTTTGAGCGCATCCCAAGTGGGTTCGACCCAGGCGCACCACGATGAAAGGACCTCCAGATAATAGGTGATTTTCATGCCGACGAGCGCAACGCGCCGGCCACACGCCGTCGATGCAAATGCGGTGAAAACCCGCCCGGTTATTTTCCGCCGCCCAACAGCTTCTTGATTTCCTCGCCGGTTTTCTTGACCCCTTCCACGGCCGCGGCTCCGGCGGTGGAGCCGATTTTACCCGCCGCATGCGTGGTGGCGCCGACGATCTCGCTGCTCACGCTTTTCATCACCGCAAAGGCGAGCTGTTCGGACGTGAAGCCGCCATCGCCGGTGCCGAGATTGTGCAGTTCGATGGTAGGCAGCGGCAGCGGGAGCTCAGCCGCGCCGACGCCCAGGGTGACTTTGCCGTGGGTCAGCCGGAGGTGCCGGACTTCAAATTTAGTGGGGCGCCCGGCTTTGGCCGCATCCCCGGTGCCCTGGTTGCCCCCGCTCTTGGCCTTCCCGATGTTTTTCAGCAAATCGCCGATGTTGCTTGAAAAGAGCCTCGTCTCATAGGTGAACTCCGGCTGATCGATATTGATTTCATCAATGATGATGTGGTCGCCAAAGATCGAAAACGGTTTCATCGAGATGTAGATCCGGCCGAGGTAAAAGGCCCTGCCGGTGCTCCAGCCCGGGGGATTGGCGACGTACAGGCCGCTGAGCACGCCGCTGCCCGAGACCGGGGAAATGCGCGCGCCGGAAAGCACGACGGCGGTCTGCGTGATTTTGGGCGCGATGCGGTTGATCGCAGTCTTCACGACGAAGCCGAGGAAAAAACTCAGGCCAAAGTAAACGAGTACGCCCAGCACCACGGCCACGATGGCGAACTTGCGGAGTTTCTTCTTCATGCCGGACAAAGCATCGCGGAGATCAGGCAGCGTCGCAAGCCCCGGTCCCGGATTTACGCTGAAACGAAGGCCGCGGGCGATCACCGGGCGGCCGGCGGAAAGAAATTCCCGTCCGCCGTCCGGCAATTTCGCTTGTCACGCTGCGCCGCAACCGGACGCTGTGCGCCGTACCACCCCCATGGCCCAAGCTTACACCGAAGCCAGCATCAAGAGATCGGAAGAGCGTCGTGTAGGGAAAGAGTGTAGATCTCGGTGGTCGCCGTA
>OCZT010007732.1_pt1 | contig 10498 bp, 12 predicted proteins | sample 1539031 | NCBI WGS metagenome assembly OCZT01 (sample SAMEA3539308, study PRJEB22396) | soil metagenome | biome: tundra; feature: field; material: soil | place: USA | collected 2010-05 | depth 0.15 m
CGAAATTCGCGCCGATAAAGCCCGCCGCTCCAGTCACCAGGATCGACTTTTCGAGGGGGCGTGCGTCGTTGATCGAAGAAACTGTACCCATTTCAAATCCTTTTGATCACACTCATCGAGTGCTGGTCAATTACTGGCGCCTTTTTGTGCCCGACACGGCATAAGTGCGCCTTAAGGTGGCACCGACTATAAGCAATTTTTCCCCAGGTCAAGTCCGTACGCTCGCCTTTCGTTTACACACTAAAATGCGTCTTCCGCCGCTGAAAGCCATTACAGTGATGAGCGACTAGCATTACTTTGGCAGATTCATTCACGCAGCGGCTCTGTGCCGATCCATCTTCGGCAGTGCGGGCATCGCTGAGGTGGCAGTCGAGCGATGAGCGCGACGATGGCGTGGCGGACGGCTGGCAGGCTTGGTTGAGGCGGTGGTCCATTGATTCTTTTTTTCCCGCCTCGGCTGGCAGGGCCCGGAGAACCTGGCTGTCCCCGATGGAATTCACCTCGTCTTTCAACCCGCCCACAGCCCCGAACTGCAGCCGGCCGAGCATCTTTGGGTGTTCGTTGACGAGCCGCTCGCCAATCGCTGTTTCGAGACCATCGAGAACCTCGACCAGGCGGTTGGCAATCGCTGCGTCACCCTCACGCAGCAGCCAAATACGATCCGCGACAGCACCCTGTTCCACTGGTGGCCACGTCAGCCCGCCAAGAATTGATCAGCCGGAGATGGTATGATCCGCATCATTTGCGCTTTGCTCAGCCCAGAGCTCTGGGTCTCAAAGTCAGCGACGAGTTCACCGTTCCGCTCTGTCGCGGTCATTATCGGCAACTGCATCAGGCCGGCAATGAGGTGGCTTGGTGGGAGGGTCTGAAAATCAATGCCCTGGAGATTGCCAAGGGCCTGTGGAAGGAAAGCCACACGATGCCTCCACTGGAAGATATCCAACCCAAATGACGAAATTGCGCCGATTTGACCGTCCGCAGCTGGCCTCCTGGACGAAGAGTACAATTTGCCGATGAAGACCCATGGCAATACAGTTCTTAAATGGCCGAGGCGCGGATCGTCATCGTCAATTTCAATGCGGGCGATAATCTGCGCCGCTGCATGGCAGCATTGTTTGCGCAGACTAAAGCCGATTTCGAGGTCAGGATCGTTGATAACGCATCGACAGACGGCTCGCTTCGATATGTTCCGGACGAAGACCGGTTTTTAGTCATTCATGCCGGCGGTAATGTCGGCTTTGCCGCTGGCTGTAATTTAGGCGCAAGGGACTGCGCCGGGCCATTTGTCGTTTTCCTCAATCCCGATGCCTTTCCCGAGCCTGGGTGGCTTGAGGCGCTTCTTCGCGCCGCGAAGAGCCACCCCGACGCTGCGATGTTCGGATCGCTTCAGATCAGCGCGACTACAGGCGCTGCGGCGCAATCTCGATCACCGCCATGCCCGCACCCGTGAGGCCCATGGCCGCGAACTGTCCTATCTCGAAGGCTGGTACGCGATTTCGGAGGCCAACCGGATCTTCGGGTTTGACGGCTGGAACCGGGAGACGGTCGAATCCCGTTGCGTCCTTGCCCGCGAGAACCGCGGCACCTTCCTGGCGGTCTATATCGCGAGAGTTCGGGTCACTGTTCATGCAGATAGCGCGACCATCATTCAGGAGGGCCATGGCACCGGCGAAGGCCGCGGGACATCGCCGGGCGAGGTGCACGATATTGCCCTCAAAGTCGCCGAAACCGATGCCACCAAACGAGCACTGGCAACCTTCGGCAAACCCTTTGGTCTCGAGCTCTATCGGGGTGGCAGGGCAGCAGCATCCCAAAAGCCCCTGCCCTCACAGACTGCTATCCCTGGGCCTACTGTCCCCGTGCCCGCCGACGCCCATCTCGGCTTTCATCCGGACGACACGACCCCTATTCCACGGCCATCCCGCTACTATGGCCGTCGCCAGGATTTGGTCACTCGGGATCGGGCGCAGGGCCGACGTAAACTGGAAGTCAGGCCGTCTGCAGGCACCTCGGTTATCGTGCCGGCCTCACCCGGCCTCGTTCCAGGGCAACGGATGATCGAGAGTGGCCCGATCCCGGCGGTTCACGGCGTGGTGCGCTGGCGGTTGATCGATCTGGCACAATGGATCTTTGAAGAGAGACGCTCAGCCGTTTGGGCTCGGCGATGGTGTTCGAAGGCGTACTCCGGCGCCACCACTGCTTGGTCAATAAATTCGCCGTCGGCCGCTTTTAGAGCGCTTCGTACCTGGTCTGGGTGAACCGCTCAGGCATTCGCCATTCGCGCATCGGTACTGATTGCTTGGCCCGCCATCTAGCGCTTAGCCTCGCGCCACGTGAAGATGCACGCCCGCTTGCTTTTGCAGATAGCCGATTACGCTGAAAAGGTTCTTGGCCTGCGGGTTGCCGCGCGGACCGAACATGCGGATCAGGCTCTTCGGCGGCGCGCCAGTTGCTGCCCCGAGCTTTTCAAAGCCGACGGTCGCCTTGATGTAGTCGCGTAGGATTGTCTTGCCGGTCTCCACGTCGCCGGAGAGCATCGCGTCGACGCCCTCGCGCAGAAGCGCCTCGGCGAATTTCGCGTCGCCCTTGACGTGGTGCTGCACCAGTTCCTTGAAGCTTTTGGTTCTTGCCAAAGCGGAAATCTGGTCGTTGACACCAGCAAGCTTGAAGCGGCAGGCTGGCGCCCTACTGTTGACACATATGCAGGCCTCATCGAAATGATGCGTGCTGAAGATCGCAAACCTGATCGCAGGCTCGATGGAATGAAACGCAGCGGCTAGCCGCTTTCCGCTGCGCGAATTTCCACGCGCGCTCAATGGGTTGCAAAGCCGCATCGGTAGAATATCAGCCCGCGAACGGGTGACGCGCCCCAGAAACCTGTGCTAAACGTGCGCCGGCCTTTACAAGGAGCCCCGCAATTCCCCAGTTGACCGCCGGCATGACCACGGCCGCCCTTCCCAAACAAAAAGCGCCCGTCATCCGCATTTCCGCGGAAGCGGTACCGGCGCAAGCCTTCGCCGATATCCTCAATGGTGCCCGGCTCTACGAGCTGTGGATCCGCTTTGCCGTCCACGATATCCGCCAGCGGTTTCGGCGCTCGGTGCTCGGCCCGTTCTGGCTGACGCTTTCGATGGGCACTATGGTCGCGACGTTGGGCTTTCTGTTCTCCGCCGTGTTTAACCAGGATGTTGCCAAAACCCTGCCCTATATCGCGACCGGCATCATCTTCTGGGGCCTGCTCACGAGGCCATAACTGCTTGTCATCTCAATTGAACAACGGTATTGGCGGCGCTCGGTGCGCATGATGAATGATTATCTGGCCCAGACCCGAAGAGAGCCGCAGTTGACCGCCGCTGGCATTATTGCCGTCGTCGGCGCGCTGACCATTGGCGGCTTTTTCTTCTTCCAGTACGTCATGCGGAAGTCGCTGCGTTTCAATCGATCGTCTTGGCGCTATGAGCGTCCACATCGTAGCGCATCACTGCGCCGTTGCGCTGAGCTGGGCGACAGCGACAATGGGCCATGGCTGTTATGCGCACGCCGCTACCCCTACTGTCGCGCAACGAGTGTGTAATGTCGCAAACCAGCGTAGCTGAATCGATCAAAGGTGCTCTGGCTAATAGTGATGGCTATTGCTGCTCGCTGGTTATTCCCACGAAGAACGGTGGGGACTTGTTCAGACATGTGGTCGACGGCCTTCGCGCACAGACATGCTGGAAAAATGTTGAGTTCATAGTCGTCGACTCGGGCTCTACCGATGAGACGATTTCCGTCGCCCGTTCGGCCGGGGCGATCGTTCACACCATTCCACCAATCGAATTCAATCATGGCGCAACTCGCGACTATGGCATTTCGCTCGCTAGTTGCGATTACGTCGTGCTGATGGTTCAAGATGCCATTCCCAATGACGTCTTTCTCATTGAGCGACTCCTATCTGCATTGAGCGAAGAGAGAGTCGCTGGGGCCTATGCCCGACAGCTCCCGCAGCCCACGGCTGACGTTATAACGAAGCGAAATCTTAATTCTTGGCTCACGGGAGGATTGGAGCGCAAGGTTAAAACGATTGAATCGTTGGATTGGTACGAAAGCCTGTCGCCTATGGAAAAGTATCTTTTTTGCAATTTTGATAATGTCTGCTCGGCCATCAACAAGCGCGTTTGGAAAGAGGATCAGTTCGGCCGGAGCGACTTCGGTGAAGATATCAATTGGGCTGAGCGGGTGCTGAAGCGCAAATTCAAAATCATTTATGAACCGAGCGCGGTCGTGGTTCATTCGCACGACCGGTCGCTCATTTACGACTATAAGCGCACCTACATTTGTCACCGATTATTATATCGCCAATTTGGCCTTCATCTCGTGCCCTCATTACGAGGACTTTGGCGGGCGTGGTTGCGATCGTCAGTTTCAGACATGTTGCACGTCGTCCGAATGGAAAAACGCATCGCCCATAAACTGCTAAGGTTACTAATGATCCCTGTGGTTAATCTGGTAGGCGCGCTTGGCCAGTATCGTGCTGTGCATGACGAAATCCGGGACATCAAGCGAAAAGTGCAGGATGTTTGATGAATTTGAATATATTGCTGACCGTCCACCAATTTCTTCCAGAATACTTCTCAGGCACGGAGATCCTGACTTTTGGTGTGGCGAAGGAATTCATTCGACGCGGCCATCGAGTATCCGTTCTCACAGGGTTTCCAGAAAAGATACATCTTTCCGATAATAAACGTTTTGACGAATACAAAATCGACGGAATAGACGTTTTCCGATTTCACCACGAATATGTCCCGATGGGTGGGCAGACTGTCGTTACCGAGGTTGAATACAACAATCGATTGGCGGCACGTTATTTTGCGCTACTCTTGCAGCGCATCAAGCCGGATATTGTTCATTTTTTTCATCTCAGTCGTCTTGGCGCCGGCTTGATCGACGTCGCCGCTGCGGCCGCAGTAGCAGCTTACTATACGCCAACCGATTTTTGGTCGGTGTGCCCAACAAGTCAATTGCTCCTAAACGATGGTCGGATCTGTGGCGGGCCGAGTCGATATGGCGGCAATTGCGTCAGGCACGTTGCGTCCCTCACGCGCGGAAAGCGAGTTGCGCGCATTTCGAAGTTTGTTCCGAATACTTTGATGGATGCAATTGTGAAATTCACCATCAGTGGCATACTTCCAAAGTATCCATTTTGTTATGACGTTGCTGCCATGGGACGGCGCAAGAGTTTTAATGTCACCAGGCTCAATGCGCTGCACGGTATTATGTCCCCCACGCGGATGATGACCGAATTGTTGATCCGCAACGGCGTAGACGGTCGTTTGATTACCCAGTCCGCCTATGGAATCGATCTGGCCGGCTATCGGAATCAGATCAGGAATATTCGTAAGACCGGCGCTGTAACTTTTGGATACATCGGTACCCTGGCGCCACACAAGGGTTGCCATGTACTGATCGACGCTTTCAACCGTATCGGTCGAGGTCGCGCGAAGCTTTGCATCTATGGCAATCCCACCGATTTTCCCGACTATTTCGATGATCTTCAACGGAGAGCGGCGGGGATAGATTCGATTGAATTCTGCGGGACCTTTCCCAATGACCGAATTGCCGAGGTATTGGCTGGCCTGGATGTTTTAATTGTTCCCTCACTCTGGTACGAAAATACGCCACTTGTAATCTATTCCGCCCTGGCAGCGAAGTGTCCGGTGGTCGCGTCCGATTTTCCCGGAATGTCCGAAGTGGTGCGGGACGGCTGGAATGGACTGACTTTCCCGGCCAGCGACATTCAAAGTTTATATGCACAATTGATCCGACTTGTGAATGACCCGACGCTCATCGAATCCTTGAGCGCCAATTGCTCGTTGCCCAAGTCGACAGGTGAATATGTCGATGAGCTGCTATCACTTTATACCAACCGCAATTCGGTCGTGGCGGGGCGTCGTGAAATCGCCGACCGACAGACCATCAAGCCCCTCGAAAATTACGCTGAAATACCCCCCGTATCCATTTCTTGAAGTGAACGGGACTTATTACGCCAGTGATGGCGGCATAACTGACAAGCTTTGGGAGATTAGAAGCTAAATCGCCTGAAGAGGATAACGAGGCAGGCGAGCTGGAAAAAGCCGTGGTATTCCCATCGGACAAGGATGCGGCGCTGCCATTGTATCCAAGCGAAGAAGCGCTCAACGAGCCATCATCGCATGCAGCAGCTTATACCAAATCCTCGAAATTATGACTCGTGGAGGATTGAACGAAGCCGCTACCGCGGCGTGACGGCGAGTCGCACGAAGAGCCTCCTGCCTGAGATGATGTGGGTGTTGCAGCCCACCACTCAGCCAGGAGGTTATCAGATGACCCAGAAGATGAGCCCTCTTCGCCGTCGCATGATTGAGGACATGACAGTCCGCAATTTGTCGCCAGCAACGCAGCGATCCTACATCAGCGCGGTTTTGAAGTTCAGCCGGTATTTTGGCCGGTCGCCGGACCAGTTGGAACTGGAAGACGTCCGCGCTTTCCAGGTTCACCTTGTTTCGACGGGCATTTCGTGGCCGGGGCTCAATCAGATTGTATGCGCCTTGCGTTTCTTCTACGGCGTCACGCTTGGCCAGGCGCTCATCCCGGAGCGCATTCCCTACGCGCGGGAACCCCACAAATTGCCGGTTGTTTTGAGCGCGGACGAGGTCGTGCAGTTTCTCGAAGCCGTGTCGAGCCTGAAGAGCCGCGCAGCACTCACGACCGCCTATGCGGCAGGGCTCAGGGCCTCGGAGGTCGCGGGCCTTCGGGTCGAGGACATTGACAGCGCGCGGGGCGTCATAGAGGTGCGCCACGGGAAAGGGGCGAAGGACCGCAACGTGATGCTGTCACCGCAATTGCTCGCCATCCTGCGCACCTATTGGCGGCTCGCCCGGCCGCGGCATTATCTCTTCCCCGGCCGCGATGAGGATCATCCGATTGATCCCACCGTGCTGCACGCCGCCTGCCGGTCGGCAGTCAAGGCTGCGGGTCTGACCAAGCGGGTCACGCTGCACACGCTGCGCCACAGCTTCGCGACGCACCTTCTGGAGAACGGAACCGATATCCGGATCATCCAGGTCCTGCTCGGGCATAACAATCTGTCGTCGACGGCGCGCTACACCCAAGTTGCCACCCATACGATCCGGGCGACGCAGAGCCCGCTCGATCGTCTGTCGCTTGAGGTAACGCCGCCCGGGTGAAGGAACGTTGAGACGCGGGCCATGGCCCGCGCCGGCTTTCGTCCGAACAGGCCCATCATCGAGATCGCTGATGTCCTGCGCCGCCATGGCGATGCTTATCGCCATGCGCACGCCGGCCATCTCGGCCGTGTTGAACGGCGCGTGATGAGCGCGATCACCGCGTGCCGAACGGGGGCGCTCGGCGGTCACGTCGAGGCCTGCGACGACTGCGGCATGACGCGGATCTCTTACAACTCCTGCCGCAATCGCCACTGTCCGAAGTGCCAGGGACCGGCCCGTGCAGCCTGGCTCGCCGCGCGCGCGGCCGAACTCCTTCCGGTTCCCTACTTCCACGTCGTCTTCACACTGCCGGCGCCGATCGCAATGATCGCCTTCCAGAACAAGGCCGCTGTCTACGCCATCCTGTTCAAGGCGGCCGCCGAGGCGATGATGACGCTCGCCTCGAACCCGCGCAGGCTCGGTGCCGAGATCGGCGTCGTCGCCGTCCTGCACACCTGGGGTCAGGCATTGACGCATCATCCCCATGTCCATTGCGTCGTTCCAGGCGGCGGCCTCTCCTCCGACGGTGCGCGATGGATCGCTGGACGGCCGAACTTCTTCCTGCCCGTCAAGCCGCTCTCCCGGCTCTTCAGACGCCTGTTTCTCGAACACCTGAAGGCTGCCTTCGACGCCGGCGCCCTAGGCTTCTTCGGCAATCTGGCGCATCTCTCCGAGCCCGCGGCCTTCGCCACCCATCTCACCGCCATGCGGCACGTCGACTGGGTCGTCTATGCCAAGAAGCCGTTCGGCGGACCTGCCCAGGTTCTCGCCTATCTCGGGCGTTACACTCACCGCGTCGCTATTGCCAACAGCCGCCTCGTCGCCCTCGACAACGACCATGTCGCCTTTAGATGGAAGGATTACCGTCAGGGCGGCATCACCAAGGTCATGAAGCTCAAGGCCTGCGAGTTCATTCGCCGCTTCCTCCTTCACGCCTTGCCCGACGGCTTCCATCGCATCCGCCACTTCGGCTTCATGGCCAACGGCCACCGCGCAGCCAAGTTCGCCCTCTGCCGCTCTCTTCTCGCCGATCACGGTGAGCAGCCTGCGCCAAAGAATGTCGAGTCGGCCTCGACCCATCAGAGCAGTGCCGACGTTCCTGCCTGTCCCCACTGCGGTGGTGTGATGCGCGTCATTATCCGGTTCACTCACAGCTTCGATCGTACTGGCGCTCGCACGTCATCGTTCTGGTGCGATACCTCGTAAGCTCATCCATGCCGACTTGCACGACGATCATCATGCATCGCTTCAATCCAATCGTCTCGATCATCGCAGACGGTGGCGAACGTGTGTTGTCATGGCGTGGCATACCAACCGTTCGTTGGGGCAGATCAATCATCGTGACTGCAAACGAAGCGCGCCATGTCCTCAATAATAGCCGACGCGCACGCATCCATTCTTCGCTTCCAGTCCGCGGCCAGCCGATCGAGCGTCACGACCTCGAACAATCCCCATAGCCACGCAACCGCGCAAAGCCTCCCGCGCCTTCGTTCAATCCGGCTTCTATGGGGTCGTGATCGAGCCTGCAATCCGAGCCACGCTGTGCCACGCGACCTCACAGAACCCTCCAGATTCCCAAATCAGGGGGGTTCTGATTCAACGTGGTGAACGAAGGAGGTTCACCATGTCGGTTCCGATACCATTGCGGCGGGATTTTAGTGCGCCTCAGCTCCGCGGTTTGGCGAAAAAGACTAAAGGGAACCTCGAATAATTGCCGCAGCTGGCAATCGCGGACATCTTTGGGGTGAACAGCACGGAATCGAAACGAGAACAAAGCGGAATCATTCGTGGGTAAATTCGGGGCGCCTGACGATTGGTGGCAATTATTCGAGGTCCCCTAAAGACGGTCCGCAGGCCTGCCGACTTTTGATTCTTGCAGCGATCTACGACGGTGCGACCCGCACCGAGGCCGCGAAGATCGGCGGCGTTGGGCTTCAGATCATCCGGGATTGGGTGCTGCGGTTCAATGAGCGTGGCGCCGATGGTCTTCTGAACAGCAAATCGCCCGGGCAGCCCTCCAAGCTCAATTATGGCCAGCGCCAAGCGATCGCCCAGATGATCGAGAGTGGCCCGATCCCGGCGGTTCACGGCGTGGTGCGCTGGCGGCTAATCGACCTGGCGCAATGGATATTCGAAGAGTTCTTCCACATCACCATCGCCAAGCAGACTTTGAGCCGGGAGCTACGGGCTATGGGCTATCGCAAACTCTCGGCTCGGCCACGTCACCATGCCCAGGCCGAGGGCGCGATTGAGGATTTTAAAAAAAACTTCCCCACGCGCCTGGATGAAATCGCGCGCGAAAAGGCGGTCGACGGCGACAAGATAGAAATCTGGTTCGCGGACGAGGCTCGTATTGGCCAGAAGAACAAGATCACCCGCCGGTGGGCAAAGCGTGGCTCCCGCCCCAGCGCCCCCCGTGATCAGCGCACCGCTTCCACCTACATCTTCGGCGCCGTCTGCCCGAAGGATGGCAAGGGCGCGGCTCTGATCCTGCCGGCCTGCAACACCGCGGCGATTAATCTGCACCTCGCGGAGATCGCCGAGATCGTCGCGCCCGGTGCCCACGCCGTGCTCTTGGTCGATCAGGCTGGCTGGCACCTCTCAACGCGCCTCGTCGTGCCACCCAACATCACCATTATCGCCCTGCCGCCGAAATGCCCCGAGTTCAACCCGGTCGAGAACGTCTGGCAGTTCATGCGCGACAACTGGCTCTCCAACCGTATCTTCAAATCCTACGACGATCTCGTCGATCAGCCCTGGCGCATCATGTCCATCGGACGGCGCCAATGGGCGCACGGGCTCTGATCAATAGGACTTGGTGTTAGCCGTTGCCGATCTAGAGTGGGCGACTTGCTCCCGTTGCAATGGGTGCGGCGCGATCATTTCGATGCCGCCTTGTCGCAATGCCTCATCCAGCGGATCGTTGTCAAAGGCGCGATCACCAATCAAATTCTCTAGCTTGGCATCGATCATGTAGAAGTCGAAGCACAACTGGCAGCATGTGCCACTGCGCACCTGTGTTAAAAATCCACAGCACGGCTTCCAGTAGACGCGTCGGAATCGGCTTGCGGCCAGGGCGTCCGTCAGCAATCTTCTCCTCCGGAAAATGATCCCGGATAGGTTCCCATTGCTCGTCTGCAAGCCGAATCATTCCGCATTTATAGCGGATCGACAGCAACCAACAATTTTGAGATAGGTTCTAGTGGTCAGAATCTAACGCTTGGTACCCGCCGTATGAAGCAGTTTGCAGCGAG
>OCZT010007733.1_pt1 | contig 10498 bp, 7 predicted proteins | sample 1539031 | NCBI WGS metagenome assembly OCZT01 (sample SAMEA3539308, study PRJEB22396) | soil metagenome | biome: tundra; feature: field; material: soil | place: USA | collected 2010-05 | depth 0.15 m
GAGCGTGCGAACGAGGTCGGTCCGGAGAATGTCGATCGCGCGGGCGACGCCGGGCCCGCCGCCCGCCGCAAGCCCGTAGGCATACGCGCGTCCAACGAGCACGGCGCGCGCGCCGAGGCACAGCGCCTTGGCGATGTCGCTGCCGCGGCGGATGCCGCCGTCCACGAGCACCTCGGTCCGACCGTTCACCGCGGCGACCACCTCCGGCAGCACTCTCAGCGTCGGCGCCACCGAATCGAGCTGCCGCCCGCCGTGATTGGACACGACGATGGCGTCCGCGCCTTCGTCGATCGCCCGCCGCGCGTCCTCCCCGGTGTGCACGCCTTTGACGACGATGGGCCCTTTCCACGCGTCCCGAATCCACCGGAGATCCTGCCAGGACACCATCGACTGCTCCAGCGCCGTACCGACATCCGCGTATGCCATCGGGCCGTCGGGAAGCATCACGTTGGGGAATGCCATCATCCCGCCGTCGGCGAGGAAGCCGGCGAGCCATCGCGGCCGCGCGAGGAATTGCGGCAGAAAGGGCAGCATCGACCAGATGCGGCGCGAGAGCAGCTCCTTGGTGCCGTTTCGCACGTCGCGTTCGCGCAACCCGGCCACGGGCGTGTCGATCGTGACGACGAGCGCGGAAAAGCCGGCCCTTCGCGCCCGGTCGATCGCCGCTCGCGCGACGTCATGCCCACCGAGCAGATACAACTGATACCAGACCGGCCCGTCGGACGCGGCCTTGACTTCCTCGAGCGCCGATCCCGACAGCGTCGACAGCGTGTAGACCGTGCCCGCGGCGCCGGCCGCGCGCGCCGAAAGCGCTTCTCCGTGCGGATAGAACATGCGCGTGCTGCCAACGGGGCCCAGCAGCAGCGGCATCTCGAGCCTCGTGCCGAGCACCGTCGTGCGCAGGTCGCACGTGCCGGTCGCCACGGCGCAGCGTGGACGAAACGTCACGGCGTCGAACGCCCGGCTGTTCTCGCGCAGCGTGACCTCGGCGTCGGCGCCGCCGTCGATGTAGTCGAACACGATGCGGGGCAGGCGGCGCTGGGCGAGCCGCCGCAGGTCGGCGATGTTGACGACGCGATGGGATGCAAGCGATCGCATTGACACCAGATACCACAGAAGCGCGCTGCTAGAGATTACTCTCCGGCGCGGATTTTCGCTGATGCCTCGCGTCTTTCCATTCGCCCAGCGCTGGGCCCACGATCGCGCCGACCAGGGCCAATCCCAGCGCCGGTGTCTTTCCCGTTCTCTTCGTAGACTACAGCAGAACTTGCAGTTTGCTGTGTCCAGTTCGCTCGCCGTGTCGGTCAGGCAGGCTTTTGGCTGAGCGGCGTCAGCGTCCCACCTTGGTTGGTGGCACTCCCAGCGCGAGCAGCCGTGAACTCACGCGCAGTTGAGACTGCTCCACAACCGCTTGGTTGAATCTGAAATGCACGGCTCCGGGTTCCGTGACGAAGCCGATCATCCCGCCGCGCCGCGTGAAATCCGCGATGTCCGATACGGTGAGCACATCGCGGCGGCGATAGGTCTTCAGGAGCGAGTCCAGGCGCTTCTCCGCGGACGCACTCACGAACGCGATGTGGACGAGCCCGGGGTACGCGCCCTCGAGCGAGTGGATGACCTCGATTGGCTTGTCGTGCACCCTCTTTCCGATCACGATTTGATCGAGCCGGCCATCGAATGGATCCCGTCCGATGATCTCGATCCGGAACGAGACCACGGCATCAACAAAGCTGCTCTGCGGCCACTCAACGAACTTGGCGAAGTTGTACAAGAACGTCGCTTTGATGTCTTCTTGCCTCGTCACGTTCGACTGGCTGTTGGCGGGCCCGATCCAAATGGACACCAGCCCCATAGTCAGGACCCACGTCGTGGCGAGCCGACGCGAACAGGCTCGAGCGGCGGACCGCGTCAATGAATGCGCCATAGCAGTTTCACGGCAATCTGCCGGCCATCCTGCGGAATGCCGCCCTGCACGTGATCGGTCGATGCTGGTTCGCTGTAGCGGACGTTGAACAGATTGTAAATCGAGCCGTCGATCTCGACATTTCTCCCCAGCCGATGCAGCACGGTCCAGTTGGTCACGGCCACGGGCGGAAGCGCCTCTCCAGTGTGCGTCCAGCGCGTTCCCTCAACCTGGATTGAGAGTCCCGTGGTCACGCGAAGCCGTTCGAGCGGCAATCCCACGTTGAATTTCGCCAGTCCCACGGGCTCGCCGCCGAACCACCCGGCCTGTGTATTCGAATACCAGAGACCGGAGTAGCTGGCGCGCGCGAGCACGCCGGCCCGCGAGCGACTGCTCCATGCGACCTCGAAGCCGTGCGCGTTGGCATCGAGGCCGTTGACGAACTGGATTTGGCCGGCCTCGTTGGGCCTGGAGATGATCAGTCCATCCAGCCGATTGGCAAACAGCGATCCGCTGACGTGCGCCCAGGGGGAGATCGCGTGCTCGATCGCGGCCTCGAAGCTCTTGATCCGCTCGGGAGCGAGCGAAGGGTTGCTGATGTAGTCCGGCGGCGACTGGTAGAAGCGCTCGTACACGCTCGGACTGCGAATCGCGCGGCTGAAGAGCAGCTTCACGGTGGTCGCTGCGCTCACGTGGGTGATCACGCCGATCTTGGGTGTGACGCGCGGGCTCCCGGTGGGCACGCTCTCGTAGCGAACCGCCGCGTTGATCTGCAGCCGCGGGTTCACGGTGAACTCGTCCTGAAGATTCACGGCCCACGTCGTCAACTGGCGGCGATCGTCGAGGTACACGACGTTGGACGGCGGCGCGTCGTAGTTGAGCTGATTTTGCCGCAGACTCTGACGATACTCGGCGCCGGTCGTCACCCGGTGCCTCGTCGACAGACGATACGCGAGGTTGAATTCGCCTCCCACCCACGAACCGTCCGCATGGTCGAGATTCATCGTCGGGGCACCGCCGTCGTTCCCGAACGGGTACCAGCCATCGTAGTTATATTGATCCCAGTACGCCCGCGCGACGATGTCGGAGCGCTGTCCGAGCTCGCGTGCGTACTGGACATCGACGTACGCTCGCTCGTCGAGCGTGCGCGTGCGCGAATCGTTGAAGATCGTGCCGAACGAAGCGGTGGGGACGTGCTTCAGGCGCGACCCGTACACGCTCTGCACGCTGAAGTGGCCGACCTCCAGGTTCATCGCCAGGTGGTCGACCCGTTGTCCGTCGGCACCATCGGCGATGCCGAAGTTGGTCGCCGGCGCGTCGAACTCTGGAAAATAGAGCTGCGAGTTACCGGCGCTGGCGGCCGTGGAGCCGGAGAGGAAGAAATGCAAACCGTTTTCAGTGGTGTTGCCCCAAGCCATCCTCAGTCGCCTCGTGTCGAACGTGCCGAGCGATGCCATGGCCTCGAGCCCGTTCACCTGCTCGGCGCGCTTGGTGATGACGCTGATGACGGCTGAGAACGCGCCCGTACCGTACAGGGCTGCTCCGGGCCCGCGAATGATCTCGACCCGGTCCACGTTCTCCATGTCCACGGGGAATTCGTCGCCGATGAGAGCGGAGTCGAACACGTTGTCGTTCAGGCGGTGTCCGTCGATCAGGATGAGGACCCTCGTGTTCAGATCGCCTGGCCTCGAAAGGCCGCGGAATCCCAGATAGGTGTAGTTGCGGTCATACGAGATGGAGATTCCTCGCACGGAGTTCAGAACTTCGGCGAGCGTGCGATAGCCGTATAAGCGGATTTCTTCTGCCGTGACGATCGAGACCGACGCGGGCGCGTCGGTGATCTTCCGGAGGTACTTCGCCGCTTGCGACACGGTGTCGGCCTGGAGGTGGGCGAGTTCTTCTGGACTCAGAGACGTCAGGTCCGGAGGCTCCTGTGCCTGCGCCAGGCTGACGACGCCCGTCAGCGCCGCTGCCGCGAGGATCACAACGAAGGTGGCTTTCAACTGTGCTCTCCTCCACAAAGACGCACACGTGCGGATTCGGCACGAATGTGTGCGGCACTGACACAAAAGACCGCAGATTGACTGCCGACAGCCTCAGCAGTGCAGGTTGTATGCCGAACACCCAGCGTCGGTGTCCTGACACCGGGTTCGCGTGAGACTCGGGCGGTACTCGCGGAATCGCAGCGGGGGCGGGATTTCCAGACGTTGCTCGAAAGGCGGACGATCTCGAGGTCCGCGAGCGGCGACTAGCGCGGCACGCTGGCCCAGACCTCGCGCAAGAGCGGCGGGCACGTCGGATCCGAGCAGCGCGGCAAGTGTAACGCCGCTAGGCAGTCCGCAGGGACTGCCTTCTTGTGGGAGTTACTTGAGGGGCGAGAAATTTCGAAGCCGCAGATTCGCGTGTCAGCCGCCGGAGCGCGCTCGAAACGCAAGATAGGCGCAGATGATGACGAATGCAATGAGAACGAGCCGTGCCATTCCCATCAGGCGGGTGTGAGCGACAGGTCGCGTTCCCTTCGGCTGGGTGCCGGTGAAGGCCGCGACGGCGGTGATGATGACGGCGAGACCGAGCCATGCGAGCCAGCTCATGACTTGGCGCTACGGTGGTTGCTCGAGTTCGCGTGTCGATCGTTCAAGTTCATTGTTCTCTCCAGACGTCTTCGCTAGCATGCGGCAATCGCTGACGCGGCGTCTGTGCTGTTGCGGACACTCGCGCCTCGCTCGCGCGCGGTGACGTATACTCCCCCCTGTCCGAACGGTTGCAGAGCTGGTGCGATCTTTTGCCAGCGTCCTCGTTCACGTGGAGGTGAGACATGTACGGTGCCCTCATGAAGATTTCCAGTCGTCGCCCGCGCCTGCTCGGATGGGCGGCTGCCACGGCCGCGGCCCTGACGCTGTCCTTCGTTTATGGGGGCCTGCAGGCGGCGCGACCCGCGGCCAAGCCCGACGGCTCGATTGACGGGCTCACGGCCAAGTTCGTGGATGTCGGCGGGATTCGGACCCGGTACTACGACTACGGCCAGGGCGAGCCCATCGTGATGCTCCATGGCGGCACCAGGTCCGGAGCGAACGTCTTTTCGAGGAACATTCCCGGCCTTGCCAAGCGGTTCCGGGTGCTCGCCATGGACCGGGTCGGGTACGGACTCACGGACAATCCGAAGACCAGTGCCGACGACGGCAACGAGGGCCAGGTCAGGTTCGTACGCGCGTTCATCGAAACGCTGAAACTCGGCCCCGTCCACCTGGTCGGCCACTCGGGCGGTGGCGCCGTGGCGTTCTACTTCGCGGTGGAGCATCCCGAGCTCGTGAAGACCTTGAGCGTGCTGGCCCATGGGCCGGGCATGCCGTCGCTTGGCGATGGTCCGAGCAAAGTCCAGGCGGCGCTCGACAAGTGCCCACCCGTCGAAAGCTTCGAGCACCCGACCTGCCGGCTTGCGGCGCTCGGCCACACGGCCGCCACCTTCCCGCCCGAGTTCTGGGAAGCCGAGAGCTTCATGCTGAGCCAGCCCAAGTGGAAGGAACTGTACGCGCGACAGCAGGCCGCGCAGGCCGCCAGGAGGCAGGCCGGCCCCGCGCAGGGCGCCCGAACCGACGCCTACCGGGACAAGATGTGGGAACGGGCCCGGTCCGAGGGGATGAAAATGCCGGTTCTGATCTACAGCGGCAGGCAGGACACCCTGGATTGGGAGGCGCGCGACCCGCACTCGATGATGAAAGGTGAGCTCGGCTTCTTCGACATCGTCGGGGCCAAGAGTACGCGCGTGAAAATGACCGTGGTCAACGAGGGTGGCCACTTCATGTACCGGGAACATCCGGAACAGTTCAACGCCGATCTGATCGCGTTCATCGAGTTCTGGAAGAACAACCCGACGGCGCAGTGAGGCGAGTGAAGCCGAACGGTATTCGTTGCGGTCGCGCGTGTCTACGCGGTCCTCGCGCGGCCGCTCCCACTCGAGCAGGTTCAACAGCCTCAGCGAAATGACGCGGCGGACGTCCGAAGGCCGGTCAAGGTGTTGACAATCGATTCCCTGGGGACCGACTCGATGTAACCCGTCATCCCGGGAATGTACTTCAGCCACCCGGGGATGCCGCGTCCCAGCGAGGCGGACTCGCATTCGACGATGACGCCGTTCTCGACCTCGACCAGCCGCCACCAGGCGACGGCGCGCCAGAGAAACCCCCAGTCTTCGTCGTGCGACAGCTCCCGCTCCCTGGACGTGCCAGGATATTCCAGCTCGGCGATCTTCGTCGCTTCGCTCCGCATCGACGCTCGTCCTGGACCGCGGCTGACGTACTTCGCTTCGCCCTCGCTGTTGTAATAGACGGTGATCGGCGCCTTCGTTCGACGCAGGCGCATGGAAAACCGAAACGTGTTCCCATCCCGGGCGATCAGCCGGGATCGCTCGACCTCGACGAATCGCCCAGCGTGGCCGTCGTAGTCCTGCATCAGCCGGAGCAGTCGCTCGAGCGTGATGTCGGGAACGAGAACGGCACCCCACCAATGGTGGATCGTGCCGTCGGGAACCGAGAAGGACTCGCCTGTCGGCACCACGCCGGTGCGCCGTTCAACCACCACCCGGCCCATGCGAATCTGCTTCTGGATTGCCGCTCGCTGGCCCTGTGGCAGGTCGTCTTCTATCAGAAACCGCTGAGGATCACGAAACTCGCGTTCGTTTTTCTGGTCGGCCCACGGCAGGTACCGTTCCCAGGCCTGCAGCGTGTGCGGCAGCAGGTGCGCGGCGGCGACCTGCCGGCCGGAGGCGGCGCACATGAGCGCGCACACGGCGGTGCCAAAGACTGTTCGACGGTTCATGCCCACCCCTCGAAACCTACGTATGGCAGCACCATACTCGGGCTCTCGAAAAGGAGCAAGCCGGTACGCGCTCGACGAGTGCGGACGCACGACGAGGGCCGGATTACAGCAGTCCGCCCGAAGGCGGCGCCGTGGGCTCGTCGATGAACTCCAGATCTTCCTCGGGCACCCACGAATGCTGGAGCCGCTCGCCGCGTCGTTCCTGATAGAGATTCTGCCCGCCGAACGGTTCCTCAGGGCTCGCGACTCCTGCAAATTCAAGCTCGACCGTGCAACCGATGGCCTGAAAGAGACCATCCTTGAGGTCGCGCCGATGGTGCGGCCGGAAGATAGCGCGGCCGGCGTACTCGCCTTTCTTCGTGAAATGGCGGTGATTCGCGATGGGGCGGTGCGGGGTGTGTATCACATCCGGGAATTCTGCGGCAATCGTGCCGCGCACATTGTCGAACACTTCGTGCCCGCGCGCTGCAGGCTGCCGGCTTTTCGACGGCGATTCGTGATCTCCCATCACACTGGCTCGCGCTCAGGGTGGCCGTCTGTACACAAACGCACACGTCCTGGAGTTGGCGCGCGCCGGAGCGACGCCGGGCGGCGTGACGCGTTAAAAAGAAGACGGCCTCGTGATCGGGTATTAGGTGAACGAAAAAGGGCCTGCAGTCCACCTGCAGGCCCTGTCGTCTCTTGTCGTGCGGTCGTATTCGCTGCCTGACGAGACCTACTCGATCGAACGTCGCTCGAACAGATCGGACAAGTCGAACGCCGTGCTCGCACCGCCCAGCCACGGGTATCCCCTCCGCGGGTCCACGTGGAAGATCTCCTGCATGGTGCGCAGAAACGACGAATGCGAGTAATCGATCGAGCTCGCATACGGGACGCCGCCCACGTTCTCGTGCGCGTCTTTGGAAACGATGATGAACGGCAGCGTGCGGCTCGGGTCGTCGCCGCCTTCACTCTCGTCCCACCAGAGGACGATCACGCCGTGGTCCTTGTAGGCGTCCGACGCCATGATCAAGGGCACGATCCGGCTCAGGAAATTATCGCCCTGCAGGATTTCGGCGGAGTCGCCGGTCTGGTATCCCCACCCGCCGGTGAGCGCCGTGTGCTGGTCGTTGAACTGGTCTGGCGTAATCCAGTTGTAGTCGGCCACCTTGTCGTTCTGAAGATCGAGTGCCAGTTGCTGCAGCGGCGCATACTGCAGGCGCCTCGGATTCGAGGTGGTCGTATTGCACCCGCCGTTGGTGTCCGTGAAGTACACCATCGGATTGTGCTTGGCGGCGTAGTTGTACTGCTTGGAGTAGTTGAACGCGTTGAAACCGCCGGTGAAGAGTCCCGAGAGGTTGAAGAGCGGAACCGTCCACTGGCTGCGCATCAGCGGCACGTTGTTGCTGTCCACGTCCGTGTCTTCCTGGTACGACCTCCACGTCTTCCGGGCATCTGTCAGAAAGGCGCTCAGGTGCTGGGACGTCGTCTGGACGGTGTCCGGACTGCAGTCGGCGTGGTAGGGCTGATCGTCGTTCAACACGCCGAAGTTGGTGCCCGCTTCAGCCCAGATGTAGTTGGGCTCCGACGGATGAATGCCGGGGCCCGCGTTGAGGTAATTGGTCGCGTACGCGACCTCCCTGCTGATGCCCGAGGTGCCGTTCACCAGGCTGTTGATGAACGGAGTCGACGGATTCTTGAAGATCGCCTGCGGGCTGGTTTGGGTGGATGGCTGCGTCCAGTTGTGGTTCTCCATCGCGATCACGAACACTTTCTTCACACGCTGATCGTCTCTCCGATCGTCGTCCCGGCCGTCGGCATGCGCGGTGAAGCCGCCCCACGCCAACGCGCCGGCCATGGCTAGTGCACACACCGACACCTGATGTTTCATCTGTAACATGGATCTCCTCCGGTCCTGATGCGCGGCGTTCGATGCCGCTCCATGAAGATGGCAGACCGGTCTAACAGAACGATGTCAGTGGCGTGAACGTTTCGAAACGTTTCGGAGACTTTTCTGAAACGGCGGGTCAAGGCGGCGTCAAGATAGATGATGAGCTTGATCCGATCCGGTGGACATCTTCCGTTGGATTTGCCGGGGGTTTGTAGCTGCCCTGTGGATAGGATTCTTGCCGGGGAAATACGGTCGCCCGCCGCTGATCCCGCTGCATCCGGTATGGCTCCTCTGCGTAGCCTTGGCGACCTTCGCGCTTCTCGGACTGGACATCTTCGTCCTCGGCGACACACTCGCCCGTCCCTACCAGCCAGACGACGAGCGTCCGCCGACCTTGGACTTGAGCGGTCCTGAACAACGCGACCGCGTGCGGGATCTAAACTGAATCGACGCCTGTGCGATTTCTCAAGAGCGGCCTAGTGGGATTGGCAGCGGCGCTTGGGGTCGCCGTGATTGCGACGCCGAGTTGGTTGTGGATCAACTATTAGAGGGGGTCGAACGCCGCCGTGAAGTGCCGAAGCACCTTCGGCGCCGAGGTGATGCGGTACCCTCGCAGTTGCTCGCGCATCTTCGCGACGTAGATCACGGCCTCCGCCACGTAGTCGATGTGCGACTGCGTGTAGACGCGCCGCGGGATCGCGAGCCGGACGAGGTCCATCTCCGCCGGCCGCTCCGATCCGTCGGGTTGTCTCCCGAACATCACCGTCCCGATCTCCACGCCTCGGACGCCAGCCTCCACATAGAGCGCGTTGAGCAGGGCGATGCCGGGATACTGGAGCGGCGGAATGTGGGGCAGCATGGACCGCGCGTCGATATACACCGCGTGGCCTCCCGGCGGCTGGATGATCGGCACGTCTGCGGCCGCAATCTTCTCCGCTAGATAGGCGGTCGATCGAATCCGGTATCTGAGGTACGGCTCCTCGACCACCTCTTCGAGCCCGCGCGCGATCGCCTCCAGGTCGTAACCGGCCAGACCGCCGTAGGTCGGAAAGCCTTCGGTGAGAATGAGCAGGTTGCGGCACTGCTCGGCCCACTCGTCGCTGTTCATGGCGAGGAATCCGCCGATGTTGGCGAGGCCGTCCTTCTTCGCCGACATCGTGCAGCCGTCGGCGAGGCCGAACACCTCGCGCGCGATCGCCTTCGGCGTGCGATCGGCCTGTCCCTCCTCGCGCTGCTTGATGAACCAGGCGTTCTCGGCGAACCGGCAGGCGTCCAGGAAGAACGGTTTCTTGTAGCGATCGCACAGCGCCCGCACGCCGCGCAGGTTCGCGAGCGACACCGGCTGCCCGCCGCCGGAGTTGTTCGTCACCGTGACCATCACGAGCGGGACGCGATCGCCGTCGCGATCGAGCAGCGCCTCGAGCGAGGCGAGGTCGATGTTCCCCTTGAACGGATGGATGACGGACGGCTGGCGCCCTTCCGCGATCACCAGATCGCGCGCCTCGGCATCCTCCACCTCGATGTTCGCGCGCGTCGTGTCGAAGTGGTTGTTGTTCGGCACGATCTGGCCGGGATGCAGGATCGTGTGGAACAGGATGCGTTCCGCGGCGCGGCCCTGGTGCGTCGGAATGATGTGCGTGAAGCCGGTCAGATCGCGCACCACGGCCTCGAAGCGGTAAAACGAACGGCTGCCCGCGTACGACTCGTCGCTGTTGATGAGCGCGCCCCATTGCGCCGACGACATCGCGCCGGTCCCCGAATCCGTGAGCAGATCGATGAGCACGTCCTCGGCCGCCAGCTGGAAGACGTTGTGGCGCGCGCGCGCGAGCGCCGCGACCCGCTCGTCTCGCGTGGTGAACTTCCACGTCTCGACCGACTTGATCCGGAACGGCTCGATGATGGTGTGAAAT
>OCZT010007734.1_pt1 | contig 10497 bp, 9 predicted proteins | sample 1539031 | NCBI WGS metagenome assembly OCZT01 (sample SAMEA3539308, study PRJEB22396) | soil metagenome | biome: tundra; feature: field; material: soil | place: USA | collected 2010-05 | depth 0.15 m
TAGGTTTGCTGGTAGTACTCCACGAACGCGTGTGGAATCCGAGCAGCGGCATCCTCATTCCCAGCATATGGAAGCTTGAGGATCGCGACGCTCTCCTTCTTGGCGAATGGGAGAACTGGCAATGGAGCCGGCGGCGAGTGCCTCATCGACGGCGCGCTCGGGTAGTTGGAACGTGTGTGTCGGGCGGTTGTGTTAGTCAATGCAGTCCATCCGGCGGATCGGGAGGCTGGCCGCATTTTCGGGCTTTGTGCCCGGCGATACGTACACAGTAGTTCCCCGTTTGTCGCTGTATGCAATCCAGGGAATCGTCTGCCGCCCTCATCTGAGGCAGCATATCGGACCACGATGCCCGGTCCCATGTGTTTTCCGTGGATCCCAATCCCGCGCATACCGCCGCCGATTTTCATCAGGAGCACGGTTTGGGTCATGGTGTTTGTTTCATCTTTAGCGAAAGTGGCGATGACCTTCAGACGGTTGGAATCGAACTTCTCCGGCCAGTGGCAGGTCTCGCGCGTTTCGCGTGCTGGGCGCAAATCATGAACCGGTATCGGGATCGGCCGCGGATAGGTGTCGAACAGCGTGGCAAAGACCTGGCCAGTTCCGGAAAGCTTGCTACGCACGAACCAAGAGGCACCCGGGCCAATGTGACATGCGACGCATTCGACGCGCGCATGCGGAGAATTCTGATGAGCCGTATATTCCGGCTCCATCACCCTATGGCAAGTCAGCCCACAGGAAGTCACCGAGTCCATGTAATTCACGGCAGCATAAGTGATCTGGCTGCCGATGATGAAGTTCGCAATGGTTGTAACACGAAAGCAATCAACCGGCGCAATTCGAGGTTATGAAAGTCCAGTGGTGGAAAACGTGCTGGCAGAGCGGAGCGGCGTCGACGCCACCACATGCCGAGCGGAATGAGCACCAGGCCGCTGAGGAAGATCGCCGGCAGTAGTAGAAACGCGAAGATGCCGACATACGGATGAGCAGTTGCGCCACGCAACGTTGTCGGCAGCAGGAAGAGCCACAGCACCGTGGCGCTGGTCACGATGACCACACCGGTAAGGCTCAGCCGATTACTGGAAAGATAAACAAGAGGCAAGAGCCAGCGCCACGAGCTCGATTCAGTTGAGTTTTCTTCCACTGTTGAAGCCCTGTCACTCTCCCCGGTTAGGCGAACTCGCAGCCGTAACAGCCCATTCGCGTGGCTTGATCACCGTTACCGGTCTATCCATGATTTCTTGCAAGACGGCACTGGTGCTGACGACTTCAGCAATCTGGCACACTGGACAATGGTTATTCCGGCTGTCAAACGAATACCTCCCCCATATGGCACGGGCATTGCTGGGCGTACTGCCCGATTCTGCTCGCAACCTCGTCTGGTCCGATCTTGGATTCGACGCCTTGGAAAGCCTCATAAAGAGTGTCTTGCTCTTCCGAGGAGAGAACCTGTTCGGCCAACGGTAGAAGAACATGGTTCTCCTTCCAGATGTGCTCGCGATAAAGGCTGGCGAGGGCTCGGAGTGTGCGCATCAGAGATTTTGGCGCCGAAGCGTGGCCTGCTGCATAGGCGTCAGCCGCTTCCAAGAGCTCCAGGGTAAGGAAGCCAGCCTTGCGGTGCTCGTTCTGGAGAGTAGTGACGGGGCAGGCGGAGTCCGATACGCACTTCGCTTGAAGTGCTGGGAAAAGCAAGCCTTCCTCTTTCGCCTCTTGACACTGGCCGGCAAAAATACGTAGGAAGAAGATCACCTCTGTGAGAAGCGAGGTGTCGATTCGCCTCCCTTGTTCGAGGCGATCCGCGATTGTCGACATAGTGACAACGACCGTCTCGATGCTACGATGATCGTGTTCCAAAACGGCGGTAGCAGTCATGTGTGATAGCTGTGTCATTGCCATTCCTTTCAATCCAGATCGAACTGCGTGTTGACTCTTCGAGGCGCTCCGTGCGCTCTGGCAACCCTTCGCCTGGGCCTGCTATCTTGCAGGAAAACCTCGATCTATTTTCAGTGTGGACCACAACACGGAATCTACCAATAGTTTGTTTATTCCAGGGAATAGGACGATTGTTGGATCGGATCGAGCGGAGCTTTTTGCAACCCTTGGAGGTAGTGTGCTGAGTCACGCAGATACCTGCAAGGGGCTGCGCTCCAGAGGCAAGACATGAAATACTCACCGTTCAGAAGTTGTCAGGCTTGCCCATTCAGGGATGAAGGGCACTCCCCGGCGGGACGCCATCCGGCGCCCGATGATCTCTTTTGCAGAATCCGACAGCTCCTCTTGCGCCACTGGAAAGACTTCCTGGTCTTCCACTGCAATGTGAGACCGGTACAGATCCGAAAGTGATGTGAGAAGAGTTTTTAGCTGGGCAGCTTCTTGCTCCGTAAGGCGGTCTTGTTTAAGCCAGCGCTCGCCGATCTCATCGACTTCGCGATGCCAAGCTGCCGCGGTCTTGTGCTCGCCTTCAAGGCGGTCAAGGCGCGCGAGTATTCCTGCTACCCGCGGCAGCTCCATTTCCCGAAGCATCGGGAAGAGATCGTCTTCTTCATCCGCGGTGTGTTTCGGTGCGGCGTGGCCAAAGTACTTGAGGGCCGCATCGAGCGCATGGCGGTGTTCCGCGTCCAGCGAGCCGCCTTTCACCTCCGTTGTCACTTTGAGCAATACCTGCAGGAACCGCTCGATGCGGCGATGACAGTCCGACAACAATCCGATCGGGTTGGCGAAAGTGTTTTCGGTCGTTCCAATCGAAACGGGCATTGCTATTTCTCCTGTCTCACGAAATGCTCCTCATTGATCTGTGCGAAGTGGTGCCGCCACTGATCCGGGAGATCGTCCACAGCGAAGATTGCAGAGACCGGGCAAACGGGCACACACGCTCCGCAATCAATGCACTCGACCGGATCGATGTAGAGCTGGGCCAGCTCTTCAAAGCCCACTTCATCCTTCTTGGGATGAATGCAATCGACCGGGCACGCATCCACACAAGCGGTGTCCTTCACGCCGATGCATGGCTCAGTAATGACATAGGCCATGGGAACTGTGGTTTCTGAATCCAGTCTACGGGACCAGCCATCCGAGGGCAGTGACTTAAGTCACTCCGCGCACCGGTGCAGCTTCCCGGGATCATCCGGCATCCGGTTTCCTTTTGGTGCAAGCTTCCTCTTCCATGCTAACCGCGCGGGGGAACAAAAGGTGGTCTTCCGCATGGATGTGGTCGCTCATGTCGCGTTCAAACGCCCTGAGGCCGTCATACAGAGCCAGATAGCCTTCCGGCGCGTCCGCAGGCGGAGTATAGCCGTTGCTCAAGCGGTTCATCTCTTTAAGTTCTTCGTCCGTCTGATCGTGCTCCAGGACCATCATCCGGATCGGGTTCTCCACCGTGCCGAAGGGCGGCCAGGAGACAGCGGTCCTCACACGAACTGCCTCCTCCACACGAGCTATATAGGGAAAGAGTGTCTGCTCTTCCTTCACCAGGTGCATCTGAAGCTCCTTCGACATCGCAGAGAACAATGCTTCCATACGCTTTAGCTCCGGGTGATCTTTGCCATGCCTGGCGATGACTTCTTTGAACAGCGCTCCGAGCCGGGCCACCTCTTGCCGGCAAAAGGTATGATGCTGCTCAATGATATGATCCATCAGGCTGGCGAGCGGCTTGTCGCTCCAGGTCTCCGCGAGCTTGCTTGCGTCCCCATTCATAATTCCGTACCTTTCACCGTACCTCCGGTATCGGAAGCACGGGCTGGCGATGCCGCGAGCCGAGAAATGCCAGAAGCGCGGACAATTGGTCCGATGAGAGATTGCCATTATAGGACGGCATGTTCGTTGCGCCGCTGTAAATGCGCGTGGTCATTTGAGCAGGCGTCATGGTATCGCCGGCGTAAGTGAGGTCGGGGCCGCGGACGCCGCCATAACCGGAGACGGTGTGACAGAATTCGCATCCTTTATCGTGGAATATCCTGGCGCCGTCGGCCACGGGCCCATGCTCCGCACCCACCACTTGCATTGGCAAGGGCGCGGCGTCCATGCGCGGCGACCACGGAGCGACATGTCCAACGCTTCCGTAGTACGCGATCATGAACGCAATGAATGCCACGATCACAAACGACCATGGGCGCCGGATCGGACTGCGTTCGCCTTTGCCGGCTACGAACGGAAGGAGAAATAGAACACTTACGAACAGCGCCGGCCCAAGAATGATCACCCAATCTTCCGACCATTTTGGGATCAGGGAGAGCACCGCATAGTACCAGAGAAAATACCACTCTGGCCGCGGCGAGGCTTGGATGATCGTCGGGTCCGGCGGTTTTCCGATTTCCGGAGGACCAACCGCGATCGCGAGGCCCACCACGATCGCGATCACGAGGAACCCAAACACTACATCGCGCCAGGCTGCATCCGGCCAGAATGGCTGCCCATCGCGAGCTAGCAGAGCGTGATACCAGGAGCGATAAGTTTTTGGGTCCACCGGGCGGCCAGCCTCGGGCGGTTCGGAGATTCCGTTATGAAGCACAAGATAGAGATGGGATCCGAGCAAAAGGAAAATGAGAGCCGGAATGAAGAAGACATGCGCCGCAAAGAAGCGGCTTAACGTAGCGCCGCCGACCGTGTCCCCAGCCAGAATAAAATGTCCCAGCCAGTTGCCGATGACCGGAGTTCGTCCTCCCTGCTCAGCCGCGATCACCACCGACCAAAATCCGGTCTGATCCCAGCGGAGCAATTGGCCCGTGAAAGCCATTAGAAGCGTCAGCATTAATAGCCCAGCGCCGGTAAGCCAGTTCATCTGGCGCGGATACTTGTACGCAGCCATCAGATAGACGCGGATTGCATGCAGGCCGATCAGGATGATCATGGCGGAGGCGCCGAACGCGTGAATGCCTCGCACGATGCGTCCGAAGCTCGTGCCGGTAATGAACATGAGCGAATTGTAGGCTTGGCCGGACGAGGGGACATAACCGCTCGCCAGCGCGATGCCGGTGACGATCTGGATCACGAAGGCAACGAAAGTAGCGCTTCCCAGCACATAAAGCCAGGCGGACTTGCGGGCGCGGGGAACGGGATGCATCAGGAGAGGCGCCACCAGAGCGGAAACGCCTGTCACGTCATCAAACCACTCCCACATGCGCTTCAGGATTCTCATGCCGCCTCTCGCCTACGTGATGGGGACTGGACTCGTCAGGATCTGCACCTGGTCGTTGTTGACCCGCACTGGATATTGATTCAGAGGTTTCGGCGGCGGTCCGGAGGCAACCCGTCCATCGGCGTAGAAAACGCCGCCATGGCAGGGACACATGAAAAGGTTCGCTTCAGCCAACCAGCGGACCGGGCAGCCCAGGTGCGTGCAATTCATCGAGAAAGCCACGAACTGCTGGTCACCGGTGCGGCGCAGCCATGCGGCTGTCTGTGCCGTAACCCCCGACCAGGGTAGTGGCGAGGAATCCTGAAACGACACGTTCACCGTGGACCCGAGCTTGAAGTCGCCGAGTTTGCCGACCGTCCGCCAGACCTGAGGTGTCTTTCGGAGACCGAGCAGGAAGGCCCCGCTGGGGATCGCCACCAGCGCAGCGCCGATCGAGCCTAAGATGACGCTAATACGGGTAAGAAACCGCCTCCGGCCGGCTTCCGCGCACCCTTTCGTCTCAGTTTCGAATGGAACGTTCTCTGTCATCCGGCTGTCCTCCTTGGGTAGTCACCCGTCCGACGGCCCGGCTGGCGATTCCAGATCACTACTTGGTGCGGCCGCCAGAGATAGTAAATCGGAAACATGATCAAGTGCACCAGACGGCTGAAGGGAAATAAAAGAACGATGAGGAACCCGGTCACAAAATGCACCTTCACCAGGGCCGGGAGAGAAGCTACCGTGCTCATGTCCGGGTGCAGCGTGGCGAGCGACCAGAACCACGGAACCGCGGTTTGCAGGTACCATAACCCGCCCCAGCGATTGAAAATGGCGATCCCCACTCCGCTTGCGACTTGCACAAACAGAACGAATAAAAGTACGCCGTCCATGTAAGATGTCGTCGCTTGCGCCAGCGATTTTGGGACCAGACGGCGCACGATCAATACAACCAATCCGAAGAGCGTGTACAGGCCGAGAGCCATCCCGGTCAATTCCAGCACGAACCGCCTCGTCTCGCCGCCGAGAAGCCATGCCGCAACTCCGGGGAGAAGCGCCGCGAACATGTGCACCAAGAGAATCAACGTGATTCCGTAATGCCAGGGCACGGAGCCCCAGAACAGTTTTCGATTCTCGAGGATCTGTGAGGAAAGACTTGAGTAAGTGTAACGATTCGTGAAATAGCGATAAACGCCAACCCCAATCGCAAGGACTAGCGCTATGTATGGGAATGCGATAAAAAGGAATGCGTCCATGGCGCTATCCTCAGGCTTCCATAGCATCGGCCCGCGCGCCGGATGCATTGTGCTGGTACTGAAGCAGGCTGAGCAGCGCGCGCAAGGCGTGTTTGTAAGGATTCTCAGTCGAATCGAGGATCTCAACCATCCGTGAAACCGCTGGAAGCAAGCAATCCTCGACCACGGGGGCGCGTTCTTCCTCCACTGCCTCCAAATATCGAAGCAGAAGACTGATGTGATCGGGCAGTTCGAAGCCGAGCGGGATTCCGCGGGCCTCCATTCGCCCCTTCAGCTCCGCCAGAAAGAGACCCCGCCTGCCGTCGTCGCCAAACAGGTGATATCCGAGATTGGGCGTGCAATCGGGACGCAGATCGAAGGTGTTGGTGTAGGTCTCCTGGAGCTGGCCGAGACTTCTTCCGGCAACCGCGTTTTGAAAGTCCGCGATGTGCGCGTGCGCATCGGGGAACTCCGGCACAAGTTCGGCCATGCAATCGCCAACGGCCTTCCCGATCGGGCACTCCGGATAACCCAGAATTTCAGCGAACAAAGAATAGAGCGCCATGTCCTTATAAGCCCCTTTTCGGCCAGTACAGGAAACCCGCGCCGCGCTGTTCCTGAAACGCCTGCGTGTCGATTCCGAGTTCGACCACCTGTTCCCGCATAAACGGGGGCACAACCAAGCGCTCATCGAACCCCGCGAGCGCCGTCAGGTAGAAAATACCTTCCACTTCCTCTGGGGTCAAGTGCGCCTCCTGAAGGGCTCGCTGCGCGGTTTCCATGGAAATGTCGCCGACGGTTTGTGCGCGCTTATAGATGCGGACGCCCATCAGCTTGCGGTAGACCGCAATCACTTCCGATTCGTCTCCAGCCGAAAAAAGACTCGCCATATAACGGATGGGCAGGCGGGCGTTTTCAAGCGAGCTGAAGAAGTCCGTCTCCATCTCATAGCAGCCCTGCTGGTTCAGCGTGGCGGTCACCGGCAGAAGCGGCGGCACATAGAACAGCATCGGCAGCGTTCGCCATTCCGGATGCAGAGGCAGCGCCAATCGCCACTGCTTTACAAACTTGTAGATCGGCGACTTCTGAGCGGATTCCACGATCTTCCGATCAATGCCGCTATTTGCAGCCTCACGAATCACTTCAGGGTCGAACGGATTAAGAATCAGATCCCTCTGTGCTTCGACCAGCTCCGAGTCCGGCTTCGAGGCAGTCTCCTCGATGCGATCCGCATCATATAGAACGACGCCGAGATAGCGTATCTTTCCGACGCATGAGTGCATACAAGCAGGAGCCTCGCCCATTTCCAGGCGAGGATAGCAGAGGATGCATTTTTCCGCCTTGCCGCTGTTCCAATTGAAATAGACTTTTTTGTACGGACAGCCGGAAACACACATGCGCCAGCCCTGGCATTTCTCCTGGCTGACCAGAACGATCCCGTCCTCTCCCCGCTTATAGATCGCGCCGGACGGGCAGGCGGCGACACAACTCGGATTCAGACAGTGGTTGCACATCCGCGGGAGATAGAAATAGACGAGTTGCTGCAGCTCGAAAAACCGCCGCTTCTCTTCTTCGTTCAGGACCCCCAGATTCGGGTCGTTCGCCGCGTAAATGGGTGAGCCGCTCAGATCGTCGTCCCAGTTCGGGCCGGCCTCGATGTCCATGTCCTCGCCGGTGATCATCGAGACCGGGCGCGCGACAGGCTGGTCGTCGCCCAATGGCGCGTCGATCAAATCCTTATAGCGATAGGTCCACGGATGATAGTAGTCGTCCAGCGTCGGCATCCGTGGATTGTAAGAAAGGTTGATGAGTTCGCTCTTCTTGCTGCCGAGCTTCAGACGAAGCCGGCCGTCTTCGAGCTCCCAACCTCCGTCATACTGTTCCTGGTCTTCGTACAGTGTCGGGTATCCGGTGCCCGGCTTGGTCTCTACGTTGTTCCACCACATGTACTCCGTGCCGGGCCGGTCGGTCCAGAGGTTCTTGCAAGCGAGGCTGCACGTGTGGCATCCGATACACTTATCGAGATGGAAGACCATCGAAATTTGCGAGCGCACATTCATGCGTTATTCCTCCCTAGTCCCACTGTGGCTTGCCCTCCAGCTTATGGACGATCACGTAGGTGTCGCGATCAGTGGCCGGCGGGCCGTAATCGTTAAAGCGATAACAGTTCTGCGCGTAACCTCCGACCATCAATACGGGCTTCAGCCGCATTCGAGTGATGCTATTGGTTCCTCCACCGCGCCGGTTTTTGCGGACTGGAGACTTGGGAAAAGAGATGGTCCGTTCCGGGGCATGGTAAAAGATGCAAATGCCGCGCGGGATCCGGGCGCTGACCACGGCGCGCGTCACGATGACGCCATTGTCGTTGTAGGCCTCCACCCAGTCGTTGTCCAGGACCCCGATGTCGGTGGCGTCTTTGTCATTCAGCCAGAACGGCTCGACTCCCCGCGACAGAGTGAGCATCCGCAAGTCGTCGTAGTAGGTGGAATGAATGTGCCATTTCCCGTGCGGCGTGATGCAGGCCAGCGTGATGGCCTTCCCAACCGGCTTGCTGTTGACAATATTGAGCGTGTTTTCGCAACTGATTCGCGGTTTAAAAGTGGGGCAGGACTCGCCGAAAGCCCGATAGGCCTCATGGTCGAGATAAAGGTGCTGGCGGCCGGTAAGCGTGCGCCACGGGATCAGGCGCTCGATGTTCATAGCGTAGCCGGTGTAAGCCCGGCCGTTGTTAACGATGCCCGACCAGCAGGGGCTGGTCAGTATGCGGCGAGGCTGTTTGCCAAGGTCGGCGAAGTCATAGCGGACGCCGCGATAGCTCTCCGCCAAATCCACGAGCGGCAGTCCAACTTGACGCTCGCGTTCCTTGAAGCCGCGATAGGCAACCTCGCCGTTGGACTCGGGTGCAAAGAACAGGACGAAGTTCGCGGCATCCACGGCGTCGACCAAAGAGGGATAGCGATGCCCATTCCATTCATAAGCCGGAACGGTCTTTGCGAATTCGTCATATAGGTCCGCAACATCCATGTCGATGCCGTGGTCTTCGACTCCGTGCTCCTTGACTCCCGGGCCAAGAGAGTTGAAGCGATGCGCCAGATTGACGTAATCGCGTTCAACGACCGTCAGGTGGGGCATGGTCTTGCCTGGCACAGGTTCGCATTCCCCTTTGGTCCAATCCCGCACTTCGGGCTGCGCAATCTCATCCGGGGTATCATGCAGCAGAGGAGTCGCGACCAGATCCCGGAACGGCTCGGGGAAATGTGTGTGCGCAAGCTCGCTGGTCTTCTCCGCGAGCGCCCGGAAAATGTCCCAGTCGCTCCGCGATTCCCAGCACGGCGGAACCGCCGCGCCCAGCGGATGAATATACGAATGGAGATCGGTGGTGTTAAGGTCGTTCTTCTCGTACCAGCTTGCCGACGGCAGAATCACGTCGGAGTACAGCGCCGACGTGTCCATGCGGAAGTTCAGATCCACAACCAGGTCCATTTTGCCCTGCGGCGCCGCCTCGCGGCATTCCACCTCCTGGACGGTATCCTGCGCGACCTCGTCGGCGATCGCGTTGGAGTGCGTTCCCAAGTAGTGGCGCTGGAAGTATTCCTGACCTTTGGCGCTGCTGTGAAGTGCATTGGCGCGCCAGATCAGCCACACGCGAGGCCAGTTTTCCGGAAGATCGGGTTCTTCGACCGAGAAGCGGACTTTCCCCGTGCGAAGCTGATTCACCGTCCAGTCCGCAATTTCCGGAGCGGTATGCGCGCCGGCTTCCTCCGCATCACGCACAAGCTGGATGGGGTTGCGATTGAACTGAGGATAAAACGGAAGCCAGCCCATGTGCACCGCATCGACCTGCAGGTCCATGAAGTGCTCGCGCGCGAAGCGGCCGCCCGGCGGATGATAGTCGTCATGCCGCCTTTCATAGCGCCACTGATCGCTATGAACATAGTGGAATGAGGGGCCGTTCTGGAGCCGTGGCGGCCGGACCCAATCGAGAGCGTTCGCGAGCGTATTCCAGGAAGCCATGGGAGTGAGTTTTTCCTGGCCGGTGTAATGATTCATCCCACCGCCATTCACCCCCACGCAGCCACAAAGGATCAGAGCCGAGATGCCGGCGCGGTAATGCAGATTGTTGTGATACCAATGATTGATGCCGGAGCCGACAAT
>OCZT010007735.1_pt1 | contig 10496 bp, 15 predicted proteins | sample 1539031 | NCBI WGS metagenome assembly OCZT01 (sample SAMEA3539308, study PRJEB22396) | soil metagenome | biome: tundra; feature: field; material: soil | place: USA | collected 2010-05 | depth 0.15 m
CCTTCGAACATCCAACCCCTCATCCGTTCTTCGGCCTCAAGCGGCGGAAGGTAAGTCAGCGTCAGGAAGTACTCGGACTCATAGTGAGCGCCCTCCTGCATGAACTGTTGCCGCCGCTCATCGTCGATGACGCGAGTCACGCCATCGGGAAACGCGCCTTGCTCCGGATAGCCAGGCGCGCGCGATCGAATGGCGTCGCATTGGACCATCCACCCGCTTCCCAGCCGCAGCACCGAATTCAATCGTGCGCTCAGCGCATCCATCTCGGCAGGGGCCGCGGACATCATGTCGGGACCGCGATAGGTCCAGCCGGTCAGCAACGAACCATCCTGTTGGAGGAGAATCCCGTCGTCGATGATCGCGTGCGGCAGCAAAAGATCCGCAAGTCCGCGAGGTTTGGCGCGATGTTCATTCCGTTGCATGTATCACCTCCAGTTGCGGGGACTCCGCACGCACCGCGAAAGCAACCCGCTCTTAGCCGGATAGAACGCCTTGTACCGGATGTGCCGGACATAAATCTGCCGGAGCAGTGGATCGGCCTTCCCCATGCGTTGAAGCACCGCCGCTGCTCCGACCCAAAACGCAACGCTCAGGCCGATTCCCCACCAGCTCCCTAAACTGAACGCGAGGCTGATAGCGGTGAGCATCGCGATGAGCACCAGTTCACGATCTCCGCCGAGGATTTGGTTCGGTCGGTTTGCCGACTGGTGGATCACGATTTCTCTCGGCCTGTCGGTCATCTGCATAGTTACACCACCGCCGCGTTGACGCCGAACGCGCTGGCAAGTAACGGGGCCGCGAAGACCAGCACCGAGACCACAAGGCCGATCATGCAGGCGCGTCGTCCGAATTCCGTCAGTTCGCCGCCCCACAGCATCGCCCCACCGGCAATCGCGATCCCAATCAGGCCGATGGCGTATGCCACCGGACCCGTCAGTGAAGTCGCGATGGCGGTCATCGGTTTTTCCCACGGCAGGTTACCGGCGGCGGCCGCCTGCATCCGCAAGCTGAATGCCGCCGCCAATGCGATTAAGCTCAATATTCTGGGGCTGATAGTCGATTTACGAATGATATTCATGTTGAGAAACACCTCCCATAAGGTTGCAACCTAGACACGCTCGACCTGATAGTTCCCATTGGAGTATCCGGTTACGAGCAACACTTCCCTGACTTTGCGTCCGGCTTTTACGCCGGACTCTTCGTCAACGAAGACCACCAAATCCACCGCCTCGGCGATGAGCGTTTGCTGAGGCGCGCTCGTGGCCTCGGCGACGAGGCTTTCGAGCCGGATCAATCCGCTAAGGGCATCATTGGCGTGGACCGTCGCCGCGCCGCCGGGATGCCCCGTGTTCCAAGCTTTGAGGAGCGTATGTGCTTCCGCGCCGCGTACTTCGCCCACCACGATGCGCGTGGGCTTGAGGCGCATGCAGGCGCGCAGGCATTCGAGCATCGTCACGTTGCCGACTGCCCGGAGATCCAGATAGTTCTTCACCGGGCACTGCAACTCGGTTGTGTCCTCGATGGATATCACCCGGTCGTGTGGGGTCAGGCGGGCGAACGAATCGAGGATCGCGTTGACCAGCGTCGTCTTGCCGCTCCCGGTTGCGCCGACAACAAGGATGTTCTTTCTCGCGCGTACGGCGGCGCGGATGACCTCTCCGTGTTTCAAGCCGCGCACCCCATCGAGAAAGTCGTCCCGGCGGCGAAGGTGATTCAACGGGTCGGTTCCATCGGTCAGGATTCCGTCCGCCTCGTAGTCGTCAAGACTGAAGACCTTATGGGGACGCAGACGAATCGCGAACACCGGCCGTCGGACAACCGGCGATACGATCCCCTCGAACCGGCTTCCATCGATGGGCAGCTCCGTTTCAAGGATGGGGCGATCATGATTCAACACGGTCCCCCGCCACGCCGCGATAGTTCCTAGCGCACTCGCTGCTTGAGCCGCCGGCATCTCCCCGAAGCGAGAGAAGCTATGTCCCATCCGCTTCACCCACAGCGACCCATCGGGATTGAGTAAGATGTCCTCGGTTAGATTGTCATCAAGTAGTCGCAATACTTGGTCGCCGAGTTCGCGCCGCAGCTTCACTTCGAGGCGCTGATGCTGTTCGTCGTGGATTAATGCCACAGGTGACATGTAAAAACCTTATGAATGGTACGCGCCATTTCTTTTTAACGTACCCGCCATTCATTTTTAATTCGTCTCTTCAATTACCGCGTCTCCACAATTACTAAGGAAACAGCACGGAGGTTCCGGGACACGAAAATCGCAAGGTTTTCGCTGTGCCGGAAAGGGGTATGGGAGTTGTCATCATTCCGTTCGACTACGACCAGTTGCCTGAATCCCAGCGGAAGGCGATTGTTCCGATCTGCATCGCTTCCACAGACCGTCATGGAAATCCAATCGCGCGAATCTGGTTCGAGCAAGGAGTGGTTCCCGTTCAAAACCAGCTTCGCAGCCTCGCCCGCTACAAACTGGGGGACGTTCGGCGCGTCTCGGAGCTGGCAGAAATCACGGTGCACAAACTGTGGGAGCGGCATGGCGAGGATGCTGGCATCATGCCGTGGCGCCGCGTGTTGGTACGCGCCGTGTGGGAAGCGAGGGACCTGGCCTCGGGCGGCTCCCTGTGGCGCATCAAGCATACGGTTCCTCTCGCGCTTGGCTCACTCGAAGGAGATCTCTACGGAAACGGCCTGACCGACCCGAAGCGCTACGACAAGGTCTATGAGCAGCAGTTACTGCTCGATCTGGTCGAACACCGGATCGAAGAGGACCATCGCGAAGAGATCCGAGAAATCTTCAGGATGTTGCGCGAGGGGTACACCTGGGAAGAGGTTGCTCAGCGGCTCGGCGAGCGGACACCGGCAGCGCTGAAGAAGCGATTCTGGCGATGGATCAGACGAAACTTCCCGCAAAAACCGCGACAAAAGCCGTTGCCCCCTGGAAGGCATATGCGATAATTACTGGCGGACATGAAGGGTGAAACACCGGAACAGAATTGGGATCGCTTGCAACGCAAGTACCAAAAGGCGGTGCAGGCTTCGTACCCCAACCCAGAACGGCAGGGCTGCCCCGGAACGGAAGTTCTGCGGGGCCTGGCGGCTCGATCGGCGCGGTTCGAGGAAATCGAGGACGACCAGCAGTGGAAGCACGTGATCCACTGTGCGCCGTGTTACCGGGAATATCTCGAATTACGGGAGTCGTGTCGGCTTGGCAACCCGGCCAAGGCGCATCGCGAGTCGCGGTGAGTCCGGCCATTAATCGCCTGGCGGCGACTCTGGTACTGCCGCGTCCACCGCTACCCAGTTAGCGCGTCGCCTTGGACTGCGTGCGCGCAGCCGCGCCTCGCGCCGATTGCACGAAGCAGAAGGCGAGCACGCATAATGACGGTCAGGGAAGTGTGAGGGCCAACCTAATCGCAGCGGACTCGCAACTCCTCTTAGGGCTACGTCCTTCGGCCCGCCACCGCGTACAGGCTTGCACGCCAAAAGTCTACCGCGCGTCCTCAGCCCGCTGACGCAACGGCTCTGCGGCGTCAACAAAGGGGTATCCCGGCGGTCGGACCGGCTCCTCTTGGCTGATGTGGAACACCACCAGTTTGCCGCCGTTGCACAGGCCATAGACCGGCACGCGGATGTCCGGGTGAATAGCGTAGCTATAGGCCTGCTCGACATGCTTGCCGGAATTCATGTTCTCCTTCGTCGGTGTACGGACGCGCCATAGACGTCTCTCGCTGCCGGACCGCCGACGGTTACGCTGCGCCGGGTCACTTCTCCGCCACCTGCGCGTCGCGGAACGCCTTGACGATGCCCTGCACCATCTTGAACGTCTCGATGGCTTCAGGGTTCGACGTATCGACGCCAGCCGGCGGGGTCGAGATCGGCGCGGGCAACACGGCGGCCGGGATCGTGATCCGGCCGTTTTCGCGCTCGTAGAGCGTCAGGTTCATCCCAAGATAGAGGTGCATCAGCTTCGCCTGCGCCCAGGGGATGGTGACATCCGTGTGCCAGTCGACCTGTCCCTTGCCTTCGCTGCTCGGCATCAACTGCCCGAACAGCATCCGCAGGTCCCACGCCGTCATCTCGAAACGGACATTGTTCGCGTACATCGGGACGACGTCGTCAAGCTCGCCGTTCTCCGCCTCTGCGTCCGCGTTGGTGTTCTTCGGATCGTCCATTCATCGCCCCTTTTACGCGCGCATCGCTTGTCGTCCGCCCCGTGGATGCGCGGATCCGGCGGTGTGGGCGGCCTTGAGGCGCGCCGTGCGGCCGCGCCGCCGCGGTTTTTCGGTGCCGCTCCCGCCTTCCTCCGTCAGCGGCGGCATGACGATCACGTTGCTTGCTTTCGGCACCTGCGCCTGCAGTTGCGCTGCCCGCAGGACGCTCAGGATGCGCCGCGTGGTGTCGTCATTCACGGACACCATTCTCTGGCTGAACCATTCCTGCATCTTCTCCCGCAAGGCCTCACGCCACGGCGTGCCCTGCGCGAAAGCAGCTGGCACGACATGCCAGTGCGCCGCCGGCGCCCCGGCAAATCCGGTCGCCACCGCGTGCATGAGCAACTCGCGGGACAGGCCCACTGTCCACCAGCAGTTCGGGGCCTTGGCGGCCGCCGAGGCCGCTTTGGCCACGGTCTCGGGCTGGGCCGTGTCGCCCAGGACAGTCAAGTAGGCGCTAAGCGCCGCGTCGAAACGGTTTTCATAGCGCCCATCGATCTCGACCTGGGACAACTCCTCAACCCGCTTCGCAACGGTCAGCCGGGTCTCGGTATCCTTCGCCAGGTCTGCAAGCCGGCGGACCAGCTCATGCTCCCGCACGCCACGCCGGAACGCCTTGGTGCCGGCGGCGAGATTGAGCTCCGACGAAAAGCGGTATTGCTCGATCCCCTGCATGATATCGGCAAGTGCCATTCTTATATCTTCCTTCTTTCACTATAGAACTGCACGGGCCTGCCCAACGACGGGTGTACGTCCCGGTAATCGTGTAGGTATTCTCCATCGAAGCCCCACTGGCTCAGCACGCGAATATTCGAGCTGCCGTCGGCCAGGTCTGGCGCATTGGAGACGACCAACGCCACGTGCGAGATGTCTCCGTCCAGTTCGTACACGACCAAATCGCCGGTCACCACGGCAGCGGCCTGCGGTACCTCGACGAAACCGTCCTCCTTCAGGATCATCGGCACCTGCTCCGGTTCAATGCAGGTGCGCCGGTTCGCGAAGGCCATGCCGATGCAATTATAGGTCGACGCCAGCGATCTTAGGACCCGCCCGTCATGCCCGTCCATCACGACCCCAAGCGCCGCCTGCATGGCTTCGGGCGCACGTTCGCCCTTCTGCCAGTTCGGAATCCGGTTTCCCTTCAAAGTCGCAAGGTCGATACTGTCTTTGTCGTCCTCGCCGCCTGGGTTGATCAAGAAAGCCATGAACTCCGTATTTTACAAGGCTTGCTCGCCGTGCCGCTACTCGGCGATTATCGGCCTGGGTGGTCGCAAGGCTCCGCGACCGTCTGCTCCGAATCGCTGCAGCGCGCGGCTGGTCTCGTGAAGTTCGCCGCAGGAAGCAAAGATACGCCCTCCTGCCTTCGGTCCGGCCCCAAGCAGTACAACGTGCAACCAAGACTCTGCTCTTCAGTGTCCCGGACCGTCCCCGTCGTTCCCTTTTCAGTAGGGGGCGTTCTGTGGCATGAATGTTTCGGCTGATAGATGGCTCCAATCAAATAAGGCGACGAGCAAGACCGCCGCCGCAGTCCAGCAACAAGTCGCGGCGATGGGTTCCGAAGTTTTTGAAGTTGGGCTTTACGACCCAAATGCCGGGGCAGGCGAATCGGTAATGATCCCCCGTGTTTGGGATGCGGGGACAATCGTTAAGTCCGTGCCGTGGTTGCGCCTCCAGAATCGCGAAGGACGGAACATCTACATCCGGCCCAAGGGTGAGCATGACCTGAACATGGTCGATGATCTGACCAAAGAGGCAGTTTCGGCGATGAAGCAGGCGGGCATTAGTCCCGCAGTGGTCATCGAAACATCTCCGGATAATTACCAAGCTTGGGTAAAGCATCCCGAACGGCTCAGCAAGGAAGTGAGCACGGCAGCCGCGCGGAGATTGGCGGAGAAATTCGGCGGTGATCGTGGCGCGGCCGACTGGCGGCACTTTGGACGGCTCGCGGGTTTCACGAACAGGAAGGAGAAATATCGCGATACTGCCACTGGCTTGTATCCGTTCGTTCGCCTCATCGAGGCGGGCGGCGAAGTTTATCCCGAGGGGGCACGGTTTCTGGCCGGTGTGAAGAGCGACCTCGAACAACGGCGGGCCGAGCAGGAGCGGTTGAGGGAGCGAGCGGCTGCGGCAGCGCCGGTGCGGCCTGAACACCTGAAGACTGTAGATGTGTTCCGCACCGACGCTCGCTATGGTGGGGACGGGACTCGAATCGATCTGGCGTATGCAGTTTACGCCCTCTCCCATGGCGCCACCACAGATGCGGTTGAAGCCGCGATCCGGTCACGCGATCTGACGCACAAAGGAAATGAGCGGCGACAGAACGACTACGTGGCGCGGACGATCAAGAAGGCGCTCGCAACCACCGAACGCGGGCGTTAGTGGCCGGGAGCAGACGCTGGCGTGGGCCTTCCTTCTCGACGTTCCATGTGGTGGGCGGGAGTGCGCTGGGCCGATATTGGTTGGTCAAAGGCCTCATGCACGAAGCAGTAAAGGAAGAACAGCATGATCAGCATCCAGCCGGCAAGGAACCGGAGGAAGTTCCTCCGCCCCAGTACGTTCAACAACAATAACCAGATCCACATAAAGCTGTACCTTTCGGATCGAGCAACCTAATGCATCAACGTTCCTAGCCAAACGCCGCCCCCAAATAGCAGGGCGCCAGCCACTATACCGGCAGCGGTCCAACGCATCAGGTTGGATCGACGGTTCGCCGCATTGACCTGATGCACGATCTCCCGCGCTTTCACCCCGGCGACGTGAATATCCTTCTGCAACTCTTGGCGCATCTGAGCCGCTGACTCCTTCACTTCTTGGGCAAGCACGTGGCCCGCCCGCCTCTCGGCTTTGCCGAAGGACGTTTCAAATTCCACCATCCGTTCCCGAATTTGTTCGTTAAACTCCCGCATAGCCTCGGCCAGCATGATTTGGTTGATCGTGGCCAGGGCAAACACCGGATCGTCGGCTTCCACGCGGATACCATTCTGCGCAGCCACTTCGCCGATTAACCGCTTGACATCCAGCATGCTTTCTCCTAAAGCAGCGACAGCCGGTCCAATTGCTCGAACAAGTCCCGTTGGACCACTTTTAGACGTTGCTTGCTCATCACCGAGGCTGTGCCGTTGCGAATCGCTTCTTCAAAGGTCAGCTTGCGTGCGATGACGTCTTCGATGTCGCGGCCGAACGTATCCTGATTCCTCTTGAGAATACGGACCAACCCGAAGACCTTCGGTTCGCTCTCTTTGTAAGCCAGCATCTCGGTGAAGGTCTTACCGTCGCGTTCGATGAGGCCGAAGTATTCATTCAACCAGACAAGGATGTTCCGTTCGGCACTGCTGTCAGCAAGGCTCTTGAACCCTTTCAGCGTGTCCCCGAGCGCCTGGCCACCAGTCACTACCGTGTGGACGCAGAGCTTCCGCCCGGCAGCGCGCAGCAATTCAAGGACGTCGTTTTCGACAATGTAGCTCCACAGTGGAATGAAAGTGGAAGCGCCGTTGTCCACGATGAAGATCCCGTCATCGGTGAGAAGCCGCTCCATGAGGGCATCGAAGCCGCGGGAGTCAATCTTGCCATCGCGCATCAGTTCCAAGTGCTCCGCGCCCAGCGCACTGTACTGCGAGAAGGTCTGGTTCACCGGGTCCGTATCGAGGCAGTGGACCTCCACGCCGTGATGGAGGAAGTATTGGGCGAGGATGCTGGCGACCAGGCTCTTGCCGACGCCGCCCTTTCCCTGCAGCGACAGGTGAATCGTGGGAATGGTGGTTCCGGCGCCAGGTCCGATAGCCTTCAACGGTTCGCTGGCTTCACCGTCGAGTTCCGGTGTTGTGGCGTTTCTGGGCATGATTTCTCCCTGCGCTCGCGCGCCCCTACTACTAAGGAAATGACGACGGTGGTTCGTGACGCCGGCGGTTAATTTTCTTCGGCAGGCGCCGCTTAGATCAGCTTGCTTTCGTCGGGAGGACCGGGCGGATACTCGAACCCGCGTTTTTTCTTGGTGCTTTGCCGAACGTTGTCCGGGGAGTTCGGGTCGGGAGTCGGCCCCTTGCTTTCGCCTGATGTGGTCTGGGAAGGAGGCTGAGTTGGCGAAATTGGTTTGGCCTTTTCCTTCCGTCGGATGCGTGTAAGGTAGGAGCCCAGGCTTTGCACTGTGACGACGACTCCGCCATCCTCTTCGAGCCACTGCCGGATGCTCGCCAGGCTTTGGCCATCGGCAATCGCGGCTTGGATCTCGGGCCAAAGGGCGCGAATCTGGCCAGCTTTGGTCGCGGGCTTTTTCCCGCGCCGTTGTGCGAGGCGGTGCCGGGTTTCGGTAATCCATTGCTGCTCCGCTTTCGTGTGTTGTTCGCCCTTGGCCACCTATTCGACAGTTTACGACTAATTTCGACATATTTCAACATATTTCGACAGTCCCCGGTGTGTTCGACAATATTCGACGTTTTTCGACAGTCGAAGCGCAGAGAGTTCGCCCCACAACCGGTTCGGAGGCCAAAAACACTGATAGTGGAACATAAGGATGGGATGCGTCGTTGGGGTTTTTCTTGGTGTCTTTGTTGCTCCAGTTGTAGTTCGGACGGGATGCGTTTCGGTGGACCTGCATCCCGGTTGGTATGCGCCGTCGATTTTGCGACTATCTCCGTCCCAAATCGCCTTCGCCATCCCCTTACAGGTGAGAGGCGTTCCCAGCATGGCCCAGCGAGCAATCCGATTTTCTGAGACGACCGACAAGGGAATTCAAGAAGCGACGCGGAAGCGCGGCTTCTCATCACCGACGGCATTCATCCGCCATTCGGTTGAACAGGAACTGTCGGGGCGTAGCGAGGAACTTGTCGGCGCCGAAGAAAGACTCGCGGCCAGCATCGAGCAGGTCAGGCGGGAAGTCTTCCGATTCGGACGAGCCCAGCAGGCGTTGTTCGCGTTCTTGGACAGCCTGGCCAAGGTTGTGCTGACGTGCGTTCCCGAGCCAGGCGGGGAGGCGATGGAAGCCGCCGTCGCGAGGGCACGAGGCCGGCACACCCGCTTGCTGAAGAGCGCGGGCCAGGCGATGGTCGGCGACTCGCAATTGGCGATGCAGGATTTGGTGAACCGTGGCGAAGGATGACGAACGCGAGTTCCGGCTTCGACCGCGGAAGCCGCCTGCCCGGAATGACCGGGCGGCTTGGGCGTCAGCCTACAAGATCCTGATGCATCATGCCCGCATGAGCGGGAGCCGGAAGCGCCCGTCGGTTGGACTCGGCTCGGGCTCGAAACGCACTCGGCCTTACAACCAACGGTGTGCTGTGCGGGTCATTTATGCGAAGAACACCGTTGCCGGACAGTGGCGAGCCCATGGGCGCTACGTCGCCCGTGAGAGCGCCACTCACGAGGGTGATTCCAAGGCTGTTGGGTTCGATGGTCTCGGAGAATCCATCGACATCGCGGGGCGGCTCGAAAGCTGGCAGAAAGCGGGCGATGAGCGCCTCTGGAAGTTGATCGTATCCCCCGAGTTCGGCGACAGAGCCGACCTGAAACGGCTGACCCGCGATCTAGTGTCGCGGATGGAGCGGGACCTCGGCATGCCGCTCGAATGGGTGGCGGTAGCCCACTACAACACGGAGCACCCGCATGTGCATATGGCGATCCGGGGAGTCGGCTCGGAAGGCCGCACGCTGCATCTCAGCCGGGATTACATCAAACTGGGCATCCGCGAAATCGCTGAAGACCTCTGCACCCGCCAGCTTGGGCATCGTACGGAGTTGGATGCCGCCGTGGCTCAGCGTCGGGAGGTGCATCAGCACCGCTACACGTCTCTCGATCGCATCATCAAGCGCTATGCCGAAAAGGCTGACGAGGCAGACTCCCCATTCTTCAAGATCGCGAAGGAATTCAGCGGAGCCGGACTCGGTCGCAGTGTGCCACCCACCGAACAGCATATTGCGGAACGACTGAAGGTCCTCGAATCGATGGGTTTGGCCGAGCCAGCCGATCCAACCACCTGGCGCGTGCGGCACGACTTCGAGAATATCCTACGAGCCATGCAACGAAGCTCTGACCGTCAGAAGATGCTGGCGGCGCACGGAGTCCTGATGTCCGATGAGCGGCTCCCGTTGGCGGTGCTCGACCTTCGCCGACTGACATCGCTGGAAGGCAGGATCTTGGTGCACGGGGAGGAAGACAGCGGACGGGAGGCCGGCCGCAGCTACCTCATGCTCGAAGGGACAGACGGACAGGTTCACTACGTCTACTACACACCGGAAATGGAAGCCACGCGCAGCCAGGGCGGTTTGCGAACCGATTCGTTTGTGC
>OCZT010007736.1_pt1 | contig 10496 bp, 9 predicted proteins | sample 1539031 | NCBI WGS metagenome assembly OCZT01 (sample SAMEA3539308, study PRJEB22396) | soil metagenome | biome: tundra; feature: field; material: soil | place: USA | collected 2010-05 | depth 0.15 m
TTCCGATCTAGACTATCTATATCCATTATGGCGGTTTGCGCAGTTCTCCGCTCGGAATGGGCCGGTGAAGGTGGGGAAGGATATTGAGCTATTTAGGCGGGCTCGCGGCTGGGACTCGCACGAAGATCACGTAGTTGTCGTCCGAATAGACGCTCTTCCAGTCAGGGAATAGCGGTAAGACGAACGCCATCGGGGATTCCCGGGCCAGTAAGCAGAAGCCTATGTTGTACTTGTCCAGAAGGGCTGCGGGGGGACTCTGCAGCATCGCCCATTTCCCGTATTCGGTGAGTACGCCGGTCCACTCGAAAACATCAGCGCGACCATCGATAAAGACCGGATGCTCAGGCGCCGCCCAGATCAGATATCCTCCGTCGACCCACTCGTTGACCATCGGCCCGGAGAGATTGTGGATTTTGATGAACTCGACCGCTTTTACCGGGCTATGCTCCTCTACCTGCGCGTTTAGGTTCTGACGGCTTGGGAAAGCCCAGAAAGCGATAAGCAGAGATAACGCGATGAGGACCGCATTGGGCAGTGGGCGGTCCTGTTCGGCGTTGTACTCGTCCCAGGAATTTGCGAGGAGTCGCGACAAAATGGGCGCGGCCAGGATTCCAAAAGGGAAGAGCAGGCGACGATGGCTTGAGGCCAACCAGGTGCCCAGAGCCAGCAACAACAACTCATGCCAAAGCAGCTCTGACTTACGAACGACGACGATGAGAAAGATGCAGCCCAGAACTCCGAGCAACGCGAGTCCGCGGACGTCGCCTAGTTGGAGTGGCTGCCACTCGGACACCTGGCTGAGGCCCACAGTCTGATGAAACAGGGTGTTCAGCGGGTAGAGTATCTGATTGATGCCGACAGGATTCAAGAGCAAGGCAAACACCGATAGAGCCAACGCCACGGCCAGCATGCGGCGGCGGGGTGGATCCCAAGGCGTTGCTATTAGCGAGCCGCTCTGAAAACTGAACCAGGAACTGAACAGGAGAGTTCCGGCGACGGCGATGCCGAGAGAAAACGATCCATGGCAGTTGACCCAGATTGCAAACAGAGGTGGAAGTGCAAGGAACCAGCGTGGATTGCGGGTTCGACCAAGGTGCAACAGCAGCAACTCGACGATCAGTAGAAGGTAGCCGATCATGTGCGGCCGGACAGAAAAGCCGATGGTTCCAAACATCCAGATAGTGAGTGCACCCAGGAGACTGACCTTGGCGTTTCCTGAATAGACCGAGCATAGAGCGTAGCCGGCAATGAGCACGGCGGAAGTAAAGAAACAGAGCCAGAACATCAGGCCGGAGTAGCCTCCGAACTTGAAAGCGGCATAGATGAGGAGCTGAGAGAGCCACTCGTGCGGGATGTAGGCGTGGTGGTTAGTCGTGTAGGAAAAAATATCTGTGGTGGGAATAACGTGGGATGTCCAGATCACTTCGCCGGACTTGAGGTGCCACCACATGTCGGGGTCATCGAAGCGTGCCCGCATTGTCAGCACGGCAAGTACCAGCAAGAGGCCGGCCAGCATACCGGGGAAGGAAAAGATTCTTTGCAAAAGAGGAACCCTAGTTCGACTTGCCGTTCGCTCGGGCGCCAGAGACGCTGGGCTCACGCTATCCCCAGCTTGGAATTCTCCGGCTCGAAGGCGATATCCTCTGGAACGAGTTCCGGTGCGGTAGCGCGAATGAGCCGATGCAGATAGGCGCGTGAAATCTGCAGACTTCGAGCTGCCAGCGTCTTGTTCCCATGGTGCTCACGCACCGCGGCCACTGCAAGCTTGATCTTATAGTCGCGGAGTTGACGCTCAAATGATCCCGCTGCCTGGTAGTCGTCGATGCTGACGACACACTCGTCCTGGATGTGTTGCGGCAAATCCTCTACCGTGATGCTGGTGCTGTGAGCAACGATGATGGCTCGCTGAATAACGTTTTCCAACTCGCGGACGTTTCCGGGCCACGAGTAGCCCTCAAGCGTGGCCATTGCTTCCGGCTCGATAGACACCATCGGCTTTTGATACTGCTCCGAATAGTGCTCGAGAAAATGGGTAGCGATTTCGGGCACGTCTTCGCGGTGCTCCTGCAGTGCGGGAGCGTCAATGCGCATGACGTTAATGCGGTAATAGAGATCCTGCCGGAACTTGCCCTGGACCACCATTTCCGACAAGTCGCGGTGGGTAGCAAAAACCAGGCGCGCTCGCAGCGGGATGAGGCGGTTACTGCCCAAACGGCTGAATTCACGCTCCTGAAGAACTCGAAGGAGCTTGACCTGGGTTGATTGGCTAAGATCACCGATTTCGTCTAGGAACAAGGTGCCGTCACCCGCCTGCTCCAGGAAGCCTACCCGCGCGCCGACGGTTCCGGTAAAGGCGCCCTTTTCATGTCCAAATAGCTCGGCTTCTATCAGCGTCTCGGGGATAGCGCCGCATGAGACAGCGATAAACGGCTGGCTGGACCGCTTGCCAAGATTGTGGATGGCGCTGGCTATCAGTTCTTTGCCTGTGCCACTTTCGCCGGTTACCAGCACTGAGGCATTGATGTTCGCCACGCGGCGGACGAGATCATAGACCTGTTGCATCAGTGAGCTGGATCCGATCATCCGGTCACAGCTGTTGACTGCCTCCAGTCGCTGTTGCACCGTCTGGAGTTCCCGTTTGAGAGAGGAATTCTCGTGGGCACGAACCAGCATTGCCTTGAGGTCTCGGATGGAGGGCGGTCTGCGAACATAGCCGTAGGCGCCCAGCCCGACAAATTCCGCCGCTGTCGCACGAAGACTGTCATCGGCCATCACCAGGATTACCGCGAAATCACGAGACGCGATGATGCGCCGGGAGGCCTCGATGCGCTGGGCTAAGGTTTTCTGACTGGCGTCGAGATCCAGAATCAAGATTTCGCAGCCCCCAGCGGCGAGCAGGCGGTTGATTGCAACCTCATCCGACGCTTGGCGAACCTGAAATTCTTTTCCTAATGCAGACGAAAGTACTGGCTGCAGTGTGCGGTCATCTGAATATAGCCCGATACAAATTGCCAATTGGTGCCCCCATTTCTGTTTGAGGAACTATCCACCGACGTATGATCTGGCGGATAAATTGTCATCAGTATTCGAATTCTTGCTTGCTGCTATAAACAGGTGGAAGAGATAATGCGGCAAGTATTGCTTGCCAAGGTACAGCATTGTGGTCAAGGCACGACATTTTTGTGAAAACTATTAATTCTATTCAGAGCGACCCGAATGGCTGCTGCGTTGCACAGGAATCTCCGGGATCGTACCGAACGACTGTGCTTATATGAGACACAAACAGGCAATCCTTGGGCCAGATGCGTAGTCTGTATAAGCCAGCGAGAATCAAATACATACAACACATGCTGCCAGTTGCTCCTGAGCGAGTGTGAAAAACATTGCATAGGTAGTGGAAAACCATTTGATGAGAGCCAATCTGTCCCAAGAGTGACGAAACGCTCAATTTTCAACCAGATTATCCGCCAGCGCCGTGACGTTGGCAGTGTTACCTGCATCCCACGCCCAAGCCAACTATTGATCTTCGAGGTTCGCGATATAGACTCCGCGCGGGGGATATCGGGTATGGTTTCCACATGTTACTGTTGCGGGGCATCCTGATTTCGGGGCGCTGATTGCAACCCGGCCGCAGGGTGGTCCCGGAGGGTGTATATCCTCCGCTTCACTCCGGGAGGCGGGATGTAAACACCCGTGAACACCGGGCGTGCGGAGTGGAACCCGTAACACCCTGAAACCGAGCATTTCTGGGGCCGAACGATTTGGGCAGGTAATTGCTTTGTTAGCATTGATATTCCGGAGAAGAGGTATAGGAATGCACTCGATCGCCTGGTGGCCGACTCTGATTGTTTTAGCAGTGGCCACCTTCACGGATCTGCGCAGTCGCCGCATTCCGAATTGGCTGGTGCTTCCTTTCATGGTTTCAGGGATTGTGATCTCGGGTTGGGTGCACGGATTGCATGGAGTTGAGCAAAGTCTCGCAGGCTTGGGATTAGGCGCATTGCTTTTCGGGATTTTAGGCCTGATGGGGGGGATGGGGATGGGCGACGTGAAATTGTGCGCCGCTATTGGCGCCTGGATTGGACCCTCTCAAATGGTTGTAGCATTGGTGGTTACCGGCTTCGCTGGCGGTATCATGGCCCTCTGCTGGGCCGCCGCGGGCGGATTCTTAGGCGACCTCTTCAAAAACACAGGAAATTTAATTGTCGGGTTCAAGGAACGCGGGCTCCGTCCTCATCCCGAGTTGGTTCTCGATAATCCATTAGCCCGTAAAATGCCCTACGCTCCGGCGATTGCGATCGGAACGCTTGTCTCTTTCTTTTCTCGCTGAGAATTGGAGCGTACAAGTTGCGAATTTACCCATATGTCAGTCTTAGTCAAGTCGCTGAAAATGTTGCAAGCAGCGGGGGAGTTTGTGCATGAATTCGACTTCCAATAAGCCTCCCGACGTTCTAGGCAGCACGGTCTTGTCCGTTGCGTTGATCGGCCCCGGCGATATTCGCCGAAAGGCCATAGCCTCCGCTCTTGCGAGTTTGCAGGGAAGTACAACGCGGGAATTCTCGTTTTATCCCGAGATGGACGATGTTCCGCGCTTACTGGAGGCGGAGTACGACGTCATCATTGTAGAGTTGGACAGCAATCCGGAGTATGCGCTGGAACTGGTGGAGAACATCTGTGGCAGCACTTCCGTCACGGTGATGGTCTATTCCGAGCAGGTGTTTCCGGATATTCTCGTGCGCTGCATGCGAGCCGGAGCCCGGGAGTTCCTGACCCCGCCCATCACGGCAAGTACGATCGCCGAAGCCATGGTTCGAGCATCTGTCCGCCGTCCGACAAGCCGCTCCGTCAAGAAGTCGACAGGCAAGATGCTGATATTTGTCGGCGCCAAAGGGGGCTCGGGCGTTACCACGGTTGCGAGCAACTTTGCCGTAGCGCTAGCCCAGGAGTCCGGTCACAGCACCGTGCTGATCGATCTAAATCTTCCCCTTGGAAATGCGGCTCTTGATTTGGGATTGACTCCTCAGTATTCGACAGCGAATGCGCTGATGAACTCCAACCGCCTGGACTCGAATTATCTTTCGACGCTCTTGATAAAGCACAGCTCCGGATTATCGGTACTGGCGGCACCCGACAAGTACTCGACCGTCCAGGTTTCGGAGGAGGCCATCGATAAGCTGCTGTCCGTCACCCGCCAGGATTTCGATTATGTGGTGGTGGACGCGGGATCGAGATTTGATTCCATGGGCAAAGGGCTCTTCGAACATGGGGCCACTGTTTATTTAGTGCTGCAGGTCGGTATCTCCGAACTTCGGAATGCAAATCGTCTTATCACGGAGCTGTTCAAGTCGAATGGCGTCAAGCTCGAGATTGTGCTGAACCGATTTGCGCCGCGCGCTCTGAGTGTTGATGAAGCCAGCATCACCAAGGCGCTCACCATGCCGGCCACGTGGAAGATTCCGGGCGATTATCCGGCAGCGCGGAGCGCGCAGAACACGGCCACTGCTCTAGTGATGGAGGATTCGCCGATATCGCGGGTGATCCGCCAGATGACAAGGGCGGCAGCGGGCACGGTCGAAAGCCCGGAAAAGAAGAAGCGGTTCAATCTATTCAAGTAACGGGCTAAAACCTGATTAACGGGGATGGGCAAACGTGGAGCAAACGGATCTTGAGCAATTAAAAACCGAGCTGCATCGGACACTGATCTCGAAGCTGGATCTGGAGAAGTTGTCGCGCGTCAACTCCAGCCAGGCAAGACAGGCAGTGAAGAGCATGATCAACGAGATCGTGGTCAGCCAACGTGTGCCTCTCAGTTTCGAGCAACAGGAAAAGGTTCAGGACGATCTGCTGGATGAAGTCTTCGGCCTTGGTCCACTGGAACCGCTGCTTAACGATCGCACCATCTCAGACATTCTGGTGAACGACAAGGATCACGTATTCATTGAGCGCAAGGGCCTGCTGCACCGAGTGAATGTATCGTTCCGGGATGACCGCCATCTTTTGCAGATTATCGACCGCATCGTATCGCGCGTAGGCCGAAGAGTCGATGAATCGACGCCGATGGTGGATGCGCGTTTGCCGGACGGCTCGCGTGTCAATGCAATTATTCCGCCGTTGGCTCTGGACGGGCCTGCACTTTCGATTCGCCGCTTCGGAACAGGGCCCCTCGCGCCGAATCAATTGGTGGAGTTGAAGAGCATTTCCGCGGAGATGATGGAGACCCTGGCTGCCGCCGTGCGCGCACGTATCAGCATTCTGATCTCCGGCGGAACCGGCGCAGGAAAGACGACGCTCCTCAACATCCTGTCGCAGTACATTCCGAAGAATGAGCGCATGGTAACGATCGAGGACGCTGCTGAACTGCAGCTTTCCATGGAGAACATCGTGCGCTGCGAGACTCGGCCGCCCAACATCGAAGGACAGGGCGCGGTTCGCCAGCGTCAACTGCTCATCAACAGCCTGCGTATGCGGCCGGACCGCATCATCATCGGTGAGGTTCGTGGCGAAGAGGCCTTCGATATGCTCCAGGCGATGAATACTGGCCACGAAGGCTCGATGACGACGATTCACGCAAACACTCCGAGGGATGCTCTGACCAGACTCGAATCGATGGTTGCGATGAGCAATTTGAATCTGCCGGAAAGGACTGTGCGCCAGCAGATCGCTTCGGCTATTTCCATCGTCATTCAGGTAACAAGGATGAGCGACGGCAGCCGGAAAGTCACCAATGTCTCCGAGATCACGGGCATGGATGAGAATGTCGTCAGCATGCAGGAGATATTCAAGTTCAACAGAAAAGGCGTCGGCCCCGATGGCAAGGTGGTTGGCGTATTTGAGCCGACCCATATCCGTCCCAAGTTTCTGGAAAAACTTCAGATTGCGGGCATCTTTTTGCCCCACGAACTGTTTGAGCACACTCTGGATGTGAACTAGGAAGGCCGAGAGGTAAGCGATATGTTGTTGCTCTTGGTATTGGTATTTGCGAGCGTGTTTCTGGTGTTGGCCCTGCTGATGTTTGCGAGCGGAGCGGGCGCTTCCCAGCGGGCCAAGCAGACGCTGGCGCATCTGGAATCGGCTTTGGCTACGACCACGCCGAAGTCGCGCGATCAAATTGTTGATCTTCGCAAGAACGAGTTGCTCAGCGCCGTACCCTGGATCAATCGCTGGCTGCTGAGCATCGAACTGGCGCCGCGGCTGCGCGTGTTGCTGTATCAGGCCAATCTGCAGTGGACGGCGGGCGGTTTGATTCTGATGTCACTCACCTGCCTTGTAATTCCTGGATATCTGGTTTATCTGAGGACGGGTGCTCCTATTGTTGGTCTGATGGTAGGAGTACTGGCTGGCTCCGCGCCCATAGTGTATGTGCTTCATAGGCGCACTCAGCGCTTCAACCAATTTGAACAGGGTCTGCCGGATGCGTTGGACTTGATGGTAAGTGCGCTCCGCGCCGGACATAGCCTTGTCGCTGCGCTGCGCTTGGTCGCTCAAGAGTCGGCCGATCCAATAGGCAGCGAGTTTCGACTTTGCTTTGACGAACAGAACTACGGGCTGGAGTTGAGAACGGCATTGGAAAATCTGATCATCCGTATTCCGCTGCAAGATTTGAGGATTGTCGCTACTGCAATATTGATTCAGAAAGAAAGTGGCGGAAACCTTGCCGAAGTGCTCGACAAGGCGGCGAATCTGATCCGGGAGAGGTTTAAGTTGAAGCGGGAGGTTCGAACCTACACCGCGCAAGGACGACTTACAGGATGGATTCTCTCCTTACTGCCGCTTGTTCTCGGTGTCCTCCTTTACATCATCAGTCCTGAAACGATCAGCGTTTTGTGGAAGCGTGAGATTGGGATCAAGCTCCTCTATACCGCCGCGGGCATGACGATCGTGGGCGCCTTGATTATTCGGAAGATCGTCAACATGGAAGTTTGAAGGTGAACTATGCAAATCGCAGCCATTAGTTTTGGTGTCATGTTCTTGTTGATCGCGAGTGGTGGCCTACTCCTGTTCTATCGGCAGGCGATGCTCCAGCGGATCTCGACTGTGGTGAATCCACAGCCGAAGCGCGGAGACTTGCTGGACACCATTCAGCAGACGCGTTCCTCGCTGGGAAGCATCGTCGAGCAATTGAACCGTCTTATCCCTAAAAGCCAGGCTGAGATTTCGGTAGTGGAAAAGCGGCTGGTTCGGGCAGGCTACCGCAACGAGTCGGCGGTCAAGATTTTCTATGGAGCGAAAGTAGTGGTTCCCCTGGTGATGTGTCTTGGGGTTCTGGCCACGGGTTTGTCGGACTACTTTGGTCCTTTCTTCGCATATGCCTTGGCCTTGGGTGTGGGATTTCTCATGCCCGATTTTTGGTTGGGCAGGCGGATATCGATCCGGCAAAAACATATTCGGCGCGGTCTGCCGGACACGCTTGATTTCCTGGTGATTTGCATCGAGGCCGGGCTTAGCCTGGACCAGGCGACGGCGCGCACGGCCGAGGAATTGCGGTTGTCTCAACCGGCTATCAGCGACGAACTGGGCATCGTTGTCCTGGAGCACCGTGCCGGGCGCCTTCGTTCTGATTCCTGGAAGAATTTTGCGGATCGAACTGACGTAGACACGGTACGCGTCCTGGCTACCGTGCTTGTGCAAGTCGAACAACTCGGTACCAGCGTCAGCAAGACATTACGTGTCCATTCCGACACCCTCAGAACGAAGCGTCGCCAACAGGTGGAGGAGCAAGCGGCAAAGACCAGCGTCAAATTGGTATTCCCGCTGGTCCTCTTTATCTTTCCCTCCCTGTTTGTGGTGGTGCTGGGTCCTCAGTTGATTATTCTGTCGGAGGGTTTCAATAACCTGTTCTCGCACTAGAAAGAAAGGAGGCTTGACGTGGACAATATCGAAATTATTCGGATAGTTGCCGGCGTTCTGTTTGTGGTGGTTATGATTTTTCTCATTCAGCGCCGTCGCACAAAGGTTCGCTAGCCACTGTGTTGCTGGTGGCGCGAGTTAGCATGCCGTGGTGAAAGTCGTTCGCGCGCTTAGAAAGCCCGTTGCTAAATGGGTAAGTGTCGTCGTTGCAGAATTTGAAGAGTTGGGGATTTTTACCACGGATCATTTTGCTGCATTTACTGGAGATGGCTTGTTAGCTTCGCTCCCGTCGATGCGGTTCCAGTTCCGGAGCAAGTGACGCCGGGACGACGTTACAGACATCGGCCAGATTTTCACGGGATCGGATTTTCAGTTTAGAAACGCCCGATCACGGGCCCTCGCTGAGGGGGATTTATGGAAAGACGCAAGTATTACGTATACAACCAAACGCGCGAATGCTTCCTCAGTTTAGGCGTGACGGCCGCTGATACTATTTTCACGCGCCTAAGAGGATTGATTGGGAGGCTGAGCCTAAAGTCCGATGAGGGAATATGGGTTGTGCCGTCGAGCGGAGTCCACACGTTGGGTGTGATGGTCCCTCTCGACCTCATCTACCTCGACGAGAATCATCGGGTCATTCATCTTGTTGAGCATTTTCCAACGTTTCGTATAGCACCTTTGAGAGTGCAATCCGAGAGTGTGCTGGAACTGGTGACGCACACTATCTATTCTTCGCAGACACAGGTGGGCGATCAACTCCTGATCTGCTATGCCGAAGAGATGGAGCAACGCTTAAGCCGGGCTGCTGCGCTGCAAGCAAATGTAAGTATTTGATCGCGGAGAGGTGAGATGAAGAGTTGGTTTGAGCGGCTTTTCTCGGACGATCGCCGGAAGGATAAGCGGCGGGCGACTCTCCCGCTGGTTGCGTACTACTGGGATGGCTCATCCCCGACTCCACGCCGCGTGCGCGATATCAGCGCCGCAGGCATGTATCTTTTGACGGAGCAACGCTGGTATCCGAATACCTTGGTCAAAGTGACTTTGACGAGAAGCGATAAGCCCGACACTGATCCGGACCGCTCGATTCAGGTAACCGGGCGGGTGGTCCGATCGGAGGCAGACGGAGTTGGATTGGCGTTTCTTCTGTCCAGTTCCGGGACATCCCGCGATCCGTTGACCCATATACCGCTGGACGCAGACAGAAAGACAGTGGTAAAGTTTTTGGCGCGCCTTCAGGCTGACACCGACCGGGGTGTCATCAAGTTTGTCGCGCTGATTCCCATGATGCTTTGTTCGATCATCAAAATGGTCAGCTCCGAAGGCGCGGTGTGAGGCTGGAAATCTTTACAAAGTGTGGCGCATTGCAGTGAAGCTGCATTAGAATATAAGTTTACTCCCCAAGAAAATGCCGGCAGGCGACATTACCAGATCAAGAAACTCAGTCGACTTGTTGGGAGGTATTATGAAAAGACTACTCAGAGGCGAGAGTGGACAAGTGCTGATTTTCGCTGCGCTGTGCATGACATGCGTGCTTGGGCTTGTCGCATTCGCGGTAGATGTAGGCGTTCTCCTGCGCGCAAAACGGACGATGCAAACAGCAGCCGATAGTGCAGCGGAGCGCCATCGCCCCAACGAGCGGCCACCAGCAT
>OCZT010007740.1_pt1 | contig 10491 bp, 8 predicted proteins | sample 1539031 | NCBI WGS metagenome assembly OCZT01 (sample SAMEA3539308, study PRJEB22396) | soil metagenome | biome: tundra; feature: field; material: soil | place: USA | collected 2010-05 | depth 0.15 m
CAGAGCACCGCCTGCGACGAGTAACTTCATCATCGATCGTATCCCGTCACGGAAGTCTCTGATCAGGAGCAATGCGAGCAAGCCTGCCTGCGGCGATGGGTTCCGCAGGGGTCTTCACGCACCTGCTTCGCTCTAACTGTCGCTGTCGCGGTCGTACACAGCGACATCAACTTGCGGCTTAATCCACGCCCTAAGAGTAAATCCGAAAGAGCCCACGAGCAAGAACACTCAGCTAAACCCGCATAACCTCGCCGCCGTCGTTACGCAGCTCCCACTGGGTGATCTCGCGTTTCACGGCCTGAATGTAGCATCGTGGTGCAGTACCGTCCACCCTGGGATTCGTTGACCATCAATGCCTCCGGCGGAGCCATTCCAACTTCTTTGCAAGGCGCTCGATCCGACTGATTTGATCGAGAGCGCCGCTTTGTTCAGCCATATCGTACGCGGTAATGGCATAGTCCAGCGCTCTTGAAAAATTGCCGGCCCGAGCGAGCCCGACGGCAAGCTTTCTGATTGCACGTATGTTAAAGGGAAGTCGCCGGCTGATTGCTGCGCCATGGACGTTCCTGCCATCACGGACAGCTCCTCGCTACTTGATCACACAGCCGCGCACGCGTCATCGAGATAGAAGCCGCGTACCGCGAAGCTCGGAATATTGCACCGCGTAGGCCCGATAGCCGGCCGGAACCCGCCCGGCGGGCTCTCGACTCGATGAAATTTTGATAGAATGCGGACGCACGGGCTTCCTCAGCGCTGTCTCGCGCGACACCGCGCCGCGCGTTCTGGTCGCACTGTTGGAGGCGCGTCGATCCCTGCGACGCAAGAGAGATCCGCGCCCGCGCAGTGGCTCCCGCCGCGATACCGTCGCTAACGGAAGTCTTGTCATGCTATCGCCTTTGCGTTAGCGGCCGAGGACGGAAGCCGCGTATGCCGAAAGAACCACGTCTTGGCGGTTTCTACGCATACCAGGTAGACGACCACGAGCATGGCCAACAGGCCGAAATACACGGGCGGCAGAGCAGCGAATCCGAAGAACGATCCGATGACGGGCACGAACGGGAGTCCCGCGCCGATGATCGCGACACCGATCGTCGTCACCGCGAGCGGCCGGCTTGCCCGACTTCGAAAGAATGGCACACGACGCGTACGGATCGCAAAGACGATCAGCGTTTGGGTCATGAACGACTCCACGAAAAATCCCGAACGGAACAACGTCGGGCCCGCATGAAGCGCGACGATCATGACGGCAAAGATTGAGAAGTCCATGAACGCGTTGATTGGGCCGAACACGATCATGAAGCGCCGGATGAGGCGCATATCCCAGTGGGCCGGCCGATGGAGCTGCTCTTCGTCGACGTTGTCCGTCGGAATCGTCATCTCGCTGACGTCGTAGAGGAGGTTGTTCAGCAGAATTTGCGAGGGCAGCAACGGCAAGAACGGCAGAAACATGGAGCCGACTGCTGTGCTCAGCATGTTGCCGAAATTGGACGAGGTGCCCATCAGCACGTATTTGATCGTGTTGGCGAAAATGCGGCGACCCTCGACGACACCCTCGGCGAGGATACCGAGGTCTTTCGTGACGAGCACGATATCGGCGGCGTCTTTGGCGACGTCGGCGGCCGACTCGACGGAGATCCCGACGTCCGCATCGTGCAGGGCAACCGCATCGTTGACGCCGTCACCGAGAAATCCCACGTCGGCGCCCGTCGCCCGTTGCAGCTTGATGAGCCGCGCTTTTTGCTCCGGTGAAACGCGAGCGAAAATCGTCGTAACGACGAGCGCTTTGGCGAGCTCTGCGTCGTCCATTTGCGCTAGCGCGGTTCCGGTCAGCGTGCCGCTCGCGGGAATGCCGAGGTCGCGGCAGACCTTCTGCGCGACCAGCTCGTTGTCGCCGGTGATGATCTTGACGGTTATCCCCAAGCGTTCGAGACGCGCGATTGACGCGGCGGCATCGACCTTCGGCGGATCGACAAATACGAGGATCCCGGCCGCAACGAGGTCCTTTTCGTCGGCGGCCCCGAGAGTCTCGATACCGGGCAACTCGCGCGTCGCAACCGCAACCACGCGCGCCCCGGCGGCGAACTGCGCGGTGAGTAACGCTTGGAAACCGGGAGAAACGATCTTGCAGCGCGCGAGAACGGACTCCGGGGCCCCCTTCGTTACGAGCAGTCGTTGCGTTCCGTCATCGACGAGCACCGACATCAGCCGGCGCTCGTAATCGAACGGCGCTTCCGCAATGCGGCGCCAGCGGCCGATGTCCGTGCTACGCGACTCGGGAGATGCCCACAGCGCCGCGTCGAGCGCGCCGGTCACGCTGCCGGGCGTGGCGACCGTACCGGTGCCGCCGGCAGCCGTACAGAGCAGTCCGAGCCGAAGCACTTCGGGCGAGGTTGTGCCGCCGACGTCGAGGGCGGCCGTGAAGGTCACCCGTCCTTCGGTGAGCGTCCCGGTCTTGTCGGTAAAGAGCACCGTCATATTGCCGAGATCCTCGATGCTCACGAGCCGTTTGACCAGAACGGAGCGCTTCGCCATCCGTCGGGCGCCCGTCGCCAAGCTTACGGTGACGATCGCTGGCAATAACTGCGGCGTCAAGCTCACGGCAATTGCCAATGCGAACAAAAGAGATTCGAGCACAGAATGGCGGACGAGCGCGTTGACGACGAAGACGATCGAGGTGACGAGGACGGTGATCCACACCAGCAGGCCGGAGAAGGCTCGGAGGCCCTGTTGAAATGCCGTCTCGGGCATCCCAGCGCCGACGCGCGACGCGATGCTACCTAACTCCGTCTCAGCTCCGGTCCCGACGACGACGCCCCGAGCGCTGCCCGCGCGAACGACCGTCCCCATCAGGGCGGACGATCGGAGACTGACGGACGCGCCGACAGGGTCGGCCACAACCGATTTTTCAGCTGGCATCGACTCACCGGTAAGCATCGCCTCATCGCAGGCTAGACCTTGCGTCTCGAAGAGCCGGAGATCCGCGGGAACGATGTCGCCGACATTGAGGGCCACGATGTCCCCAGGAACGAGCGATGCCGCATCGACACTGCTCGATCGGCCGTCGCGCAGCGCCCGGGCCGTTTGGTGCACCTGTGCGCGCAGATCGGCAATCGCCCATACCGACCGGTATTCGTTGACGAATCCTAGTCCGACGCTCAAGACGACGATGCCGAGAATGATGACGGCATCGGTACGGTCACGCAGAACGAGGGCGATAATCGCGGTCGCCGCGAGCAACAACAACAGCGGATTCTTGAGTTGCCCGATCGCAACGTCGAGCGGCCCAGTGGTGTGACCGCGCAGTGCGTTCGGGCCAAATTGGGTCAATCGACGGGCGGCCTCGCTTGACGTCAAGCCGTCGCGCGTCGCGTTCAGCCGCACGAGAACCTCGTCTACGGCGAGACTCGAATTCATCCGGTGAATGCGGGCTAAGAGAGCTCCATCTCGATGAGCCTGGGACCCTTCTCAGCGAGCGCCTGAGAGAGCTCGGAGGATAGTTCTTCCGCTGTCGCGACCGCCACGGAAGGCACCCCCAGGCCCTCGGCGAGTTTGACCCAATCAACGCCGGACAGATCGGTAAGTCTCTTGACCGTGGGGCCCAGTTGGCGGGTTCCCAACTGGGAAGCTTCGAATTTCAGAATGTCGTAGCTTTGGTTGGAACAGATCAGCGTCACCACGTCCAGCTTTTCTTTCGCCTGGGTCCACAAGGCCTGGACGGTATAGAGCGCGGAGCCGTCGGCCTGGAAATCGATGACCTTTCGGCCCGGACAAGCCACGGCCGCTCCGGTGGCGCAGGGCGCGCCCTGGCCAATAGCGCCGCCGGTCAAAGTCAGCAGCGTGAACGGTTTCGCGAGGGTGGCGAAATAGTGGTAAGATTGGCTGGTGGTGTTGCCTTCGTCCATCACCACAGCTCCCTCAGGTTGCATAGCCGCCAGCAGCGCGCAAACCTTGTCGCGCGTGAGTGCGCCTGTCGGCGTAGGGATCTCGCCGGCGCGGGTCAGAAGCTCTTTTGGGGGCGCGGACGGCGTTCCCAACGCCTCGGCGAGTCTGCCCAATTCCGCGAGCGCATCGGGCCCCTCTCCCAAAGCGACGACCTCTTGAGCGGCGCTCAGAAGGCTGGGGGGCGTATCCTTGTAGCCGAAAAAGGTGACGGGCGCCGGGGCGCCGGCCAAAACGACCGCCTCATAAGAATCTAGAAGGTTCTGCGCGACAGCCGGCACGTAAGGGATTCGGTCAATGTGCGGCATGCCGACGCCGCGCTCCATGCGGGCGGGGAAGGTCTCGGCGATCAGATCGCACCCGCAGGCGGCCTGTATGCAGGCCGCTTTCATTTGTCCTTCCCGCGAAAGGCTCCGGCCCCCAAGTATGATCACCGCCTTCTTGCCGCGCTTCAGGAGTCTGGCGGCGTTCGTGATCGCCTGTTCATCGACCGCTTTGGAAGGCGAGGGAGCCTCTGGCGCCGGCTGTGCGACGACGGGTTTGGTCTGAAGGTCAAAAGGCACGATCAAAGTAGCCACTTGTCCGCGCCGGGCTGCCGCCAAGGCGTCGGAGACGTCCACGCCGAGGTTCTGAGCGCGCGACGTAGTTCTTCGCCATCCGTTGAGAGTGCCGGCGAGCGCTTCGATGTCCATGGCGAGAGGGGGGTCGTAGGGCCGGTGCCAGGTGGCGTGTTCGCCTACGACGACCAGCATCGGTGTATGCGCCCGGCGCGCGTTGTGCAGATTGCAAAGGCCGTTCGCCAGTCCGGGACCGAGGTGCAGCAAGGCCATGGCCGGCTTTTCGGCCATGCGGCCGTAACCGTCTGCGGCGCCGGTGCATACGCCCTCAAACAGACACAGGATCGGACGTATCTTCGGCGCGCCGTCCAGAGCCTCCACCATGGGCATCTCGGTGGTTCCGGGGTTGGCGAAGCATACTTCGACCCCGCGCTCGGCGGCTGTCTCCATCAGGAGCTCCGCGCCGATCATTGTTCTCTCCGCTTTGATCGTCTGCAGATCTTTATTGCTCGCTTCAAGCGGCGCCGTTTCGTTCCGCCGCGCGACCGGGTCAGCCATGTTGGGACCTCCCGAATGCTATGGGTTGATGACGTAAAGCGGATCCAGTCCGGCGAGCGCGCGTCCGACGTTTTCGACCGCCATGATCATGATCCTACGAGCGCTTTCGCTGGATACGCCGGCGATGTGCGGCGACAGCAGAAGCTTGTCTTCCTCGACCTTGAGCAAGGGATCAGCTGCGCCCGGCGGTTCTTCGGCAAAAACGTCAATGGCCGCGCCGGCGATCACTCCGTCGCGCAGCGCCTGCGCCAGAGCGGTCTCGTCGACGAGACTTCCGCGGGCCACATTGATCAGGTATGCCCCATCCTTCATGGAGGAAAGCTCGTTGGCACCGATCATGTTCCGGTTGGCCTCGGTCGAGGGCGCGTGCAAACTCACGATATCGCTGGATATCAGCAACGTCCGAAGGGCGCAGTATTCCACGCCGCACTGCGCCTCGACTTCCTTCGGAGCTTGGCGCACGTCGTAATAAAGCACTTTGTTCAAGCCGAACGGCCTGAGCCTGAGGGCCACGTCGCGCCCGATCTGGCCGAGGCCGACGATACCCCACGTCTTGTGCTGCAGCTCGGAGGGGTGGAGCGCCGTCTGCTCCCATCGGCCCTCGCGCACGCTGCGGTTGGCGGGAATGAGCTTTCGCAGCATGGCCAGTCCGAAGGCGATGGTGTGCTCGGCTACGCTGACGGTATTTGCGCCTGGCGTGTTGGCCACCCGGATTCCCCGCTCCGAGCAAGCTTTGATGTCGATGTGCTCATAACCGACGCTGGGCTGCTGGATCAGCTTGAGCTTGAGTGGTCCTGCCTTCGCCAGCAAATCTCGCCCGATCCCACGCTTGAAGGTAAAGTCTCCAAGGACGGCGTCCGCTTTGGTGATGGCTTTGGCGAGTTCTTCGTCGCTCATGTCGTGGCCGGCGATAACGTCCGTGTCGGCGACCCCGGGCGAGAGATTAAGCAGGGACTTGAGCACCGGGACGGGGAGCGGCGCCATTGATAACAGAGTCTTTTTGTTCGGAAGTCCGCTGGTGTCGGGATTCTTTGGCGTTGGCACTTCCATCGTTCATTCCTCCACCTAACCTCGATACGCTGAACGTCACCGACCTCGGGAACGTCAACGCGTGGGTCTGGGGTGTACTCATTGCTCACCTGTGGGTTTCCCGCCTTGCAGGGCGCGGCCCGGCGATGTGATTCGGGGGTTGGACCCCGTTTGGGACGCGAGAAACGGGCTCACGCGCCTCCGGGCGTTGAAAAAGCCAATCTGATGCTCATTCGGACGCACCTCTCCCGTCGTTTGCCGTCGAACGCATGAGAGACGAACCGCGTTGGCGCTGAACGAGCGACACGACAGCCGCGTCCACTTGATCGCGCCCTTTCCTTCCTTGATCCATTGCTCGGCAGTACCGCGTTGGTTGTAAAAGGCCACGATCTTTTTGGCAGGGCGCATCATGTTCGTGACGATGAAGCCGACGCGAGGAAAGAGTTCGCCGGGATGCCACTCGACCTTAGCGATAACCCGACGCGGCTTCGTCCAACTTCCCGCCTGATAGCGAAAGTTTGCATAGGAGCGTCGCGCGTCATGCGGCGGTCGGCCGACCGGCCGTTTGAGCAAATGGCTGATTCGCTCTTGCAAGACTTGGTTTGCAGGTAACCGGATCGCGTACTCGAGCCCTTCGGCCTCAAGAAACTCGTACATACCCGGCATGGCAAAGGCGGCGTCGGCACGATATACGATTCGGGAAACTTTGCCTTGGTAACGTGCAACGATTGGTTTGAGCACGCTCTCCCAACCGTCGGCGCTATGAACGTTTCCCGGGCGAAGCGCGCATCGTTCCAAATCTCCGAACTGGTTGAAGACGAAGAGCGGATGATAGCACGTGCAGGCGTAGTGGCCATTCCAAACGCTCTGCTCTTGTTCGCCATGCGTAGGGCTTACGCTCGAATCCATGTCCAACACGATTTCCTGGGTTGACCGACGTTCGCGAACGCTATCGATCCAGTCGCCGGAGAGGTTGGCGAGTGCACGAAGATTTCCAGGTTCGGCGAGCCATTGCGTCTCGAAGCGGCCCATCTGGCTCGGTGACGCTGCACCACCTTTGGCCGCTTTGCCGCCGACGATCCAGCGCATTGCCGGATCGTGACGCAGACGCTCGGCATCATCGCAGCGGGCGTCATTGACTATGCCGCTACTGGGCGCTTTTCAAAGGACGACAACATCTTGTTCATTCACACTGGCGGCAATTCTGATTTGTACTATTAACGTCGCACTGCGGAAAATTCGATTGAGCCGAGCGATAATCTCCCTGGCCTCTTTCAGTGCACCCATGAAGGGGAGAGCTACGCTCCCGCGCATGATGATCCGCCGCGTCCCCGCCGGCCGGCGCCTAGGCCCGGCGGAGACGACCGAGAAGGGAACCTCATGCGACCAATTCCGATCGGTGCAAAGGGGTCATTCGAGGCGGTCGTCCGGCGCGAGGACCTAGCGAACACATTCAAGGACGCGAGCCTCCCGCCGGTCCTTTCGACGCCGGTCATGATCAAGTTCATGGAAAACGCGGCGCTAGACGCGATCCGGCCGTACCTCGATGGCAACGAAACCGCGGTCGGTACGGAGGTCAACGTGCGGCATCTCGCGGCAACGCCTGTCGGGCGCAAGGTCCGTGCCGAAGCAGAAGTGAGAGCGGTCGACGGGACACGCATATCGTTTTCGGTGCGCGCGACGGACTTCGAGCATGAAATCGGGGAGGGTTTGCACGAGCGCAGAGTCGTGGACCGTGCCCGCTTAGCACGCCACATCGCTGAGATGGAAGCGAGAGACTCTCCGCCAAGGGATGGGAACTAAGCCGGTCTTCTGACCGGCGTTCTTGGCGCGTTCACACGCGGCCGCTACGCTCCCGAGCATGATGATCACGCGCCGGGCGGCAAGCCTTTCGGTACTATCGGTGGTGGTAAGCGCGGCGATCCCGCGTCGTGTGACGGCCCAGGCTGCGTCCGTGCAGCTCCCGCCGCCGCGAACCACGGGCGGGAAGCCCTTGATGGAGGCGTTGCTAGCGCGGCGCTCGACGCGCGAGTACGCGCCGAGAGCGCTGCCGCCGCAGATCCTCGCGGATCTCCTGTGGGCCGCCTGGGGCATCAACCGGCTGGAGAACGGCCTCCGAACCGCGCCCAGCGCGCACGAGTCGTACGACGTCGACCTCTACCTCGCGATGGCGGACGGCGTCTGGACCTACGAACCGAAGGCGAATCGGCTGACACAATACCTGCCGGACGACATTCGCGCCGAGACGACGACCGGTCAGGCATACGTCGCGACTGCTCCGCTCAATCTCGTGTACGTCTCCGACGCCGCCCGGCTGGGGAATCTCTCCGCCGACCAGCGCCTGCTCAACGGCGTCGCCGACTGTGCGGTGATCGCGCAGAACGTCTACCTGTATTGCGCCTCTGAAGGCTTGGCGACGGTCCTGCGCAGTTCGGTACCCGGCGCGACGCTCGCAAAGCGGTTGAACCTGAAACCATCGCAGGCCATCTATCTGGCGCAATCGGTCGGTTATCCCAAAGGCTGAAAGCGGCGGCGCCTACGTCAGCGCACGTCGGGCCGGAGCACGACCGGAGCGTTGCGCCCCGGGGCGGGCGGAACGGCGGCCGGGTAGCCGACGACGATCGGGAAGACGGGAACGAGAGCGCCGAGCCCCAACCGCGCGCGCGTCTCGGGCAGCTCGAGCCACTCGCGGGCCGAGCCGATCGGGCACGTCCCGAGGCCGAGGGCGTGCGCCGCGAGCATGAAGTTCTCGGCTGCGAGACAGCAGTCTTCGGCCGCTTGCCGGTCGTTGGAGGTCGCGCAGATCACCACGAGCGTTGAGGCGCCGTGGAAGATCGCGTTCGGCTCGGCCATCCGCGCCCGGGCCTCGGGCGTCAGAATCGCGTGGAGCTGCTCGAGGTGCCCCGCCGCTTCGCGGCCGAAGCGGTCGAGCAGCGCGGCGCCCTGAAACACCGCGAACGCCCAGGGCTGGCGGTTGATCGCGCTTGGCGCGCTGACCGCGTCGGCGATGAGCTCGTCGATCGTCTCCCGGTCGACGGCGGTCGAGGTGTAGCTGCGCACGGCGCGGCGGCCGTGCAGGATCGTGCGCAGCGCGGCGGCGTTCGGGGAATCGGCGGAGATCGTGGTCATCGTCCAATCGTCGCCGATCCGCCGGAAGAAGCCATGTCCGAGGTGTGAACGGCGCGGCGCGCGGCCTTCATGGCGCATTCACGCGCGCGGCGCATGCTGGCCCCCACCGTTCGGAGGCTGGCTGATGCTTGAGCTCACGATCAACGGCGTCGCTCACCAGGTCGACGCGCCCCCCGAGATGCCGCTCCTGTGGGTCGTGCGCGACCTGCTCGGCCTCACCGGGACGAAGTACGGTTGCGGGACGGGCCAGTGCGGCGCCTGCACGGTCCACGTCGACGGCGTCGCGACGCGCTCGTGCACCGTCCACGCCGGCGCCGTCGGTGGGAAGCGGATCACGACCATCGAGGGGCTCGGCGCGAGCGCCGCCGAGCTCGCGCTCCGTGCGGCCTGGGTCGCCGAGTCGGTTCCCCAATGCGGCTACTGCCAGCCGGGCCAGTTGATGAGCGCCGCCGCACTGCTCGCGACGACAGCCGAGCCGGGCGCCGCCGAGATCCACGCGGCGATGGGCGGAAACCTCTGCGTCTGCGGCTGCTACGCCCGGATCGAACGCGCGATCGGGCGCGCCGCGAGGCCGACATGATGGCGCGCAGCGACTTCCTCCGCGCGACCGCGGCGCTCGGCGCGGGCTTGGCGCTCGAGGTCGGCCTTCCGCCGCTGGCCGTCGCGCGACCCGAGACCGTCTTCCCGCTCGGCACGTTCGTCCGCGTCGGCGACGACGGGGTCGTCACGATGCTCCTGGCCAAGAGCGAGATGGGGCAAGGCGTCTTCACCGGGCTGGCAATGCTCGTCGCGGAGGAGCTCGATGTCCCGATGGAGCGGATGCGCGTTGAAGCGGCGCTCGCCGACCCCAAGTATGGCAGTATGACGACCGGCGGGAGCACCAGCACGTCGTCGTCGTGGGAGCCGCTGCGCGTCGCCGGCGCGACCGCGCGCGCGATGCTCGTGGCCGCCGCCGCGAAACGCTGGAATGTCGCCTCGTCGTCCTGCACGACGGCGGACGGAATCGTGCGCTGCGGCGCGCTGCAGGCGGCGTACGGCGACCTCGCGGCCGAGGCCGGCGCGCTGCCCGTGCCCGTGCAAGTCGCGCTGAAGGATCCGAGTGCGTTCCGGATCATCGGCACCTCGCCGCTGCGGCTCGACGTCCCGGCGAAGGTCCATGGGACGGCCGTTTACGGCAGCGACGTCCGCGTCGCGGGGATGCACTTCGCGCGCATCGCGCGACCGCCGACGTTCGGCGGACGCGTCGCCGCAGTCGACGATCGCGCGGCGCGCTCGCTCC
>OCZT010007741.1_pt1 | contig 10491 bp, 6 predicted proteins | sample 1539031 | NCBI WGS metagenome assembly OCZT01 (sample SAMEA3539308, study PRJEB22396) | soil metagenome | biome: tundra; feature: field; material: soil | place: USA | collected 2010-05 | depth 0.15 m
CCGTATCGTGGTCCACTCCTACGCTGACCCATCCGCTGTTCTGCGCCAGATCATAGACCCCGTACGGCGCGGCGCGCCCCAGTTCCGGAATCACGAAATCATGCACTCGAACCTTTTCCGCCTTCCCCTTCCGCCTCCAATCCTGCCCGCCATTCTTGAAGTCGCCCACCAATTCTTTCTTTTTGGTGTCTACCGAAATTACCGGTTGCTGGAGACCGATATACTGCTTCACCTTGGCGTTGATATATTCAAACTGCGCGTTGCGGTCGGGGTGATCCTCCTCTCCTTCTTTGGTTTTCCGGTTGGCCTGCAGGCTGTAGTCCAGTTCATGCAGCAACTCCGCGACCACCGGATAGCTCACTGGATGTCCCATCTGCCCCAATTCTTCGGCCAGTTTGCGCACACTCTTGCAGGTCCACCGCAAACAGCGTTCCGGGTCACCCCGCGTCGTGGAGTCCACCAACTTCTCCAGATCCCCGACCAGCGTCGGGTCCTTTTGCTTGGCCTTCTTCCGCCCGCCCCCGGGACGCCGAATCCGCCCATCGGGATGGGCCGGTGGCTGCTCCAACTCCTTCAGCCCTTGCCGGATCACTGGGCGGGAAACGCCCGTTGCTTGGGACACCGCCGAGATGCCGCCCGGTCCCCATGCTTTACATTCAGCCGCGACCACCAGCCGTCGCGACCTTTCGTCCAGCACCTTCTCCAGCGCGGCGAAACGCCGCCCAACTCCAACCAGGCCATCCATGCCTCCAGGATAGCTCAAAACACAACTAGATGGAAATGTTATTTCTTAACAGTGCCTAAGAGGCCGGAGCCCTGAGACCCTTTACGCCGAACTCTGCCGCGAAGTGGGCCATGTGGACCGCTGCGTTCTTTACGTATTCCGGTGTGCCGTGTACTTCGCTTCGGAGGTGGAGCATGACCCCGAACTGCTGAAGTGGTGGAACTGGAAAGACCCTCACTAAGTGGGGCAAACCTCCAGGTCTGCGCGGGTCCTCCAGGACCCGCTTCCGCGAGCAAAGTGAGCCTGAGCGATAATGATGTCAGCCAAATGACCCGCCTGATTCTGATGGCCCTTCCGGTGGCGGCAGCCTTCGCGCAGCAATTCGAGCCGTTCGCCGCGACTGAGCGCCAGGCTTCCGCCAAAGCCACGCAGTTGCTGCAAGCGCCGGGATACCGCGAGAAGGCCTGGGGCGCATACCTGGCCGGAAAATACCATCTTCAGGACCAGGCCGCCAGCCTCGTTTCGCAACTCGCGGCGTTGCGTGAATTGGCCGGCAGCATTCTGCGCGGCGATACGCCGGAGTTTGCGGTGGTTCAGGCGACCCTTGATGCGCTCATTCAACTCGGGCGTCCCGTCGATGCCGCGCACCTGCTGCCGTTTCAAACGCAGTGGACCGACGAGGTGCTGATCCTGCCGGCGCAAGACCCGCAAGCGAACCGCGAAGCATTGCTGGCGATGGCGACGAACGCACTGGGGGATCCCATAGGCACGCGATGGGTAGCTCTATCCATAATCTGTTAGTGGAGGCCAGGAGCGCCGGAATTGCGGCGAAGCTGTTATCCGAGGTCAACATTAGCCATGTTTTTCACGTAGTTGACCGCTCGGGCTTCGGGCCTGGCGAAGGGTCCGGTCAAGGTGGTGGCGTCCTCTGTTTTGGTGCCGGCGACTTCGCCCCCGGCTTTCCGCCCATCGGCGTCTATGAACTGGTTTTCTCGCCGCAGACAGGCGATGTCATCCTCGCGCCGGGAACGCACCCCGTCTACTATCACCGCACCTTGCTTACCGGTCGCCGAGGGGGTTCGTTTGTGCCTCTCGATCGCGAGCAGTACCGCTTGGAGTATCTCGCGGCCTTGAGCTATCTTCCGCTCGGCGCGATCAAACGAGCTCTGGCGCCCACCACCGTGACTCGGTGGACCAACGCCAACGCCCATAGGAGTCAGGTGGAGGCGGCCCTCTCCGCGCAGCGCGCCGTGATCGAGCAACTCTTGGAAAAGCTGCAAAGCGCCGGGGTTCTCGCGCCGGACGAAGCCAATGCGTTGCAACTTGAGATTCTGATCGAGCAGGACGACCAACGTAAAGCCGGCCCAGCCCTGCCGAATTTGCTGCCCGTTCCCGTGCGCGGCAATTGAAGCAGTGATGGGGCAGCTTCCGCGCAAACCCGCAGTCACCGCCAATAAAACCAAAATCGCCCCTTATTCCTCAGCCGCTTGCCACTTCTGAGTGCGGCTTCCCGCCGGCCCTCGTGCTGTCATATATGAGTATGAGAACACCGGCGCGGTTTCGATTCCGAAACTCATGCAATTCCGAACAACCTTGGCGCACCAACCCACTAAAAATGCCGAACGAACCCAAAACCCGGTTCCGGACCCCGGTGGCCGGAAGACCGCCCCGGCGCGCCCCCATTCCGAAATCCATGCACAATTCCGAACAACTTTGCACAGCAACCAATGAAAAATACCGACCGAACCCAAAAAATGGGGGCGAACGCAAAGCGAAGCCATCAAAACCACCAGCCACCAGCCACTACCCACCAGCCACCGTGGCCGAAGGCCGCCTACTAACCGCGCCTTCCCTTTTGCAGTCCAATGGATAGCTTGATGGAATTGAGCGATAGCGTGGCAGTCGCGCAGGCGCGCGCCGGAGACTCCGGCGCTTTCCGCGTCCTGGTGGAGCGTCACAGCCGCAATCTTTTCCGTCTGGCCTATCGTATGACTGGCCATCAACAAGACGCCGAAGACGTGGTGCAGGAGACCTTCCTCCGCGCCTACCGGCAGCTTTCCAAATTCGACGAACGGGCCAGCTTCGGCACCTGGCTCTACCGCATCGCCGCCAACTGCTCGCTGGATCTGATCCGCACCCGCAAGCGCCGCGGCGCGCAAACCGAAGCCGCAGCCGTTGAGGGCGCGCCCGATTCCATGCAGTCGCTGCCCGACCCGGCCCCCGCGCCCGACCGTCTCGCCATGAGCGGCGAAGTGGAGCGTAAAGTCGCCGCCGTGCTCGACGATCTCAGCGAGATGGAGCGCACCGCCTTCGTCCTACGGCACTACGAAGGCATGTGCATCGACGACATCGGCCGTACCCTCGGCGTGCAACCCAACGCCGCCAAGCACAGCATTTTTCGCGCGGTCCAAAAGCTGCGCCGGGCGCTCGAGCCCTTAGTGAGTTCCGCATCATGAATCACTTGACCGAAGAACAATTCGTTCTGTATTACTACGGCGAAGGCGACGGCTCGCCGGGGGTCCGCGCGCATCTGGACGCCTGCGAAGCGTGCCGCGCAGAGTATGCCAGTCTGCAGCGCGTGCTCAACGTGGTGGATTCTGCGCCTGTGCCGGAGCGCGACGCCAATTACGGCGCGCAAGTCTGGAACCGTCTGCGGCCATCGCTCGGCGGCCGGCGGCTCCGGTGGGGCCTCCCCTGGTGGCCCGCCCGCCATTGGGCGGCCGCCGCTCTCGTCGCCACGCTCATCGTGGCGGCATTTCTGGCTGGACGATACTACACGAAAGCGCAGCCGGGCGCGCAAACGGCGAACGCCGGCCAGGTGCGCGAACGCATTTTGCTAGTAGCGGTGGGCGATCACCTGGAGCGCTCCCAGACCGTGCTGCTCGAACTGGTGAATGCGCGCCCCGGCCAGTCGCTGAATGTGGCCTCCGAGCGGGAGCTCGCCGGAGATCTCGTCGCCGAGAACCGGCTGTACCGCCAGACCGCGGCGCGCACCGGCGATACCCGCGTGGCCAGCGTGCTGGACGATCTGGAGCCTGTGCTCCTGGAAATTGCGCACGGGCCGGACCGCCTCACGCCGGAAGAAGTGGAGAACCTGCGGCAACGCATCGAAGGCGACGGCATCCTGTTCAAGGTGCGCGTGGCCGGGTCCACGATGCGCCATCGCGGAGAGAATGCCGCGCCACCGGCCGGCCAAAGTACGTTATAGGAAAAAACAAAATGTCTAAATTACGTTTCTTGATGACTATCTTGATTAACGGGGCAGTCGCGCTGGCCCCCGCCGGGCTGGCGCTCGGGCAATACCTGGAAGCGCCGCAAGGCGAGAGCTTCTTCCAGAAGCCCGCCAACAAACAGTCCGATGACGACCGCCTCCAGAAGGGAAAAACCGCCATCGACGCCGGCCGTTGGGACGAAGCCGTAGAGGCTTTCAGCGCGGTGGCTTCCGAAAAAGGCGCGCATGCCGACGAAGCGCTTTACTGGAAGGCCTACGCGCTGAACAAAATCGCCCGCCGCGCCGAAGCCCTCACCGCCCTGGCCCAGTTGCGCAAGGCGTACGCCAACAGCCGCTGGCAGGATGACGCCAAAGCGCTGGAGATCGAGGTCCGCGAGGCTTCCGGGGAGAAGGTGAACCCGAATGCCGAACCGGATGAAGACTTGAAGCTGATGGCCCTCAACGGACTCATGAACAACGATCCGGAGCGCGCCATTCCGATGCTTGAGAAGTTCCTGCAGGGCGGCCAGTCTCCCAAACTGAAGGAGCGCGCCCTATTCGTGCTGGCCCAGAGCGATAGCGCCAAAGCCCGCCAGATCCTGTTGCAGATCGCCCGCGGCGGCTCCAACCCGGACCTGCAAATGAAAGCCATCCACTATTTGAGCATCATGGGTTCGAAAGAAAACCGGCAGGCTCTTGCGGACCTCTACGCCAGCTCCAACGACATGAATGTGAAGCGCACCGTGCTGCACGGCTTCATGATTTCCGGCGACCGCGACCACCTGTTGCAGGCCGCCAAATCGGAGAAGAATCCCGATCTGCGCATGGAGGCTATCCATCAGCTCGGCATCAGCGGCGGCCAGGCGGAGCTTTGGCAGCTTTATCAGGCCGAGCCTACCGTGGAGGTTAAGGAAACGATCCTGCACTCCATGTTTATTGGCGGGAATGGCGACAAGCTGATTGAAGTGGCCCGCGGGGAGAAGAACGTGCGGCTGCGCAAGGCCGCCATCCATAGCCTGGGCCTCATGGGCGGCGAGCACACCGGGGCCGCGCTGGTATCCATGTACGGTTCCGAATCCGATCCCTCCCTGCGCGGCGAGATCGTCAACGCGCTGTTCATCCAGGGCAACGCCAAGGCTCTGGTGGATCTGGCGCGCAAGGAAACCAATCCGGAAATGAAGAAGACGATCGTGAGCAAGCTCTCGATTATGGGTTCCAAAGATTCCACCGAATACATGCTGGAGATTCTAAACAAATGAGACCGATTCTGTCTTCGTGGGGCAGGCCCTCGGCCTGCGGCGGCCTCTCAGGCCGCCCAGCATTGCTTTCAATCGGTCACGGTGGGTTGGCGACCGGCCTCGTGGCCGTCCTGGTGGCCTGTCTCTCGCTGGCGCAGGGCCAATCCTCACTCAACGACCGCTTCCGCGAGCAATACGCGCAGCCGCAGCCGGCCTGGATCGGCTACACCGTGCCCGCCGTCCCCGGCCACGAGCAGTACTGCGACTACAACCAAGGTGTGCGCGCGCCCGGTCCGGTGCACTTGGAGCCGCCCGAGCAAGTACAGATCATGCTTCGCATCCAGGACAACCATGTAGGCAAGATCCGCGCCATCTCGGGCGATTGCCAGCTCGATGCCGACGGGGTGCCGCTGCGCTGGATTCGCGACGTGCGCCCCGCCGAGAGCGTAGCGTTCCTCGCGTCCTTCGTCACGGCGGACAGCGACCATGTGCGCGATGGCGCTGTCACGGCCATCGCGCTGCACGCGGATGCCGCGGCGGATGAAGCGCTGGAACGGTTCGCCGCCGCGGGCCAGCCCGAGTCGCTGCGTGAGAAGGCCGTCTTCTGGCTGGGCGCGGCGCGCGGGCGGCGTGGATACGGCATGTTGCGCCGCATCGTCACCGAAGACTCGAGCGATCGCATCCGCGAAAAAGCGATCTTCGCGCTCTCCGTTAGCAAGGAGCCGCAAGCGCTGGATACCATGATCGCGGTGGCGCGCAACGACGCCAGCTCACACGTGCGCGGGCAAGCGCTTTTCTGGCTCGCGCAAAAAGCCGGCAAGAAAGCCGTGGGCGCGATTTCGGGCGCGATCGATAACGATCCGGACACCGAAGTGAAGAAGAAGGCCGTGTTCGCCTTGCAGCAGCTTCCCGATGGCGAGGGCGTTCCCATGCTGATCCAGGTGGCCCGCAACAACCGCAATCCCGCCGTGCGCAAGCAGGCCATGTTCTGGCTGGGCCAATCGAACGACCCGCGCGCGCTGGCGTTCTTCGAAGAGGTGTTGAAGCCCTAGCACAAAGCCTGAGTTGTGGGGCGGGCAATCCTGCCCCACGTGACTGCTCGGAGCCGGTGTTGTCCCCGATCACAGGAACTTCGCCACACGCTCCCGGAACCTTGTGTAGATCCACGAAACGCCCAGCAGAATGACTCCCAGCACGATGAACGAGAAGATGCGCGGCAGCGTCTCCAGGTGCCGCAGATCCCACACGAACAGCTTCAGGATGCAGGCCAGCAGCAGCGTCAGGCCCGATATTCTGAGCACCCGGTCGCGCAGCGGAAAGCCCGACGCCAACAGAATCACTCCTTCGATGCCGCAGGCCACTGTCAGCATGCTGCCCGAGATCCGGTAATACAGCAACATCGTGGTCAGCGTCGTTGCCAGCAGCGAGAAGTACAGCCGCCGCCAGCCATCGCGCTGCGACACAAGCTGCGCCGCGTAGAAGCAGGCAATCGCCGCGCAGGTTGTCCACACGGCTGCCGAAGTATGCGGCAGATTGGCCATCGAGAGAAGATAAGCCAGCGCCGCGGCAGGGTAGCTCTGCCATTCGAGCACCGCGCGCTTCCACTGCCGCGCGGCCAGCAGCAGCGCCAGCGCCACCGCCGCCCACGATGCGGCAACCATCTCAGCGGGCAACAAGGCCCATAGAGCCACCACCCCGAACGCGAGTCCGATGGTCGAGGCCCCCATGAGCAACATGCCACCCTCCTCGCGGCGCGCGCGTAAGGCAATGGCGTAAGCCAATAGCGCGGCCCACAAGGGCATCAATCGGGGCTCCCACGGACCAGCATTACTGAGCCCCACCACATTGAACAACCAGACGTGGCCCGCGCCCGCCGCCGCTGCCGCGTACGCCACACGGCGGAAGTCGTCCGGCAAGCGCCGCAGCCCCAGCTCCAGGACCAATACCGCCAGCGCCATCCAGCCGACGCCCAGATATTCGCCCGGCACCAGCCGCCACACCAGCGCCATAAGCGCCGCCACGGCCGCGCCGGCGCCTCCCAGCCGCACCAGGCCGCGCTCGTCTTCCGCGAAGCGATCCGCACCTGACCACAACGCGCACAGCGCCACCGCGTAGCAGACCCCGGCGGCTACCGCGAGCGGCAGTTCGCGCGTCTCCGCGGCCGTGCCCGCCAGCCCCACCGCCAGTAACAGGTATCCCTGCAAGCGAAAATCGAACAGCCGCCGCCACCAGCCGAATGCAAACGCGCCGGCTGCCGCGGCCTGCCACGCCACGCTGCGGTATGGCTCTTGTGTCTTCTTCCCAATCACCAGCGCCAGCGCCGCCGCCCCCGCGTAGCCGTAGAAGTAATCCGCCGCGTACAGCGCGCGATTCGCATAGAAGACCACGGCATCCAGCGACGCGACCGGCAGCCACTGGTCGACCGGCAACATCCACATGTCGCTTGCCAATAGCCGCAGTGCTTCCACGCCGAACAGCGATGTGCCCAGCCAGCGCAGATACGGCGCGCGTAGTCTGATCCCCGCCAGGTAGAACAGCTCCGCCTCCACCACCAGCGCCGAGGCGATCCACTGCTGATCGAGCTTTTGAAAGATGGCCGCCGCAGCCAGCGCCGCAGTCAGCGTGGCAGCGCCGTGCCACTTGCCCGAGCGAGTGCGCGCCACGGCGCTCACCACGTAGGCGGCCGCCGTTGCCGCCAGTAGGATCCAGATCCTGTCCGACGCCGCGGTCTGCCACTTCAGCAGTGACAGTCCCAGGAAGCCGGCGGCGTTGAGCGGCAACAGCCACGCTTCCGGATGCAACACGTCGAAGATTTCAAACAGCAGCCAGTACGCGGCGAAAATGGTCTGCGCCTGCCACAGCGGCGCGCCTGTGTCGCCACGAATGACGACGACAACATAGGTGGCGATCAGCCCCAGCATCGCCATCCTCGTCCACCGAAGGCGATGGGCCACATACAGCAGTGAAGCCGCCAGCGGGACCAGCGCCAGAAAGGGCAGGGAAGTCATGTCCGTGATCGCCAGCGTGCCGAAGGCCACGAAGTATGCCAGTCCGGTAACCGTCTGCGAGTGGTAGCGCAACGAGTGCACGATCATCCCAGTGGCCACCGCCAGTAGCAGTATGGCGCCCACTACAGGGCTGTCGATCACGCGCGCCGCCTCCACCGCGTGCATCGCGTAGACCGTAACGTAGAGTCCCGCCCAGCCGCCGCCCAACAGTCCGCGCGCGAAGATCCGGTAGGGCTCTTTCGACTCCAGAATCGCGCCCGCCGCCAGCATCATGAAGCTCGCCGCCAAGCAGATGGTCACGCGCCCCAGCGGACCGAATTGCGTGAACGAATAGCGCAGCAGCAGCGCCAGGCCCACCACCAGCACGAACACGCCGATCTTGTTGAGCCAGCTTCCGCCTAGGATGGTTTCCCATTCGCGTGGGACAGCGGCAGGCTGTGCTGCAGGCAACGCGACTGGTGCGGGTGCTGGCTCCACGCGCGGCGTCTCGCCACGCGGCGCGACACGCGGCGGTTCCACCACCGGCGCGACCGCTTGTGGCCGCGGCGGTGGCGCGGGGCTCTGCGCGTCAACGCGCGCAGTCAGCTCCGCAATGCGCGATTCCATCCGCGCCATGCGGTCCCGCAAAAGCACCCACCGGATTACCAACACTACGATCAAACAAAAGATGAGGAAGATTTCCATGACGCACTCCTGTCACGAACGCGGCGCGGCCACTTCCGCCGCCACTAACTCTTCCGCGCGCATCTTCAATCCGCGCAGATCCAGCTTTCCTGTACCGAGTTGGGGAAGCCTCTCGACCCTATATAAATTCTCCCGCTTGGGAATCCACAAGCGCGGCAGCTCCGTCTCCGACAGCTTCTGCCACAATTCCGCCGGCTCCATCTCGTGCACATACAGCGCGACCAGCCGCTCGCCGCGCCGGTCGTCCGCCACCGCCGTTACGGCGCACGGCGCAGCACCCAACACACCCGCGATGGCATCTTCAATCCGCAGGTGCGGCACCATCTCGCCCGCGATCTTGCTGAACCGCGAGAGCCGGTCGGCGATGCGAATAAACCCTTCGTCGTCGATGGCCGCGATATCGCCCGTGATGTACCAGCCGTCATGCAGCACCTCGGCCGTGCGCTGCGGCTCGCCCAGGTAGCCGATCATGCGGTTCGACCCCTTCACCAGCAGCAGCCCGGCCTCGTTGGGACTGAGCGGCGCGAACGTGGCCGGGTCCACCACCTGCGCCGCCACACCCGGCATCGGATGTCCCACCGTGCCCAGCTTGTTGCCCGTTTGCGTGTCCTTGCCCGCCTGGAAATTGGGAGCGTTCACCGCCACCACCGGCGCCATTTCCGTGCAGCCGTATCCTTCGAGCAGCTCCACGCCGAACTTCTCGCGGAACGCCGCGGCCACGGGATCGCGCAGCTTCTCCGTGCCCACCAGCACGAATCGCAAACTGGCGAACTCTTCGACGGAGCGTTTGCGCGTATACGTCGCGCAAAATGTCGGGGTCGAAAGCAGCAGCGTCGCCTGGTATTTCGCGGTCAGCTCGCCGATCGCCTTCGCATCCGTGGGATTCGGATGGTAGACCACCCCGCACCCCACGACCAACGGGAACCAGATCGTCACCGTGTATCCGAACGAATGAAAGAAGGGCAGCACGCCCACGATGCGGTCGCGCTCGCCGATCTGGAAAAGCTGCGCCATCGCATCGATATTCGCCAGCACGTTGTAGTGCGAGAGCATCACGCCTTTCGGAATGCCCGTGCTGCCGCTGGAGAAGATGACGGTCGCCAGCGTCTCCGGCCGCGCCGCGCCGCCCAGCAGACGGGCCGGCGCAAATCGCGCGGTCAGCATTGCACCGAGCGCCCGCAGCCGGGCCGCCGTCCCGACGCGCGCCAGAATATCCTCCACGAGGACCATGCCGTCTTGCTCCGCGATCTTCGCCTTGGTCAGAAACACGCGCGAAGTCACCACCGTGCGGACGGCGCATCGCGCGCGCGCGGCCGCCATGGCCTCCGGCCCAGCCGTGAAATTCAGGTTCACCGGAACGCGGCCCGCCAGCGTGATCCCCACGTTCGCCAACGCGCCCGCCACGCTCGGCGGCAGCAGCACCCCGATCATTACCTCATCCCGCCGCGTGCGCGCCCAGTTGGCCACCAGCACGCCGCCGGCGAGCATGCGCCCGTAAGTCAGCTCGCGCCCGGTGGAATCGGCCATGGCGAAATGGCTCCAGTTGCGGCGCGGCCTGCGGATCAACCGGCGCGGCAGCGTATCGCCCGCGCTCTGGCGATGCGCCGTGGCTTCCGCCGCCAGCTC
>OCZT010007742.1_pt1 | contig 10490 bp, 10 predicted proteins | sample 1539031 | NCBI WGS metagenome assembly OCZT01 (sample SAMEA3539308, study PRJEB22396) | soil metagenome | biome: tundra; feature: field; material: soil | place: USA | collected 2010-05 | depth 0.15 m
TTGTCATGGGGCATGTCTTTCGAGATTGATTGTGTTAGACGAACTGAAGCCACGCCGGGCCGGGGATGTCAAGCACGCGGCTGCGGAACGGAAGCGGCACAACCGACGCGCTGGAGTGAAACTTTTTTTTGAATCGAAACGTCTAATTGTTTGTCGGATAGAATGGCGGTTCGGTTGAAGCAACGCACGTGAAGATGTGGTGTTTGATTGATTAACAGGTGAATTTATGAAAACAAGAAATTTGCAAAAAATGCTGGCGGTCATGGCTGTCGCAGGTCTGGCTTTGTCGGCGTCAACGGCGCTGGCACAGGATTCCACAACCGTTGCTCAACCGGCAGTGGCCAGCGCAACCGTGTCGCAGTTGTCTGACGGCATGGCGCAAATCGTGCAACTCGCGCAAGCGAAAATCAGCGAAGGCACGATCATCGCTTACATCAAAAATTCTGGAAACAGCTATCGTTTGGACGCGAACCAGATCATTTATCTGCGGCAACAAGGCATTTCTGACGCCGTCATCACGACGATGTTGAACCAGCCCAGACCGGCGGTGGCCGTAGCCACACCGACAACGCCAGCACCGCAGCCGGTGGCTTCGACTGCCTATAGCGGACAAGTTTCGACGGCCACGGTTGCGCCGACGGTGACGTATGTTCAAACCGTGCCGGATACGACTTATTATTACCAACCTGATTACTACCCGGCTTATGCTTGGTATCCACCGGTGTCATTTTCCTTCGGCTGGGGCGGGTGGTATGGTGGAGGCTGGCGTGGTGGAGGCTGGCGTGGTGGAGGCGGGCATGGTGGAGGTTGGCATGGCGGCGGGCACCGCTAAAATAATTCGTCAGTTGTCGTTGTATAGACTATCCGCTACTTCACAAAGGCTTGAAGTTTTCCGTGACAGTTGAGTGCCCCGTTGATCTGAGCAACGGGGAGCCGCAGCAAAACCAGCCGCGATACTGCGGTTTTCCGGGCGGCCTGTGCAGACTACTCCGTACGCTTCCACAGTGTGCCACTCATGCTATCCCAGAGTGGTTTCAGATCGGGATCATCAATCGCCGCATGCTTCACGGCATGTTCGTCGATGGCCATCGCCTGCTTGAACCATGTCTGACATTCGTCAAGCCGCCCCAGTTGGGCACAGTAGCACGCGAGGTTGTATGGAATCGTCCACACTTTGGGAAACCTGTCTGTCACGGGTAACAGGTAATCGAATGCTTCCTGCGTGCGCTTCAACTCGTGTAAAGCAAAGGAACGATGAATCCACGCATCCGGCCGGTTTGGGTCGAGCTTGATGATCGCCCCGGCGATGTCCACGCACGCGGCCCATTTGGTTTCCTTGGCGTAAACGTGCCAGCGAACTTCCAGCACATCCGGATGGGCGCGAAGTTGAGGGGTGATACGTTCCAGTTCATCGTTGGCTTCCAAATGATTCCCAAGCTCCAGCCAGCCTTGGGCGGCGCGGAGATGGTGGCTGTCCGGTACTGGAAGCGATTTCATGTTGAGGGCCATGTTCTGTCCAGAACCTCGCGGACGAACGCCCCGACCTCCGGCTCCTTCGAGGCTCGCGGCCCGGCAACATTGAGCACCTTGATGCCGTATTCCCCGACGAAGCGCCGGAGGGCCGCTTCGGCGGCGGCAACCCCGCCCGCCTTGGAAAGGTGGAGCACCGGCCTGCCGTGCTTCCGCGCAAGCTCAACGGTCTTCCGGGAGCCGCCTGTCAGCACCTCGCCAATGGAAAAGACAACTGTGCCATCGGAATCCCGAGCATTCCATTCCGTGCGCTGGACGTAGTTCTCGTTGGGCGTCTCCTGTAACCGGTACCGGCCAGCAATTGGTCCGTCCTCGGCCCAGCGACCCTTAGGACACCAGCCTCCGTGTGGGATGCTGTGCTCAATGGCCCAATCCAGCGCGGCCCGGTCAGCGCCTGTCTGGCCTCCGCTGACAATCTTCTCGATCTCGCACTTCATGCACTGCGACGTTAACGGATAAGGACTAGAGAATCCACTCTGCGTGCGTTGCCTTGGGCGGAACCTCCTCCTCCGCGCCGGGTTTTTGAACGGTAGCGGGAGCGGCTGGTTTTACGGATTCAGCACTGCACGATAAAACCGTTGATTGAACAAATTCGCATTGAATTGAATAAATACGAACGGAGCGGCATTTGTTTTTAACGGCGTCCAGTCCGAGTCCGGTGCGGTCAAATTGGTGGTTGCCTGCACCACATAATTTGAGCCCGCTGTGCCGGTGACGGTGAATTGAAATTGATTGTTTGTGAACGTGAGCAACGAGAATGACGGCGCAATGGCGGGATTGATCACAGTAAAATTACCCGCGCTCACGGCCAGCCCACCAGGAGCAATCACGGAAACTGGCCCTGACGTCGCGTTGGCTGGAACTGTCGCGGTGATTTGATTGCTGGAGTTCACGGTAAAACTGGCATTGGTGCCGTTGAACCACACCACGGAAGCTCCAGCAAAGTTCGTCCCTTTAATGACCACGCTGGTGCCCACGCTGCCGCTGGCAGGCGAGACATTGGTGATGCCCGGCGCTGGCGAGCCGTCCACCTTTGCGCGAAACACGGCGGCGATGTTGGCAGAGATAGCGGTGAAAAAAGTAAAGCCCGTGTTCTGCTCAATCTGTCGGGGCGAAGTCACATAAGTCTGCCATGCGCTGCTCAATCCATTCGTTACGTTCGGAATGGAAACGGCAATCACGCGGTTGGTAACTCTCAGACGGCTTAATGCGGTGCCGCTGCCCAGCGGAACCGATACCACAATTTTCCAGACGTTTGAGCCGATGTATGCCTTGCCGCTTGGGATTTTATTTGCGCCAAAGCCGCTAGGCCCACAAATGATGAGGATTTCATTGCCAGCCGATGCCAACGTGCGACAGTCGGTTTCAAGATTAGCCCAGACGCCCTGATTGTTCGGCCCCGATTGCGGCATGATGTTGGACATGAAGAACACGGTGTCATTGTCCTGTCGCGTGTCGGTGCGGTCCTCGGAAGGACAAAGGTGTCCACGATTAAAATCGACCGCGCCGACACCAACGTAATCATTGTCCGTCACCCGGTAAAAATTTGGTGGCAGGTTGGTGTCCGTAAAATAGGTGGTGGAGCGTGTAGCGGAACCGACATCGCCAGAAGTCAAATCCCAGCTCGCCCAAACCGGTTCCCCCAAGTTGTCACTATAATCAATCGCCTCAACTGTGCGCTGAATCAGATAATGATTGTGATTGTTGGTGTCGGCGGTGGCATTGCTGGGGTTGCCCAACTGCATCTGCAAGGCGACGTCGATGGTGGCACCAACGCGCAGAGCCAAAAGGAACAAAGCCAAGGCTGCTAGAATTGCCTTCATATCAAAGCAATTTACTGCAAAAAACCAGCCAGCGCTAAGTTTTTTCCATCTCCCCTTCAACAACTTCATTTCCCATCTACCAGTTTGACCTGGCTAGGGGTTTCCAAAATGATTTCGGGTTTGTCGTGATATTCGGTGATGGTGCCGTTGATCTCCACCGCCTGATTCTTGAGTTTCTGCAAATCCCCAAACTGGCTCACGTTTTCTTGAAAAATCACGGCGGTAAACGGCGAATTCGGTGATGCCTGGTCGAGGTTTAGAATAGCTACGTTGGGCCTGACCGTTACCTGCACAACTTTTCCCGTCACCACCATCGTTTCATCGTAATATTTGCTGGCCTCCAAAGTCCCAATCTTCTCAGGAAGAACTCTTTGAACCACATTGTTGGTGTTTTTAGGAAGCAAGGGGACCGGGCTGCCACACCTCAAATATTTCTGAATCTCATCTGCTAAACGGTATCCCGCTAACGCTACCTGTTTTTCCGCCACCTGTTTAGCCTGCTTCGTGTACTCAGGAGGCAAACTTGGGGCTGTATCAGCATTGGTGCTGCCCTGTAATTGTCCACGCAAATACCCCTTTTCAATCGCCAGTTCACGGCTCTCCAAACTCCATTTTTTGGGCGAGGGGTGTGCTGTCAGTTCTGGCAATGCGGTTCTGGGATATTTTGCCTCGATCTCAATGCCATAATTCATTTGAGTTCGCGGATTGGGGGACGACCCTAACAAACCATCCCAAATGCTATGCAGGCGAACCCCTGACTGAGCCGGCTTCACATAAAAATCGTTGCCCCCCTTATCGCCATGAGGGTAGGTGTCCGAGAACAGCGACGAGCAGTGCAACGGTTGATGCAAATCGCCTACTAAATGGATCAGCCAGGATAAAGACACCGCCCTCAACTCTGGACTGGCATTGGTGTCGCTTAACATCTTTTCACACTGCGCCAGGCCAAACAGCACGTCATCCGTTGGTTTCGGGCCGGGTTCGAGGGGAAAGGTGGGTGGTCTTAACGGATAATCGATGAAGTGCCAATTCGGGTGATCGTATTGACTGCCACTTCTCCTGATTTCATCGGGCCAGGTGCTGCTGCGCATGAACACGTATGCCGCCAAATCCATATTCGGATTGGGATGATAGGCTTTTTCCCATTTCGCAAAATCAGGATGTGCTTTCAACACGTCAAACACCTCGGCTTTCAATTCCGGTGAAAGTTCCCGGTAAGCTTCTGCCGCAATGACGAGATGCCCCGGACCGCTCCACGCCATCACACAATTGGGGAGCAACAGAGAGCAGACAGTTAAAAAAAGAGCCAACAGAATTGATTTCATGCATCCAGCTTAACCAAGAACTGCCGAAGCGTTAAGATATTTTCATTTCACCCGGCATTTGGCCTTAAACGACATGCGCCGCTTGTCCCCAGCATTGGTGACATGCAAGATTCGGCGTTTCGGGTATTCTGGTTTCGGTTTTAGCAGTTGTTCTCAAAAGTGTGTAAGAAATGGCCGGAGTAGTGTCCGGCCTTTTTCTTTTTTAACTGCCGCTCTTTTCCCCTCAAACCGCCTGCCTGACGTTGTTTCACTCCAATCTGTAAGGCTGAACACAAACAGGATCATTAAGGACGGAGATTATCTTCGTAATTCCGCCCCTCACCGGGAACAATTCACCCCTCAAATCCAGCAATGTATCCCTTTTCATTACATTTTATCCCGTTTCTGGTAGATAACCTTACGGTTCGGCAAGTCAGTTGGAAGGAGGACTTGGTGCGAATTTGGGGGATTAAACAGAAAAAATTTATGAAAAAGTCTTGGATGTGGTTTTTAGTCGGTGCGGGAGCAGAGCAACGCCGTTTACGCCGTTGAATTAACATCAGCAACAAATTGAAGTATCGTACTAACCAAACCACTTTAAATATGAACACGGCTCCCATATCCGTCTATTTGGCACTACTGCGTGATACGCAGCCAGAACCGCCGGAAGTTTCCCGTCCTGTTCCGCAAACCATCCATCAGACAGGCGGGGACAAAACGCCAAGCCCACCGAAGCGTTCCCTGCGCATCCTTTACATTGATGACGACGAGCAGTTCCTGAAAATGATGAAGGATTGTCTCACGAATTTAGGGCATCGGGTGAGGGTTGCCTCTGGGGGAAAGTACGGGGTGGAACTGTTCCGCACCGCCATGCTGAAGAGCGAGCCTTATAAAATAGTCGTCACCGATTTGGGCATGCCAGATATGGATGGCTATCTGGTGGCCCGGATGATCAAGGCCGAATCCCCGAGTACCCCCATCATCATGCTGACCGGCGAGGGCAAGAACATGAAACCAGGCGGAGTCGCGGGTTCGGCGGTGGACGCCGTGGTTGGCAAACCACCGTGCATACAAGAACTGGACGACTTGCTCCTCCGTATGGCTGGTTAATTTCTCCGTTCATATCGGCACGCCAATTGTTCCTTGGTCGTGTTCAGATCACTCCAACCGGTAGGGCTGAATACAAGCAGGATCATCAACTTTGGCATTATTTACCATTGGACTGACTGGATAAATCTTCAACGGCTCCTCCAGCGGATGCCCCAGCGCCATCTCTCAATCCTTTTCCGCTTAGACCACCATTGTCCCAGCCCCGGTGTAAACTGCTGGGGTGAATGCCGCACGCTATTTTCAACGTCGAGAGGATTACCAACCGCCGCAAACACCCGCTGACAGTCCGTTTCGCAAATTCAAAGTGCGGTGCCTGGCGTGCGGCTCATATCGGTTACGGCTCGTTGCACAATTCCAGGAAGAGACCGGGGAAACGGCTGTGATCCTCATCTGTACCTGTTGTCCCCAACACGAAACCCTGCCGCTCAAATGACATATCACCCTCACCAATTGGAGAGCCTTTACGCCAACAAAATATCACCGGCAGTGGACGGGTAAAATCAGGATTTAATCGTCACCAATCCAACCCCACCACCCATCCCAATCACTCAAAAAAGGAGCAACAAGGATGGGGTGATGGGAAAGAAGTTTGATCACTGGCACACTGCAAATACTCGACAAAAAAAGGAGACTCCGCTTCACAGAGTCTCCCTAACAAAACGAATCCTGTTATTTCTTCTCTGCCCTAATTTTCGCCCACCTAGCTTTAGCCGCAGCACTGATCTTGGCCTTGGCCTCTGCACTCATCGTAAATTTCTTTTTAGCAGGTTTGGCTTCGGCTCCAGATTTTGCTGCTTTTACTTTTGCCCATCTCGCTTTTAGGGCAGCAACAAGTCTTGCTCTCCCCGCAGCACTCATCTTCCGTCTCTTCTTAGGGGCTGGGCTTGCAACAGGTTTAACAGTCGAACCGAACAACTGGCTCAACTCTTTTTCCAAGGCCACAATCTTTTCTTTGAGATTGGCGGCTTGTCGTAATTGTTTTGGTGTTAGATTAATCATATAGAGCTGTTATATGCCGTTTGAGCATGGGAAAGTCAAAACGATTCTGCACCGGTCTAAGCTAAAAGACCCGTATTAAGCGCAGCCTCTCTATCTCTTAATTCACCCAATGCGCCGAAATGGTTTGCTGCTGTCGAGATGATTCGTTTGGCTGCTGACCCTGATTGGCTGGACGATGCCACGAAAATCATCGGCCAATACTGGCGGCGAAAGAATGCCCGGCGTAATAGATTGACTATCGAAGAACAGTCGGATGCGGCCGTCGCGGTTCGTTGAATTAGCTTGCATTAAAACCCAATTCGCTGGATAAACAGGCATTATGAAAGCACCGCAATCTTTGAAGATTGCCTGTCTGCTGTGTGCGGTGATGATGCTGCCCGCCGTGGTGCAAGCCCAATTCACTTGGTCCACCGGTATTCCGCCAAACTACAGCGCGGTTACCATCACGGGTTACACCGGTTCGGATGGGACGGTGGTCATTCCCAGTTCGACCAACGGCCTGCCCGTCGTCGCCATACTCAGCACTGCGTTTCAGCACAGCTACACCGTGACCAACATCGTCATCCCCGCCAGCGTCACGAATATATTTAACCCGATCTGCACCAGCTTGATTGCAATTACAGTGGATGTGCTCAATCCTGCCTTGAGCAGCGCGGATGGGGTGTTGTTCAACAAGAGCCAGACTGCGCTCCTTGCCTATCCGGAGGGCCGGGCGGGAAATTACATCGTCTCCAACACTGTCACCACCATCGCCAGCGGGGCGTTCCAATCCTGCGCGAGCTTGACCAACATCACGTTCCCCGCCGGCCTGACCGGCCTCGGAAATTTTGCGTTCCGATCCTGTAGCCATCTTACCGGAATCGAATTCACTGGTAATGCTCCCGGCCTTGGTTCGTCCGTATTCAGCGGCGTGAGTGGGATGGTGTATTATCTGGCCGGAACCACCGGCTGGAGCGCCACGCTTGGCGGCCTGACCACCTCACTTTGGAGCCCGCTGGGTCCCTGCGCTTACACAATCAATAGCGGCACGATAACCATCACTCATTATATCGGTTCCGGAGGTGTGGTGAACATTCCTGGCACGATCAATGGCACGCCGGTCACCAGCATCTGGAACTCTGCATTTCAAAACGCCACGAGCGTGACGGGCGTCACGATATCCAACAACGTCACCAGCATCGGAGTTTATACTTTCGCAGGCTGCACCAGCCTGACCAACGTCGTCATTCCCAATAGCGTCGCCATTATCGGGCCGGTTGCGTTCCAATCCTGCACCAGCCTGCCCAATATCATGATTGGAAGCAATGTTACCAGCATCGGCATCAGTGCGTTTGCGAACTGCTCCAGATTGAACTCGATAACGGTGGATGTGCTCAACCCCGCCTATAGCAGTTTGGATGGAGTCTTGTTCGACAAAGGCCAAACGACTTTAATCCAATGTCCGGGGGGCAAAACCGGTAGTTGCAATGTCCCGGCCACGGTCACCAACATTGTCAGTACGGCGTTGTCTCCCTGCCTCAAACTGACAGCGATTAATGTGGATGCGCAAAATTCCTTTTATAGCAGTGGGGATGGCGTCTTGTTTGATCCAAGCCAGATGACGCTGCTCCAATACCCGCAGGGCAAAGCCGGAAGTTACACGGTCCCCGCCAGCGTCACCAACATAGCTGGCTATGCGTTTGCTTCGAGTGCCAACCTGACCAGCGTCGCCATCGGCGACAACGTGATCAATCTCGGAGGCGAAGCGTTCCAATCCTGTTCCAGCCTGACCAATGTCAGCATCGGCAACGGCGTCACGAGCATTGGCGACTTTACCTTCAACGGCAGCAGCAAGTTGGCCAATGTCACCATCGGCACCAACGTCACCAGCATCGGCGGAGCGGCGTTTCAAATTTGCGGCAGCCTGACCGGCATCATCCTTCCCAATGGAGTCACCAACATCGGGGGTTATGCGTTCAACCAGTGCGGAAGCCTGGCCAGTATCGTGATTCCCAATACCGTTACCAGCATCGGCGACTATGCATTCGTCGGCTGTGGCCTGACCAGTGTCACGATTCCTGACAGTGTGACGAGCTTGGGAATGGATGCCTTTGGCGGCTGTGGCGCCCTGCTCAACATTACGATTGGCAAAGGCATCATAAACATCCCGGACTGGGCGTTCCAAACGTGTGCTAGCCTGATTGGAGTCTATTTCCAGGGTAACGCCCCCAGCGTTGGTTCGTACGTATTCTACAATGATAATAATGCAACTGTTTATTACTTGCCGGGGACCACGGGCTGGGGCACGACGTTTGGCGGTCGTCCAACCAAGCTGTGGTTCCCACAAGTGCAAGCCAGCGATGCGAGCTTTGGGATTCAGGCGAATCAATTCGGATTCAACATCAACTGGGCGAGCGGCCAAACCGTCGTGGTGGAAGCCTGCACGAATCTAACCAGTCCCGTATGGCAACCGGTTCAAACCAACCTGCTTACGACCGGCTCGGCCTATTTCAGCGATCCGCAGTGGACCAATTATCCCGGTCGCTTCTACCGCCTTCGCTCGCCGTAAAGTTAAAGCAGCATGTTCCAACCCGCTCCAAAACCTTCAACGAAACCTTCAACGATTTCTTCGATAACCGAGTAGGCGGCGGGTACAAGGCGGGTTAAATCCGGTAGGTGGCGGATAGTGTCAGAAACCGCTTGAAGCCCTGTAAAATCAGCGTTAAAATCACCTTGTAAATCAGGATATTGAGGCTGGCAGTCGGTGTAGACCTCGTTCGATTCCGACCTTCGCCTTTTTCTGACAACGGATAGCTAAACAAAAGGAAATCCTGAACCATCTAAACCCACTCCCACACCCACTTCCACAACCCAAGGTCATAGAAGCAGGTGCAGGAAGTGGGATTCGATTTTCAAACTCCAATTCAATGCCGCCGATCAAATTTACAGGCCAACAGTTCACGTTCAGCATTCAGGTTGTTCTTCCAGCCAGGTATTTTTGCGATCATGACCAGAATATCAGCGCCCATGAATTCCAGGATTTTCCGTGCCAAGTCCATTTTGTCGTGCGTAATGGTCCAAGTGCTCACCCCAATTGAACGAGCTGCTTGAACACGATTTTTCCCAGCCAGCATACACTCTACCAGCAGTTGTTCCCTTTCCGTCAATGAGCTCAAAAATTCGTCCCAGTCCAATCTCCTCGCTGCCTTCTCTGCCGGGTCTTCATGATCAATGGAAAGCATGTCATTGACCGTAAACTCTTCGCCCAATTCGCTCTCTTCATGCACTGGCTCGTCGAAACTGGTGGTGGTGCTTCGGCCATTGAGTTGTGTTCCAGTCCCGAGCACATCTGAATTAGAACTGCCACATGAACGCCTGCCTGATTTCATGTGGAGAATGGTGTAATAGGCGCATGTCTCGTCGGCTCGGTGCTTCAACGGAGAACATCTCGAATTCCACCCACGATGCTCCTGCCGATTGTCAGACCAAAACGGATGCACAGAAAAGCAACCACTGCTGTAATGCTCCATAGTATGATTACTACCGCTCGGTCTGCCCGGTCGTCGGGCTTGCGCAACTTACCAAGGTCATCTCGCCACCGCGGAAACATTTCCATGCACCACCAAATTCCAAGCGCAAGGAGAATGGCCTGAACAAGCATCCAAGGAGTTAGAAACATATCGTGTTTGCGCCTAACGTAGAAAGCTGAGCCACCGCCGACTCGCGACGTGAACCGCGAAGGCGG
>OCZT010007743.1_pt1 | contig 10489 bp, 12 predicted proteins | sample 1539031 | NCBI WGS metagenome assembly OCZT01 (sample SAMEA3539308, study PRJEB22396) | soil metagenome | biome: tundra; feature: field; material: soil | place: USA | collected 2010-05 | depth 0.15 m
GAGATATTGGCGTGACTGGAGTTCAGACGTGTGCTCTTCCGATCTGAGGCACCGCGGCGCCCGCCCCGGTGCGCTCGCCGGAGTAGGGAGCCCTCCGCGGAGAGGCCCAACATGGCAGCCTGTGGCGCATGTACCACGTCGAGCTGCGCCAGTTCCCGCACAACCTCAACCGCTTCAACCTCGACTCGCGCGAGCTCGGCTTCATCGTCGTGCCGTGGGTGCGCGAAAAGGTCGTGGACCTGGGCGAACGCAAGTGGAGCCCCCACGAGGCGCGCCTCACCATCCTCGAGGGCCCCAGGCTGGCGGTGGAGGAGCTCTCCATGGGCCGCGGCTGGCGCGCTGCCCAGCACGAGTCCGAGGACGTGACCGAGCGCATCCTCGACGAAGCGCGGGCCGCCATGGATGCCGCTGCCGCCGCAGCTGCGGCGCCTGCGCCCGTGCCCGTGCCCGCCGCGCTCTCGGATCCGCTTGCGCTGGGTGTCGCGCTGGCCTCGCTGCTCGGCTCCGATCCAGAGGGGCTGCTGTCGGCCTGGCGGGAGATCGCCGCGCGCGCACCCGGCCTCTCGCCGAGCGAGAGCCTCGCGCTCGCCGAACGCGAGATCGGCCCCTCCGGGTCCCAGCCGGACTCAGCGCACGGTCGCTAGACTCACGGTCCCGTGGTGGGCGTAGCTCAGTTGGTAGAGCTCCTGGTTGTGGTCCAGGCGGTCGCGGGTTCAAGTCCCGTCGCTCACCCTCCTAAAGAGCCTGCAAATTAGCGATTCTTGCGCTGGCGCAGTGCTCCGCCGTCGGCCGCTGGGGAACAATTGGGGAACAATTTCTCGCGAAAGTCATGGCGGTCGGCCATAGAACGAGGCGAGGCCGCGCTGCCCGCCGAGGCCGATAGCGAGCTCGCCTATCGTGGTCGCGCGCTCAACAACGCGCCGACGAGAGCAACCGGCGCTCTCTCTAGTGAGGCAGTCAGACGCTGCCTTGCGCGATCAGCAGAACCATGCCAGGGCCGACGAGCACGAGGCCGGCGAGCTGCTCGGTCACCTCCCGCATCGTCTCGCCGGCGCGGCCGCCCAGGCGGCTAGTGGGAGTGATGCCCGCGCACCGTCGCCCAGGACTGCCAGGTGATGCGCAGGATCACGAGCGTGATCCCTAGGCCAATCATGGGATCTGCGATCGGTGCCCCGAGCGCCACGACGATCGCAGAGGCGATCACAGCGAGGCTCACGTAGGCGTCTGCTCGAGCGTGGTGCCCGTCAGCCACGAGGGCGGCGCTGTCCAGTCGTTTGCCGGCGCTCAAACGGATGCGAGCAGCGATGAAGTTGCCTGCATACCCGATCGCGCCCGCCAGCGCGAGCATCGCAAGATGAGTTGGGGCCGCCGGATGGATGAAGCGCCCGATTGCCTCGTAGCCGGCCACGCAGGCGCTGATGAAGATCGCCGCCACGACCGCGAGGCCGGCCCGCCGCTCCGCCAGCCGGGAGCGCAGGGCGAACGCGATCGCAAGGGGCACGGCGGTTAGCGCATCGCCGAAGTTGTGGATCAGGTCAGCGAGCAGGGCGATGCTGCCGCTGGCGAGGAACACCGCGAGCTGAGCCGCCGCCGCGAGACCAAGGACCGCGAGTGACAGCGCGACCGCACGGATGCCCTCGCGAGAGCGCTTGATGCTCTCGTCCACCAGGCCATGGGAGTGCCCGTGCTCGCCATGATCGTGGTCGTGCTGCTGGTGGGGATGATCGTGCGCATGGGCGCCGCCATCGGCCACGCGCTCGGATTGTTGCAGTGCCAGACCCAGGTGGCGGTGAGGCCCGCGGTGGGGATGGCTGTGGACCCGGCTGCCGTGCCGGTGGGTGTCCTGATCGGTCGCGTCAGGGGCGTCTGAGACCACCGGTTCACGCTATCGCAGCGATCAGCAGGCCACGCGACTCGGGCTCGATGTGGGAAATGCTCATCCTGGCTCGCCCGCACGGGTGCCAGTCCGCTTCGCGAGCGGTAGTCGCAACGTGAAAGTTGCGCCGTGTCCCACGCCCTGGCTGGTGACGGTGACCGTGCCACCGTGAGCCTCGACGATGGCGCGGACGATCGCAAGGCCGATGCCGGTTCCGCCGCTGGCGCGGGAGCGGGCAGGGTCGACCCGGTAGAAACGCTCGAAGACCCGGTCCACATGCTCCGCTGCGATCCCTTCGCCCGTGTCCGCGACCGCGATCTCCAGGGAACCGCCGCGTTGGCGCGCGCGCACCCGGACGTGACCGTCTCGGGGTGTGTGTCGCAGCGCGTTGGCCAGGAGGTTGGCGAGGACCTCCGCGATGCGCCCGGGGTCGACCTCGATAGTCGGCAGACGCGGCTCGATCTCGATCTCGAGCGTGACACCCTCCGCGGCGTATGCAGGGCGCGCGGCCCGGACCGCATGGTCCAGGATCTCGGCAGGAGGGGTGGCGGTCGGGTGCAGGTCGAGTTGGTGCGCCTCGGCCCGCGAGACCTGCTGCAGGTCATCGACGAGCCGGCCGAGCCTGCGCGTCTCGGTGCGAATCGCGCCCCAGTTCTCGCTGTCGGTGGGAAGCACGCCGTCGGCGAGCGCCTCCAGATAGCTCTCGACCGTCGCCAGCGGGGTACGCAGCTCGTGCGCAACGTCCGCAAGGAGTTGACGGCGCGTCTCCTCAGCGTGCGCGAGTGACGCGGCCATCTCGTTGAACGAGCCCGCCAGCTGCGCGAGCTCATCCGTTCCCCGCACAGGCACCCGCGCATCGTGATCGCCAGCCGCTACGCGCTGTGCGCCGCTCGCGAGGGCGCGCACGGGCCGCACAACCCGTACCGAGACGGCCCAGCTGAGCACGAGCGCCGTCGCCACGGCCGCACCGATGGCGATCCCCAGGGAGAGCAGCGTCGCGTCGCTGAACGCCATGTCGAGGTGGTGCGCCACTTCGGGGGGCACGTACCCAAGCGCGTCGCGAACATGCCGCCGGAAGATGCCCGGTCCCAGCGAGAGCGCGAGCAACAGCAACGTGCCCGCTCCGGCGAGCACCACCAGCAGCTGGCTGGCGAGCAGCTTCGCGGTGAGGCTCCTCGACAGCAGCGCTCTCATCCTCCGTCTCCCATTCGGTAGCCGACGCCGCGCACCGTGCGCACGTACCGCGGGGCGCGTGGATCGTCGCCGAGCTTGCCGCGCAGATTCGCGATGTGTACGTCGACGACGTGATCGTCGCCGAACCACCCGGCTCCCCACACCCGCTCGATCAGATGCTCGCGGCTGAATACCACGCGAGGCGCGGCGGAGAGCGTCTCAAGCAGGTCGAACTCGATCTTCGTCAGCTCGATTGGCTTCCCTGCGCGGCGCACCTCGCGCGCGCCGGGGTCGATGTCGAGATCCCCGAGGTGCCGCACATCGGTCGCGGCGCCGCGCGGGACGCGAGGCCGGCGCAGCATCGCTCGGACGCGTGCCATCAACTCGCCCGGGGAGAACGGCTTGGTGACGTAGTCGTCCGCGCCGGTGGAGAGCCCCACGATGCGGTCGATCTCCTCAACCCGCGCGGTCAGCATCACGATGTAGGCGTCGCTGAAGCTGCGGATGCGCCGGCACGCCTCGATCCCGTCGATTCCAGGCAGCATCAGGTCGAGCACGATCACGTCGGGATCGAGCTCGCCCGCCAGCTCGACCGCGCGCTCGCCGTCACCGGCGGTCGCGACCTCGAACCCCTCGCGCTCGAGATAGCTTGCCAGGACCTTCACCAGCGGCGGCTCATCGTCGACCACCAGCGCACGCAGACCGGCGGGCGCATGCCCGCCGGTCTGCGATGGACGGTCAGCTGCGTTCATCAGGACTTGGCGATGAAGGCTCCGTGCCACCAGTGCGGCCAGACTGCACCGGTCGTGGCGTTCACCGAGATCATTCCGGTGATCTTGCCGTCCTTGAGCGTCTCGAGGGTGTAGTAGCCCGGGAACACGTCACCGCCGGTCTCGACGACCACGCCCGGCTCGTTCGTGTCGAGCCAGCGCTGGGCGAGTGTCTGAGCCTCGGCGAGCGACACCGTGCCGCTCGCCGACGGCGGGGTCCGGGTCGTAGCACTCGACCCGCCTGAGCCGCCCATCATTCCGCCGGAACCTGAGCTGCCCATTCCGCCGGAGATTGAACGGCCCATGTCGCCTGCACCGGAGCCGGGGGTTGATGTCGAGCGTCCGTTGTGAGTGCCCATCATGCCCGCCCCGTAGCTTCCCATCATCGACGCGCCGGAGGCGCCCATCCCGTAGCGCGTGTTCCACATCATCGCCGGCCCGTACTCGATCGACACGAATCCGCTGCTTGGGTCGACGAGCACCTCGGTCGCCGCATTGCCGTTCTTGTCGACGAGCTTGGCGTAGAAGTTGCGTTCGAACTGCATCACCTCATCGACGCGCAGTCCGAGCCGGCCGGCGAACTGCTGGGCATCTGCTCGGGCCGAGCTCAGCGACCGAACGGGTGTCGAGACGCTCGGCCGGTAGCTGTAGCGCCCACCCATCATCTGCCAGCCCCCAAAGGCCGAGGGCCCGCCGTTGCTCGCCGCGAAAGCTGCCACGCCGCCGAGCGCGACGAGCAGGAGAAGGACAATCCCAATGGCTGCCGGCTTCCTTGACCGCACCGCCATCACCCCCTTTCCGGCATCGAGCGAGGGCCCAGCTTGTCACTGAGTTCATCGTAGGTCTTGATGTCGATCTCGCCACCAGCCAGCCGGCGGTCGAGAGTCTCGCGCGGCCCCTCTGAAAGCGCGCGAGGCGCCCGGTGATCGTCGCTGCGGGTCGGGAGCAGTCGCGCGACGACCCAGGCGACCAGCGCCAGGACCGCAATCCACAGCACGGCCATCAAGACCCAGCCGCCTGCTCCCATTCCTGTCTGCATTCCGTTGAACATGACTGACCTCCTTGTAGATCTGCCATGACTATTGAGGGTGAGGATCAACTCCTCACCGTGCCTCTCGTCAAGTCTTCGTCAAGACGGAGCACCCAGGCGCTAGCGGCCGTAAACCCGCACAGTCCGGCCCCGCTGCCTCGCCGCGAGATGCGCGGTCGGCAGCCGGCCGAGATCGGACTCCTCCGCCTTCTGCGGGCCGCCGCCGCCCGGTCCGACGAGTCGAAGGCGCGTCGACCTCCCATTCGGCGCCCGTCGCGAGTGGTTCGGCTGCGAGACCGGCGAGACACCCCGATTCTCAGCGATGGCCGAGGGACCTCGCGCCAGCGGCGCCCAGCGCGACGACGACGCGCTATCCTCTTTACAACTGTACAATTGTATGGCAGAACACAGTCGCTGACGTGTCGGATCGGGCAAACCCGCCGACCACGTCTTGGCCAGTCGCAGCCGCGGTCTGGTTTCCCTCCGGCAACACAGGTGATCGCAATGACCAACGACGCAACACAGACAGCGGATCCCGACACATCGGTGGTTGAGGATCTCACGACTGACACGTTTGACGAGCGGGTTCGCGACGGGCTGACGGTCGTGGACTTCTGGGCGCCGTGGTGTGCGCCATGTCGCGCGATGGCGCCGCAGATCGAGCGCGCGGCACATCTCCGCCCGCAATACCGGTTCGCGAAGGTCAACGTCGATGAACAGCCGGAGCTCGCGACGCGCTTCGCCGTGCGCTCGATCCCGACGCTCGCCGTCATCCGCGACGGCACGCTGATGGGCACCGCCGCCGGCCTCGTGGGCGCCGACGATCTCGTCGCCGCCCTGGACCGCGCCGCTTGAGACCTCGGCGCGGTTGCCCGGACCGATGATCAGCGCGCTCGGCTTCGGCCTGATCATCGGTCTGGCGGTCGGAATGGTGGGTGGCGGCGGAGCGGTATTGGCGGTGCCGGCTCTCGTCTACGCCGTAGGGCTAGGCGTCCACGAGGCGACAACCGTCAGCCTCGCCGTCGTCTCGCTCGGGGCCGCCGCCGGAGCGGCGGGTCAGGCACGCCGGGGTGCCGTCTGCTGGGCATCCGCGGGCTGGTTCGCGCTCGCGGCCGCGCTCGGCAGCATCATCGGGACGCTTGCCAACCGGGCGCTCGGCGGCGAGATCCTGCTTCTGCTGTTCAGCGGCGTGATGCTCCTGGCGGCGCGCGCCACCTGGATGCGCGCGGGCTCGGGCATAGTCAAGGGCAGCGGATGCCCGCCCGCTCGCGCCGCCGTGCTGCTTCCCGTCGGCCTTGGCGTCGGCGCGCTCACGGGGCTCGTCGGCGTCGGTGGTGGCTTCGTCGTCGTCCCCACGCTCGCGATCGGCCTCAGCTTCGGCTTGCGCGAGGCGATGGCGACGTCGATCGTGATCATCGCGATCGTCTCGCTCTGCGGCCTGGTGTCCCATCTCGCTCTCGGCAACAGCCTTGACGTCCCGGTCACCCTGGCTATGGGTGGCGCCGCAATGGCCGGCGCCTACGCGGGCCCGGCTCTGGCGGACAAAGTCTCAACCGAAGCACTCGGCCGCGCGTTCGCGCTGCTCGTGGTCCTCGTCGCGGTCGGCGTCGTCGGCGCCACGCTCGCCGGAGTCAGCGTCTAGGCCTATCACGAACGGTGCCGCAATGACACAACTACAAGTTTGTACACTGGATTGGAGGTCTGTTCTATGAGCGTCGCAACGTCACCAACATCCTCGATATCCGCAGCGCAGCTGGCGGATCGGCTCGCCCGAGGCGAGCGCATGACCGTGCTCGACCTTCGCGAGGATGCCGAGTGGGGGATCGAGGCGCCGTCTGCGAGCACCCGCCATGTGCCGCCCTCCGACATGCTCGCTGACCCGGTCGCGGTTGCCCGGGAGCTCAGTGGCCCGGTCGCCGTCGTCTGCAATCGCGGGTTGACGGCGCAGCCCGTCGCCGAGGTCCTGCGCGGGCTCGGCATCGACGCGATGGTCGTGGAGAGCGGCATGCGCGGCTGGATCGTGGCGCTGCAGGCACGGCCCGTGGACCTCGGGATCGAGGGGCTCGTGGTGCTACAGATCCAGCGCCCCGGCCGCGGATGCCTCTCGTATCTGCTCGCGGCCGACGGGCAGGCGCTGGTCGTTGACCCCGCGCCGGATGCCGCGTTCTACGTGGCGCTCGCCCACGACCTCGGCGTCCAGATCACCGACATCCTCGACACCCACCTCCACGCGGACCACCTCTCCGGGGCCCGAATGCTGAGCGAGCTGACCGGCGCCACGCTGCGTCTGCCCGCGCTCGCGCTCGGGCGCGGCGTCAACTACACCGAGCGCGTCGAGCCGCTGCGCGACGGCGACACCATCATGCTGGGCCCGGTCAAGCTGCACGCGCTCGCGCTGCCGGGACATACGACCGACATGACCGGGCTGCTAGTCGCAGATCGCGCGCTCATCGGCGGCGACTCGCTGTTCCTCGACGGAATCGCGCGGCCAGATCTCCAGCAGAGCGACCCCGAGGGGGCTAGCGCGATGGGCCGCATCCTCCATGAGACGCTGCACGACCGAGTACTCACGCTCGACGAGGACGTCGTGCTGCTGCCCGGCCACACCCATCCCGGCGTGCGAGCCGATGCCGCCGCGTTGCGCCTGGCCGACGTGCGGGTGGCGGTCCCAGAGCTGTCGATCGACGATCCCGGCGAGTTCGCCGCGAGGCTGTTGAGCGATATGTCGCCACGGCCTGCCAACTATGAGGCGATCATCGCCGTCAACGCCGGCGCTCACCCATTCGACCCCGAGCTGGAGACGGGCGGCAACAGCTGCTCGGCCCGCTAAGAGACAGCGAGTAGACAGGAGTCCGCAAGCCATGACGCTTCCCAGCCCCATACCGGTCGACCTCGCCGAGATGATCGCCGCGCGCCTGCGCGTGATCGGCGACCCGACCCGCATCCGCATCCTCGATCTCCTTCGCGACGGCGATCTCTCGGTCACGCAGATCACCGAGGACCTCGGCACGAGCCAGCAGAACGCGTCCAAGCACCTCGGGGTGCTCCTGCAGTCCGGCATAGTGGCCCGGCGAAAGGACGGCAACAGCTCCATCTACAGCATCGCCGACAGGGGAGTCTATGAGCTGTGCGAGCAGGTCTGCGGGGGATTGCAGCTGCAGCTCGCCGAGCTCACGGCCCTGGTCGAGGGCACGCGCTGAGCGCTTGAGCCGCGCGGCCCGCGACTCCTCGGCACGCGCCTGCAGAGCTTCCAAGAGACAGCCTCAGCGACCCCGCAACCTCGGCGTGGCGGGCATCCGCGTGCCGTCAAGGGCGAGCCGGCGGTAAGCAGTCGCCCCTGATCGGGTTCGGTAGTTGCGTCCGATGCTCAGCGCGGCGCTGGCGGGCACGATCTGACGATGACGCACAACCGCGGTGCTACACAACTCGACGCGCACACAACAATAGAGTTGTGCTACTATGGGGCGAGATGAACGCGTGCTGCACACACCTTCAAGGAGGAGTCCACCGATGAACGCCACCGCATGCTCCCGCCCGGCGCACCAAGAAGACACTGCGAACGTCTCCCGCTGGCCGCTGGAGCGCGTGCTGTTCGCGCTCGCGGGCAGCATGACGCTGCTCAGCGCCGCGCTCGCGGCCACCGTCTCCGCGTGGTTCCTGCTGTTGACGGCGTTTGTCGGCGTCAACCAGTGGCTGTACGTGCTCTTCGGGGCGTGCCCGGCCTCGCTGGTGCTGCGCCGTGTGTTCTCGCTGCGCTCCGTCCTCTACCCGCGCCAGGAGGCAAGCTCATGAGCACGACGACCGCGCCCCGCGCCGCCGAGCCCGCCGGCGTGCCGATCGAGCACCGGGCGCATGTCGGGCCGATCGGCCGGCTCGGGCGCTACACGGCGACGCATTTTCGCACCGTGCTGGCCGGATGGCTCCTGGTCGCCCTCGTCCTTGGATTCTTCGCGCCGAAAGTCGAGAAGGCGCTCTCCGGCGCCGGCTGGGAAGCGAGCGGGTCGCAGTCCGTCCAGGCCCGCAAGCTGGTCGAACGCGACTTCAGGGGGCTCGGCAGCTACGGCCTGATGACGGTTGTCTATTCCCCGACGCAGACGGTCGGCTCCCCGGCGTTCAGGTCGGCCATCGTGCGCGTCGAGCAGACGCTGCGGGCGAACGGAGCAGTGCGAAGCGTCGTGGCTCCAGCGCCGGGCCTGTCGATCTCAGCCGACGGTCACACCGCGATCGTGCAGGCCGGCGCTGCGCGCAACCCCAACGAGATGGTCGCCGCCGCGGACGGCCTGAAGGGCACGCTGCACAAGCTCTCGGCGGGAGCGGTGGTGGTCAACCTCACGGGCGCGGCCGGCATGTGGTCGGACTTCAATGCGGCCAACCGCTCGGCGATGCTCAAATCGGAGGTGATCTCCTGGCCTGTGACGCTCGGCATCATGCTGCTCGCCTTCGGCTCGCTCGTGGCCGCGGGGCTGCCGCTGATGCTAACGATGATCGGCCTGCTGGCTGCAGCCGGCTCGCTCTACCTCGGCACGCGCATCATCCCGATCTCGATCTGGGCGATGAACTTCGCGCTGATGTTCGCGCTGGCTCTGGGAATCGACTACGCGCTGTTCCTCGTGATGCGTTTCCGCGGCGCCTTCTTCGGGTCCAAACTCGACGCGGAGGAGGCCACGGCCGTGACTATGGACACGGCGGGCAAGGCCGTCCTGTTCAGCGGCGTCACGGTGCTGATCTCCCTCACCGCGGTGATGCTCGTCCCCAGCCCGGCATTTCGCAGCATGAGCCTGGGGATCATGCTCGCGGTCATCTTCGTGCTCGCTGCGACGCTCACGCTGCTTCCTGCGGTGTTGGCGAAGCTCGGCCCCAAAGTGGACAACCTGTCGCTTCCGTGGGCCCATTCCGGCGAGCACCGCTCGGCGCGGTTCGCCGCGTGGGGCGAGCGCCTGTGGCGGCACCCGTGGCGCTACGGCGTCCCTGCGCTGGTGGTGCTGCTCGCACTCGCTTACCCGGTGACGCAGCTGAAGACATCGATGCCCTCGATCAAGGTTGTCCCGACCACGGACTCCTCGCGCGTCGGCTACAACCAGGTGCAGGCAGCGATGGGGCCTGGCTCCACCGGTCCTCTGCAGATCGTCGTCCCTGCCTCGCAGGCCGCCTCGGTCGCCCGCATCGCCCAAAGCGACCCCGGCATCGCCCAGGTGATACCCGCCCAGCCCGGCAGCGGCGGGCTCGCGGTCGTCACGGCCATCCCGCGCCAGGACCCGTCCAACCCGGCTGTGGGGGCGACGATCGTGCGCCTCAGGGGCGAGCTGCCCGCCGGCGCGCTTCTTGGTGGTGCTGTCGCCGAAAACCATGACCTGCAGAGCCTGCTGTCAGCCAAGACGGCCCTCGTGATCGGCGTCGTGCTCGTGCTCGGGTTCCTGCTGCTGCTGTTCGCACTGCAGGCGCCCCTGCTCGCGGCGGCTGGCGTGCTCACCAACCTGCTGGCCACGGGCGCCGCATTCGGCGTAGCCAAGTGGATATTCCAGGACGGCGCCCTTCACTCGCTGCTCGGCTTCCAGCCCCAGGGCTTCCTCGACGCCTGGGGCCCCGTGTTCTTCTTCGCGATGATCTTCGCGATCTCGATGGACTACACGATGTTCCTGC
>OCZT010007744.1_pt1 | contig 10489 bp, 12 predicted proteins | sample 1539031 | NCBI WGS metagenome assembly OCZT01 (sample SAMEA3539308, study PRJEB22396) | soil metagenome | biome: tundra; feature: field; material: soil | place: USA | collected 2010-05 | depth 0.15 m
GGCGCGCCACTTCGGCTAGCGCGTTAGCAGCGGCATGCACCGAATTGGTGAATGCGTCCCACGCCATCTGCGTCTTTTGATCCGGCGTCAGATCCTTAACGTCATTGGTCTGCGCGATTGATTGGCGGAGCGCGATAAGACCCTTCTGGGTGGGTGAATATGCGGTGACCGCATCGTAGCTGGTCTTGGCCGCGATAACGGCCTTGTCGTAAGCGGTCTTAAAATTTTCGACGACGCCATCGATGCGCTTCTTTGCCTCATCCACTTGGCTCTGAGTAAGACCCATGGCGGATAGCAAAACAGGATCTTGCTGCGCTCCGCCAATCTTCATCTGAAGGTTCTGGAGCTTATCGAGGGCCTCCACTTCCGGAATCATGGAGCGCACACCGGGGGCCACCAAGAGCGATTGCATACGCACACGCGCTTCTTCAGCCTTTTTTCCAGCGTTCTCTATCTTGTCGGTTAGATCGGAGATGATCTTCTCTTGCGCCGCGGCGGTGCCAGCCGTATCGGCACCCGCCACCGAAAGGCCAAAGGCCCCCCCATTAAGAAACGCGAGGGTGTCCTTGGCTTTCTGCAGTTGATCCTGCATGCTGCCATTGGTGCCGCCGGCCCCAACAGCATTCCAAGCCTCACTCGATGCGGTCGCAATGGCATGCCATGCTCTTGACCAAAGGTTGGTTACCTCTGACGCCTTGGCTATGCTGCCACTCAGGCCGTCAAATAAAGCGGTCTGAGCCTCAGTTAGATGGCCGGCCTCCATCTGGTCATTGATATATTTTTGTGTCGCTGCGTCGAGAAATCCAAATCGCTTATTTAGTTCGTCGGCTCCCCTGGCCGGATCCTCCATCGCCTTCGCCAATGTTTCGGCCGCCTTGGAGGCGTCGACACCAAGCGTGGCGGATAAATTACGGCCGATGGCGACCATTGCCCCGATCGACCCGACACCAATCTTGCCAGTTTCGGCGAGTGTAGTCGCGAAGTCGCGCGCCGCACCTACCGTCAGGCCATTAGCGTTGGTAGCCGCAATATTGTTTATCGAGTCTGAGGTGGCTCCGGACGCAACGCCTGCTCCGGTCATGCGCCGCCTGATCTCGGTCTGCGCGTTAGAGTAACTCCACATCGCGGCGGTGGCTAGGCCTGCGCCGACAACGATTGAGCCAAAACCGACAACCGCGGGCGACAGAAATCCCAGAAGACCGGTGCCCATTGCCTTGAGCGCGCCCATGAAACCGCCGGCGCCGCTTAGCCCGTAACTCAGGTTGCCCATTTCCATGGCGAGGGCCTGCAAAGGAGGCCGACCCGCCACCGTGGCGTCAACCATATGACGCAGCGCCGCGGTCAATGCCATGAACTGCGTATTGCCAAACGCGGCGGAGGCAGCCATAGCGCCGACCCCACCCGCTGCCTGTTTTGTCGCAACAACAGTCGCAGCAAATGCATCTTTTGTGGTGGAGATTGCGGCTGCGCCCTGTGCCGTGGTAAGAGTCCCGGCCTCCGTAGCCGTACGAATCTCAGTCAGGCTTGTTTTATATTTCTGCGTCTCCGTATAGAGTGGGATGTACTTGGCTTTGAGGTCGTCTGCGGCCTTGGCCTGACGATCCATGTCCTGCCATACCTGTGCGGAGTCTTGGGCTGACTTTGGCGCTGTTCCAATCCCGAACGATTGGTTCATACCGAGTTGGGTTGTTTCCGCAACCTGCTGCGCCTTGATGCGCGCGATTTCATCCAGTTTAGAAAAGTCTTCTTGAAACACGGCCCCCGAATCGCGAGCTGATTTTCCGATACCTGTGATAAGACGACTATTCAATTCATCCGTGAACGCTTGCGCGGTCTGAGCGGCGCGGGCCTGCGCAACCCCCGCGAGGCCGCCCGCATCGGCCATAAATGCATCAGCAGATGCCCGCGCCGATCCCGCGCCAGACCCGGAGGAGAGAACACCTAGATTGCCATTGATTGTGGCCTGCGCTTGCTGCGCCTGCGTCAATTGAAGAGTTGCTGTAGTCTCACGACCAAGCATATCGATGTGCACCGACGCACGACCATTGACCTGATCTATAATGGCGGCAAAATCTCTATTCCCTTTCGCCGCGATATCGGTTGCATCGGCGTAGAGCTGGAACTTGCCGCTTAAGCCAGCATATATTATTCCGGCACGATCAGCTGAAGCATTTCCAAGTTCGAATTGTGATTGTAACTGTGCAACCTTCGTGGTGAATTGCGCCACAGAGGCATAGCCATCAGCATAACTTTTGCTAAGGCTTACCAGCGTGCCACCAGACCGTCCGACCGCCGCGTCCTGTGCGGCAAGGGCGGCACCAGCGGTCTGACCAGAGTCAGCAATGCGTTTATTTGCCGCATCGATAGCATCGGCCCCCGCCGTATAGGCGGAGCCGTCCATCGAGGCCGTGACCCTCAACTCTGATAAAACAACGGCCATGTGCGACCCTTAAATAGAAAGGGCGGCCCGAAGACCGCCCTTTGTCCCATTGAAGGGACCCCTGCCATAACGCGCCGTAACATGCACTGCCAGACCGAGACCTGCCCGACCGTGACTCGCCGCGCCGGAACATGCCGAGCCGCGGGTTCCCGAACTAATCCGGGGGTATGGCGCGCGGCGCGCATCCTGCTAGAATGGCTTCATTCTAGGATGATCAGATGCGCATGGCCTCGACACTCATGTTTCTTGCCGTAGCGATCAGTCACGCTTGGTCGGCCGACGGGTTCGACAAAAATTGTGTATTCGCCGCAGCACGACAATTGCCAGTTATTCAAGGAACAGAGATTAAGGCAAGTCGCATAATACCGGACCCAAATAGCCTACAGCCGGGAGCCGGGAATACAAGATTTGTCGAGATCGACGTTGCCGCGGCCGGCCAAACGGCGACGTACCGATTTACGTGCCTTATCAAAGAGACGACTATACATGCCATACTTCTTGGCATGCAGTAACTTGCTAATCAGTCCTTGCTTTTGTTCCGCTCTGCCTCTTCTTTTTGTCGCGCCGTTTCAATCTCGATATATTCGGCGTCTAATTCTCTAACGAGCGAACAGAAGACATCGAAATCTTCGTCCGCGATTTCATATCGATCCGCATAGGCCGCGATCGACGCAAACCATATCCGCGACAACCCACCGTAATCTCCGTAATGCCGGTCATCGCGTAGGGCTTGCCATGCCCTCCAATACGTCCCCGCCCATTCCGGAACGGCGTGACTTTCTGGATCCTCGTCGCCATCATCTGTTTCAACGAGATGAGCGGCGTCACTTTCCTCCGCGGCGAGATCGGCTAACCAATCATCAGTGCCCTTCTGTGTCAGCCAGTAGCGGAGGGCACTGCGGAGTTTTTTGCTGCGTCCGAAATGAACTCTATCTGGCTCTGGCCGACCTGACCCGCCGCGGTTTCAACCGCCATCACGACGTCGCGGAATTCCGGATCGGTCAAGGTTTGCATCGCGGTTGCGCGCGAATACGGTTCATCGAAGCCCCTCCAGTCGAGCAAGATATGCTCGGCGTAGAGGCGCCCCAATTCGGTATAGAGCGTGTCCTGAGCAATCGGCTTGCCGCCTGACTGGCGACGAAGACGCTGCAATAGGAGGTCGCGATTCAGAACATATTTTGGGAAATTTATTGAGCGCACATTGAAGGCAACTCCGGGGATGCTCAAGGCATCAACCCAGTCGCCATTGCACTCGAGTGCGGAGTCTGTGCGGAGGGACGAGAGTTTCACCCGCGGGGATGCGGGCGTAGCAGTGTCGGGAGCGGTGGACATAATGTTTCCTGAATGAAAATGGGCGGAGCACTGTTGCCCCGCCCTTCTTGAAGACTCGCGTGCAGCCACCGAACTGCAAGAAATCGCCACCAAACGATTCCGCGAGTAACTGTGTTCCTTAGTTGTAGATGTTCTGACCTGAGCGCTTACACTTCGAAATATGGCACGCGGTCAAGCAGGATTTGAGACTTTGTCAGCGCATCATCCGCAGAGCACGTAATGTCCAACGCCAATTGTACTTGAACGTTCTTGCCAGTGGCCTGCGGCTGGCCACCACCAGTATAAGTACAGCGCGGAAGCGTGTAAATAATAGCTTGGCTATTCTTTGTGATGCGCGAACTAAACGAGGTCGCGGTTCCGGCGTAGAACTTGGCGAGCAGCGTATCGTCGCCGAAGTATGTAGTCACCTTCCCTGTGACGGTGCATTCCATACCCTCGATCGAAACCGGAGACATGGAGTCAACGGCCTCTAATGCCATGGCATTATTGGCGACGCTCACCTCGAATGAACTTGCCCAGTTGGGAGACGTCAGCGCCGATCCATTTTCCGCAAGTCGGCCCACGTTCGCATTTGCGGACATAACCTTGCCGGTTGTCGCCGCATCGTAGGTACCAGCATCAAGTGGAGTGGTTGATTCCGAGCCTCCCATTCCCATGAAAGCCACGGTGCCAACCACCGCTGCCTTGCTCGTGATGGTTTGGGTCAGAGTGTTGACCACCATACCGTTGTAGACCAAATGTGTCGGAGCGGTTTGGCCCAAGAAACTTTTCTCGATGGTCAGTGATGACTGCGTCGTGCCGTTGCGAATTTGGTCGCCCCAAAAAAGTTTGATAGTTTGTCCGGTGCCTGCGTCGGTCGTCCATCCCGCCGGCAGATTATCGCAGGTAAGGGCATGCGTCGCGATGGCGGTCACGCGGATCCATGTATTCAGCACTGCGGTAGCAAACTTGGTGCCAGAAGCGGTGCCACCAACCTTAATCCACTGGCCCACAGCCAGGCCGAGCGTGGAGAAACTAAGGGTGCCAGATCCTAGGCCAGTGGCCGTGGCCGTGATGTCGGTAGTGCCGCCCACTGCACCGACAACCTTCATTTTTGCGGTGGCGAGGGGCGAAGCCTCATCGGTGATGCCAGACCCAACGAATGCTGGCACCGTGGCCGATCCGGTTGTGCATGTGAACACGCCATTATTTCCGGCAACATTAAAGCCGGAGAACTGAACGAGGTGACTAGCGACAAAGGCCGTACCAGTCAAACAAGTCGCGACGGTTCCTGACGTCGTTACGCCAGTGATGACGCTGGCCGCGGTGCCGTCGTTGAAGCGTGTCGCCGTGTTAACCCACGGATTATAGAACGCCGACTTGTAAATTTCGGACAGAGGGGATGCGTCATCTGGGTAGCTGAGTTCGAAATTGATGCCACCCGCCGCCGAAGAGATGGACTCAATCGGGTCGATGACCTGACGGTCGGACCTGATCTCGGCCGTCTGAATAAAAGTTGGGGTATAGGTCAGAGATTCACCAGTTGTGCGAATTGTGCGCATTCTGGGAGTTACTGGAGTCGTGCCGAGTGTCACTTCCGACACCAGACTCAGGCGAACGCGATTCGAACTGGACATTGTCGGATCCTTTCAGGCAACAAAAAGCCGCCCGTTGGGCAGCCAATATCTGTGAACGCGGTTTGTGTGATCGGGTGGAGACTTATCTCCGGGAACGCTTAGCTCGCGTCAGCGTCTTTCGGGGCGGCGGGCACCCACTTATCGACAGGCGCGGCCTTCACTTCTGGCGCGCCGATAAACCCGTTCTCTTTCCATTGCTCAAACGACACGACGCCTTGGATATCCGCTGCGGTCACGACATCGCCAACAGCAAACCTGCGATTGACGGTCTTGAACGGCTTAACAGCTTGATCGGTCATTGTTGTCCTCGCTATGCCTCGATGTATTGCCAGTCTATAGAAACAGAGACCATATATTCCGAGCCGTCCACATTCCCGGGCTGACCCTCACCAAGTCTGGCGTCGCCAAACATAAGGCTGCCGCTGAGCAACGTGGTGCCGCGAAACAAATCGGCTAATGCCTTCGCGTGCCGTCGAACTATGGTGCCGCCCGTACCTGCTGGAACAACGACGTGAAGCCAGATCAGACCAGCCTCATCCCACCGGTTGGCGGCCTGCGATGCGGCTCCGATTGTTTCCTGGGCGTACAGCGTTCCAGTGATTTGAAACAAAACCCACGGCGCGGGGCGTGCCGGATTGTTTGGATCGCCGCGCGTCGTTGGGTCAGTCGTATCAATTTGCGGTTCGTTCGGCCATTGCACAGGGCTGAGCGTCCATTGGACCGTCAAGTAATCCTTGATCGCGTCATAGACGACGTCACTGGCCATATCGCTACATGCCTTTGACGGATAATTGAAGACATGGATATGTCATTGACTCGCCACGCCGAACGTCCGGCCTTAGCTTCCTGCGCGCAAATTGGCGAAAGCCTTTAACGAAGTGCCCCTTAAGAATATAACCGTCCGGCAACTGTATCATTGTACTTCGCGCATCAATGAAGTTGCCGTAGACGCCATTAACTGCCGATCTGGCCTCTTCAATATTTTGATGGCCGATCCGGTAATGCTTGTGACCGACCGTAATTGACCTGGCATAATCGCTGTCGTTTACTATCTCGACAACTGCGCCACTGTCGATGTTTGTGTAATCGGTAACCTGCTCCCCGTCGACGCGGACGATCCACGATTTCTTGTAATCTCCCGACGCCTCTGGCGATAAATCGAGAAGTGTTTGCAGCGCAAACGTGACGATATCGCCCCACCACCGGAAAACATAATTTATTGGTCCGGGCAGAACAACATTTTCTTCGGTAGTGGCTGGCGCGTTGTTGACATAGAGATCGTAATTTGGCGACCCGGTGCCATCCGCTATCGTCTTCGCTAGTTCGGACCGCGCAAATGCGACAAGGGCTGGCTGTATTTTATCTGGTGCAATGCCCGCGGTGCAGAATTGCAAATCCGCCATCATGGATTGCAAACGCGCCATTTCGTGATTCCCAGTTACTCAGAAAGAAAGTTCTTCAGTCCGGCGCGGTCGAACTCGGCCCATGTCAGTCTGAGCCAATTATTGACATAGCCGCATAGCACTCGCGACCGGTTGGCCGAGTCGCGCGCAAACGCGGCAAATGAAACAGCGGCACCATCCACTACTTCGCACGCCATCTCGTCGAGATGAGGGACGGTTATCAGCGCCGCGGCGTCGATCGCGTCGAAGTAAGACGAATACGTTGCCTTGTCCCATTCGAAGAATTGGGAATCGCTCGCCATGTTTTTGACGAGAATGTGGGTGCCGCCGTCAATCAGATATCCTGCGGTGGCCCCAATTTCTTTGAGTGACGCCACCGTCGGGCCCAGCACATGAACGACGACGAGTTGAAACCGGCTGGTCGCTACGTCCGCGAGTAACCCGGTATCGCTAAGCGCCTTCAGCGTGGGCGATAGCATATCTGCCTTGATGTCGACTACGGTGACACCAGCTTCACGCAACCCGTCAAACACTTTCATCTGGCCCGGGACCTTGGATAGGTCGACCAATTCGGCGTCGCGACAGAACCGCTTAAGCGACCCGGCAGGGGCCTGGGTGTCGAATATCTTTGGAGCCTTAACGCTGCTCCGCGCCACGATGTAATCAAGGAGCGCGCGCGTCACCATCGTCTTGCCGACGCCACCCTTATCGGCACCGACCAAGATTAAAACAGGGACATGCATTACGCCCGCCTTTTCAAGGCTGATCTACCCACGTACTTGAGCAGCAAAGACCAGCGTATCTGTTCCAAAATTCTTCGGCTCTATCGCCTGGATCACGGTATTCCGGTTATCAAAAATGATAACGTCCGTCTTCTTTGCGGGGCCGGGCCATTGCGCCGCGGCGATCTGCTGGCCAGCGAATGTGACCTCGGTATCGCCCTGCACGATGCCACTGCCCGCTATGAGTTCATGCGGCGCATAGTTGCGCGACACCCCGTAGATCGTGACGTCGAGTGGGATCTGAACTCCGTTGGGCCCAAGCGTGTAGCGGCGCAGCGTCATGGGCCTGCCGAACCGTGTCAGGACGCTAGCAATCTTATCGCCGATGCTCAATGCGCCACCATCCGGCCAACCAAGGTTGTGGCCCCAGCATATGTCCCTGTCGTGATGACTTTAACTCGCACACGGTCGCCCAACATGCCGTCCTGTACGGTATTGTCGCTCATCGCGCCATCGGTTGGCGTCACGGCGTTGACCGGAGTCAGTGCTGAGAAATTCCAAACCTTTTTGACCGGAGTCGTTGCCACCGACCAGCACGCAATGTCCATCCACGAATTGCCACCATCGACGCTGACCTGAATGTATGCCCTCGTCGTTGTTCCGCCCGACCCGTACCTGAAATCGAGTGTCACGGTCAGGGCCTGCATCGCTGTCAGTCCGACGATCGCGTTACACGCAGTCGTGGCGGCACCAAGGATCGTCAGATCCGACGCGGTACCGTTCGTGGTGAGTCCGAATGCGCCGAGAGACATGATCTGTCCTTAACTCTTGAGTCCTGCGGCAAGCATTTGGCAGCGCCATTCGCACCAGCATCCCTGCCAATCCGCGTAGCTTTCATATCTGCGCCTCAACAAATCCATCCCCGGAAGATTAGAGGCCGTGATGCGGTCCCAAATATCGTGCCACACCATTCCGTATCTGATGCCGACCGGCGGCTCGTAATCGAAGGCGCTGGCCGTGACAATTTCGACCCTGTCATCGCGATAGTTCGGTGCCACCATGGCTACGACGTCCGGTGCGGCCTCAACAACAGTAACCATTGTCACTTCCGGCTTTTTAAGTACAGCGGCTAGAACAGCGCCGATACCAAGCCCGGTGATCAGGACGTGGCCCCGGGCCCGAAACACTGGTTCCAATTGGTCTATGAGTTCGTCCGGAGTATCGGACATCACGACGCCGCGACCCTCGCAGCACAACTGCGTATAGGTCCCAGCGGGGACGTGGCCGCGCCCCCATGCCGTCCCGGTTCGACCAGAGACTTCTGGCGTCACGGTGAGTTTTTTCACCGTCCAGTCGCCACGCCTGCCCTCCGGTATCGTCACCGGCTCAATAATTGCATGCATCTCTCGCGCCACAATAGTCATACCTGAGACGCGTTACCCAAAATGAATATTGCGATAGCGATCAAGGACAGACGCGTAAGCCGCAGGCATCCCACCGGTCAGGTCGGGGTCAGATGGGAAGACCTCGTATTGATAAGTCCGCTGCAACATCTGCTCTGATTTGATTTGGTCGTCGCGGGTCCGGTCGAACCATGCTTCTTTGATCAAATCAATGACGGTGCTTTCCAGATCAAACGGGAGGTTGCGCCCATCATCGTTTGGCAGCAGCCACCCAGCGTTGTAGGTCACCACGATCTTTCGACCGTACCAATCAACGGGGACATCGTTTGAAAGGCGTCTAAGAACTCCAGCGGCTCCGTCTATCTCATAATCGGATGGGTCCAGCGTGTCGTCGTCAACAACGATTGATCCGATAGAAACAACTGGGTATCGAGACGGAAGCAGAACTACTGTTCCTTCATGCCGGCCCCATCGCCTTCCAAACCGGGAACCGCCGTACTGATTGCTACCGACGTTGTATCGATCGGCCCTGATCGTCTCGACAAGAGTTTCGAGACCCATGTGACGCGTGCCGTCACCGGCCTCAGAAATTCCGAGATAATTGCAAACCTGATCAGTAATTGAATTGATGGCGCCGTCGAAAAAGTCGTTGTCGTCGTCTGTCGTAATCTTGAGGTAGGCTTTCACCGTATCGCGCGTGGTCAGCGCGGTGCTGGCCGCCGGAACGGATACTGTGAACATTGGTTAGCCCTGCCGTGCCGCGAGTTCGGTCTCTACGATCGCACGGGCGTCATTGGAGTCGACTACGTCGCGGCCAGCAATCTTCTGGGCCAGGGCCTTGAGGCCAAACCATTTGATCTGGCGCCAGTCGTCTGGGATGACATGGTCGCTGGGAACCGGGACCTTAGCCAGATCAGGGTCTTCGGCTTCCTCCAACTCGAGTTCGGCCACGGCCTGTTTCAGATCGGCAGTAGTGGCTGGGGCATTAGCGTCGCGTGCCTTCTTTACGACCGGGGCAGCAGGCAACCCGACCGTAATAAATCCCTCACTTTCGAGTCCGGCGATGCATTCCTCGTTGAGGTCAGGCTCATCGCCAGCGACGAACTGATTCGTGACGCGCGCGCCATCGGAGGAATAAGCAAACGGCTTTGTTACAAGCACTTTCATTCAATCACCCGATAAGGAAGTAGAAAGTTCCGGTGTGCGTGCTGCCACCAGACGAGATCGCAACCTTGATCCGGTCAGTGGCGAGCCCAACGTAGTCATTAACGGCTACACCGGCCGCGGCATAGAGGGATGCGACGCCAGCGGTGGTGTGAGTCGGTTGGCGCGGCGCAACAGTGACCGATGCGTTGACCGCTGTCTGGGTCCATATAGTTTCGCCCGTCGCCTCAGACGTGATGGTAAAAACAACGCCATCCGTGAAGTCCGTTTTCACGTACCGCGCGGTTAGAACGCGTCCAGTTACGGTATCGGTGTAGCCGGTAGCGGCGCCGCTTCCGTCTGTTACTAGCGTGACGAGATCGGAAGAGCGTCGTGTTAGGGAAAGAGTGTAGATCTCGGTGGTCGCCGT
>OCZT010007745.1_pt1 | contig 10488 bp, 10 predicted proteins | sample 1539031 | NCBI WGS metagenome assembly OCZT01 (sample SAMEA3539308, study PRJEB22396) | soil metagenome | biome: tundra; feature: field; material: soil | place: USA | collected 2010-05 | depth 0.15 m
TGATCTTCGAGGGCACCAACGAGATCCTGCGCGCGCTCATCGCGCTGAGCGGGCTGCAGCAGCCAGGGGAGCACCTCAAGGCCATCGGCAAGGCATTCCGCGACCCGATCCGCTCGCTCGGCGCCATCGGATCGTTCCTCGGCGGGCGCATGAAGCGGCAGGTGGTGAAGCCGGAGTTCTCATTGGCGCACGCGGCGCTGAAGGACGAGGCCGAGCAGATCGCAGCGGTGATCCACGGTCTCGCGCTCGGCGTCGAGAAACTGCTGATCGCGCACGGGAAGGACGTGATCGAACACCAGTTCCAGCAGGAGCGCATGGCGAGCGCCGCGATAGACATCTATCTGGCCACGGCAACGCTTTCGCGCGCGAGCTGGGCGATCACGAAGGCAGGCGGCCCGGAGAAGGCGGAGGCCGATCTCGACAACGCGCGCATCTTCATTCCGATGGCCATGCGCCGGGCGCGCCGCCAGGTGCGTGCGCTCGAGCAGAATCAGGATGCGAGGCTCAAGACGCTCGCGGAGCGGGCACTCGAGAGCGGGTCGATCACCGTCGGGACGCCGACGGACGGCTAGAGCGCGATTTCGGCGGCCTTCCAGCCGTTCGGGTCCTTGTCGCTCTCGAAGACCTTGTCGAGATTCACGACGAGATTGTCTCCCTGGCGCTGCACGGCGAAGCGGTCCATCGACCTGGTCGCCCGGCCGTCGATGAAGGTGCCGTCGGGTGTGTACTGTGAATGGTGCTTCGGGCACTGGAACTTGTGCTCCGAAGCGTTCCAGCGCAGCGCCGTGTTCTGGTGCGGACACGAGAGCGTGAACGCGTAGACCTGGTTGGCCGCCCTCGCGACGATCACCTCGTTCTTCCGGTCGATGAACACGCCGTCGGCGGCCGGAAGCGCAAAGGTCACGAATTCGTCACGCACCCCGAGCGCGTTCACCAGGTGCACCGGCATCGCACCGGCGGTCGCGCCCGTCGCCGCGATCGCGGCGACGGCGAACGCGGCATCGCGGAGAAAATCGCGGCGGCCGAGCACCGTGCAAGCCGCGCAGCCACCGGACGAGTTCGTGTCAGTCATCGAATCAGGAATTGAGGAGTATCACCCCGGCGAGTGTCGTGGCGAGCCAGAGCGTGATGCTCGCGATCGCACCGAACCTGAAGCGCAGCCAGGCACGGTTGCCGGGCGATGGGTCGGCACTGAGTTGCACGTCCGTGCGCTTGACCAGATACCCGTTGGCCAGCAACAGGGCGATCAACGACATCTTAGTCCAGAACACCGGCGAGACGAGAAAGGTCCCAACGTCGCTCGCCAGCATCAGCAGGCCGGAGATCGCGGACACCGTCAGGCCGATGATGACCGGCCGGTGTATCGATTCAAACTCGCGCAGCACGTGCCGCCGATGCTCCACGTCCTTGTCGAGCGAGCGAAGCGCCGCCCGGTCCGACGCGATCGCGAATCCGCCGCCGATGAGCAGCCCGCAGACGTGCAGGAACTCGACGCCTGCCTGAACGGGCTTGGTGTGGTTGTAGAAATCCGCCCACGGTTTGAGGGCGGCCTCGAGGGTCTCGACGATGGCCATGCTTCAGCACTCCACATGTTCGGGTCCGCCAGCGATCTTTCGTGAGTGTCCCAACTCTCGCTTTCCGACATCGCCGTCGAATTCGGCGCGACGACCCTTTTTCACGACGTCACGTTCACGGTCGGGAAGGGCGATCGCTGGGGAATCGTGGGCCGCAATGGCAGCGGCAAGACGTCGCTGTTCAAGATAATCACGGGGGCGTTGACTCCCGCGCGCGGCGCGACGGCCCGCACACCCGGGCTCCGCGTGTCGCTGCTCGACCAGTACCGCGACTTCGGAACTGCGGTGAGCGTATGGGATGCCGCGGCGCTCCCATACGCGTCGGTCATGGCGCTGGAACTGTCGCTCGCGGAGCAGGCGGCCAAGCTCGCCGAGCTGGGTGAGCGTGCCCCGGCGGAGTTGCTCGTGCAATACGGCCACGATCTCGAGCGCTTCGCGCACGAGGACGGATACACGTTCCACGCGCGGGTCGACGCCGTGCTGCAGGGTCTCGCGTTCGATGCGGACGAGTCGAAGACGCGGCCCGTCGCCACGCTCAGCGGCGGCGAGCGCGGTCGCGTCGGCCTCGCGGCGCAGCTCGTGGCGCCGGCAGACCTCCTCCTGCTCGACGAGCCCACCAACCATCTCGACCTCGAGACGACGGCGTGGCTGCAGGAGTACCTCCGCGAGCTCGACGAGACCGTCATCGTCATCAGCCACGACCGCGCCTTCCTCGACGAGATCGCCGACCACGTGCTCCACCTCGAGGGCGGCACCGCGACGACCTACCGCGGTGGGTATTCCAGCTTCGTGCGGCAGCGCGCCGAACGGCGGCTCGCGCTGGAGCGGCAGGTGGACCAGCAGCGGAAGATGATCGCAAAGGAGGAGGACTACATCCGGCGGAACATCGCCGGGCAGAACACGGCGCAGGCGAAGGGACGGCGCAAGCGTCTCGACCGGCTTCCGCGCCTGACGCCGCCGCCGGGCGCTGGCGGCACGATGGAACTCCGGCTCGAGATCTCCGAACGTGGAGGCGACCGCGTGATATCCGCCGAAGCGCTCACGGTCGCCATCGGCGGCCGCACGCTCGTGCGCGAGTTCTCGGCGACGGCGAATCGCGGCGACGTGATCGCGCTCGTCGGGCCGAACGGCGCGGGGAAGACCACGCTGATCAAGACGCTGCTCGCCGAACGCGAGCCGCAGGGCGGCTCCGTGAAGCTGGGAGGCTCGGTCACGCCCGCGTATTTCCGGCAGGATCATGACCGGCTTCCGCTCGACTCGAGCCTGTACGAGGTGATCGAGAATCTCCGCCCCCTCTGGACGCGCGGCGCGATCCAGAACCACTTGGGGTGCTTCGGCTTCTCGGGCGAGGAGGTGTTCCGTTCCACGCGAACGCTCTCCGGCGGCGAACGTTCCCGGCTCGCGCTCGCGGTGATCGTGCTCCAGCGCGCGAACCTGCTCGTGCTCGACGAACCCACCAACCACCTCGACGTCGAATCCATTGAGGCGATCGAGGACGCGATCGACGAATACGAGGGGACGGTGCTGCTCGTCAGCCACGACCGCGCGCTGTTGCGGGAGCTCGCGACCCGCGTGTGGGCGTTCGACGGCGACCGGCTGATCGACTTCGGCGGTACGTTCGTGGACTGGGAGCGCCAGTTGCGCGACGTGGCGCTTGCCCGCCGGGCCGCGGACGCGCTGGCCTCGGACGCGCGACGCGAACAGGAAAAACTGCGCGCGCGCGGGAACGCCGTGGTGGAGCAGAAGGGCCTCGCCGCGCGACGGGCGGCCCAGACTGCCGCAGCGGACGCCGAGCGCGCCGTGCACGAGCTCGAGCTGAAGGTCGCCGCGTTGCGCCGCGCGCTCGACGACCCGGACCTCTACGACGGCAGCGCGCTGAAGGCGAAGCACGCGGGCCAGCTCGACAAAGAGCTCACCGCCGCCCAGCGCGCGCTCGACGCCGAGCTCGTGCGCTGGGCGGAGGTCATCAATCTCTCCGGAAAGGCTTCAACATCATGACGTAGCTGGCCAGCGCCACCGATGCCGAGCCCACCGCCCAGTTCTTGTGCAGGGTACGGCCCGCATTGGTTCCGTAAGTGACGATGTTCCCGTTGTTTCCTCCATGGCTGTAACGGGCACCTTGCCCGAGCCACGCGGTGTACGCGAATCCTCCGTCCGCGATGAGCATGAGCGCAGAGTGCACGGTGCGCCACGTGCGTCCCTCCTCCTGGTGGTGCGTCTCCCACCAGTTCCACGCGCCCGTGACGGTGTTCACGGCGAACAATCCGGCGAGCGCGACCGCGATGCCGTCGTGCGCCCCCCGCAACACGTCCGACGGCCGCGTCCCGTTGTTCTCGCTGATGTAGAGCTGCTGGCCGACGATCGCCTCGCCCGCGATGATCGGAAGGGTCGCGTAGCTGGCAATGGAGTGGACCTTCAACCTGAACGCGTAGGCATCCGAGACTTCAACCGCCTTGCGACGGCGCCGCGGCGTGCTGTCGGTTGGGGCCGCTGCCGGCGCACCGATGCCGACGGGCTGGTCCCTGAAGTCGGCGGCCGGTGTCGGCGCAGGATCGGCGACCGGCGCCGAGGGAGGAGCGGTAGCGGGCACCGGAACAGGAAGCGTATCAGACGGCGCGACGGTGAGTGCGCCGACGAGTGCGAGCGTGAGCAGCATGTCATCACCCCGTGCGGCGCCCGGTGGGAGCCGCTGTGTTGGTCAACCTGACACCCCGAACCCAGCAGAATGTTCACGCGCAGCACATCCTCCGTGCCCTCCCGAAATCTCCGCCCGCGCGACCGCTACTCCACGTCGCTGCGCAGCTTGCGGTACTCGGCCACCGCCTGGCGCAGCGCGAGCAACGCGGACGCCTCGAGCTCGTACTCGAGCGTGAGCGCTCCAAGCGCATCCGTCGAGTGGCGTGTGGTCTTCGTGGTCAACGCGTCGCACGAATAATGGCGCCGCGCGTACTCGCGACTCGCGTGCCAGAGCGCGTTCGCCGCGTGCCAAAACGCATCGTCACTCTTTCCCTGCCCATCCGCCGCCGCCTTGCCCCACGCTTCCGTGCGCGCCGCGAGATGCCGGAGTCCCAACGCGCACCACTCGGCCATCTCCCGCAATTCGTCGTCCGAGCACCCCCTGGCGCTGCAGCGCGCGATGCGCTCGTGCTGGCGGCACGCTTCGATCGCGGAGCGGAAGAGCGCGTCCGCGGCGTCGGCCAGTGCGTACTGGATGCGGGAACCGCCAGCAGCACTTCGCGGCGCGCTCGATCTTGCAGGTGTCATCGGACCACTGGTGTGGGGATCTGAACGATGCCCTGCGCCCCGCGCCACGACAAGTCCGTTCAGCGGATCCCGCCGACGCGCAGGTGGACCGGCCACCTCACCGGACGCGGCAGCTGCGGAGCGCCCCATCTCTTCGCGAGGTTCTCCTCGAACGCGCGCACCGGCTCCTCACCGCGCACCTCGATAAGTTTGTTCACGGCGGACCACGTACGGATGTAGGCCGCGAACTCCGGGAGCGACCACTGCTCGATCATCTCGAATGTCGGAGGCGCCAGTTCGTCGATGGGGAGCGCGATGGTGCGATACCCCTCGTCGACGTGTCGTCGTTCCCTGGCCCAGAACGGCCGGAGCGTGACGGAATAGAAGCGATCCACGATCGCATCGACGTTCGGGTCCACCGAGCACTTCGAATAGCACCACGCTGCGAGCAACCCGCCCGGAGCCAGCACACGCCGCGTCTCTCGAACGAACGGCTCGATATCGAACCAATGGAGCGCCTGGGCCACGGTCACCAGATTCGCGCTGCGATCCGGGAGGCCCGACTCGTACTTCGCCACCGAGTATGTCACGCGCGGATTCGGGATCGCGTGGGCGATCATCGCATCGCTCGGATCCGTCGCGGTGACGCTCACGAAATGGTCCGCGAGCTGCACCGCCGCCTGGCCGTTGCCGGTCGCGCAATCCCACGCGACGCCCGCTCCGCCCGCGACCCGGGTCAAGTACTCGAACAGCGCCGCCGGATACTGCGGACGGTACTCGCGATAGCGGCTGGCCTGCGGCCCGAAGTAGTTGTGAAACCCGCCCTCGGGCGAAGTGCGCGGGCCGCTCACGGCGCCGGCTTGTCCTCCGCGACGAACGCAAGCCAGTTGCCGCGCGGACTCACGGCGATTCGCGAGATGTTCTTGACACCGAACTTCGCGAAGTCGGCAACTGGCGCCCACCCGTCGTCCGTGAAGCGGAAGATGCGCGCCCCGGTCGCGGTGAGGAGCGCGCCGTTGGGCGCCCACGTGTGATAGTCCGCGCCCTGTGGCGCCTGCACCATCGGCCGCGCCTGTTTCGTTGTCAGGTCGAGGTCGGTGATCCACGGAAGACTGTCCTTGACCAGTTGCTGGAACGTGATCGCCTCGCGGCCGGGCACCTTGCCGAGCGCGCGGCCGACGTTCGTCGCGACGATTTCAGCCTTGCCCGTTCGATCGTCAGCGACCTGCAGGGTGCTCGGCGTGCCCGGCCTGCCGCCGCGCGCCGCGTCGCCAAGGACGTACACGACCACGGTGTGGTCGGAGCCCCACACGTGGTAGCCGACCGGTTTGACGTTCTCCAGCACGAGCGTCGGCGTGCCCTGGCCATCGAGCGGAATTTTCCAGAGCCGCTGCGTCTGCGCCGAATCGGGCTCGACGCGAATGAAAGAGAAGAACTTTCCGTCGGGCGTGGGAGTCGGCGAATACAGCTTGCCGGGGACGTTCGTGACGCGGGCCGGCTTCCCGTCGGGGAGCGTGATGCGCCAGATGTCGGTCTTCCCCTGCGCATCCATCGCCGTGTAGAGCACGGCGTCGCCTTTCGCGGTGAACGACGGCTGGTTGTCGTATCCCGGCCGATCCGTCACGTTCCGTGGCTCGCCGAAGCTCACCGCGATCCCGACCTGTTTCATCGGAACGATCCAGACGTCGGTGCCCGGCGCGGGCGCCTGCGCGCCGAGGCCTGAGCCAAGCACCGCGAGTCCGATCGCCGCCGCCAGCACCGCATGCCGTTTCCGCATCATCGTTCTCCAATCGTGGGGGTGACGTTCCTGTTCGTCATGCCGGTCCGCCCGACGGCGCGACCGCCGCGAGCCGCCGCTCGATCGAGTCGAGGCGCGCAACGAGATCCGCGTGGAGGCGCTGAAGCTCGGACGGTTCCTTCACCACAAAGCTCACCGCGCCGCTCACTTCCAGTCGGGCACGCGCGACGTCGCTGAAATGCTCGATCCCCTGCTTTCGTGCCGCGGCTTGCAGTTCCTCGCGCGTGATCAGGTTGTTCGCGAGCGCCGTGGGGACCACGTGGCCGTCCTTGATGAGATCCTCCGCGCGACCCTCGATGATGCGGCGAAGGCGGGGATACCGATACGAGTACCGCACGAGCACGTCGTTGATCACGAACAGCACGCCGGCACCGATCAGGCCGCCGGCCAGCGAGTTGTCGTTTCCGATGATCGCGTTCTGCACCGTATTGGAGAGCAGCAGCAGCACGATGAAGTCGAGCGGATTCAGCTGACCCAGCTCGCGCTTGCCGAAGAGCCGGAGTCCGGCGATGAGGAATCCGTACACCGCGATGGTGCGGATCACCTTCTCCGCGAGCGGGATGCCCGAGACCAACAAATCGTGCCAGATCGAGTCCATTGCGCTCACTCCGCTCCAGGGGAATCCGCTCGAATTTCGCCGCGGCACTCGCCGAACCCGATTCGCGCGGCGCCGTCCCGTTCGCACCAACCCCGGAAGGTCACCTCGTCGCCGTCCGCGAGGAACGCGCGACGCTCCCCCGATGGCAGCATGACCGGCTCCGCGCCCCGCGACGAGAGTTCGAGAAGGCAGCCGCGCGAGCCCTTCTCCGGCCCCGACACGGTGCCGCTACCCAGCAGGTCGCCGGGTCTCATGTTGCACCCATTGCTCGCATGGTGCGTGAGCAATTGGGCGACCGTCCAGTACATCGAGTCGAACGAACCCGACGACAGGCGGACCGCGGGGATCGCGGCGTCGCGCATCGCCGCGGTGCGCAACCATACCTCGAGCGTGATGTCGAAGCCGCCTCGCGACCGGTCGTCCGGGTCATTCAGGTACGGGAGCGGCGCGGGATCACCCGCCGGCCGCGCGAACGAAGCCGCGCGGAACGGTTCCAGCGCGTCGAGGGTCACGATCCAGGGACCGACCGTCGTGGCGAAACTCTTCGCGAGGAAGGGACCAAGCGGCTGGTACTCCCAGCTCTGCACGTCGCGGGCGGACCAGTCGTTCAGCAGGCACAGACCGAAGAGGCGTTCCTCGGCGCGCGCGATCGGGACCGTCTCGCCGAGTGCGTTCTCGCCGCAAACGAACGCGCCGAGTTCGAGTTCGTAATCGATGCTCTTCGAGGGCCCGTAGACCGGAGGCGCGTTCGCATCGGGCCGCGTCTGCCCGCGTGGACGCCGCACCGGCGTGCCGCTCGCGACGATCGACGACGCGCGGCCGTGATAGCCGATGGGGATCCACTTGTAGTTGGGGAGCAGCGGCGCGTCGGGCCGGAACATCGATCCCACGTTCGTGGCGTGATACACGGAGGCGTAGAAGTCCGTGTAGTCGCCGATCGTCGCGGGCACCAGCATCGAGGCGCGGTCCATGGCGACGATGATCGACTCCCGGAGCGCCTGCGCGCGGCGTCCCTCCGGCGTATCCGCCCGGAGCAGTCGGCTGACCGCGAGCCGCACCGCACGCGAGGCACCGCGGCCGAGCGCGAGCAGCGCGTTGAGTGACGTCGACCGCAACGCGTCCCCGACCGACGGCTCGAGCGCCGCGAAGCACCCCGCGCGCGCCGCGGCGAGGCAGTCGAGCACGCAGTCGCCGATCGCCATGCCGATGTGCGGCCGCCCATCGAGCGCGTGGCGAAAGACACCGAACGGAAGGTTCTGGATCGGGAAGTCGGTGGCGCCGTCGTTCGCTTCCCCGATCCACGAGCGCAGCGCGGGATCGTGCGTCTCGTCCAGCCGTGCCGTCGTCTTCACAGCAGTCCGAGCGCCGCGAGGTCCGCGACGGGTTCATCAAAGGAGCAGGAGCCGAACGACGTCGCCGCACGGGCGCGCGCGCGGCGGATCGCTTCCGCCGTCACGGTGCGGCCGCGCCACGTCACACCGGAAGCGCTGAATGCAAGGCTGGAAGCGTCGCGTTCTTCGAGCAGCGCACGCGCGCCGCGAGCATCGAGCCCGTCGCCGACGAACAGCGCGGCGAGAAACACGTTCAGGAATCCGAACATCGTGCCCTGTGCGCTCGTCGATTCGTAGGTGAGCGGATAACGGCCGCGTATCGCGTGATGCAGGCCGGCAGTGGCTTTACAGGTTACGCCGTGCCCCCGGCATGCGATGAGAAAGGCGGCGAGCCGGTCGGCCGCCGGGAAGGCGTCCGCCGTCACGCCGCCGGTGCGCACCTTTGCCCGCAGTCCGTGCGAGGCGACGGACTGGATCAGCGGCGCGGGGTCGGTTGCGATCGGCACCTCGACGTACGTGTCGAATGGTTCGCGTACGCGCTGACCAAGGAGTGCCGCGCTCCTCGCGATGGCATCGACCTGGCCCGGCGTCGAGGCCTTCACCTCGATCGCGCGTATGGCCGCGCCCGGCGCGGTACGCCGGCTGAACTCTGAGATCACGCCAATGTCGGAGCCGAAATCGGGCCCCGCGACGACCGCCAGCGGCCACGCCTCACCGTCGGCGAGGCATGGCTGGACGGCATGCTCAAATTCCTCGAGACGCGCGACAGGAACGACGAAGCTACCGAGCATCCACGAGTGCGGACCGCGCCGATACGCGTCGTACCGCCTGACGGCGTCCGCCATCGGCAGCGCGGCAGGCGGAAACAGTCCCGCGTAGTCGACGAGACCGGCGAGGAGCAGTCGCCGCGCGTCGGTCAGGCGATGCTCGCCGGATCCACGCCGCGTGTGGCGAAGATGCGAGCCACCGCCTCGTCGATCTTGTTGTTTGGGGTGCTCGCGCCGGCCGTTATCCCCACGCGCAGTTCGCCAGCGGCGCCGAGCCAGCCGGCCGTCTCGATCTCCTCCGAGCGTCCCGGCCGGACATGGCGGATTGATGCGGAGTCCACGAGGATGCAGTCGGCGTCGGACACGTGAAAGGTCGGCACTCGCTCCGAGCAGAGCGCCGCGAGGGAAATCGTGTTGCTCGAGTTGTACCCTCCGATTACGAGCATCACGTCGAGCGGCTCCAGCAGCAGGCTGTTCACCGCGTCCTGCCGGTCCTGGGTGGCACTGCAGATCGTGTCGAAGGTGCGGAAGCTCACGGTGCGATCGGCATCGCCCCTCGCCCTCGCGAGCGCGAGACCCACGGCGTCGGCAATGGCGAGCGACTCGCGGGCCAGCATCGTCGTCTGGTTGGCGACGCCGATCCGCGCGAGATGCCGCTCGGGATCGAAATGGGAACTCGCCTGCGCGCGGTACTTCCCGAGGAACGCCTCGCGTGAAAGCCCCTTCCCTTCGATGTAGTCGCAGACGTCGCGCGCCTGCTCCATGTTGCGCACGATGAGGTACGTCCCGCCCTCGAACTTGGCGACCTGCGATGCCGTCGCGCGAGTTTCCTCGTGATAGTACTTGCCGTGGATGAGCGACGTGAACCCGTCGCGCGCGTAGCTCTCGACGCGCTTCCACACGTTCAGCACCGATCCGCACGTCGTGTCGACCATGACGCACCCGAGGCCGCGCAGCGTCTCGAAGTCGCCGATCGTCACGCCGAACGCCGGGAGGATCACGACGTCCTCGGGCCTGACGCCGGCATAGTCGAATCCCGTCTCGCCCGGCTGCAGGAAGACGATCCCCATTTCGCGGAGCTTGGCGTTCACGTGCGGATTGTGGATGATCTCGCCGGCGAGAAAGATCCGGCGGTCGGGAAATTTCGCGCGCGTCTGGTACGCGTATTCGACGGCCC
>OCZT010007746.1_pt1 | contig 10487 bp, 13 predicted proteins | sample 1539031 | NCBI WGS metagenome assembly OCZT01 (sample SAMEA3539308, study PRJEB22396) | soil metagenome | biome: tundra; feature: field; material: soil | place: USA | collected 2010-05 | depth 0.15 m
CTATCTGCTCAAAACACGGCGCGCTATTCTCGCTGACGAGATGGGAGTCGGGAAACTTCAGCCCGTCACCGAGCCCATCCTAACCCCTGACGGCTGGCAACCTATTGGCAAAATCGAAGTTGGGGATCAGGTGATCGGTCGGGATGGTTCGGCTACCACGGTCACCGGGGTATTCCCGCAGGGGATCATGGAAATCGTCCGCGTGGCGTTCAATGACGGGACGTGGACGGATTGTGGGTGGGATCACTTGTGGACCGTAGCGAACCCCGCCAACAAGGAATTCGTGCTTACCACTCGCCAGATGTTCGATGGTGATGTGGCCGAGTCATTCAACCCAAAAAACGGCAGAACATACAAGACAAATCTCGGGCTATACGATGGAGCCGGAAACCGCAGGTGGCACGTTCCTCTGGTTGGCGCCCCCGAATTCAACCCCCAGAAACTCCCCGTTGACCCATACGTTCTCGGTGTCTACCTGGGGGATGGCACCTGGAGCTACGGTAGCTGTGGGTTGTCCTTGAACGGCATGGACTCGCATGAAATCATCCACAACCTCAACACAAACAACAAGTCGCGACGCGATGGGCCGAACTCGGTTGCAACCCGTCTAGGCCGAGCGATAGGTCGCGACATGGGGGACCTAGGGTTGGCTGGTTGCCGGTCGTGGGAAAAGTTCGTACCACCACAATATCTGCTCGGTACACCCGCCCAACGGTTAGCCTTGTTGCAGGGATTGTTGGACACGGACGGAGAGTGTTTCACACACAGCGGAGGTGTGGGGTTTAGTTCAACATCCGAGGCCCTGGCTGACGCTGTTGTCGAGTTGTTGCAATCGTTGGGTGGCATCGGGCGCAAGAGCGATTCACGGGTGACACACTACCGTCGTGTGGCGGGTGGTCCGCTGTTGGATGGCCGTCCGTCCTGGCGGGTGAATTGCAAACTACCGCCAGAACTAACACCATTCCGGGTTAGTAGAAAGTTGTACGATTGGAAGGTGCCGACCAAGTATCCGCCGCGCCGAATGATCGACTCGATCACACCCACCGGCAGGTCGGAGGAGTCGGTCTGCATCAAGGTGGCTGCTGCTGACGAACTGTATGTGACCCGATCTTATGTCGTGACTCACAACACTTGTCAGGCTCTGGCTGCTGCCGTAGTCGGGGGAGCTCTGCCCATCGTGGTCGTCTGTCCCAACACCTTGAAGTTGAACTGGAAACTGGAGGTCGAGAAGTTTTTCCCCGAACTGTCGGTCACCATTGTCAGCGGGAGGTCGGAGGCGGACATCGAACCGGCAGACGTGATAGTGGTCAACTACGACATCGTGGATCAGCGGTGCGAGGACATAATCAACCTCATCCCACGCGTCCTGATTGCGGACGAAGCGCACGCTATTAAGAATGGAGAACAGAAATATCAATGCCCTCTTTGCCATTGTCGGTGCCGGGTCAACTCGAAACACTGCACCCAATGTAGTCAGCGGTTCGACAAGCCCGAGGAAATCTGGACCGTTAGGCGCACCCACGGGGTAATGAAGTTGGCGCGGGCAATCCCACCTGACGGTATGGTCATGCTCCTGTCCGGCACGCCCATCACCAACCGTCCGGTCGAGCTGATACCTCAGCTCATCGCCATCAACCGGATGGACGACTTTGGTGGTCGTTGGAAGTTCATAAATAGGTATGCGCCGGGGAAAACGGGCGCGGCCAATCTCGTGGAGTTGAACGACATCCTCCGGTCCCGGTGTTTCATTCGGCGACTCAAAAAAGATGTGTTTGACGAACTGCCCGAACTGCGGAACGCCAAGCAGATGATGACCATTGCTCCTGACAAAATGGCTGTCTATGTGAAAATCGAAGCCGATGTGATCGAATACCTATCCAACCGAGCGCGGGAACTGGCCGAGGAGGCTGGCGAGGATGGGCGCGCTGCCTATTGGGAGAAACGGATGCGCGCCGAGGCCGCAGAGCACCTGGTTCGGATCAGCGCCCTGAAAAACGCTGTGGCTGAACTTAAATATGACGCTCAGATCAAATGGATCGAGGAATTCCTAGAGGACAGCGACGAAAAGATAGTGGTGTTCGCTGAACATATCAACACCGTGGAGCAGGTGGCGGCGCATTTCGGTAACGCCTGCGTGAAAATACGCGGCGGGGTATCCCAGGCCAACCGTATGGCTGCGGTAGAACGGTTCCAGACCGATCCCACCTGTAGGGTGTTTATCGGGAATATGGCCGCGGCATCAGAAGGGGTGACCCTCACAGCGGCCAGCAATGTGGCCTACCTAGAGCAAGCGTGGACGCCAGCCGTTCACGCCCAGTGTGCCAGTAGGTGCTATGGACGCGCTGACTCGCCGCACGGTGCTACCGCCTGGTGGCTCCTGGCACCGCGGACCATCGACGAGGACATATTCACCCTATTGGCCGCGAAGGAAAAGGTGGTGAACGCCGCCACCGAGGGGCGTGAGGTCGAGAAACTGGGTTCGGTGTTGGCTGACCTGTTGGTCGGCCTAGCCAAGCGCGGGTTGACAAATTCTGACTCGTAGGGTATGCTGCGAAGTGCTCACCTTCACCGACCCGAGGAATCAATGTGACAACCGCAAAGGAGTGGCGCCTAGCTGTCGACGCCGTTGAAGCCCAGCTAGAGGCCCACGGCATCTACAACGAACCATTCTACGACACCTGGGAAAAGGGTGATGTCTGTGGCATCGAGGGCGAGGCCGGGATATTCGTGTTCCAGTCGGTCCGCGTGAATGCCAACGGTGACCCCCTACACGTCAACGTCGTGGGCGGGCCGGTGTGGGGGCAGAAACAGACGCGGGAATGGCGATCGTTCGCCGTAGATCGACTGACAACCAAGCAGGCTAAAAATACCACCAGGGTCAAGGCCGCGTGGTGGGATGAGGGGGATGATGATGTTCTGTAGGGATCAAATCACGCAACGCTGGCATTGGCTCCACCGATGGACCCTATGGGGACCGCAAGGTATTTGGGTTCTGCCCCGTTGTGGTCGCTGTGGCAAGTACAGATCCGTGTGACCCGCTACGATGTAGTGATAGCGGACCCGCCTTGGTTCTACACCGTCAACCCAGGAATGCCAGGAGTGTCCACGCAGACAGGCGCGGCCCTTCAGTACGACCTGATGTCAGACGAGGACATATTCGCTCTGCCTATGAGGGATCGGATGGAGGACAAATCGGTTCTTTTCACTTGGGCGACCTGCCCAAAACTCGACGTGGCCATGAAAGCAATCGACGCCTGGGGCTTGCAGTACCGAGGAATTTCCTTTATCTGGATCAAGACGAGGGCCGATGGCGTCCCCTGGCGCGCAAAGGGCGTTCGCCCCTCGGTAGTGAAGCCGCTTACGGAGCTGGTATTGGTAGCGTCCCCCAAAAAGACAGGCAGACCCCTACCGTTATCATCAGAGTCCGTGGTACAGACCGTTTTTGCTTGTCCTGGTGTGCATAGCGCCAAACCCGAAGAGGTCCAAGATAGGATCGAACAGCTTTATCCGACCGCCAGCAAACTAGAGATGTTCGCTAGACGACAACGCCCAAAATGGGTATGCGAGGGAGATGAACTTGATAATCAAGAAGCTACATGATCGGGACTTCACCCAGGTGGATAACGCTCTGATCGGGAACACCGCCCTGTCATGGAGGGCACGGGGATTGTTGATCTACCTACTCAGCAAGCCACACGACTGGACGGTCAGAACGTCTCAGTTGATAGACGCTGGGCCGGGGGGCAAGGACATGGTGCGCGGCATCCTGAGTGAACTTGCTGACGCTGGGTACATCATTAGAACTACCGGGCGCAGCGTAGGAGGGAAATTTGATGGGCTGGACGTAGAGGTTCACGAGATTCCCCAGGTCGCAACCGCAGACGGCTTATCCGGCCCCGGTGGAACCGGCGACGGCTTATCCGGCCCCGGTGAACCCGCCTCAAGTAAGACTGAAGCTTTAAGTAATACTGAATTAAGTAATACTGAAAAAGCTCTCGTGTATTCTGAATCATTTGAAAGCTTGTGGAAAACCTACCCCAGCGATCGACGCGGCAGCAAAAAAGAGGTCTACGGAAAATACCAGGCCACCCTGAAACGTGGCCTACCGCACGAGGACCTAGCCACAGCCACAGCCGCCTACCTGGATGAAAAAAAACGGGACGGGTCTGAAACCAAGTACACCAAGCTAATGGCCACGTTCCTTGGACCAAACGAACACTGGCGCGGCTACCTACCCGACACGTCACCCACCTGGAAGCCAAGTCCTGCCGAATTACAAACCGCGATCCGGTACGACAACTGGGAATTCGACAGGACGCCGTGGGTCGATGACGACGGGGTGACCCAGACGCACATGCCCCCGTTCCCCAAGCACCCCGATGGCGGGAGGAACCTATTCGATGCCCAGGGGACCAGATATCACTATATTCCGAACTCCAACCCCCAGCGCCGCCAGTACGATTGATCGAGAGGCCCCTAGGATTGCCCGAGCGCCCCGCAAACCCCAAAGTGCGAGGATTCCCCGTCAACCCCATTCCATGACGTTAGAACGAACCACAGCGATAAATCGAAGAACCGAAAGAGGAATCACCACTTGAAACTACAAACTACCAGCGATGTCGAGGCCGAGGAAATCCTGCTAGGTGCCTGTGTGCGCCAGGGTGACAAGGTTGCGGAAATAGCCGCAGATTTAGAGGCCACGGATTTTCATAGTCCGCGACACCAAGTTCTGTGGCAGGCGTGGACCATGCTGTACGCCCGCACCGCCAGGTCGCCCGACATGCTGGAATGGGCGCGGGAATGCAACGGGATGCCCGGTGGGGAGGCAATCCACGTTGCCGACATACTGGCTCTGTCAGCAAACACCATCGGATTCAACAGAACCCACGTAAACATCATCAAACAACATAAAGCTGCACGAAACTTGATGATGGAATGTGCCGAGGCCCGCAACCGGGTGTCATCGGGGGATGATCCATACGAGGTAGCCGAGGAACTAAATCACTTCATCTCGACAATCGGGTCTACCGATAGCACCGTTCCCGAGGCTATGACCATTTGGGAAATGTCCGAGTTGTCGGATTCGACCGCCCCGTGGATCATCCCTGGTGCCTTGAAACAGGATTGGCGTGCGCTAGTCACCGGGTTCGAGGGCAGCGGCAAGGGGGTTCTGTTGCGTTCCATGGCAATGACGACCGCCGCGGGGATTCACCCATTCACCCACCGCCCCATAACCCCCTATAGAACTTTACTTTGCGATCTGGAAAATCCGAAGGAAGCCATTCTGGAAACCGGGCTCGTGCTGGCCAACACCATCATGCAGCAGTCGTTGAGGAATCAGACCGAGCTGGACGACAGTATGTTCAAGATCTGGCACCGCCCCCAAGGGATCAACATTCGTAACCGCCGCGACCGAGCCGACCTGATCCGCGAGATTGTGGCCCAGGAGCCTAAACTGGTATGTATCGGCCCCTACTACAAGATGACCAGACCCAAGCCTGGTGAATCGTGGGAGGATGGGGCGCTGGCGGCGTTGTCCATTCTGGACGAACTGCGGATCAAGTACGGGTTCGCCTTGGTCATCGAGGCCCACAGCCCCAAGGGTGGGGACGGCAAGCGGGGGTTAGACCCCATCGGGTCGGTCTACCTGAAGGCATGGCCGGAATTGGGGATTGGGCTCCGACCGGACGAGATCAACACAGATATACTGCACGTCGAACACACCAGAGGGTCACGTCTGCGCCATCAGTGGCCGAACCGGATCGAACGGTGCTCTCAGTGGGTTATCTCGGGATGCTGGGATTCTGGTAGAGTAGAATTTTAGAAAGGGAATACAATGAACGACGAACCAATCAAGAGGCCGGGATCAGCCGAACCCCTACCCAACAAGTGCGGGTCACACCTGAAGTCCACCGGCCCCGACGATCCACGGGACGGACGATTCTGCACGCGCCCGGCAGGATGGGGAACTCCCCATGTTGGCAGCGGGACATGCAAGATGCACCTGGGCTGCGTTACTACCCATGTTCGGAGCGCCGAACGCAAGGAGGTTGAGAAGGTAGTGACCCGGCTACAAGAAGAGTTGGGCACCCCCACGCCACTTCGTGATCCCTACCTGGAACTGTGGGATCTGACCGCCAAGATCAAACAGTGGTCAGACATTGCCGAGACACACATGGCCGAACTGAACGAGATGTCGGCGTTCGATATCAAGGGAACCGAACAGATACGGGCGGCTATCGAACTGTACGAACGGGCGATTGAACGGACCAGGGACACCCTTGGCTTGATTATCAAACTGGACCTGAAACGCAGGCTGGTGGAACTAGAGGAACAGCAGGGGGCGCTGATTGCTAGTGTCATCATGGGTGTTATCGAAGCGCCCGAACTCCACTTGGACGACGATCAGGTTGAAATGGCTCGCATGTTGATGGGTCGTGGATTCGATGGGGTGAGTGACCGGCTGCGAATCCCAGGGATGCCCGAGATGAGCGTGTTGGACGCGGTATTAGTGGAGCGGTAGAGGCAAATAGTGTTGACGCCACCTGGTTATATGTGGTAGGGTTGCGTTGTTGGTCAATACGTTCAGCCTGTCACTACGCAGGGCAGGATGGGTGTAGGTTGGTGAGATGTTTTTTCTGTCCGTCTGCCAACGGCAGTCGTCGCTCATCCTCCGTATTGGCTAGGGCGGCTGGTTACCGCCCATTGCAGGCGAGTCATCCCCGGTTTCTTCCAGCGCCGGGGGTGGCTCGCCATTTTTGGGTTGAACTGATACCCAGACACACATAAATGGATTGAACTGATACTCACACAAAGGTACGGGTTAGCGTACAAAAGTGGGTTTAGCCGCACAAAGGTGCGAGTTACCCGCAGCAAGGGTTGAACTGATACTCGCACATAAATGGGTTGAACTGATACTCGTAGAAGCGCAGAAAACCACCACTCGCATTGGGTTCGCCAACCCTTAGATTGACGATTACCAGAGATATATGAACCCAAAGGTTCCTTGCCCTGGCCGCACGCAAGTGATGGTCTTCTGGACGCGTGGACGGGACGCGCCCATTCAACCTATCATACTCCATTAGTCATCGCAAATCGACCGATTCTATTCAAGTTGGTAGCCCTTGATTGTGGGCGGTTCCATAGTGTGTTATTCTACTATTAGTCCCGTCAACGAACGGGCCAAATAGCCAACCACTAGGGAGACAGAATGCCACAGACCAAGCAAACCCAAGCAATCAAGCGTGTGCGTGCAACCCAACCCAAGCAAACCGGGGTGTGCGTGAAACTGACCGATTACGACGGTAACGCTTTCAGTATTATGGGCCGGGTGTCGGCAGCGATGCGCCGAGATGGAATCCCCCGTGAAACCATCCTCGAATATCAAGCCGAGGCCACCAGCGGCGACTACGATCACCTTTTGGCCGTCACAATGATGTACGTTGAGGTGTCGTGATACGACCCACAGAACCACTCCAGTGGGATGAGAATAATCCTGACTCCGGTGCCACGGGCGCGCCTGACTACTTTGACCCAGGTGATTGCAGTGATGCCGAGGCGCATGAGGCGCACATGGTTATGAATGGGGATTGCCCATGGTGCGGAGCGTGGGACAAATCCAAATGGGGTTGAACTCATACCCAGGCGCATCCACGCACGGCAGGAGTCGGAGTAATCCCTGGGCCAGCGAAACAGACCCTTGGAAAATCATCGACTGGCTTGAAACGGAAAATGCTCGACTCCAGCGTCAACTAGCTGAGGCGGGCCAACTACTAGAGGAACTACGATGGTTGCATCGGACGCGGTATTAGCTATAGAATGACACTGATGTAATTCACACAACCAGCGGGAGGACTCAAATGCGGCGGTTTTGGAAAATAGGGTGTCGATGTGAGCGGGACGCCAGAAGTCTGACGTGGATTCACGACAACGGAGTAGTGGGTCTGGCCCCTCTGGACACGAACGCCTCATCACTCGTTGACTACGGGGTACTATGTAACCCCATACCAACTCCCACGTCAGCTAACTCCTGGCCGCACAAGCGGCTCCACGTTCCAACTCGTCGGCACATAGGGTCACCACCCCACCCCGTTGCGTTCGCCTCTATGGGTGGTAAAATGATGCCCCTAACCACAGAGTAGTGCCCCGAGCTGGGCTTTTGTGTTTTGGGTTGCATTTCTAAACAAGTGCCTATACACTGATTGTCAGTTCCCCAACGGGGGTTCGTAACAACCAACAAGGAGCAGACAACATGACCAGCAAGACAGCAGTACCCAAATCCATCAAATCGGCACCGAAATCCAAGCCGTCTGGCGCCAAGACACGCGCCAAGGCCAAGTCGGCGCTGAAAACGGGTGGCAGGTTCCTTCGCAGCGCGAAGACCCACACCTGTTCGCGCTGTACCGTGCGGCAGCCGTCCAGCCACTTCCCGACCGTGACTGGCACCGACCAGCGCCTCGGTGAATGCCGTGGCTGTCGGGACGACCGCACCCCCAGCGGCATCAAAGGGAAAACGACCGCCGCTGCTGCATGAAGCGGCGGCAGGACGGCGGCAAACGTGAATGGCCTCCGGGCCGTGGCTTTGGCTACGGTAACCGGGGGCCATTGTCGCGCCTCTGGTATTATGGACCGAAGGGGGGTTGCTATCTTGTGTGGTGGTCAACTATAATGAATGGTACGCCCACAACCAACAGATAGGACAACTGTTACGAGATGCTGACAGACGATAACGACTCAAACGGTCATATCCCTGTAGATATGACGCTACGCGAAGCAGCCTACAACCTGTTCTTGGGTTCACGGTCGCTGATATGGGCATTCGAGCAGGGATTGATAACCGAGGATGAATACGACGAAGCCGAGGTGCAATTCGACATCACACAGAACCGGCTATACAGTATCCTTGACATCGACGTAGACGAGGAATTTGCTAGGTTGAATGAAACCTAGAGACATGTCATAATGTCTGGTAGCGGGTCAACCGGCCCACCAGACAGGAGACAGAACCAATGCAATCCTTCACCGAGGCAGAACAATGGCTACAGGGTGGTCGCAACAAGGATAGCCGCACGGTTGCCAACAACACGGTCGTCCACCGACTCGACAATGGCGACATAGCCGTCCAGCTCCATGCGACTGACGTGGTGACCTATCACTCGGACGGCTCCATGACCCTGCGGACGGGTGGGTACCAAACCATGACCACCAAGCAGCGACTGACGGCCTTCGCCCCGTATGTTGTGTCCAGCGTCAAGGGGCGGTGGTTCATATCCAACACCTGGAGCACTATGGATCGCCACATCCCATTCGTGGACGGGATTACGCTCGACCCATCCAAACCCCTTCCGGCTGCGGCTGACACGTCGGCAGAGGACGCCGCCAACAAGGCCACGAACAAGGCCATTGACCAGTACGTCAAGGGCTACACCGACGAGGTGATCCGCGAACTGTACGAGGATGCGGCGGCTCATGGCACGGCGGGAGACTGCTGGTTCTGCTCGATGATCGACGTTCCCACGCCCGGAGGCAATGGGTACAACACGACCGGTGAGTCCACGTCGAACCTGCGCCACAACGAGCACCTGTTGAATCACCTGGACGAGGAGTATCGCATGGCCAGCTTGATGCGTAACGCCCTTGTGGCCAAGGGATACATCAACCCTCCGACCATCATGGTCTACGACCCCGGCTCGGTGCGGCGGTCCATCCGCACATTCCTCCGCAAGCGGCTGGTATCTGGCGCGGTTGCTACCAGATAGGAGCGCGTTCACAATAGCACTAGCAGTAAAACGGATTGAACTGATACTCGCATATACAAACCAAACCGACAGGAGACAGAGCAATGAGCTACACGCAGGAAAACAACGTCCACGAGGGGTCACGCAGTCCGTGGGGGAAGATCGACTTCATCGACCATATCGCAACGGGCATCGACGCCGTTTCAACTCCGGGGCACGGTGGCCTCAAGCTGTCGGCCGAGCGCAATAGGGTAGTCCATCCGGCGTGGCGAGCGGCTGGTGGCTGGTACGAGGAGGATTGCGAGTATGGGATCGTAACCTTCACGTTCCCCGACGACTTCCCAGCCGGGCACGCCGAGGGAGTAGCGATGCGTTGGTTCCCCGACGAGTACGAGATCGTCACAGGCCGCTACGTCCTCCCAGGACAATCCTACGTCCGCGACGAACAGATCTTTCATCAGAACCACGCCAACGACCTGATCGGTGTCTCGGCTATCGGCGTCGAGGACGATATGGTCAAGGTTGCAGTGCAACGCGGAGGGCGCCGTGGGCCATCGACCGATCAACGAGTGTTTCTGGTGCCCAAGGACGACTACCACGCACGCAGCAACCACGGATTCATTCTCGACCCAACGCTATACGAGGAGCTGGCCGACTGGTAGCCGTTGACGGGCGAACCGAGACAAACTACTGTAGTTTCCAGCGCCCAACCGACGCGACGACAGAAAGGTACACCATGATTCCAAAGAT
>OCZT010007747.1_pt1 | contig 10486 bp, 5 predicted proteins | sample 1539031 | NCBI WGS metagenome assembly OCZT01 (sample SAMEA3539308, study PRJEB22396) | soil metagenome | biome: tundra; feature: field; material: soil | place: USA | collected 2010-05 | depth 0.15 m
CCACTCCAGTCGCGATCACCGAAGCGGAGGTCGCCGATGCGCCCGCCGCCGAGGAGCCGGAGGAAGAGGCCCCCGCGCCCGTCGTCCAGCGAGCTGAGCCCACCACGATGGAGGAGCTCCTCGCCGAGCAAGACGCCGACATCCGCAGCTTCAAGCACGGCGATGTCGTCGAGGGGACAGTCGTCCGGATCGACCGTGACGAGATCCTGGTCGACATCGGCGCCAAAAGCGAAGGTGTCGTCTCGAACCGCGAGCTCTACGGCCGCCATGCCGAGTCCGCTCCCGCGCTGGCAGTCGGGGACGTTGTGCTCGTCTACGTGCTCCAGCCTGAGTCACAGGAAGGCCACGTCGTTCTGTCGCTGCGCCGAGCCGGTCTCGAGCGCAAATGGCGGTCGATGCAGGAGCAGTTCGAGGCAGGGGCGATCATCGATGCCCCCGTCATCGACCACAACAAGGGTGGTCTCATCGTCGACTGCGGCATCCGCGGTTTCGTCCCGATCAGCCAGATCGTGGACTTCCCGCGCCGGCCGCAGAACGATCAGCCGCGTGACGCGGCCCAGGAGATCGCCGAGAAGCTCCAGCCGTACGTCGGCCGGAAGATGCGACTCAAGATCCTCGAGGTCAATCGCAAGGCCAACCGCCTGATCCTCTCCGAGAAGGTTGCGTTGTATGAGGAGCGCCGCGAGAAGCGGGACGAGCTCTTCAGCAGTCTCCAGGTCGGCCAGAAAGTCAGCGGCACAGTCCGCTCGATCGCGCCCTTTGGCGTCTTCATCGACCTCGGCGGCATCGACGGCCTGGTCCACAAGAGCGAACTCTCGTGGAACAAGGTCAACAACCCCGACTCCGGCTACCGAGTCGGCGAGCAGGTCGAGGCCGAAGTCATCGACATCAACCACGAGCGTGGTCGCATCAGCCTGTCGATCCGCAAGCTCCAGCCGGACCCGTGGCATTCCACGGTGGCCGACTTCAAGGTTGGCGACGTCATCGACGGCACCGTCACCAAGCTCGTCAACTTCGGCGCGTTCGTCCGCGTCCGCGACGGCCTCGAAGGCCTGATCCACATCAGCGAGCTCTCGCACCAGCGCGTGGCCCATCCGGGCGACGTCGTCCACGAGGGCCAGACGCTCAAGCTCAAGATAATTTCGCTCGACTCCGAGCGACATCGCCTGGGCCTCAGCCTCAAGCAGGCCGAGGAGCCGCCGGCCCGACCGACGCCTGAGCCGGGACAGCCCGCGGTCCAGTCGGCGTTTCCGACGCCGATGGCACCGCGACCCGAGCGACGTCCTCGCCCGGAGCGCGGCTACTCCATGAGTGACGCTGTCCAGGAGCCGGAAGGCGGCATCGACAACACGCTCGCTGCCGCGTTTGCCCACGTCCGCGCTCGCATGGCCGAGTCCGAGTCCGAAGCCCCGGTGGCCGAAGCCGCGGCTGTCGAGGTGAAAGCTCCGGCGGAAGCCGTGGCCGAAGCCGCCCCGGCCGAAGCCGCTCCGGCAGAAGCCGCCCCGGCCGAAGCCGCCCCGGCCGAAGCCGAGGCAGAAGTCCCCGAGGAAGCGCCGGTGGCCCAAGCCGCTCCGGCTGAAGCTCCCGAGGTCGAAGCCCCGGCCGAAGCGAAGGCTCCGGCGAAGTCCCGCGCCAGGGTTGCCAAGGTTGCCAAGGCCGCCGAGGAAGCACCCGTCGAGTCCGTCGAGTCGACCCCGGAAGCAGCGGCCGACGCCGCTGCCGAAGGAGAGACACCCGCGGCCGAATAGCCGCTCAAAGAGATCCGGGCCGACCTCCGGCCCGTACAACCGATAAGGCGCTTTGATCGACAACCCGCCCGCGCTCGCTGGCGGGTTGTCCTGTTCAGGGCCCTTGCCCGTAGTACCCGTGGCCCACCTCTCGGGTTTTTGGCCCCCCAAAGGCCGGCCGAGATACAGGGGTCGCAGGGCGTGCTAGCATGCCGGTAAGGTCGCCATTGGCGATCAATAGAGAACAGGCGTTCAGGTAGATGGATCGTTTCGACAAGTTCACGGATCGCGCGCGCAAGGTCCTGACGTTGGCTCAGGACGAGGCGCAGCGGTTCAACCACAACTACATCGGAACCGAGCATCTGCTCCTTGGCCTCGTCCGGGAGGGCGAGGGCGTGGCCGCGCGCGTTCTCGAGAACATGAACGTCGAGCTGCCCAAGGTTCGGACAGCCGTCGAGTTCATCATCGGACGGGGCGATCGCCCGGTCGTCGGCGAGGTGGGACTGACCCCACGCGCCAAGCGAGTCATCGAGCTGGCCATCGACGAGGCCCGCCGGCTCGGCCACAACTACATAGGCACGGAGCACCTGCTCCTCGGGCTGGTCCGGGAAGGCGAAGGGATAGCCGCCGGAGTGCTCGAGTCGCTCGGAGTGAGCCTGGACAAGGTTCGCCACGAGGTCATCCGCGTCCTCTCGCAGTCGTCTTCGTCCGGCCCCGCGCAGGAAACCAAGCGCGCCAGCAAGACCCCGACCGTCGACCAGCTCGGCATCAACCTGACCGAGGCGGCGCGCCTGGGCAAGCTCGATCCGGTCATCGGCCGCGAGAAGGAGATCGAGCGCGTCATCCAGATCCTGTCGCGCCGAACCAAGAACAACCCGGCCCTGATCGGCGAGCCCGGCGTCGGCAAGACCGCGATCGCCGAGGGCCTGGCCCATCGGATCGTCAGCGGCGACGTCCCCGAAACGCTCCTCAACAAGCGAGTCCTCACGCTCGACATCGGCTCACTCGTGGCTGGCACCAAGTACCGCGGCGAGTTCGAAGAGCGGCTCAAGAAGATCATCGAAGAGTTGCGTAGCACCAACGACGCGGTTCTCTTCATCGATGAGCTACATACCCTCGTCGGAGCCGGCGCGGCCGAAGGTGCGATCGACGCAGCGAACATCCTCAAGCCGCCCCTCGCGCGCGGCGAGCTGCAGTGCATCGGGGCCACGACTCTCGACGAGTACCGCAAGTACATAGAACGGGACGCGGCCCTCGAACGGCGCTTCCAGCCGGTCATGGTCGAAGAGCCCACAATCGAACAGTCGATCGAGATCCTCATGGGGATCCGCGAACGCTACGAGCAGCACCACAAGGTCCAGATCACCGACGGTGCCGTCAAGGCGGCGGTCGACCTTTCTACTCGCTATATCACCGACCGCCACCTGCCCGACAAGGCCATCGACCTGATCGACGAAGCGGCCAGCCGCGTTCGCCTGCGCTACGCCTCCGCTCCGCCGACCCTGCGCGAGGCGCAGAAGGACCTCGAGCGGATCACCCGCGAGAAGGACAGCGCGATCAACTCCCAGGAATACGAAGAAGCGGCCACGCTGCGGGAGACCGAGGCCACTGCGCGCCAGAAGGTCGACGACCTCCGGGCCGAGTGGCAGGCGTCGATCTCCAGTGAGACGCCCAAGGTCGACGAGGAAGAGATCGCCCACGTCGTGGCGATGTGGACCGGCATCCCGGTTACCCGAATCTCCCAGGGCGAGTCCGAGCGGCTCCTGCGCATGGAGCAAGACCTCCACAAGCGGGTCATCGGCCAGCAGGAAGCGATCGAGATCGTCTCCAAGGCGGTCCGCCGCGCTCGCGCCGGTCTCAAGGATCCCAAGCGGCCGATCGGGTCGTTCATCTTCCTCGGCCCGACGGGCGTCGGCAAGACCGAGCTGGCCAAGGCGCTGGCCGAATTCATGTTCGGTTCCGAGGACGCGCTCATCAAGATCGACATGAGCGAGTTCATGGAGCGCCACAACGTCAGCCGCCTGGTCGGCGCGCCTCCCGGCTACGTGGGCTTCGACGAGGGCGGCCAGCTTACCGAGGCAGTCAGACGCAAGAGCTACGCGGTCATCCTTCTCGACGAGATCGAGAAGGCTCACCCCGAGGTGTTCAACATCCTGTTGCAGATCCTCGAGGACGGACACCTGAGCGACGCCAAGGGTCGCCGCGTGGACTTCCGCAACTGCATCATCATCATGACCAGCAACCTGGGCGCGCGGCAGCTCCAGACCAACTCGTCGCTCGGGTTCCGGCAGCAGGGCGACACCGACGAGCAGCGCGCGACCGCCAGCTACGAGCTCATGCGCGACAAGGTCCAGAACGAGCTCAAGCAGACGTTCCGGCCGGAATTCCTCAACCGCATCGATGCCACGGTCGTGTTCCGCTCGCTGACGGTCGAGGAGATCCGCCTGATCGTCGATCTGATGCTGGCTCGGGTCCGCGAACAGCTGCAGGTCCAGGGGATGAGCCTCGAAGTGACCCAGGCGGCCAAGGACCACATCATCAAGATCGGCTACGACGTTGCCTATGGAGCGCGGCCGCTTAGACGCGTGATCCAGAACATGGTCGAGGACGTGCTGGCTGAGCAGCTCCTTCTCGGCAAGTTCGTGGCCGGCATGAATGTCGTCGTGGACAAGAGCTCCGAGGAAGCGGGCCTGGACATCCACACGGTCACGGCCGAGGAAAAGCAGCCCGTCGAAGCCGCACCCTAGGCCGGGGCCGAGGGTTGGCGCGCCAGGAGAGCCGTTACGTCTGCCAGGCGTGCGGGGCTGCCCACGTCCGCTGGGAGGGGCAATGCCGAAGCTGCAGCGCCTGGAACACCCTTGTCGAGACGCTCGTCCGCGAGCCGCAGCAGCGCCAGCGGGCGAATGCTCGCAGCCAGAGAAGCGGTAACGTTCCGCAACCGCTCAACGGGCTGCATGAGGCCGAGCCCAGGCGGATCGCCACCGGGATCGCCGAGCTGGACAGAGTGCTCGGCGGGGGACTCGTACCCGGCACCGTGGTGCTGCTCGGCGGCGAGCCGGGGATCGGCAAGTCCACGCTTCTTCTCCAGGCTGCTGCGGGCCTGACCGCAGTCGGCGACGTCCTCTACTCGACTGGGGAGGAATCCGCCGGTCAGGTTCGGCTGCGTGCAACGCGGCTGGGGCTGCTCTCCGGCAACGTCGGCGACCGAATCCACGTCGTCGCAGAGAACGAGGTTGGGCGCGTCGCCGATGCAGCGCTTGCCGGTCGCCCTGCCGTTCTCGTGGTGGACTCCATCCAGACGGTCACGTCGGACGAGTTGGAGGGACCGGCCGGGAGCGTCGGCCAGGTCCGCGAGTGCGCTCAACGCCTGATGGAGCTGGCCAAACGCGATGGCATTCCGGTGATCGTGGTCGGCCACGTGACAAAAGATGGGACCCTCGCCGGACCCAAGACTCTCGAGCACCTCGTCGACGCGGTGCTGAGCCTGGAGGGCGAGCGGACCGCATCGCTGCGGCTCCTTCGGGCGACGAAGAACAGGTTCGGTTCGACCGAGGAGGTCGGCGTCTTCGAGATGGTCGAACGTGGCCTCGTCGAGGTCGCGGATCCCGGACGCGCCTTCCTCTCGGATGCCGAGGGCCACGCGCCAGGCAGCGTCACAGGGGCGACCCTTGAAGGAACGCGGCCGTTGCTCGTCGAGGTCCAGGCACTCGTGGCGCCGGGGGGGTATGGCAGCCCGCGCCGGACCGCCTCGGGTATCGATACGAACCGGCTGGCCCTCCTGATCGCCGTTCTCGGGCGGCGCGCCGGAGTAGGGCTGGGAAGCCATGACGTGTATGCCAACCTGGCCGGCGGTTTGTCGCTCGACGATCCGGGCCTCGATCTGCCACTCGCCCTGGCGCTCGCTTCGTCGCTGCGGGACCGCCCGGTCCCGGCGGACCTCGTCGCCATCGGGGAGGTCGGCTTGCTGGGCGAGCTACGGCCGGTGCCGGGGTTGGATCGCCGGCTCCGGGAGGCGGCGCGGCTCGGCTTCCGAACCGCGATCGTGCCCAAGGCCCGACGCGGGGGAGCGACCGAGGTACAAGGGATGGCAGTCGTCGTCGCCACGGATCTCCGGGACGCGATCGGGCATGCCCTGGTCGTGGGTCGCGAGCCGAGTGCGCCGCGGGAAGCTGAGCCGGCCGCGCGAGAGTAGCGCGAGAGTGGCGCGAGAATCGAAGGGGAAAGCCGCCGTATTGGTGGCGAGCGCCGCGCGGCCCAGCATTGGCTAAATCCACGGCGCATCCGTTGCGCCCTCGCTTTTGCGCGAAGCGGTCCGCCTCGCACGATGCTAGGCTCACTCGACCGAAGGGCCTGTCCTCCCTATCATCCATTCATCCCGCCTGTTCGGCAGCCCTCAAGGCAAGGCCAACGTGATCCGTATCATTCGCCTGCTCGGCGCCGCGATCGGTGCGCTCGTAGGCTTGACGTTCGTTCTTGCGCAGCAATCGACGTTCCAGGGCACCGCCTCACCGACCCTGATCATCATCCTATGGGTCGTCGCCTGGGTTTCGGTCGGTTTTCTGCTGCTGCCCTACCTCACCGTGGTGCCGGGCGGGCGGCTCATCCGCGAAGTCCAGGCCATGTCCACTGCCGAGTTCGTGGCAGCGGTAGTCGGGTTGATTCTCGGCCTGCTGATGGGCCTGCTGCTGGGCCTTCCCCTCATGGCGTTACCCGACCCCTTCGGACGCTACCTGCCGCTCGGCGTGTCGATCTGTCTGGGGCTTGGAATGGTGGGCCTCACCGTGGCCAAGCGCGAAGACCTCGTGGCGGCCGCTCAGGCTGCGGGCCTCGTGCGCCACAGCGATCCGGAGCAGGCCGGCTCCGGTATCGGCCAGGCTCAGGTGATCGTCGATACGAGCGCCATCATCGACGGCCGAATCGCCGATATTGTCGACTCCGGATTCCTGTACGGACGTCTGGTCATCCCGCACTTCGTTCTCGACGAGTTGCAGCGGATAGCCGATAGCGCCGACGCGCAACGGCGCGGCCGGGGGCGGCGCGGCCTCGAGATACTCGGCCGGCTCCAGAAGGACGGTCCGACGCCCGTGGATATCGTCAGCGACGATCCGCAGGAGGTGGGCGACGTAGACGGCAAGCTGGTCGCTCTCGCCCGAGCGCGCAACGGCGCCATCCTGACGAACGACTTCAATCTCAACCGGGTCGCCGATCTGCAATCGATCCGGGTGCTCAACATCAACTCGCTCGCCAACGCCCTCAAGCCGGCCCTGCTACCTGGAGACTCGCTCAAGATCAAAGTGCTGACCGAAGGCAAGGAGCAAGGCCAGGGCGTTGGCTACCTCGACGATGGCACGATGGTCGTCGTGGAGGGTGGCTCCAAATTCGTCGACCACGAGCTCGACGTCGTGGTCACTCGCGTTCTCCAGACCGTGATGGGCCGGATGGTATTTGCCCAGTCCCGGCTCGATTGAGGGGTTGGAGCGGGCGATGACCGGGCCTCAGGAAGACGGCCGAAGCGCCCGGCGAGGCGACGGCCGAAGAGCGGACCGACGCGCCCCGAGAGAAACGCGCCCCGGCGCCGCTCGCCCGCCGGCCGACCGTCCGGCGATCGAGGGCATAGTCGTCGCGGCCGGCTCGAGCAGTCGAATGGGCGGCACCGACAAGCTCGATGCCGATCTGGCCGGTCGGTCGGTCCTGCGCCGCTCGATCGAGGTTCTGGCCGAGGCAGGCGTCCAGCGGATCGCGGTGGTAACGTCGCCCTGGCGCATTCCCGCCCTCGCCGCCGAGGAGTGGCTGCCGGACGCGGTTGTGGCCATCGTCGCAGGCGGGGAGCGACGTCAGGACTCCGTTGCGGCGGGCGTGGCGGCCCTCGCGGAGGCGGCCGACCCGTCGGCGGACCCCGTGATCCTCGTGCACGACGCCGCAAGACCGCTGGTGACTCCGGCATTGATTCGGGCCGTGGCCGAGGCAACCCTCGCTAACGGAGCGGCCATTCCCGGGCTGCCCGTCACCGAAACGCTAAAACGGCTCGAAGGCGGCAGGGTATTCGAAACGGTTGACCGGACTGGTGTCGTCGCCGCCCAGACCCCGCAAGGGGTGCGACGGAGCGTTCTCGAGCGCGCCTATGCCATGTATCCGGCCGACGGAGCCGAGAATTGGACCGACGAGGCCTCTCTGCTGGAGGCCTGTACAATCGCGGTCCATGTCATCCCCGGCGAAGCGACCAATCTCAAAATGACCGTGCCCACCGATCTCGAACGGGCCCGGGCGATCCTCGATCAGACGAGGGGGCCCGAGTTGCCCCCGGCTAGAGTCGGACTCGGCATGGACAGCCATCCGTTCGGGCCCGGGGACTCGCTCGTGCTCGGGGGCGTTCAGATCGACGGCGCGCCACGGCTTGCGGGACATTCCGATGGAGACGTGGCGCTTCACGCCGTTGCCGATGCCCTTCTGGGAGCGATGGGCATGGGCGACCTGGGTCGCGCCTTCCCGGCCGACTCGCGAACCCCCGCCGGCATCGACAGCCGAGTCATGCTCGCTTCGGTGGCGGATCGAGTCCGGGCGGCCGGATGGCGTCCGGCGAACGTGGACGTGACGATCGTTGCGGCGCGACCGCGCCTGGGCGCGCTCCTGCCACTGATGGGAGAAGCGATCGCGGAGGCCATCGGCGTCGACGTGGGAGCAGTCAACGTGAAAGCCTCGACCGGCAATCTGATCGGGCCGGAGGGCATGGGCCGCTCCGTTTCCGCCAGCGCCGTGGTGATGGTCGTGCCCGAGGGCCGCGACACGACGCACGCCGGCGCCCTGGAAGGCGACGCGTGACGCTGCAGCTCTACGACACGCTGGCCGGTGCCGCGCGCGAGTTCGTGCCCCTCGAAGCGGGTCACGTTCGCATCTATAGCTGCGGACCGACTGTCTACGGTCCGGCCCACGTCGGCAACTTCCGCTCGTTCCTGTTCGCCGATCTGCTGGTCCGCTACCTGCGCTACAAGGGTCTGCGCGTGACCTGGGTGATGAACGTCACCGACGTGGACGACAAGATCATCAAGAGCGCGCTGACCCAGGGCATCCCGATCGAGGAGGTTTCGGAGCGCTACCGACAACAGTTCCTGTCGGACATGGCCACGCTCGGTGTCGTATTGCCGGACGTGATGCCGTGCGCGACCGAGCACATACCGCAGATGGTCGCGCTCATCCAGACGCTGCTCGAACGAGGCCACGCCTACCGCACCGAGGACGGCTCGGTCTTCTTCCGGATCTCGTCGTGGCCCGCTTACGGACGACTGGCCCGGCTCGACCCCGAGGGAATGCGCGTCGGCGAGCGGGTCGAGTCCGACGAGTACGGCAAGGACGACGTCCGCGATTTCGCCCTGTGGAAGGGCCCCAAGCCGGGTGAGCCGAGCTGGGACACCGCCATCGGGCCGGGTCGGCCGGGCTGGCACATCGAGTGTTCGGCGATGAGCATGGCCTACCTCGGGCAGTCGTTCGATATCCATACCGGCGGAGTCGACCTGGTCTTCCCGCATCATCAGGATGAGATCGCCCAGAGCGAGGCCGCGACAGGCCAGACCTTCGTTGCCTACTGGCTTCACTGTGCCTTCCTCCAGATGGGCGGCCAGAAGATGGCAAAGTCCGCCGGCAACATCGCCCGCGTCGCCGATGTTCTCGGCCGCGGCGTGTCGCCGAGAGCGCTGCGCCTGGCGCTCATCTCCGCGCATTACCGGACTCCGCTGTCCTTCGGCGACGAGTCGCTGCAAGCCGCGAGCTCGGCCGTGGATCGGCTCGACGCGCTCCTCGCAGCTCTGGCAACATATCGCGCCGATTGCCCCGACGACGCTTCGTTGCCGGAGTTGCTGACGGCGACGCGGGCGACGTTCGATGCGGCCCTGGACGACGACCTGAACATTTCACCTGCCCTCGCAGCCCTCTTCGACCTGGTTCGCGAGCTGAATCGGCGGATCGACGCACGCCAACTCTCGACCGCGGATGCAGGTCGAGCTATCGCCTTCGTTCGGGACCTCGATCGCGTCCTCGCGGTCACCCCGGCGCAGGAGGACGCGCTGAGCGCGGAGCTTCAGGTGCTCCTCGACCAGCGAGAGGACGCCAGAACGGCGCGCGACTGGGCAGGCTCGGATCGCCTTCGAGCAGAGCTCGCACAAAGAGGGGTTCTCGTGGAAGACACCCGTGACGGCCAACGCTGGCGTCGGGCAGAGTGATCGGATAGGAATGTGACTGACCATCGACAAGGCAAGCCCGGCGACGAATCCGGCCGACGGCCCGACCCGCGGCACGGGAAGGGGTCCGGTCCGGGCCGAGCCCACGGACCCGGACACGGGCCTGGACACGGGCCCGCTCGCGGGTCGGGTGGCCAAAGCGCCGCCCCTGGTTGGGGCTCCGGCAGCAGTCCGAATCGAGGATTTGGCGGCCGGCCGCAAGGTCGACCGACGGGTCCACGGCAATGGGGCCCGCCGTCGGACTCGGCGTCCGAGCGCGCCCCTGAATCTGGATCGAGCCGCGGCCCCGGCCGCGCGCCGTGGCAGGGCGGTGCGCCCAAGCCGTGGCAGGGCGGGGGACGCTCAGGCTCCGGACAACCATGGCGGGATCGGCCGGCGCCGCGACCGGAGGGTGACCGACCTGCTTCCGATTGGCACGCAACTGGGCCACGCGAAGGCGGCCCGCCGCAGCGAAGCCCCCGTGGCGCCGGCGGTGGCTACGGTGGCGCTCGTGGCGCCGGCCCTCGCGACTGGCAGCCTCGGCCGGGC
>OCZT010007748.1_pt1 | contig 10486 bp, 6 predicted proteins | sample 1539031 | NCBI WGS metagenome assembly OCZT01 (sample SAMEA3539308, study PRJEB22396) | soil metagenome | biome: tundra; feature: field; material: soil | place: USA | collected 2010-05 | depth 0.15 m
ACGTCTCCGCCGATGCGTTGCGCCTCTTGCTGCGGCCGTTTTCGCCGCACAGCTCCACGATCGCCTGGTAGCCCGGAGGCGCCAGAAAATGCAAGGCCCGCGCCAGGCCGGGGTCCGATGAGAACGCCAGTTCGTTCAACGCTTCTTCGATAATCTCTTCCGCGTCCGGAATGCTCAGGTTGCTAACATCTACGCTACTTTGGGCAGCTTTTGTCATTTTCATTCTTTCTTCTCCGTATGCCGCGCCTTGCGCCCGCCTGCGCCGCAACATCTCCAGAAGGCTTCATCGCCTTGTTCCAGACTTGCGCCGCGCCGCGGGAAAAAGAGCAGCCTTAGTTCTAAACTTCGCTCATCGCCGCACAGTGTGCCTTGCAATACGCCCAGCGTTGCGGGCGACCTTGGGCACAGCCCGGCGCTGCTTCGAGCTTCGTTTCGATCAATTTGAAGGGCGCCTGCCTTTTTCCGGCAACTGAATGCATTTCCCGATGGAGTTAAGGTGGTTCATGGCACTTGCGGGACCCTTCCCCCGATTCAAGGCCATCTTCCCCTTGTCTCTTCCGCCGCACAGGAATTCGAGAAATACTCTAGCTAATCCCTCTGTTCGAAGCTATACATCCACCAGTGTACCCGATAACGCAGCCTCGTGGGCCATGGCACAGATCGCTGTGTGCGCTATGTCACTTTCCCGCAACCCCGCCGCCAGGAAAAAGTTGCGCTCCCGCCCCAGTTTTATTCGCAGCCTGGCTCCGTATAATAGAGGGCATGCGCCGTTGTTTGCAGCTGCTGTTGTTCTGGTGCCTGGTTTCAACCGGAGTGCACGCCGATCAGGCCTTTGACCTTTCCGGGCCGAAGGTGGATGTGCGCGTAAAGCGGGGAGACGTAACGCTGCCGATCGGCGAGACCCCCAACCTGCTGCCCGGAGACCGGCTCTGGATTCATCCCGACCTGCCCGAGAGCCAGTCCGCCCGTTATGTTCTGATCGTCGCTTTCCTGCGCGGGGCCACCAATCCGCCGCCGCCGGAGTGGTTTACCCGCGTGGAAACCTGGACCCGCGAAGTGCGCGATGAGGGCGTGTTCGTCACCGTGCCCGCGGAAGCCCAGCAGGCGCTCATCTTTCTGGCGCCGGAGACGGGTGGCGACTTCAGCACCCTGCGCGCCGCCGTCCGCGGCCGGCCTGGCGCCTTTGTGCGCGCCACCCAGGACCTCCAGGCCGCCAGTTGGGACCGTATGCGGCTCGATGCCTATCTGGCCGAGGTCAAGGAGACCTCTCAGACCGACCCCAAGTTGCTCAAGGAACGCGCCGAGCGAGCGGCCCGCAGTCTCGGCGTCCGGCTGGACCAGCAGTGCTTCGACAAGCCCAGCGACCAGCAGGCTCCCTGCCTGGTGCAGCACACCGAAGGCCTGGTGCTGGACGACGCCAACGCGCAATCGCTGGTGGCGCAACTGACCAACGGTTCGACCGGCGACCTGATGAACCAGCTCAGCTACTCGACTTTGGCCGGGGTGGGCGCCTATAGCGCGTATGTCGGCGCCATCGTGGACACGGCCAAGATCCTCGCCTCGTTGCACACGGCGCATTTCCAGTACATTCCCGCGCTGGCCCTGCCGACAAAGGATACCCTCAACCTGCGCCTGAACGTGCCGCCGTCGTTCCGCGATCCCAAGTCGGTGGTGGTGGTGGCGCTGCCGCCGGTGCGCGCGTCCAAGCCGCCGCCGCTGCGTCCGGCTAACCCGGCGGAGAACTTTTGCGCCCAGAAGCCCGGCCTGGTGTTGCCCGCCGAGGGCGCGCCGCTGGTCTTTGCCACCCAGCTTGCCTACGGGCTCACGCTGCACATCGAGAGCAAAGGCGGGCCGGTCGATCTGCCGGTGGAAGCCGATCCGTCCGCGGGCGGGCTGGTGCTGGCGCATCCCGCTCCCCCCTTGCCGGAGGGCGACCTGACCGGCGTGTTGCGCGGCAAGTGGGGCTTTGACGACTGGGAGGGTCCCCGCTTCCACCTGCGCGCGGCTCTTCCCGGCAAGTGGACCGTGGCGGCGGGCGACCAGTCGGCCCTGGTGGTGGGCCGCGAGGACATGCTGCACATCGAAGGCGAAAACTCGCTGTGCGTCGACCGGATCGCCTACCGAATCGGGGACCAGACGGCCACCGCCAACCCGCTGAAGCTGACCTGGAAGTTCTCCCATCCCGAGCAGTTGGAGGTTGCCGTACCCCTGAAGGACGCGGCTCCGGGGCCGGTTAACCTGGAAATCTACCAGTTCGGGCTGGAAAAGCCCGACCGGTTGGCCCTGAATGCCTATGCCGAGGCGGCGGCGCTGGACCGCCTTACGCTGAGCGCCGGCGACGCGGAAGCGCTCTTGAAAGGCACCCGCCTGGACGAGGTGGCCAAGGCCAGACTGGAGGGCGTCACCTGGACCCCGGCCGCGCTCAGCCGCGTACAGGATTTTGACCAGTTGGCCATGAACGCCGACAGCTCGACGGCCGCCCTGGAGCCCGGAAAACGTTCCTTTGCCAGCGTGCAGTTGCAGGACGGCCGCCTGTTGCGGGTGCCGGTAAGCGTCGAGCCGCCCCGCCCGCAGGTCGCGCTGCTGAGCAAGGGCACGCAGGACGACGCCTCCGCCGCGCCCTCGCCCGTGCACCTGAACAGCCCCGACGATCTGCCCGTCGAGCGACGCCTGATCTTCTTCCTCAGGTCCAGGGTGCCGGCAAACTTTCCCCGCGATGAAAAGGTCGAAGTGGCCGCGGCCGACGGCAGTTTCCACACCGTGCTGGCGCTGGCCGACGGCAGCCTGATGCTCGAGGATGCAAGCACCGCCCTGGGCGTGGTGGAGCCGCTGGCCCGCTTCGGCTCCTCGGCCTTCGGGCCGCTGCGGGCGCGCGTCCTGTCGGCCGGCGGGGTCACCGGCGACTGGCTGGCGCTGGGAAAGCTGGTGCGGCTGCCCGGATTCAAGGAATTGCATTGCCCGCGCGCCGTGGCCAGGCCCTGCACGCTGACCGGAACCAATCTCTTCCTGGCCGCGGCCATCGCCGCCACGCCGGAGTTCGTGAACGCCTCTGAAGTGCCGCCGGACTTTACGGGAACCCAGTTGAGCGTCCCCCACTCCGCCAACGGTGTGCTCTACCTGAAGCTGCGCGACGACCCGGCAACCGTGCAGACGCTCACCCTGCCGGTGACGCCGGCAATGTGGCCGGCGGCGCAAGCCACCGCGGCACCGGCCAGCCTGGCGCCGGCCCAGCCCGCGGCTACGCTGCCGTCTGCGCCCGTCAAGACAGAGCCGTGAGAGCTGGCGTCGGTTCAATGCCTGTTCGGAAACTCACTTTCAGGGTGTGCCAAGGCTGGAGCCCCGCACAATACGGCTCCTGCGGTCAGCCGGAAATCGTCCTAGTTGAAATACGCCTTGTTCTTCTCCGCAAAATGCGCCTTGTCCGCCGGCAGATCGTCGAGCGCAAAAATTGCCCCCTGGGGGCAGATCGACGCGCAGTTGCCGCAGTCGATGCACTCATCCGGGTTGATGAACAACTGGGATACGGTCCCGGCGGCCGAATCGCCCTCTGCCGGGGCGATGGCGGCGGTGGCGCACTCCGCCACCCAGACAGAATCCTTGGTACACGCATCGGTAATTACGTAAGCCATGATGGCACTCCTCGCTTGCTATGGCGCTCTCCGTGCTTGCGCCGTCCTTTTGAGGCTACCCAGCCCCGGCCCGCAGGCTCCGTAACTTGAATCACACTGCGGGAAGAACTTCCCTGATTGCGGTACGCAGGCCACCCGGAAATGCCGCTCAAGAACCAGAATCCCGGATTTCCCTCGCCCGCGCGCCGCGCTATGCTGGATGGATGTTCAGGCTGCGCTCTTCCCTTGCCCTGCTTCCGCTTGTCCTGCTCACCCTTGCGCCCGCCATGGCCGCCGCACAAGCCACCGTGCAAACCGCCGACCAGTGGTCCTTCGCCGTCTCCGGCGACAGCCGCAACTGCGGCGACTTCGTCATGCCGGCCATCGCCGCCAAGGTGAAAGCCGAAAACGACGCCTTCTACTGGCACCTCGGCGACTTCCGCTGGATGTCCCTGGTGGACCAGGATATGGAGGCGCTCCAGCCCGCCGGAACCAGCCTCTCCCACTCCCAATACCAGAACCGCGCCTGGGACGACTTCCTCGCCCACCAGGCGGCCTCCTTCGGTGGGTTGCCCGTCTTTCTCGGCCGCGGCAATCACGAGAACGTCAAGCCCATGACCCGCGAGGGCTACATCGCCAAGTTTTCCAGCTTCCTGACTCGCCCTGAGATCGCCGCCCAGCGCCAAGCCGACGGCTCATCCGCCGAGCCGATCGCCCCCTGGTTTCACTTCACCCGCGACGGCGTTGATTTCATCACCCTGGACAACGCCAGCCGCGACGAGTTCTCCGACGCCCAGCTCCGCTGGCTGCGCTCCGTGCTCGACCGCGATCTGGCTCCCAACTCGGGCATCCGCGCCATCGTTGCCGGCATGCACGAGGCCCTGCCCCACTCCACCAGCTCCAATCACGCCATGGACGAATGGGACCTCGGCCGGCGCACCGGCGAGCAGGTTTACAACTGGTTCTTCCAGGCCCAGGTGGCCGGCAAGCACGTCTATCTCATCGCCAGCCACTCCCACTATTACGCGCCCAACATCTTCGCCACTCCCTACTGGAAGCAGCAGGGCCAGGTGCTGCCCGGCTGGATCATCGGCCTGGCCGGCGCCCATCGCTACAAGCTGCCGGCGGAAGCGGACAAGGCCTCCCGCACCAATATTTACGGCTACATGCAGGGAACCGTCCGCGCCGATGGCTCCATCGGCTTCACCCTGCATGAGCTCTCGGAGAACGACCTGATCCAGTCCAAATGGCCCAATGCGTCGCTGGACGCCATTCACGAGTGTTTCATCCACAACGCCGAATAATGCATTGCCGGAAATGGAGAATCGACGCATGCGCTCATCGATATTGCTGGTCAGTTGTTTGCTGCTCACGCAGGTTGGCTTCGGACAGGCTCAGAAAACCACGCTCACCCCCGTCGCCCTGACCACAGAAATGCGCCTCGACCCTGTCGGCATCGGCGCAAAAACGCCGGTCTTTGGATGGAACCTTGCTGTGATGCCGGCCGGCGCGCGAAACCTGCGCCAGAGCGGATACCGCATTCTGGTTGCAAGCTCCGCCGAACAGTTGGCGCGCCAGACGGGCGATGTGTGGGATAGCGGGCGCGTCGACTCGTCCGTATTCTGGCAGATTCCCTTCGCCGGCCGTCCGCTTCAGTCCGGCACAACCTACTACTGGAAGGCACATGCGTGGAGCGGCGGCGCGTCGCCGGGCCCGTGGAGCACGCCCGCGCGCTTTACCACCGGGCTGCTGACTGCCGGCGACTGGACCGCAAAGTGGATCGCGGCCGAGCCGGATCGCGCCTCTCCAGGGCTGAGCCTTGAGAATCGCGGCGAACTGCGCTCCTCGCTGCCCCCGCCGCTGCCCGTCTTTCGCCGCGGCTTCAAACTGCGCGGCCCGGTCGCCGGCGCGCTGCTCTTTGTCAGCGGCCTCGGCCAATTCGAGGTTCACCTCAACGGCGCCGATGTGACCGCCACCGTGCTGAACCCCGGTTGGACCAACTATCGCAAGACCGTCGCCTATGACACCTACGACGTCCGCCGCCTGCTGCGGCCGGGCGACAATGTCTTCGGAGTCCTGCTCGGCAACGGCATGTACAACGTGGAAGGCGTAAAAGGCCATTACACCAAGTTCATTGGCAGTTATGGCCAGCCCAAGCTCCTGCTCCAGATGGAGGTGCGCTATGCCGACGGGACCTCCGACCGCTTCGTCTCGGATAGCTCATGGCTGACTCACCCCGGTCCGGTAACCTACTCGTCGACCTATGCCGGCGAGGACTTTCAGGCCAACGCCCTGCCCCAGGATTGGGACCGGCCCGGCTTTCAGCCGCGGGGCTGGCAGCCGTCGCTCGAAGTCAGCGGCCCCGGAGGCTCGCTCGTGGCAAGCCAGTCTGCGCCCCTGGTCGTTGCCGAGGTGTACAAGCCCGTGCGCGTCACCCATCCCCGGCCCGGTATCGCCGTCTACGACCTGGGCCAGAACATGAGCGGGTGGCCGGCCATCACCGTTCGCGGGCCCGCCGGCTCCAAGGTTCGCCTGCTTGCCGGAGAACTGCTGTCCGCCGACGGCGCCGTCACGCAACACAGCGCCAATGCTTCCGCGGAGAACCCGGTCCTATTCAATTACACCCTGCGCGGAGCCGCGCCCGCGGAGAGCTGGCGGCCGCGCTTCACCTATTACAGCTTTCGCTACGTGCAGGTAAGCGCCGAACCTGCACTGCCCGGCGGCAAAGCTCCGCAACTGCTTTCCCTCGCCGGCGACTTCGTCCATGCGCGGGCCGACGCAGCCGGGCGCTTCACCAGCTCGGACCAGCTCTTCAATCGCATCCACACGCTGATCGACCGCGCCGTTCTCAGCAATCTCGCCAGCGTGGTCACCGATTGCCCTTCGCGTGAAAAGCTTGGCTGGCTGGAGGAGACTTACCTCAACGCATCCACGCTCATGCTCAACTACGACGTCAGCGGCCTCTACGAAAAGATGAGCGGCGACATGGCCGACTCACAGCTTGACAGCGGGCTGGTGCCGGCCATCGCGCCCGAGTACGTCGCCTTTGTCGACCGCCAAGGCAACAACACCGCATTTCGCGACTCGCCTGAGTGGGGCAGCGCGGCCATCCTCAGCCCCTGGGCTCTCTACCAGCTCACCGGCGACCAGCGTCCGCTCCGCGAGCATTATCCGGCAATGCAGCGTTACGCGACTTACCTTGCCCATCGCGCCTCCGGCGGCCTGCTCGACTACGGCCTGGGAGATTGGTTTGACATAGGTCCTCGCCCGCCCGGCGAGTCGCAACTTACCAGCAAGCTTGTAACTGCCACCGGCACATATTATTGGGATCTTCAGGTTCTTGCGCAGATAGCCGCCCTGCTCGGCCATACAGAAGACGCCGCCGCCTACCTGCGCCAGGCCGGCGAGGTCCGCGACGCCTTCAACGCCCGGCTCTTCAACCCCAAAACCAACCAGTATGACCGCGGCAGCCAGACCGCCAATGCCCTGCCCCTTGCCCTCGGCATGGTGCCGGCCGGCCATGAACAGGCCGTTTTGGAAAATCTGGTGGCCGATATCCACGCGCACTCCGATCATGTGACGGCAGGCGACATCGGATTCCACTACGTGGTGCGCGCTCTCAGCGACTTCCACCGCTCCGATGTCCTGGCCGCCATGTTGTCGCGCACCGACTCGCCCAGCTACGGCTACCAACTGAGCCGCGGCGCAACCACGCTCACCGAGGCCTGGGATACAAACCCCGACAGCTCGCAGAACCACTTCATGCTCGGCCACGGCGAGGAGTGGTTTTATCGCGGCCTCGCCGGCCTCTCCTTCGACCTGGCCCGCTCTCCCGAAGATGCCATCACCCTCGCGCCTTCCCTGCTTCCCGGCGTAGCTGCCGCTTCCGCTTCCTATCGCTCGCCGATGGGTTGGATCCATATCGCCTGGAATCGATTCGGCACGGGCGGCTCGGTCGAACTTACGGTGCCGCCCGGCGCGCAGGCGCTGCTCTTGCTCCCCGCGGCAACCGCCTGGCTGGAGAGCGGCAAGAGCCCATCCGGCGCCGCCGGAGTCCTCGACTACAAGCAAACCACCGGCGGACCTCGCCTTCGTCTTGGCTCCGGAAGTTACCGCTTTTCCGCCACTGCTCTCAAGGAATCTGCCGCGAAAGCGCAATATTGATCCGAACGGGTCGAAGCGCCCGGAATTCTCCTGAAAACCCACCCATTTCACCGGCCCGAAATATCAATACGTAAAATGTTGCAAAAGGCACTACCCGGGTGGCATACTTTGTCCGCGCGCGCACTCCGCCCTTTCTGCTCCCTGTGCGGACCTGGAGAAGGGGCCTGCGCGATGCCTGAAGGAGTATCGACCATGAGCTTGTTTCAACAAAAGTGGGACATGCGCAGTTTCACCCGTCTGGTGGTTGCAGGCCTGGCCTGCGCTGCGACGGCCACCATGCTGCACGCCCAGCAGCCCACCCAGCTGACCATTCACTGGGACAAGACCACGGTGGTCTCAAAGACGACGCCCACCTTGCAGGTGGTGGTGAACCCGCCCTTGCGCCACGGCGAACCGCTGGCCGCTGCCTCCTACAAGGCGGTGAAGGAACTGGGCGCCGACTACGTGCGCTATGTGCCCTGGCTGCCCTATCCAAAGCTGGGTGTGGCCGAACTGGAGCCGCCTACCGCGCAGAAGACCAGTTGGGACTTCAGCCTCATCGACCCCATGACCAAAGACTTCCTGGACGCGACCGAAGGCCATTCGACGATCCTCAATTTCAGCACCATACCGACGTGGCTCTTCAAGACCGACAAGCCGGCGGTCTATCCAGCCGACCCCAACCAGGTGACCTGGGACTACACGCAGGGCACCGAGCTGCGCGACCCCACCGGCAAGGAGCTGGGCGACTACTACGGCCGCCTGGTGAGCTGGTATGTCAACGGCGGCTTCACCGATGAGAACGGCGTGCGCCACGAGTCCGGCTACCACTACAAGCTGCCGATATGGGAAGTGCTCAACGAGGTCGACTTCGAGCACCAGACCACTCCCGAGCAGTACACCGAACGCTATGACGCGATCGTAAGCGGGATTCACAAGGCCTCGCCGGATACGAAGTTCGTGGGTATGGCGCTGGCCATGCCGGGCCTCGTTCCCAGATACTTCGAGTATTTCCTGGACCACAAGAACCATAAGCCAGGCACGCCTCTGGACATGATTTCGTACCACTTCTATGCGTCGCCGGTGGCGGGACAGACCATCGACAACTGGCAGTACACCTTTTTCGACCAGGCTGCCGGCTTCATCAATACGGTGCGGTATATCGAGAGCATACGGAAGCGGCTTTCGCCGGAGACAAAGACCACCATCGACGAGCTCGGCGTCATTTTGCCCACCGACAACACCCCCGAAGACAAGGTGGCGCCGCCGGATGCCTACTGGAACCTGGCCGGGGCGCTCTACGCTCATTGTTTTATCGAGCTGTCGCAGTTGCAGATCGATGTGGTCGGCGAGTCGCAACTGGTCGGCTATCCCACCCAGTTCCCCAGCGTGAGCATGATGAACTGGCGCAACAACAAGCCCAACGCTCGCTTCTGGGTGCTCAAGCTGCTCAAGGATTCCTTCCATCCGGGCGACACGCTGGTCGAAACCTCGCTCAAGGGCGCGAACTCCGGTGAGCTGTCCGCACAGGCCTTCATTACCCCCGCCGGCCACAAGCTGCTGCTGGCCAACAAGCGCAATCACTCCATCGAGGTGCCGCTCCCGGATGCCGCCACGGCCACCGCGCTCACCGTGGATCTTGCCACCGGGGACGGCCCCGCCCGCAACGTCAAGCCGGAAGGCGGCAAAATCAAACTTGAACCCTTTGCTGTTACGGTGGTGAGCTGGTGACTATGAACCCGACAAATCAATCTCAGGAAGGCGAGCCGCAGAAGCGGTTCGCCTTCATCCTGCGCCTCCGCCCCGGTGTTATCGAGGCTTATGAGGAGGCGCATCGCGCTGTGTGGCCGGAGATGCTCGAACTGCTCAAGAGCGCCGGCATCAGCGAGTACTCCATCTACCGCAGGGACGAGATGCTGATCCTCACTCTCCGGACGGCGGACTTTGACGCCACCTGGAGCAAGATCGACGATCATCCCGTCAACCTGCGCTGGCAGCAGACCATGGCGCCGCTTTTTGCGCCCATGGATCCCTTGCGTCCCGGCGAGCGCTTTCCCATGATGGAAGAAGTCTTTTACCTGCCATAACACGCGCCGGGCACAACTCCCCGGCGAAGGGATAAGAACGACGATGAGCAATGAGCGGTGCCTGCGCGTGGGCCTCTGTGGCATTGGCCTCGACGCTTACTGGCCCCAGTTTGCGGGGCTCAAAGACCGGCTTGAGGGATACGTGGCGCAGGTGGCGGCGCGGTTCACACGCCCCGGCGTCGAAGTGGTCAACCTGGGCCTGGTCGATACCCCCGAGCGCTCCCGCGAGGCCGGCCACCAGTGCCGCCGCGAAGACATCGACGTCCTGTTTCTCTACGTCACCACCTATGCGCTCTCGAATACCGTCCTGCCGCTTGTCCAGCGCGCCGGCGTGCCGGTCGTGGTGCTCAATCTGCAGCCGGAAGCAGCCATCGATTATGAGGCCTTCAACCGGCTTGAAGATCGCACGGCAATGACCGGCCAATGGCTCGCTTTCTGCTCGGCATGCCCGGTTCCCGAGATCGCCAACCTGTTGGCTCGCGCCCGCATTCCCTTCCACCAGGTAACCGGCGTGCTCGATGAGCCCGAAACTTGGGCTGAGATCGAACAGTGGCTGGCCGCGGCCCGCGTGCGCTCCACGCTGGCAGATCGGGAGAGCACACGTCTGAACTCCAGTCACGCCAATATCTCGTATGCCGTCTTCTGCTT
>OCZT010007749.1_pt1 | contig 10486 bp, 9 predicted proteins | sample 1539031 | NCBI WGS metagenome assembly OCZT01 (sample SAMEA3539308, study PRJEB22396) | soil metagenome | biome: tundra; feature: field; material: soil | place: USA | collected 2010-05 | depth 0.15 m
TCCGCAGCCGGCGGTAGCGCCGGATGAGCGCGTTGGTCGAGCTGTCATGATCGAGCTGCGGTTCGTCCGCGCTCTCCAGTTCAGGGGCCGTCCGCTGCGCCAGCGATTTGCCCAGCTCGACGCCCCATTGATCGTACGAATCGATATTCCAGATTGTCCCTTGAGTGAAGACGCTGTGCTCGTACAGCGCTATCAGCAGCCCCAGCGTCTCCGGCGTCAGACGCTCGGCGAGTAGGGTATTGGTCGGGCGATTGCCTTCGAAGACCCGGTGCGGCGCAAGCCATGCTGGCGTGCCCTCGGCCTTGACCTCATCTTCCGTTTTGCCGAACGCCAGCGCTTCGGTCTGCGCAAACAGATTCGACATCAGGAGATCATGATGATTGGCTATCGGATTCAACGCCTGGCAAAAGCCGATGAAGTCGCACGGGACCAGCTTCGTTCCCTGGTGGATGAGTTGATAGAACGAGTGCTGGCCGTTGGTGCCGGGCTCGCCCCAGTAGATGGGCCCCGTTTGATAGGCGACGCGCGTGCCGTCGAGCGTGACGTGTTTGCCGTTGCCCTCCATCGTCAGTTGCTGGAGGTACGCGGGGAAGCGCTTGAGATACTGTTCGTAAGGCAGCACCGCGACCGTCTGTGCATCGAGGAAGTTGCAGTTCCATACCGTCAGCATCCCCATGAGCACGGGCAGATTCTGCTCGAATGGAGCGCTGCGGAAGTGCTGATCCATCGCGTGAAAGCCTGCGAGCATCGCACGGAAGTTCTCAGGTCCGATGGCAATCATGGTCGACAGGCCAATCGCCGAGTCCATCGAGTAGCGCCCGCCAATCCAGTCCCTGAAGCCGAACATATTCGCGGAATCGATGCCGAACTTAGACACTCCTTCGGCGTTGGTCGATACGGCGACAAAGTGCCTGCGCACGGCTCGGTCGTCACCGAGTTTGCGCAAGCTCCAGGCGCGGGCAGTGTGGGCGTTAGCCAGGGTCTCGAGCGTCGTGAAAGTCTTCGAACAGATGATGAACAGGGTTTCTTCGGGGTTGAGATCGCGTGTGGCTTCCTCAAAATCGGTGCCGTCCACGTTGGAGACGAAGCGGAATGTCATATCGCGCTGACTGTAATAACGTAGCGCTTCGTAAGCCATCACCGGGCCGAGGTCGGAGCCGCCGATGCCGATGCTGATGACGTTGCGGATGACGTTGCGGATGCGCTTGCCGGTGTATCCCTGCCACTCGCCGCTGCGGACTCGGAGTGAGAATGCGGCCATCCGATTGAGAATCTTATGTACCCCGGGCACGACGTCGACACCATCGACGATAACCCGCTCGGTCTCAGGCGTGCGCAGAGCAGTGTGCAGCACGGCGCGCTTTTCCGTCACGTTGATCCGCTCGCCGCGAAACATCGCGGCTATGCGTTCATGCAGACCGCATTCCCTGGCAAGACCTAGGAGCAGTCGTATCGTCTCGTCAGTGATGCGGTTTTTCGAGTAGTCGAGGTAAATCCCGGCGACTTCGGCGGTCAAGCGCTCGCCCCGGCGAGGATCTTCGGCGAAGAGCTGCTGCAGATGCAGGCCACGGACCGTTTGGTAATGCTCGGCAAGAGCCTTCCACGCCGGGCGCTCCGTCAGCAGTTGCGCCTGCGCGGTCAAACTGGTGGTCAGAGTCGCGCTGCTCATGCCTGCTTGGCCTTCGCCAGCACGGCGCTTTTTGAAGCAATGCAGGCCATGAGGTCACGCCAGGATTTTGCAAAAGATTCGGTGCCTTCGCGCTGGAGGTCGGCGGCAAGCGCTTCATCGTTGATGCCCTCGTGGCTAAATTCAGCGAGCACCGTTTCGGCATTGCCACCGTCGAACCGCATGGTGTCCTTCACGCCATGATCGGCGAAGGCGAGCAGTGTCTTTTCGGGCATGGTATTGACGGTATCCGGCGCAGCGAGCGCTTCGACGTAAAGAACGTCTGGAGCTAAGGGATCCTTGGTGCCGGTGCTGGCCCACAGCAAGCGTTGCGGGTGTGCCCCCGAAGCGGCCAATTTCTGCCAACGCTTTGATGTCAGCAAATCGCGGTATGCTTTGTACGTGCGCATGGCGATGGCGATGCCGAGGCGGTTGCGGAGCTCGTCTGAAACCTTGCCCTTGACCGCTACGTCCCAGCGACTGACGAAAATCGATGCCACGGAAGCGACCTTCGGATCCAGACCAGCGGCGATGCGCCGCTCGATGCCGCGCATATATGCTTCGGCCGCCGCAATGTAATGCTCGCGGGAGAGCAGCAACGTGATATTTATCGGCACGCCCGCGAAGATCGATTCCTCGATCGCCGGAATGCCTGCGCGGGTACCCGGGATCTTGATGAAAAGATTGGGGCGTTGCGCGCGCGCATGCAGTCGCGCAGCCGCCTTTATGGTGCCGTCGGTGTCCTGCGCAAGCAAGGGAGATACCTCCAGCGACACCCAGCCGTCTACGCCACCGGTGGCGTCGTGGATCGGACGGAACAAATCGGCGGCCTGAGTCAAGTCCTCCAAGGCTAGTTCGAAGAACAACGCCTCGCCTGACTTACCTTCAACCGATTTTTTGCGAATGGCATCGTCGTAAAAGCCGGCGCTCTTGATGGCCTGATCGAAGATCGTGGGATTAGAGGTGAGCCCCGTCACCGCAAACTCCCTGATATAGCGGCTGAGCGTGCCGCTCGTCAGCAGCGCGCGCGTAATGTTGTCGAGCCAGAGGCTTTGGCCCAGATCCTGAAGCTGCTGTGTAGCGTTCATGTCGTCTCCTGTCCCCCATCGACGGCCCTGGCAGGCCTGAACAAAGCGGGAAAATCGTAATTATTGAGCTTTACATATTTCATGACACTACTTTACATATTTTATGATACTAAAACAAACCGGCTTGCTTCCAACAAGCCGCAATGATATACGAGCGATGCTGAGCACTTTTGAGCTCGTTGCGGGCAGTCGTCTGCAACTCGGCGAAGTTGTCTGGGCAGAAATTCGCCAGCGCATTACGTTTGAGCCAAACCCACAGATATTCGACCGGGTTGAAATCAGGCGAATACAGCGGCAGAAAAGCGATCTGGATATGACCATCGGTACTGTCCAAGTAATCCCTTACCAGTTTCGACCTGTGCGCCTTGAGGCCATCCCAGATAATCAGGAGCCGCTGCTTGCGGTGGGATTCAGCCTGATACAGGAGTGGCAGCCCGCGATAGCATGGGACGGAAGCCCTGTAAATGCGCTGGTTTTCGCGGGTTTCCTCGGTAAAGTGACAGCGCCGCTCGAGAGTTTGTTAAACCGAGATTTTCCATTAGGAAATAATCAGGGCGAATAAATGGGGGTAAATTTAGCGGGCAAATCGAAAGATTTTGATGCATCCCACAAGCCTTGCATCCAAGTTCGCTGTTGCATTGCCAAAGCTAGATTCAAGATTGTTTTTCGGCTTTCAGTGGTGAGGTAGGCCGGTTTTGCGAAGAGTTTGTATCGCAGGGTTTGCAGCGTGTGTTGCACAGTATTGGAAGAATGCTTGACCGCACTGCTTTTGAGTAACACCTGGCGCATCAAACTCATTAGGTTGTAGGCCAACATCACGGTATTCAGTGCAGCCTCAGTCGCCCAAAAGTCCTTCATATTAAAGCTGTCGGCGGCGAAGTCGTATTTGAGTTCCTTGATCCGATTCTCGCAATCTGCACGCCCACGGTAGGTGCGCCAGACGGTCACGGCAGGTAGATCCAAATCGGTTACCAGCGCAGAATAGCGGTACTTGCCAATCACTGGATCCTCTGCAAATAGATTGAGCGTCTTACCTTTGGGTGAGGCACGTTGATCAATATGTTGTCGTATGCCGATCACTCAGCGTGCCTTTGACCATGCATTCGCTTGATACATAAAGCGATTCAACTCAATGCCAGGCACAGGCTTGCCGGCTTCATCATGCAGGGCCCACCAGTCTTTGACATCCACCAATGCACGCTGCAGGGGTTGATTCTGGCGTAAGGCGATGACGTAATGCATTTGCCGCTCTTCAAGAGAATCAAGAAAGGAGCTATCGCAAAAGCCACTGTCGGCGCGTAACAGACAGACGCGTTTATCACCCAAGCGATGTAGTGTATTCGACAGAAAGCCTTGTGCATTATTAGCCGAACTGGTGTTGCCAGGGCGCAACCAGCAGTTGGCGATCATGCGTGTGTCGGCGACAAAGGCCATCAGGGGGTGATGGCTGACACGGCCACGTTTGGCCGGGTTATAGCCGCGCGCTGCACCCTGTTGTGTGCCGTAGCGCGTCATTACAGTGGAATCCAAGTCGAGCGTGATGCCGTTGATCGACAGTTGCCCGAACATCCACTGGTACAGTGAGTCCATCACCGTTTCGTTGGTGTCCTGACTGAATTTATTGAACAGTCGCATCACTGCTTTAAAGTTCGCCATGCGAGCAAAACCAAATACCCGCTTCAAAACAGGATCGAGCCGAGTGACTTCTCCATGCTCAAACCGATTGGCACCGCACCATATCGAGAGCATGAACTGGGTGATGAGTTGTTCCGGTCGATAGCCACGATTGCTCTTCGGTTGAGGCAGGCCAGCAGCGGTGAGGGCCGCATCAAATCCCAAGTGGTCGAGCATCCGTTTCATGATGGCCATGCCACCCCAAGCAGTGATCTCTTTGTCGGTAAAACGCAGGTCAAAATCCATGATTCCCTCTGCACTTAAATCGGGATGGCTAAACTGTAGCTCAAAATCAACCTAAACTTAAGTAAAATCAAATAGGTGCCCTAATGGCTTCCATTTGAAATCTGGGGCTAATGGAAAATCTCGGTTAAACCATACCACCAGCTTCGTAAAGTATTCGGCCACGTAAAGTATCGGATAGAATACGCACCTTGCATCCCAACTTACATTTAAGGACTCATCATGTATCAAATCGCTCCGAGTATTCTTTCCGCCAACTTCGCCAAGCTGGGCGAGGAAGTCGACAACGTTCTTGCCGCCGGCGCTGACATCGTGCATTTCGATGTGATGGACAATCACTATGTTCCGAACCTGACCATCGGTCCCTTGGTCTGCGAAGCGCTACGCAAGCACGGCGTGACCGCTCCGATCGACGTGCATCTGATGGTCAAGCCGGTGGATCGCATCATTCCCGATTTCGCCAAGGCCGGCGCGACTTACATTACCTTTCACCCGGAAGCTTCCGAGCATATCGACCGCACCATCGGCCTGATCAAGGAAAGCGGTTGCAAGGCCGGTCTGGTATTCAATCCTGCCACGCCGCTGGAGATACTGGAATACACGCTGCCAAAATTGGATATGGTGTTGCTGATGTCGGTGAACCCAGGCTTCGGCGGACAGAAATTCATTCCGCATGTGCTGGACAAGGCGCGCAAGGTACGCAAGATGATCGACGCTGCCGGTCTTAAGATTCGTCTGGAAATCGACGGCGGCGTAGGCCCTGCCAACATTCGCGAAGTGGCTGAAGCTGGCGTGGACACCTTCGTATCCGGCTCTGCGGTGTTTAGCGCAGGAAAAGATAGCGACAAACACCGCTACGACACTGTGATCGCCGCGCTGCGCGCCGAGCTGGCCAAAGTAAAGAAGCCAAAGTAAAGAAATGGCACAGCCGGTACATTTCCCACTTGGCATTTCCGCCATTGTCATCGATCTCGATGGCACGCTGCTGCATACCGCACCGGAACTGACGGAGGCGGCCAACCGCATGCTGCGCGACATGAATTACACGCCAGTGCCGCAGGAATTGCTGATGAGCTACATCGGCAACGGCATCAGCTGGCTGGTGAAGCGCGCGCTGACCGGCGACATGCACGCCACGCCGGATGCCGCGCTGTATGACCACGCACTGCCAATTTTTGAAAAGCATTACACCGAATTGCTGCTGAAAAGCAAACCGTTCAACGGCGTGATCGAAGGCCTGGACGCGATGCAGGCGGCGGGTTTCCGTTTAGGCTGCATCACCAACAAGGTGGCGCGCTACACCGAACCGTTGCTGAAGGGTGTCGGTCTGGCGAAATATTTCGAGATCGTGCTGTCCGGTGACACTTTGCCGGAGAAGAAACCGCATCCGCTGCCGCTGTTGCACGCGGCAAAATTTTTCGGTGTGCCGATCGAGAAATTATTGCTGATCGGCGATTCGCTCAACGACACCGTCGCCGCGCGCGCCGCAGGTTGCCCGGTGTTCTGCGTGCCTTACGGCTACAATCACGGCGAACCGGTCGACAGCTTGTTTTTGGACGCAGTGATTGCCAATCTGCCCGCCGCTTTGCCGCTCATCAAACGCGCTTGAATATGAAATTGAATAGCCTCCTCCGCTTCCCAGAAACCGCCGCCTGGCGATGGTGCTAACCGCATCACCCAACTTGACGGGACACTGTTCCGTCGCAGTTTCTAAAAGTTAAAACGGAGGTTTTTAATGCCGCACCCCATCACCGAACAAGAATTCAACGCACTTGCCCAACAAGGCTATAACCGCATTCCTTTGGTATGCGAAACCTTTGCCGATCTGGACACGCCGCTGTCGCTGTACCTCAAACTCGCCAACCAACCTTACTCCTATCTGCTGGAATCTGTGCAGGGCGGCGAACGCTTCGGGCGTTATTCCTTCATCGGCCTGCCCGCCGACACCCGCATCACAGTGCGCGGCAAACAGGTCACACTAACGCATAAGAATACCGAAACCACCCACGAAGTCGAGAATCCGCTGGATTTCATCCGCGAATACCAAACGCGTTTCAAGGTTGCATCTCTGCCCGATCTGCCGCGCTTCTGCGGCGGGCTGGCGGGGTATTTCGGCTATGAAACAATACGGTATATCGAACCGCGCTTGGCCAAAGTTCACAAACCGGACGCCATAGCCACACCGGACATCCTGCTGATGCTCACCGAGCAACTGGCGGTGGTGGACAACCTCACCGGCAAACTCACCTTCATCGTGTATGCCAACCCGGAACAGGCCGATGCCTACGCACAAGCCAGGCAACGTTTGCATGAACTGACCACGCGCTTGAGACTACCCGTGGACATCCCGCACGCACCACCGATGCACGGCGGCGAAGCGCGTTCTGAATTTGGCGAAACTGCGTTCAAGAACGCGGTGGTCAAGGCCAAGCAATACATTTTCGATGGCGACATCATGCAGGTGGTGCTGTCGCAACGCATGGCGCAACCCTTCCCCGCCGCGCCGCTGTCGCTGTATCGCGCGCTGCGCAGCGTCAATCCATCGCCATACATGTTCTATTACGACATGGGCGATCATCATGTGGTCGGCGCATCGCCGGAAATTCTGGTGCGACTGGAGCGCGACACCGTGACCGTGCGCCCCATCGCGGGAACCCGCCCGCGCGGCAAGACACAGCAACAGGATGCCGAACTCGCGCAGGATTTGTTGGCCGATCCGAAAGAATTGGCCGAGCACCTGATGCTGATCGACCTCGGGCGTAACGACATCGGACGTGTCGCGCAAAACGGTTCGGTGAAGCTCACCGAGAAAATGATCATTGAGCGTTACTCGCATGTGATGCACATCGTCTCCAACGTCGAGGCCACGCTCAAACCCGGCTTCAACGCGATGGACGTGCTCAAGGCCACCTTCCCCGCCGGCACGGTGAGCGGCGCGCCAAAAGTGCGCGCGATGGAAATCATCGACGAGCTGGAACCCAGCAAACGCGGCATCTACGCGGGTGCGGTCGGCTATCTCGGCTTCAACGGTGACATGGATCTGGCGATTGCGCTGCGCACCGCCGTGGTGAAGGACAACATGCTGTATGCGCAAGCCGGAGCAGGCATCGTCGCCGACTCGGTACCCGACAGCGAATGGCTGGAAACGCTGAACAAGGCGCGCGCTGTGTTGCGCGCGGCGGAGATGGTGCTGGCGGGGTTGGACAACGATCTGGAAGCGTAGCGCAATGCTCAGGCTTACCGAAGTCAAACTGCCGCTGGCTCATACCGAAGGCGAAATCAGGGCTGCGATTCTCAAGCGTCTGGGTATCGCCGACGATGAACTGATCAGCTACGTCATCTTCAAACGTGGCGTGGATGCGCGCAAGTCTCACGCCATCCTGTTCACTTACACACTGGATGTAACGGTGCGCGATGAAGCGGCAATTCTGGCGCGCTTTAAGAACGGCCCACAAATTTCGATCACGCCAGACACCCGCTACCACTTTGTCGCGCAAGCACCACAGAATTTATCCTCAAGACCTGTTGTGATTGGCATGGGACCTGCGGGTCTGTTCGCCGGACTGATACTCGCGCAATCCGGCTTTCGTCCGCTGATCCTGGAGCGCGGCAAAGAAGTGCGCGAAAGAACCAAAGACACTTTCGGCCTGTGGCGGCAGGGCGTGCTCAACCCGGAATCCAACGTGCAGTTCGGCGAAGGCGGCGCGGGGACGTTTTCCGACGGCAAGTTGTATAGCCAGATCAAAGACCCCAAGCACTACGGCAGAAAAGTGCTAGATGAATTCGTCAAGGCCGGTGCACCGGAAGAAATTCTGTATGTCAGCAAGCCGCACATCGGCACGTTCCGTCTGGTGGGCATGGTGGAGAAAATGCGCGAAACCATCCAATCGCTGGGCGGCGAGATACGCTTTGAGAGCCGCGTGGATGACATAGCAATCACTGACGGGAAAGTAAGTGGTGTGGTGCTTGCCAGCGGCGAGCGCATCGCCACCGATCATCTGGTGCTGGCAGTCGGACACAGCGCGCGCGATACCTTCGAGATGATCCACAAGCGCGGCATCTATATCGAAGCCAAGCCGTTCTCCATCGGCTTCCGCATCGAGCACCCGCAGTCGCTGATCGACCGTGCCCGCTATGGCAAGAACGCGGGCAACCCGTTGCTCGGCGCGGCGGATTACAAACTGGTGTATCACGCCAGCAACGGGCGCTCGGTGTACAGCTTCTGCATGTGTCCGGGCGGCACGGTGGTCGCGGCCACTTCCGAACTGGGGCGGGTGGTCACCAACGGCATGAGCCAGTATTCGCGCAACGAGCGCAACGCCAACAGCGGCATCGTGGTGGGCATTACGCCCGAGCAGGATTATCCTCCCAATGCCACCGACCCAAAAAGTCCGCTGGCGGGGATGGAATTTCAACGCCGTTTGGAATCGCGCGCCTTTGAGCTGGGCGGTGGCAATTACCAAGCCCCCGGACAACTGGTCGGCGATTTTTTGGCGGGCAAAGCTTCGACCGAATTTGGATCGGTGCAGCCCTCCTATACCCCCGGCGTGCATTTGGGTGATCTTTCCACCGCGCTGCCGGATTATGCGATTGCAGCGATACGCGAAGCCCTGCCCGCCTTCGCCAAACAGATCAAGGGCTTCGATCTGGCCGATGCGGTGCTGACGGGAGTGGAGACGCGCACCTCTTCGCCGATACGCATCAAGCGCGACGACGACGATTTGCAAAGTGTGAACACCAGAGGCCTGTATCCGACCGGCGAAGGCGCGGGCTATGCGGGCGGAATCCTTTCTGCAGCCGTGGACGGCATTAAGGTTGCCGAAGCGGTGGCTTTGAGTATGATAGGCAGATGAACTTCGCCAGCATTAGATCGGAACAAACATGCTTTTAATGATCGACAACTACGACTCCTTCACCTACAACCTGGTGCAGTATTTCGCCGAACTGGGTGCGGATGTGGTGGTGCATCGCAACGATGAAATCAGCGTGGCGCAAATCGCCGCGCTCAACCCGCAACACATCGTGGTGTCGCCCGGCCCCTGTACACCGAATGAAGCTGGTATCTCTGTTGCGGCAATTCAACACTTCGCCGGAAAGATACCTATCCTTGGCGTGTGCCTCGGCCACCAGAGCATCGGCCAAGCCTTCGGCGGACACATCATTCACGCCAAGCAATTGATGCACGGCAAGACCTCGGCGATCCATCACAACAACACCAGCGTGTTTCACGGCCTGCCCAACCCGTTCACCGCAACGCGCTATCATTCGCTGGTGATCGAGCGCGAGACGCTGCCGGAATGTCTGGAGATCACCGCCTGGACCGAGGATAACGAGATCATGGGAGTGCGCCACAAGACGCTGGCAGTGCATGGCGTGCAGTTCCATCCTGAATCCATTCTCACCGAGTACGGGCATGACATGCTGGCGAATTTTTTACGAGGGAATGTGTAGGAGCGAGCCATGCCCGCGAACAGCCTGATCGCGGGCATGGCCCGCTCCTACAGACCACATTTTTATAGAGGGCATGATGAATTACTCACAAACATTAACGAAGGTGATTGATCAACATGACCTTCCGTTCGCTGAAATGCGCGATCTAATGCAACACATCATGGGCGGACAACTGACTCCGGCGCAAATCGCGGCGGTATTGATCGCGTTGCGCATGAAGGGCGAAACCGTCAGCGAAATCGCGGCAGCCGCAACGGTGATGCGCGAATTATCCAGCAAGGTCAGCGTGAAAAAATCCGGCCACTTGATCGACACCTGCGGAACCGGCGGGGACAGCATGCAGACCTTCAACATCTCCACCGCC
>OCZT010007750.1_pt1 | contig 10485 bp, 12 predicted proteins | sample 1539031 | NCBI WGS metagenome assembly OCZT01 (sample SAMEA3539308, study PRJEB22396) | soil metagenome | biome: tundra; feature: field; material: soil | place: USA | collected 2010-05 | depth 0.15 m
AGGAGGAGGCTCCGCAGGCGTATTGTACATACGCTGAGGAAGCCGACGACGCTGCCAACAAAGTTAGCCAAAGAAAGCGAATTGGTATTAAATCTCCACTGCTCGATGGCTCTTTTGTACCCATGTGGATACCCTCAACTGGATACATATTATCCACTCAATCGCGATAAAAAACAAATGGTATTTTGGCTTATTCGTAATTTATTATGCAATAACAAGCGGTTATTTGGCTTAGCTTTTGTTGGCATAAACCTTGCTCAGTAAGAAGGCAACAGAGATTAGGATAACCGCTCCACTAGGAGGTTGATTATGAAAAAGCTGACATTGATATTACTGAGTATAGCCACGGGATTGTTATTGGGTCGTTATTATTCACTTGTCCCAAGAAAGTTGCTGCTGGAATATATACTGGCTGCATATCTATCTGTCAGATTTATAAATAGTCATGAGGGTAATTTAATCACTGTAAAAAAATAGTTTCCACAAACGATACAACTCTGGAAAGGAGATTGATTATGAAAAAGTTAACATTAGTATTAATGGCTGTTGCCCTGGGAATGCTTTTAACAATGCCTGCGTTTGCTGCCGGTCCCGGCGGTTGCCCTGGTAATGGTCCGGGAGGCGACACTGGTTATCATCGGGACAAAATATTTAAAAAGTTGAATCTTACCGATGAGCAAAAAACGAAAATTGAGGCACTGATATCTGAGAATCAAAAAGCAATAAGGCCGCTGAGGGAAAAGATGTTCGACAAGTCGGTGGAATTGCGCAGACTATGGCTGCAGGCCAATCCTGATAAGGATAAAATTACCGCCGCTCAAAAAGAGCTAAGAACATTGCGTGATAAGAAGGAAGACAAAGCTACGACATTGCGTTTTGAAATTCGCAAAGTACTCACCCCGGAACAGAACGAAAAACTGGCAAATTCTCGTTGGGATAGAGGTCCCGGATTTGGACCCCGCGGCGGGATGAGAGGGCACGAAGAACATGGTACAGGAATGGGAATGTGCCAATAAACTCCAATATCCCATCCCTCCTTTGGAAGGGGAGCATCTGCTCCCCTTTTTTTAGTTAAACTCCAATTCCGCAAGCAAGCGCAGCGGGAATGGTTAGTTTAACTTATCCCGCAAAGCGGAGGGTAGGAACCCCACAGCTTGCTTTGAGGTTCCTACCCGTGGTATTTAAATTTTTTCTGATGAGATAAACTAAGTTTTATGTAACCAATATCTGGTAATCAAATGAACTTACATTACGTTGTGAAAGAACTTTATTATCAGAGGCGAAGAACAATTATTTCTGTTCTTGGCCTCTCTATCGGTATTGCGCTTTTTATCATCCTCAATGCTCTTTCGCTGGCTTACCGTGAAGCTGCTCGCGCGCCCCTGAAGGAAATCGGCGCAGATATTACTGTGCAACGGCCCGGTAATGTCCCCCAGGAACTGACCGGCGCAGTGTTTCCCTGCTCCGCTGTGACCATTCGCCAGGAAGAGATAACCAAAATAGAAAAGATTCCCGGAATACTCGGAACAGGTAAAGCCGTTTTAGTTTGGGTGTTTGATCCTCACCGGGCATGGATTGTTCTGGGAATTGAAAGAGATAACCCCATCGGCCCGGCAATCCTTCGTGCCTTTGTAACCGAAGGCCGGTTTCTGGAAGACGGAAAGTCCGAAGCGTTGATAGAGGCAGGCTATGCGCAACAATTTGGAATCAAAGTGGGCAGTAATATATCTGTGGCCGGAAGATCATTTCCGATTGTGGGCATGGTGGATGCCTCACGCGCCCCTAAAATTGCCGTGGCTAATCTTTATTTGCCGTTGAAAGAAGCGCAGGCTATCGCCGTATCATCTAAACCTTTACAGTCAGTTTCTCCCTTCGCCCCGGGTGATGTAAACCTGCTTTTTATTAAGGCAGATCAACAGCAAATCATTTCCGCAGCTGCAGCGATGAAAGGCATTCTGGGACAAAAGGCTGTCATCGCTACGCCGGAATCATTTCTGAAGCTTCTGGGAAGCCTCTTTGCCCTATCCGATAAATTTACATTGGCCGCCTCATTGATTGCTATGCTTATTGCTATCCTGATTGCCTTTAAAACGATGGCCGGAAATATTTCTGAACGGGCGAGGGAAATAGGTGTGATGAAAGCTGTCGGCTGGACTCAACAAAATGTAACAATGCAACTTTTGATGGAGTCTGTTCTTCAATGTTTTGCCGCGGGACTTCTGGGAATCCTCATTGCTATTGTTGTTGCTTTCGGCCTGAGTTTTATGACCGTCAATATACCCATTCCGTGGGAGATGAGCCCCACACCGCATTTCCTTCCCGGCGGTGGAGTACAACTATACAAAACACTGCGGCTTCCAGTTGACATTCCCTTGAAGCTCGCTGCCTTTGCCCTTCTGCTTTCTGTCTTGATCGGCGGCATAACCGGGGCACTACTGGGCAGACATATTTCCAAAATCAAACCTTCGGAGGTTTTAAGACATGAATAACGCGGATATTTTGATGGGCGCTAACCTGTCCAAAAAATATGGCAGTTTGGAGGTCGTTAAAGACGTATATCTGACAGTTAAGGAAGGTGAATTTGTTTCCCTGGTCGGTAAATCCGGCTGCGGAAAAACGACGCTGCTCTCTTTGTTATCGGGGCTGGAACGGCCAACTAAAGGGCAGGTGGTCCTCAATGGCAAAGAGATTACCGGCGCCTCGGAAGAAGAATTGGCTTTATTCCGCCGGAATCATGTCGGCTTTATATTTCAGTCTTTTAATCTGATACCGACACTTTCGGCATGGGAAAATGTGGCGCTGCCCCTCTTTCCCATGAAAATGACTCATGAGCAACGCCAGGAACGGGCGCTGGAACTCTTAAACCAGATGGAAATGGAACACCGGACAGAACATTTACCTGCGGCCCTTTCCGGCGGGGAAAAACAGCGGGTGGCAATTGCCAGAGCCCTGGCCAATCATCCGAAAATAGTTTTTGCCGATGAACCTACCGGCAATCTGGATTCCGCCACGGGAGATGCTATTATGGCTATATTAAGTGAGTTGCATAAAAAACAAGGGGTGACCATGCTGATGGTTACACATGAACCAGAACTGGCCAAAACAGCCGATCGAGTTATCCGTATGCAAGATGGGGAGGTAATCGCATGAAAAAGATTGTTTTTTACTTTGCTGTGTTTTTTCTTATGACTGTTACTCTAGCCGCAGCTGGTGAGCGAAAGGTTTCTGTGGAAATCCTCTATATGAATCACGGACCGCTTCTGTCCACTTTGAAGGATGTTGACAATGCCTGCGCTCAATATAAAGATAAAATCACCGTTTCCCGGTACGATTTTGAAAGCCCGGAAGGAGAACGGTTCATGCGCAAGAAAGGAATAAGTCAACATGTTCCGTTAATGATCTGGATAGATGGGAAAAGCAATGTTTCGATAAAAGGAAAAGAAATCAAGTTTAGCGGTTTTCCTACCGGATCGGGCCCCGCTTTTTTTCAGGGAAAATGGACGATGGACGATTTACGTAATGCTTTGAATCAAGCAACGCAGAAAAAGTGAGGGATACATGAATTATCGTTATATCTGGAAAGAAATTCGACATCATCGCCACCGGACATTGATAAATGTTTTAGGTATTGCCGTGGGAATTGCTCTGTTCGTTTCCATTAATGCGGTGTCTGCCGCCTATCAGAATGCAATAAGTTTACCTTTCAAAAACATCGGAGCAGATATTGTTGTGCAGCGAGCAGAGAAACGCTCTTTGGATGCGGCACAGCCGCCCGCATCTATGCGCGGTATCCGCTTGCCTTTTTCCAATCAAATTCTTTCTGCGCAAGACATGGAAAAGCTCAAAACCATTTCCGGTATAGACGCTATGGCTACTTCCCTGCTACTCTGGGAATTCGATCAGGGTGGGTTTCAAACAATCATGGGTGTTGATCTGACTGCGCCCAGCCTGGGACCCATCAAAGTTAAAGATTGGCTGGCACAGGGACGTTTTTTCAGCAAAGCGGGGGAAGCTGTTCTCGAAAAGCATTTTGCCAAATTTCATCAAATCAAATTAGGAGACACATTTAAAATCAGCGGACACTCTTTTTACGTCGTTGGCCTTCTGGAGATTAAGGAAGGATCACAGGTTGCTTCAGCCAATATCTATCTGCCTCTGGCTGATGCGCAATCACTGTTGGCGGGGATTCCCGGTAATATAAACATTGCCTATCTCCACATGAAAAATCCGGCACAGATTGACGAAATTAAAACACAAATCTCTAAAACACTCCCCGGTATAACTGTTAGCAGTTCTGACTCTTTCCTCGAGCTAATGGGCGGCATGTCGCAAATTTCCAGCCAGTTTTCCTTAGTCGTATCTTTAGTTGCCTTAGCCGGGGCTTTTTTTCTGATTATCAAAACCATGATCGGAAATCTGGTGGAACGCTCTCGTGAAATCGGTATTTTGAAGGCTATCGGCTGGACGAGTAGTGATATACAAAAGCAACTTCTGGGAGAAGTCGTTCTGCAATCCGTCATGGGAGGTATTGCCGGTATTGCGGCTGGCTACTTGATTTCTTATCTTCTGGGCTACCTTTCCATTCCTGTATCAACGCCGTGGGAACTTAATCTGACACCGGCCTTTGCCAAGGATGCGGCAGCAGCAGTCAAAACGATTCGACTGCCGGTAAGTTTCTCTGCGGGCTTGACAGCGGCGGCGCTGGCTTTGTCTGTATTTGCGGGAGGACTGGCAAGTTATTTCATGGGAAGACGAATGTCTAAAATGAAGCCAGCAGATATACTCAGGCGACTGTAACTGCAAATAAATCTTTTAATTGTCCCCTTTATTTCATAAGGACGGATGTTGCAATGTGCCCCGGCGCGGTCATCGGTGCCGCACTCCACATTTTGTGGTCAAGATTTCCTTGACACAAGACCGAAATTCTTATAGTTCAACCATAAACAAGCAATGTCTTATCAAACTTGCCTTAGTAAAGAATTATCAGGTTAAAGAACATCACATTTTTGTTAAGTAGTCAGACGTAAAGCAACTTCCAATTAAGTTGTTCAATAAAAATTCTGAAGGGAGGAGTAGAGAGTATGCATAAGAAGTCTAGTTTTTTAAATTGTAATTTTGTCTGGTCGATTTTAGGGATGATCCTTTTGGTTGCAGCAATCGGCTGCAGCGGTTTGGGCTCCAGTGTCAGCAGCGCTCCGGCCGTTTTAACAGGCGTGTTCATTGACGGTCCCGTTGCAGGTATAACTTACGAGACGCCGACCCTTAGGGGAATGACCGACGCAGCCGGTACGTTCAAGTATAAGGAGGGTGAAAAAGTCACCTTTTCTATCGGCAGTACTGTACTCGGTTCCGCTGTTGGGAAACCGGTTTTGACTTCACTGGACATTGTTGACGGTGCCAAGGATACTTCCGATCAACGGGTGGTTAATATCAGTGTTTTTCTGCAGACACTTGATCAGGACGGCAATCCCGAAAACGGTATCACGATCAGCCGCAAGACTGCCTCCTTCGTTGATCAATACGGAAAGGAAATAAATTTCAATCAGCCTGTCCGCGCGTTTTCTTTTGACCCGGGTTTCAGGAATGTGATGAATGAATTGAACGATATCGACGCTTTTGGCGAAACCCCCAGGGCGGTTATGTCGCCGACGGTCGCCAAAAAGAATTTGGATAATGCTATCAGCAAACTGAAAAAATAGTTCAAATCAACCAAAAAATGTTTTACTAAAAATATTTTTCCAATAAAGAGGCTTTTGCCGTCCGGCAAAAGCCTCTTCTATATCCTTGATTTTCGAATAATTCAGTTGACTAAGGAGAGGAAGGTATTTGCTAAGAATGCAAAGAAGTGGAAGAAAGGGTAGGTGGATTTATGCCGTGGATGGGTGAAAGTTTCAGGAGCAAGCACAATAAGAAGTTGAGTATAGAACAGGCGCGGGAGGCTGCGAGGATAGCGAATGCGATATTGCGTGATACTGGCGATGAGGCGAAGGCAATTAGGATAGCTAATTACGAGGTTGGCAAGAAGAAGAAATAGACAGGTGATCTGGTTTATTAGGACAGGAAACAGGGATTCATAAGTGGGAAACTGCCCTGGGTTAAGGTTCATGCCGCAGCCTGTTTCTGCGATTGAGAGTCGAAATAAACCATAGCCGGGGTCTTCCTGTCATAATAAACACAATTCACGCCAGACGACAAACATCGGTGCCGCACCCCACATTTTGTGGCCAAGATTACCTTGACATACAAGACCGAAATTCCTATAGTTCAACCATGAACAAGCAGTTCTTATCAAACAAAAAAACTTCTGTACATGCAACGATATGAGGAGTTAAAACCATGTTGAGTGAAAATAACCCTGAATCTCAAGTAAATACAACGGCAAAGAAAGATAAAATCATCAATGTCAGGAAAGTCCGCTCCGGTACGGCGAGCGTCGGCGCGGCGTCGACAGGCGCCATCGCCATGGGCGCCGCAAGCCTCGGCGCTCTGGCCATGGGAGCGCTGGCTATCGGAGCACTGACCGTCGGCGCTGTGGTCATCGGACGCCTGGTCATCGGCAAATTCCATGCAAAAAAAATGAAAATCGACTCTCTGGTCGTGGATGATTTGACTGTAAAAAGATTGAAAATAACGGGAAACGATTGATCAGCAAAAGGAGGAATCTATGAAAAGATACGGAACTTTCATCAGCGAGGAGAGCAAGGCGCTCCTGAACAATGTACGGACCTTTGTGGACAAGGAAATCATGCCGGTCAGAGTCCAGCTTGACGAGAGCCGCGAAGCCTGCGAGGAGGCGATTGATAAGCTGGTCAAGATGGGGATGCAGCGCTACGGACTGGCGCCGAAATACGGAGGCGTGCAGATCGGTTCGGCCGTCGAGTACGTGGCGGTTTGCGAGGAGCTTGCGCGCGGGGACAGCGGGCTTGCCACCGAGATGACCTGCCCGGAATGGCTCTTCGGTCCGGCGATGCGGGCGCGCAACAAGGCGGTGCTCGAAAAACTGATGGCCCCCTTCTGCTCCGACGAGCGCCATACGGCCTGCTTCGCGTTGACCGAACCGGCTGGCGGGTGTAACGGCGAGGACCCTACGCAGCACGGAGCGTCCCTCCGGACAACCGCGAAGCTCGACGGCAACGAATGGGTGATCAACGGGTCGAAGCGCTGGCCTGGCGGTGCGGGAATCGCCGAAGTTTACGGCGTTCTCTGCACAACCGATCCGTCCCTCGGGGAGGAAGGGGTTGCGCTGATTTACGTCCCGAACGGACTTCCCGGTCTGACCTTCGGGAAACCGGAGAACAAGATGGGAATGCGCTACAGCGACGTGAATGCCGACATCTACCTGGACAATGTCCGCGTGCCTAAGGAATACCGTCTGGCGGGGCCCGGCGAGGACTGGAAACTGTTCAGGGCCGCCTTGTCGTGGGGCCGCCTCAGCAGCGCCGGGTTCGCGGTCGGAAACGCGCAGGCCGTTCTTGAAATCGTGATCGATTACACGGCAAACCGATTCTACAAAGGGAAAGCCGTCCGCGAGCATTCTCTCCAGGCCGCCATGATCGCCGACATGGCCATCGGAATCGAAAGCGCCCGGGCTTATTATCTGAGCGTCGCCTCCATGTTCGACCGGAAGGAGTTCGGCGATCCTGGCGAACCCTTCCTGATGGGAAAGGCTAGCGGGGCCAAGGTCTATGCCTGCGATATCGCGGAGATGGTCTGTAACCGCGCCATGGAGCTGATGGGCGCCTACGGCTACACCAAGGAATACCATGTCGAAAAATACCTGCGCGACTTCAAGATTATTCAGCTCTGGGAAGGCGGCGGCCAACTGGGACGGCTGGAGGCGGCAATGAGTTATTATCCCATACCATAGCCCCTGTTGAATCCGGCAGCGAGCGAGCAATAAATCGACAGATGGAGCTTATTGATGAAGAATTCCGGTTAAGAAAATTGATGTTTTTTGGTCCGGAGGCTCCCTTATCATCGGGCAGGGCAAAGCGGGCGCACCCAGACATTCATTAAAATAAGGTGGGGCGATAGCAGGAATGGCTCTGCATGGATGTCATCAAGAAGGAAAGATCAAGAAGGAGATGATCGCCATGCTCTCCGCATGGAAACATTCCGGATTCCATGTTTTCTGTCGCAACCGCATCTCGCCGAACGACGATACGGCCATGGAAAATCTGGCCCGTTACATTATCCGGACGTCATTCTCCTAGGAAAGGATGCAGTACCTGGATCAGGAGGGGCAAGTACCCCTCTTCTCAACCCTTAACATTGAAACTCACGAGAGGAGGGATCAATGATTGACAGAAGCAAACGCTATATCCGAACCTATATGCCCCTGGAGGAATTAGCCACTCTCCGGGGAAAACGCCTGGAATTTGACAGCATGGCCGAAATGGTTGTCGTCCGCGCCCGGGAGATTCCCAATGCCCCCCTTGTTTATTACTATGATGATGTCATCACGTACAGGCAGGTAAATGACCGCGCCAATTCGGTTGCCCATTATTTGCAGGAAAAGGGTGTGAAGAAGGGCGACATTGTGTCGGTCATGGTTCTTAATTCTCCCGACATTTATTATACCATGTTCGGCGCTCAAAAGTTGGGAGCCATTGCCGGCGGGATTAATTATATGCTTAAAGGACCGGAAATCGCTTACGCTCTAGAAGACTCCCGTCCCAGGGTGGCTTTTGTGGGTAGCGAATATATGGAGGAGTTCGCCAAAGGCTGGCAGCTATCCACCCACAAGCCGGTTGTTGTGGAAGTAGTCACAGGTATAGACCACGAAGCGCATATTTCTGAAACAACCCTCAAAGAAATTCTTGCTAAATACCCGTCGACTGAATGTCTGGTTCCTCAGAAACCGGACGATCCTTTCATACTGCTCTATTCTTCCGGAACGACAGGCATGCCCAAAGGAATCCTTCTTTCCAACCGCAATGAACTTGCCATCTGCAAAGGCGGAGCCAGTTATGGCAGGACTTTGCCCGGCGATGTGTTTATGATTATCCTGCCCATGTTCCATGTCAATCCCCTGTGCGTCTGGACTTATCCCACGATCTTTCAGGGTCAGGCTATATGTATCCGTAAAATCTTTAAACCCACCGACTTCTGGCCGTCACTGACCCGCTACGGGGTGACCACTGTGCAGGGCGTGCCGGCTATGTATTCCTATATCTATAATGCCGCCGATCCCAAAACCATTGAGTTTGACAAGCTCAAGCTGAGGATGGCTTTCACCGGTGCGGCGCCCATGCCGGTGGAACTGATTCGCGGTTTCAAGGAAAAATACGGTGTCGAAGTTGTTGACGGTTACGGTCTGACCGAAGCCACCGGAGTTTCCACATCGTCCTCCGGCATTCCGGAAAATCTGGGTTCCATCGGGATGGCCTTTCCCGGCCTGGAGGTGGAGATTATGGATGACACAAACAACATTCTGCCTTACGGTGAGAAAGGTGAAATCTGCGTCAAAGGCGATGCGGTCATGATCGGTTATCTGAATAAACCGGAGGCGACGGCGGAGAGCCTCAGGGAGGGCTGGCTGCACACCGGCGATATGGGGCATATGGATGAAATGGGATATGTTTATATATCCGGCCGCAAGAAAGAGATGATCAACCGCGGCGGAGAGAATATTTATCCCCGCGAAATAGAGATTCCACTGGAGAAGCATCCGAAGATCGCCGAAGTCGCCGTTATCGGAGCGCCGGACAAGGCCCTCGGTGAGCGGGTGCGGGCTTGTATCATATTAAATGAATCCTGCACCATGACGGAAGATGAGGTTAAGCAATACCTCCAGGATAAAATCGCCAAATACAAGCTGCCGGAATTTGTGGAATTTATGACGGACTTTCCGCGTAACCCCACCGGAAAGATATTAAAACAGGAGCTCAAGAAAAAATTTTGATACCAAGTTGAACGAGTTGCTTCATCTTGTTATTTTATGGAAACTACCGGACAGGGAGCTTCCAGAATAATATACTGGGCATTGGAGCCGAAAAGCAATTTTCCAACCTTTGATTTTTTTACAATTCCGATAAAAATCTCATCTATTTTTTGATCATTGGCGAACTCAACGATGTCCTCTCCCGGGGCGATGCCGCGGATCAACAGGTTGGTCTCACAGGAAATGCCTTCCTTTTCAATTGCCTCCTTTAAATATTCCAGGTGACTTTTAATTTTGTCTAATTCATCAATGTCGTTTGAAGATGCGGTTTCCATTGATGTAGCGACATAAAGCCTGGCGTTAAAAGCCTTAGCGTGTTTTTTGGCCAATGCTAAAACAGTTTTATCCAGATCAGTCCCCCCCTTATATGCGACTAAAATATTCATTTTCACCCCCTGTATTAATATTAACTATTGATTTGATGAGAACTTACTGCCCTTTTTATAAGTATAGGAAAAACATTTTTCGGTGTCAACAAGTTTCTGGCACGGGCGCATTATTCGCGCAGCTAAAATTTTAAGAACGCAATGAATTAAAATTTG
>OCZT010007751.1_pt1 | contig 10484 bp, 11 predicted proteins | sample 1539031 | NCBI WGS metagenome assembly OCZT01 (sample SAMEA3539308, study PRJEB22396) | soil metagenome | biome: tundra; feature: field; material: soil | place: USA | collected 2010-05 | depth 0.15 m
CTCGCGTTTGTCCGGCTACGGCGGACAACAATCCTGGTTTTGGCGCGATCGGCGAAGCAGACGTCCGGCGAAACCTCGATTCGGCGCCGCCAGGGCATGAATCCGACCGAATTCGTCACCTGCCGGGCTGTCTGACGCCCGTGGGGGCGAATTCTCGGCGGCGATCGGCCGGCAGCCCGATTCTTGTCCGCTCCCGGCGGACAAACGCGACTTCCGGGCCGTCGACATGGCGCTTGCCGGTGCCGCTTCGCCCCGCGCCACGGGCACGGCGGTGCCGCTTCGCCCCGCGCCACGGGCACACCGGTGCCGCTTCGCCCCGCGCCACGGGCACACCGGTGCCGCTTCGCCCTGCGCCACGGGCACACCGGCCGGAAGCCGATTTCCGGCGGTGGATGTAGGCTCGGTTCGTGGCAGATCTCGAAGTCCAGTTGCTGGCGATCCAGGGTTGCCCGCATCTCACCCAGGCCCGGCAGGATCTGGAAACGGTCCTCCGCAAGGGCATCATCGAGGTGCCGATACAGTTGGTCTTTGTGTCCGGCATGGACGACGCCGAGTTCCTCGGCTTCCAGGGATCGCCAACCATTCGCATCAACGGCGAAGACGTCGTGCCACAGCCGGAGCTGCCGATCGCCTACGCCTGCCGGGTCTACCGTGACGCCGAAGGGCGGATCATTGGGTCGCCTCCGCTCGAGGCCATTCGGGCGGCTGTGGATGCCCACCGGCGCGGCCGGCTTCAGGAGTTTCAGCGCGAAGAGGCTTCGAAGGTCGCCCGATTCGCTCGCGAGATCGACGAGGCCGAAGCGGCGGGTGCGACCGACTCTGCCGGCCTTGCCCGGGAGGCTCGGCCGACCGATTCCTCTGGTGAGTCCGAAGGGTAACCTCGGAGGCAAGCTGTGGGTTTCGCCGAAAATGTGAGGCTCCTGCCGGGCGGGACGATGCGGTCGCTCCTGATCTCACTGTCGCATCGACGGTCTCTGGCCCGACTTTCTTCTCGCAGCCCGCTGACTCGCGGCGTAGTCGCGCGGTTCGTGGCCGGCGATAAACTTGAGGAAGCGCTTCCCGCGATTACGGCGCTCAAGCGGGCAGGCCTCCGAACCACGGTTGACGTGCTCGGGGCGAGTCGGTCACGTCGCCCGAGCATGCGGCCGCCGCCGTGGATCGGTACCTGGCCACGGTTGCGGCGCTATCTGCCCGCGGCCTCGACCCGAACGTCAGAGTCAAGCTTTCGCAGATGGGCCTCCCCATCGACGCTGATTTGTGCCTTGCCAACGTCATGCGGATGGTGGATGCGGTCCGCCCGTTGGGTGGCTTCGTCCGCTTCGACATGGAGGACCACACCTGGACCGACGCCACTCTCAAGGTCTGGCGCGCGGCCCATGATGCGTATCCCAACGTGGGAGTGGTCATCCAGTCCGCGCTTCGCCGCAGCTCGGCCGACGTGGACGCGATCATCGCCGTCGGCGGCCACGTCCGACTCTGCAAGGGCGCCTATGCCGAACCGGGCAGCGTCGCACATCGGACCAAGGCGGCGGTCGACGCCAACTACGCTCGGCTCATGGATCGGCTGCTTCTCGCCGACGTCCACCCGGCCCTGGCCACGCATGACCCGCGGCTGATCACCAAGGCGATCCAGATAGCCCGCCGCGCGGGGATCGATCCGGACCGATACGAATTCCAGATGCTCTACGGCGTGCGCCGCGACCTCCAGCGGACCCTGGTGGATCGCGGCTACAAGGTCAGGATCTACGTCCCATACGGGCAGGAGTGGTATCCGTACTTCAAGCGCCGCCTGGCAGAGCGGCCCGCCAATGTGGGCTTCATGATCCGGTCCATCGCCAAGGAAGAGGGGCGGAAGCTGCGCGGGCGCTGACCGCCGAGCTGCCGAGCGCCAAGCCGCCGAGCGCCGGCCTAAGCCCCCAGGCTGTGCCGCTACTCCACCGGCTGCCGCAGCACCGTCTTAAGCTTGGCCGGGTTGGCTCGGCGCGGATCGCCCAGATAGATCTCGTGGTGGGCGCCGCGCTGCTTCAGGCCCTGGGCCCCGATGAAGGCGTGCAGCCCCTCAATGGTCGGCCGCTCCGCGCTGTACGGCCCTACATGCATTACCTGCGCACACCGGCCCTCCCGCCAGTGCTCGAGGCGCAGCCGCTCCAACTGGCTCGAGTTGCCCTTCTTGGTGCGGACCTCAGCCACTGCGTCGGCAAAGATCTCGGGCGTGACATCGTCCGAGACGGCCAGCATCGCCCGCCAGCCCCACTGGTCTTGCGGCACGTTCATGTCGAAGCCGCCGTCGCTGCCGGTGAACCAGAGCGCCTCCAGCGGCAGGACCGGCATTACGAGACCGTCGCGCTTGAGGCGGAACTTGATCGTGTAGACGACGGGAAACAGCGCGGCGAAGGCTTGCTGGAAGTCGGTGGTCGGGTATTCGGCGCCCTCGTCCGGCGCACCCTTACCGTCGATCATGAGATATCCCAGCTCGGGGATATCCACGAGCACCGGCTGCCGGGGTGGATTGAAGAGTGGCGTGAACACCTTCTTGAGATCCGGCGCTGCCGAATCGGCGGGCTTCATGCAGGGATCCTCAGGTGTCAGGCAGAGTGAGAGTCAATCCCTCGCGACCGGTGCGGCGTCGAGAGCTGCCGCCATTTGCTTGACATGCTCTTCGATATGGGCGGCCAGCATCGTATCCACGATCTGCCTGACGGTCATCTCGCCCCGCCGCTTGTGCAGGCCGCGCCGTTCGACCTGGCGCTCATCGAGCTCCAGCAATCGCCGCAGCACGCGTTCCAGCGAGTTGTCCAGACGCGCATACAGCTCGGGAACGGGGAGCGTTCGGTCTCGATCAATCGTTAGAATGCGGATCAGATCCGTCTGTTCGCGCCCGAACGGCACCGGCTCGATGGTGCCGGTGATGACTCTCTCGATCTCGCCCAGCCAATACGGCAGCATCTCGTCGATGTGGGCAAGGATCTCGCGGCCCACCCATTCGCGTCGGCGCGGGAGATCGTCCGGCGGGGCGGCGCCCATCTCAACCCGGCTACGCATCCGGACCAGATTGTCCCGGGCGGTGCGCATCTTTTCCGTCTGAGCGTGAAGGGTTGCCATATGTTGCGTTGGTCTCCGGGGCGGGTTTGATCCGAGACGTGCCTGTCAGCCGGAAGAGTAGCGACTTCTCGGCGAAATGTGACCGTGTTTGCGAAGCCGGTGCCCTAACGCACCGGCGGTGGTTCGCGGACGCACCAGTCGGGGCGGCTCCGCTATGGCTCTTCGATCAAGATCGGCCGGGACTCCGATGGAGTTGCGAACTGGGCCAGCAGTACTCCGGTAAGGACCACGGCTGCGCCCACGACGCGGATAGGAGCGAAGGCTTCGCCCAGGAAAGTGACGCCGAGGAAGATCACGACGATCGGCTCCACGGTGGCCATCAGCGAGGCTTGGGCTGCGCCAATTCGGGCCGCCGATGCGTAGAACGCCTGGATGGCCACGGCGGCCGCGAAAACGCCGATGCCGATCAAGCCGAGCCATGCCGCCGACGGGATCTGTGTCGGCAGGATGGGCTCTCGAGCGCCGATCCCCAGGACCAGGGTCGCGATCCAGGCGCCGGTCATCATGACTGCGCCGGCGACAGGAGGCGAAACCTCAGCACCCTTACCGCGTGATCGCATGTCGGCCGTCTGGCCCGGGCGCTCACCGGCCATCCAGGCCGTGATCACGATGTAGATCGCATAGGCAATCGGCGAGAGCAGCGCAAGAACGATTCCGCTCTGGTTCGTGTTCGAGTCGATGCCTCCAACCGTCAGAACCGTGCCCAGGATGACGATCGCCAGCGATCCCCAGGCCAGCCGGCCCTCAAACCTGTACCCGAGCCGCAGAGACACCACCGCCACCATCGCCGGGTAGGTACTCATGAGCAGGGCCACCAGTGAGATGTCGATCCGCTCGATGGCCGCGTAGTAGACGCTGGCGTTGACGATGAAGAAGGCGCCCGTGAACAGGAGGCGCGCGACCGTCCAGCGATCCAGGTCCCGAAGGGCTGCGCGGGCACGTGGCTGAAGCAGCAGCCAGATCCAGCTGACGAGTGTCGCGAAGGCAAATCGCCAGACCAGCATGGCGATCCAATCTACGCCGGCGGGGAAAACGTAGGCCTTGAAGAAGAGCGGCCCGGTGCCGTAGGCGGCTCCTGCCAGCGCGCCCAGCCCGATCCCAACGATGCGGCGGCGATCCATCGAGAAAGGCTATCAGGAGGGCGCGAAAGACGGTCGGACGCCGGGAACACGGCAACCTCCGCAGGGCGGTGACAGTGGGCACCTATCCGTTGACAGTGGGCACGATGCGTTTGCACTAGGACCTCTCCCACCTATGGACCCCTCTAAGGAGACTACGGCCCGAGTACCGCTCGTGCGGTACGAGTGAGTCATATGCCACGAGGGCCAGCGCACCTAGGATCTCGAATATCGAGCGGTCGAATGGCCGCTACAGAGAGGTCGAATTGCGATGACTCGGGCCCGCGAACGCTGCCCTCGCTGCGGAAGACGCCTGGTAAGCACGCGCTTCGACACGACCTTCCGACTTCCGGATCGAAGCGAGCGACTCTGCTTCGGCATCCCCGGCGGCCTGTGCGAAGACTGCCACCAGCTCTACATCGACCCAGAACTGATCGATCTTCTCGATCTGGGCCAGGGCCGCTGCGTCTTCGCCATCGAGAGCGATCTGGTCGTCCAGGAACAGGCCTGGTCGAGCGCGGAGTAGGCGTTCGACCGAGTTGCGCCGAAGGCGCACAATCGACGGCGTGACTGACGCCGATCAGACCGACCCGATTCCTGATTCCGTTCCGGATCCTGCCGTAGATCCCGCTGAGGATCCGGGTGTCGATCCGGCCCCGGCCGAGGATGCCCCCACGAGGCGACCAGCCGGTATGTGCCGCGGACCCGGTCACTTGGTCGTCCACGGCAACCCGGCGTTTATCGCCGCCTTCGGCGAGCAGGCTGTCGGCATGCCGGCGCGAGAGATCCTGTTGGACTTCCCGACGGAGGGTTTCGCGCTCTTCGACCTGGTCCTGGCTGAGGGCAAGCCCCTGGCGCGCTGGATTCGTTTCGCCGAGGAAGACTGGCGATTGACCGTTGCTCCGCGGATGGACGCGACCGGCGAGGTCTATGGCGTCTCGTTCCACATGCGGGCCAGGTCCGATGTGCCCGTTGTCGGGCCCGGCCCAGAGCTGCCGCACTACGGACCGGGGCGGCGTTTCGCCTAGGTTCAGCGCTGACCGGGTCGGCGGACGCGTTCGGCGATCCACAGGCTGACGGCGGCGCGGCGGCGAAGGTCCGTGCCGCCGATGTGACCCTTGAGCTGGGCGTCCAGTTCAAGCAGCCCGGCGAGGGCGGCGTCCAGCTCCGGCAATGCCCAGGTGCGGGCCTGCTCGGCCAGCTTCTCCGCCACGTACGGGTTCAGCTTGAGAATGCGGACCAGATCTCTGGCGGGTGTTCCGGTCGCCAGTAGATCCGCAACGTCGATGAGCTGCTTGATGCGGCGGTGCAAGTGGGTCACCAGCAAGGGACTCGGCACGTCGTCGAGGCGTTCGGCGAGCTGGGCGGCAACGTCGGCGCGGCGCATGCCGACTGCGTCCAGGAAGGCCCATGTGGAGCCCGGTACCGCGTCCGCGACGAGTGCCTTCACGTCGTCCGGCCCGATCTGGCCGTCGAGGCGGTACAGGGCCAGCTTCTCCAGCTCCGAGACGGCCAGTTCTCCCTGGCGGCGACGGTCCACGTCCCGTTCCTTGACGTTGGCACCGACGCGCTCCGCAAGCAGTGCGGCGGCGGCGGGGGCGATTCGAATGTCTCGCTCTTTGGCGCGATCGCCGATCCAGCGAGCCATCTGGTCGCGGGTGGGGGCGACGAACTCCTGAACGTGGCCGCCTGCCTCGACGATGGACTTGCGGAGCGCCTCAAGCGAGGCGGGGCGACGGGCGGTGCCGTCGACAGAGTCCAGGAAAGCGAGCCCGTTGCCCGGGGCGACCGAGGCGATGGCATCTGTAAGTTTGGCGGCCAACGGCTTGCTCGACACGAGGCCGGCCGGCTCCGAAACGACCACCAATGTGCCGCCGCCGAACATGGTTGCGGTCGCCACTTTCTCGGCGATCTCTGCGGCCGACGTAGCACCGGAGCCACTGCCGGACAGGCGAAGACAATCGAGTGGCGGTCCGTCGCCGGCCAGCCATTTGGCCAGTGCGTCCGGGGCATGGTTCACGCCGTACGAGTCATCGCCCCAGTAGTAGCCGAGCGGCGCGGTTGGTGGCATCAGCGGGGGCCGGCGTTGGGGGGAGTGGCGAGCATGGGGGAGGCAGTGACCCCAGCAGTCGCTCCGCCAGTGGCTCCGGCAGTGGCTCCGGCAGTGGCTCCGGCAGTGGCCCCGGCAGTGGCACTCGCGCAGAGCCGCGCGGCGCTGAACGCCGCGCTCGTCCAGCCCAGGCGGCGCACGTCGCCGGCCGCGACCCCGACCAGCACACACGTCCGCTTCTCGATCTCCGCGGCGCGAAGCCTCACGACCGCGAGCGTTTCCTCGGACCAGGAGCCGCGGGCGCGTTCCGCTCGCTCGGCCGGCGGATAGCGGCGCTCCCATGAAGCGAACCTCTCCGCCATGGTTTCCAGGCTCTGACCTGCGCGTTTGTCCGAATATGACACGATCAATGCTTCCGGCGTAGCCGACTTGACCCAGTCGGCATACCAGGCCTCGTCGGCGAGGCGAGTGACGGGATGCCCGGCGATGACCGGTCCCAATTCCGGGTGGCCGTGTTCCGCCAGCCATGCGGCCGAACCATCGGCATGCGGTAGCCCGCCGACCGCGTCCTTCACGAGGGCGAGCTTGTCGATGTCATGCAGCAGTGCGGCCGCTTCCACCAGGTGGCGATCGACTGATCGGCCGGCCGCCACCGCTCGCGCCGCCAGCCAGCCGGCCGTCTCTGCCACGGCTCGCGCATGACGCAGGTGCCAGGCAGGTGGTTCCAGGGAAAGGAGAAGTGCGGCACTCTCGCGCCGGCTGGGGATTGACATCCGGGGCATCGTACAGGAGCCGCAACGCGGAGGCGGCCACGACCGCAGGCGCCCGGCCCGCGCGAGCCCCGCCCGTGGCGTCGGGCGCAGTTCGATCCGTCTCTACCGTCACGGCGACTCTATCCAGGGTGACTTCCACTGTGCCTTCTTGGTCGGTCCTCGCAACTCGTGTGGAGTGTGCTCGCAGCCTGGCGACCGTGGCCGCGTTTGGGTGCCCGTACATGTTCTTAGCGCCGACAGATATCACGGCGATGCTCGGCCGGACGGTCGCCAGTAGCACGTCGGAAGACGCGGTGGCGCTGCCGTGGTGCGCGACCTTGAGCATGTCCAGCGTGGGCAAACCGCGGCTCAGCAGGATCGGGTCCACATCGTCCTCGGTGTCGCCCGTGAGAAGGAACCGCCGTCCTTCGTACTCACCGAGCAGCACGACCGAGGCGTCGTTTATCTGGCGGTTCGAGGTGGCCGCTGGGTCGAGAAGAGGGGACCGGGTTGTGCCGTCGTCTGGCCACAGGACTTGCAGAGTGGCGTCGTCCAGCCGGAGAGTCTCGCCCGTTGAGAGGCGCTCGGGTTCTAATCCGCGTGCCGCCAGTGCCGATTTCCAGGCTCGGTATGCAGGCGTGTCCACCGCCCAGCCGGACTCGAAGGCGCGGCCAACTTGATAGCGCTCCACGACCGCGACAAGCCCGGCGACGTGGTCGTCGTGGGGGTGGGTGAGGATGATCGCGTCCAGCCGGCGGTCCCAGGTGGGTATGTAGTGGTCCAGATCCGCCATTAACACGTTGGGGTCCGGACCGCCGTCCACCAGGATCCGCCCGCCTCGATCTCCCTCGAGGAGAATCGAATCGCCCTGCCCAACGTCCAGGACGATCACGTGGACGCTGCCGTCCGGCCTCGCGGCCACGACCGACCCGGTCAGAACGACCAGTAGGGCGGCCCCGGCGAGCGCCCACTTGTGGCGTGGTCGAAGGCGCGGGCTTGCGCGTCTCGGTCTGGCATCAGCGGTGCGGGGCCGGCTTTCACGCGAGGCTCTCGCGAGCTCTCGCCGCATGAGCAGAAGCAGGACAATTGCTACCGCAGCCCCTGCGACGTTGGCTGGGAAAGGCAGCGTTTCGTTTGCGCCCGGGACCGCGGCGGCCACGCGAACCACCGCGATCAGCGCCTGGAGCAATAGGGATGCAGGCATCGCCAGTACGCCGGTCAGCCATGTGGGCGCGCCCAGCGTGGCCAGCCAGCCGGCCGCGAAGGCGATCGCGCCCGCCGCCATGACCGGGGGCACCAGCGGGACGGCCACCAGATTGGCCGCCGGCGCAATGGCTGCCAGTCGGCCGAAGGTGAGAAGCGCTATGGGGAGGGTCGAAGCCTGGGCTGCCAGCGAGACACCCAGACTTTCGCACAGCGCCGCCGGCAGGCGCGGCGCTCGCGCCCTAATCCAGGCCGTGAGAGGTGACCCCCACGCGACCAGCCCTGCCGTGCCGGCGGCGGAAAGCTGGAATCCCACATCCGCGACCGTGGACGGTTCGACCAGGATCATGATTGCCATAGCCCAGGCGAGCCCGACCATGGCCCGCGGCCCGCGGCCGCTCTCCGCCGCCACCATCGCCACGCCGGCCATCACCGCCGCTCGCATTACCGACGGCGAGGCCCCGGCGAAGAGTGTGTAGGCGACTATTGCCAGGATTGTGACTAGGGCTCGCGACCGCCGACCGACTCGGCTGCGCAGAAGCGCCGCCACAACCGCGGCCACAATCGAGATGTTCCAGCCGGAGATGGCCACGATGTGGCTCACCCCGGCCGTGGTGAAGGCCGCAGCTAGGTCCCTATCAACCCGGTCTCGGAGGCCGATCAAGATGGCCGCGGCCAGGCCTCCTCCCGGCTCGGGCAATACCTTCTGCAGGGCATCGCCGGACGCCTGACGTAGGGCTTCCAGCCGACCCGCGGGGGAGTCGTCATGGCTCAGGACGGTGAGGTCCGTGGCCTGGCAATTCGCCGAGATTCCCTGAGCCGCGAGGTATTGGTCGTAGCTGCTCGACGTGAGCGCGCGAATGCTGCCGGACCATGAGATGGAGTCGCCTGCAATGAGCCGCGGGTAGGCCGGCATCTGGGCGGAGCAGGTCAGAGGCGCGGCCTTCGGCGTGGCCCCGGCGGCGCTTTCCGCCAGAGAGATCGTCGCGATCTGCGTTCCGTTGGTCTCGCGGGCGCTATTCACCGTGGATTGCCAGGGACCCGTGCCGGATGGCAAGGTCGGGGCAACCGACGCGTCTCCGCCCCCCGCCAGCCCAATCACCAGCCTCGTCGCAATGAGCGCCGCCCCAACCGAGGCCGCGACCAAGCCCGGAGCGAGGCCGCCCCGACTCGCAGTGCTCGCGACACCGCCGCCGGCCGCCAGCGCAAGGGTCACGCCCAGAGCTGCGAGGACGCCCGCCGATCCACCGCCGACGGGCAGGTAGTTGGCAACTCCTGCTCCGACCATCACGCCGATGGCGAGCCACGCGGGCCGCGGCAACATCGGGCGCTCAGACTCCGACCTGGTTCCGGAACTTTGCCAGCGTGGCCGCCGTGACAAGTTTTCGAGTGACCAGGTCATCTACTGCCGTGAACGGCAGTTCCTCACGCGAAGCGATGATCTTAGCCGCGGTTGCCGGGCCGATTCCGGGCAGAGTATCCAGTTGGGTGGCCGAGGCGGTGTTGAGATTGACGGGTCCCGGCGATGCGGATCCACGGGTCGTGGCCGCGCCATTCGAGCCCGACTGGGCTGCCGTGTCGCCCTTCCGCGGCACGGCGATCAGCTGCGCGTCCTGAAGCTTGGCGGCAAGGTTGAGTCTGGTCTCTGCGGTCCGCGGATCCACATCCGCCGAGTAGCCGCCGGCGGCTTGGATCGCATCCCCTACGCGCGAGCCCGCAGGCAGCGTGTAGACGCCGGGCCTGAGTACGGCGCCCGCAACCTGAACCACGACCATTGCCTGCGATCCAGCCGGCCGGGATAACGTTGTCCCGCTCGGTCCGGCAATCAGATCCAACTGCCCGCTCGGTTTGATCTGGACGACGGCCAGAAGTGCCAGCGATCCAATAGCCAGGATCGCCGCCGCGGCCAGCATCAGTTGCAGGGCGGAAGGTTTCGGCCGAGAAGGGGAAGCTTTGCTCGGGCTCTCGCCCGGTTCCTCCAACTCTCGCCAGGGCGCGCGCGTCTCCATCGGCGTCTCCGATCTGCGATCCCGGCGGGGTTCGCCGCGAACCTTATCGAAGCCCGCTTATCTGCCGCTTATCTGGAAGCTGGGATTTCTCGGAACCGCTCGACCGGATCTCGGTTATGTCGGCTACACCCAATGGATCTACAAATGGGTGCCAGGCGGGACGTAACGCCGGACCTGGGTGGGCGGATTCAACCGGTCATCGCAACGAGCTCGGCGAGCTTCTCTGATGGTTTCATGAATCCGAGCGTCT
>OCZT010007752.1_pt1 | contig 10484 bp, 9 predicted proteins | sample 1539031 | NCBI WGS metagenome assembly OCZT01 (sample SAMEA3539308, study PRJEB22396) | soil metagenome | biome: tundra; feature: field; material: soil | place: USA | collected 2010-05 | depth 0.15 m
GCGCGGCGACGATCTCCCGGAACTTCTCGAGCGCCCGTCCGCTCGAGATCGCGCGCTCGAGACGCGTGCGGGCGGCGGAGTGATCGACCTCCGCTCCGCCAAGCACCAGCATCTCCGCGCCGAAGGCCAGGACGAGCTCGCGCAGATCGGGCGGACCGCCGCCCTTCAGGCACTGCACGGATTCCACGATCTCGTTGGCGTTTCCGCACGCGACGCCCAGCGGCGAGTCCATGTCGGTGAGCAGCGCGACCACCGGACAGCCGTGGCGCTCGCCGAGCGCGATCATCGTCCGGGTGAGCGTCAGGTCGTCCTCGAGCGTCGGCAGGAAGGCTCCCGCGCCTGTCTTCACGTCGAGCACGAGCCCGTCGAGGCCCTCGGCGAGCTTCTTGCTCATGATGCTCGACGCGATGAGTGGAATGCTCTCCACCGTGGCGGTCGCGTCGCGCATGGCGTACAACGAGCGATCGGCGGGGGCGATCTCGCCGGTCTGTCCCATGAGCACGCAGCCGATGCGCTCGACCTGCGTCGCGGCCTGCGCGAGCGAGAGCCGCGTGTGGAATCCGGGGATCGACTCGAGCTTGTCCAGCGTGCCGCCCGTGTGGCCGAGGCCGCGGCCGGAGATCATCGGCACCGCCACGCCGCACGCGGCCACGAGGGGCGCCAGTACGATCGACACCTTGTCTCCGACGCCGCCCACCGAGTGCTTGTCCACGCGCCGAAGGCCCGATGGCGGGCGCTGGAGCGTCCGGCCGCTCTGGAGCATGGCCTCCGTGAGCGCGACGATCTCCTCGCTGTCGAGGCCGCGAAAATAGATCGCCATGAGCAGCGCCGACACCTGGTAGTCGGCGAGCGTGCCCGCGGCGAGATCGCGCGCGAACGCGTGCCACTCGGCCGCGTCGATGCGACCGCCGTCGCGCTTGCGCTCGATCAGGTCGCGAAGCGTCATTGACCCGACGCCGCCGTATCGCCTACGTTCCGAAGCCGGCGAAGGATTGGACGCCAGCGCGAACAATTCCAGGAGCTGACGCGCATGTGGACTCGTTGGAGGATGACCGGCCTGTTGGCCGTGGCGTTCGCCGCCGGGCCGCAGGCCGGTGCGCAGACCGCGAGCGAACGCATCGCCCTCGGAGACCGCGCGTACGCAGACCGCCAGGCAAAGACCGCTCTCGATCAGTATCGCCTGGCGCTCTCGCTCGAACCTAAGAGCTACGAAGCATTGTGCAAAGCGTCACGGACCGAGCTGGATCTCGCGGAAGGGCTCGACCTGGGCCCGGTGCGCGACTCGCTGCTGGCCGGCGCCCAGCGGCACGCGGAGACGGCGATCGCCGTGAAGCCGCACGACGCCGACGGCCATTTCGCTCTCGCGCGGGTGTTCGGCCGCCGGTCGAACGGACTCGGCACGATGGACCGCATCCGCTACGCTAAGACGATCCGGCTGGAGGCGCTCGAGGCGCTGAGGTACGACTCGCTGCACTCCGGCGCGCTGCACGTGCTGGGCAGCTGGAATGCCGAGGTGATGCGCGTGAACGGCGTCGAGCGCGCGTTCGCGAAGAAATTCCTCGGCGCCGAGGTCTTCAACCAGGCGAGCTGGGACGAGGCGCAGCGGCTGCTGGAGAAGGCCGTGCGGCTCGACCCCACCCGGCTGGTGCACCATCTCGACCTCGGCGCGGTCTACGCCGACCGGGGCTACAAGGCCAGGGCTCGCGAACAGTACCTGTTCGTACTCGCCGCCCCGGTGCGCGAGTACAACGATCCGGTCTTCAAGAAGAAGGCGGCAGACCGCCTCAAGAAGCTGTGATGAACGCGGCGATGGCCGAGCGATGAGCGTGCCCCACGGCGACGCCCGCCGCGCCGCGCAGCTCCGGCGGACGCTCGAGAAGGCGTCCTACGACTACTATGTGCTCGACCGGCCGACCATGGCGGACCGGGAGTACGACACGCTCTTCCGCGAGCTGCAGGAACTCGAGCGCGCACATCCTGAACTCCGCACGGCCGATTCACCCACCATGCGCGTGGGCGCGGAGCCCGCGACGAGCTTCGCGAAGCACTCGCACCTGGTGCCGATGATCTCGCTCGCCAATGCGTTCAGTGACGAGGAAGTGGCGGAGTGGGACGCCCGCGCCGTGCGCAACGCGGGCGACGCGGTGCACCGCAGCGGCTATTCGGCCGAGCTGAAGATCGACGGCGCCGCCGTGAGCCTGACGTATCGCGAGGGCGTGCTCGTGACCGGCGCGACACGCGGCAACGGCGTGGTCGGCGAGGATGTCACCGCGAACCTCCGCACGATCCGCGAGGTGCCGCTACGGCTGCACGGAAGCGCACACGACCAACCGCCGCTGATCGAGATTCGCGGCGAGGTGTACTTTCCGTTCGACGCATTCGAGCGGCTGAACGACGAGCGGGCCAAGGCCGGCGAGCCCGTGTTCGCGAATCCGCGCAACTCCGCTGCGGGCTCGTTGCGCCAGCAGGATCCCGCGGTGACCGCCGCGCGGCCGCTCCGCTTCTTCGGCTACGCGTACGCGGTGCCGGGCGCGGGCTCCCTGCCGTTCGACACGCAGTCCGAGCTGCTGCACACGCTCGCGTCGTGGGGAATTCCGACCGCGCCCCATCACAAGCACTGCCGCACGCTGGCCGAGGTGAACGCCTACGCGCACGCGATCGAATCCCGGGTGCGCGCGGAGTTGAATTTCGGCATCGACGGCATCGTCGTGAAGGTCGAGTCGCTCGCGCTGCAGGCGGAGCTGGGCGACGCGGGCCGCGAGCCTCGCTGGGCGATTGCACGGAAGTTCGCGGCCGATATCGCCGAGACCAGACTGCTCGCCATCGAAGTGAACGTCGGGCGCACCGGGAAGATCAACCCGTACGCCGTGCTCGAGCCGGTGGAGGTCGGCGGCACGACCGTCAGCCGGGCGACGCTGCACAACTACGAGCTGATCAAGCAGAAGGACCTGCGCGAGGGCGACACGGTGATGCTCAAGCGCGCGGGCGACGTGATCCCGCAGGTCATCGGTCCGGTTCCCGAGAAGCGCGACAAGCGGCACCCGCCGCCGGTGCCGAAGATCCCGACGCACTGCCCGGCGTGCGGCACCAAGGTCCGCGCCTCGGAGAAGGACCTCTTCTGCGAAAACGATCGCTGCGAGGGACGCCGCTTGGAGGCGATCGTGCACTTCGCCTCCCGCGGCGCGATGGACATCGACGGGCTCTCGTACGCCCGCATCGAGCAGCTGCTCGACGCGGGGCTGATCCACGACGTCGCGGACCTCTACGAGCTGAAGGAGGCGGACATCGCCACGCTCGAGCGGTTCGCAGAGCGGAGTGCGCAGTCACTGGTGGAGGCGATCGCCGCTTCCAGGATGCAACCACTCTCGCGGCTGCTGTTCGGGCTCGGCATCCGCCACGTCGGCGCGGAAGCCGCCGCGCTGCTGGCGCGGCATTTCAGGACGCTCGACGCGATCGCAACGGCCGACGCCGACGAGATCGAGGCCGTGCACGGCATCGGTCCCACGATCGCCACGTCGGTGCACGCGTACTTTCGTGACGAGCGCGTCGCCAAGCTGGTCGCGCGGCTGCGGACCCATGGGTTGACGTTCGTCGAAGCGGACCGTGCGGCGTCCGGAGATGCCTTGAGGGGGCTTACGGTCGTCATCACAGGGACGCTGCCGACGCTGAGCAGGGCGGCGGCGAAGGCGATGATCCAGGACGCCGGCGGCAGGGTGACGGACTCGGTGTCGAAGGCCACGGGCTTGCTCGTGGTCGGCGCCGACCCCGGGAGCAAGCTCGACAAGGCCACCGAGCTCCGCGTGCAGGTCATCGACGAGGCAGAACTCTTGCGCCGTCTCGGGAAGTAGGGGTTTCTTTCACCACAATGGCAACCACCGTGGACCTTTCATCCGCACAACTGATCGCGTTTCCGCGCGCCTCGCTCGGCGCGCTGCGCGCGGCGCTCATTCGCGACACCGGCGGCAGCTTCGCGACCTTTCTTCAGGAAGCGGGCTACGCCGGCGGCGACGCGGTGTTCGCGTCGTTCCGGGCCTGGCTGGCGGACCGCGGTGCCGGGGACGCGGAGGCGCTCGACCTCGAGACGTTCCAGTCGCACGCGGCCGATTTCTTCCGCGAGCTGGGCTGGGGTTCGTTCGCCGTCACCCCACTGCACGACGTCGTCGCGATGATCGATTCGAGCGACTGGGCGGAGTCGGACGCCGCGGGCGGCCTGCCGTATCCCGCGTGCCACTACAGTACGGGACTGTTCGCCGATTTCTTCGGCCGCACCGCCGATGCGCCGCTCGCGGTGCTCGAGGTGGAGTGCCGGTCGAGCGGAAGCCGCCAATGCCGGTTTCTGGTGGGCTCGGCCGCGGTCATGGAACACCTCTACGATCGCATGGCGGCTGGGGCGACGTACGACGAGGCCGCCGCCGAACTGGTCTGAACGGCAGAGGCGAGGGGGGAGTCGAGACGGGAGCGGCGAGATTCGACCCGATGCGGGATGCGGAAGAGGAATGCGGGATCCGGGGAAGAGGCGAGAGATGAGTCTGGAATCGGGATGCGGAAAGGGCGCGGCATCGAAATGAGCCGCGCCCTTCGTCATTCCCGGGTCCCGCGTCCATCTCGCCTCTCGGCTCTAATCCCGCATCCTGCATTCCTTCTCCGCAGCCCGCATCGGGTCGAATCTCCCCACTCCCCGCTCCTCAAATCTCCCTACTCATATTTCGGATTCGGCAGCAGTTCCCCGTTCACGATGATCTCCTTGTCCCACGGGAGAACGATCGTACTCTCGGTCTCGAGCCCGAAAAAGTCGGGCTGGAAGTCACCCGTCTTGAAGCTCACGGCCGAGCGCACGTCGGTGGCGCCCGCATCGAGCACGGCGGCGATGGCAAGCCGCAGCGTCTCACCCGATCCGCACGTTTCGTCGACGACCAGCACACGTTTGTCGCGCACCTCGGCAGGCGCGGCGCCGAAGACCGCGGGGCGCTCGCGCACCGTCTCCGCCTGGTATCGCCGGCTCACGAGCATCGAGTGAAACGGCCGGTCGAGCATCGCGGCGACCGCCGCCCCGGGAACGACGCCGGCGGTCGCGATCCCCACGACCAGGTCGGGGTCGTACTCCCGCGCGACCTTCAGCGCCAACGCCCGCGACAGCTCACCGAACAGCGGCCAATCGACGTTGAAAACGTCCTTCGCTGGACGAACGGGCTTCTTGTTTGGCATTTTGCAAGCTACCTCCGCCGGTGCCCCCAGGGTAGCGTAAGGATGCGGGGCACAGTCAGCGTGCCGAGCTCGCTCCTGGTCTTCCATCTTCGGTCTTCCATCTCCGGTCTTCCGTCCGTCAACTTCGGTCTTCCGTCCTGTGCCTATTCCCCTCACGAAAGCGTCTTTCTAGGAAATGTCCTGGTTGAGCCGCCTGCTCGGCGGCAAGTCCAAGAGCGACGTGCGCCCGCAGCGACTCGACTATCTTGACGAGGCGCTGGTGCTGGAGCGTCAGGGTGATTACGATGCCGCGTTGACGTCCTACCGGCTCGCGCTCCGTGACACGCCGAACGACCTGCGTGTGCTGCAGAACATGGCGATCGCGTTCTCCCGCACCGGTCGGCTGGAAGAGGCGGTACGAGCCTACAGGCGAGCACTTGAAATCGATCCAGCGCTCTCGGGCGCGCATTACGGACTGGCATTCCTCCTCGTGAAGCGCGGCGACAATGCCGGCGCGGAGAAACATCTGCAGGCTTTCCTGGCGCAACCGCCCTCGGGCGAAGAAGCCGAACGCTGGATCCGCCACGCCCGAGCGACGCTCGAGCAGCTGCGGAACCCGGCGGGTGACGTGACGCCTCCCGGCAAGGGGTAACGTGGGTCAGATTCTCGCAATCGTCAGCCAGAAGGGCGGCGTCGGCAAGACCACCACGGCGGTCAATCTCGGAGCGGCGTTCGCGCGCCTGGGACTCAAGACGCTGATCGTCGACGTCGATCCGCAGGGCTCGGTGCGCTACGGCTCGGCACTCAAGAAGGGACACGCCACGCACGGGTTCGCGGACTACCTGGACGGCAGCCGTCCGCTTCGCGACGTCATCCTGCCGACGGCGCTGCCGTGGCTCCGCGTGATGCTCGTCGGCACGGTGGCCGATGACGCCGATCACTCGGAGTACGTGCGGCGCATCGCCGATGGCGACCTGCTGCCGAAGATGCTCGAGGCGGCGCGCGGTCGCTGCGACATCGTCGTCGTGGACACGCCGCCGGGACTCGGGCCCATCACGCGCCGTGCGCTCACATCGAGCGATCGCGTGCTGGTCCCGCTCCAGTGCGAGCCGTTGGTGCTGCAGACGACGCCGCAGATCTTGCGCGGCATCCAGGACGTGGCGGCGACGCACGCGCGGCTCACGCTCGACGGCGTGCTGCTCACGATGTACGAAGCCGGCAACGCGACCTGCGTGCGCACCGGGGCCTACCTGCGCGAGCACCTGCCGAAGGGAATCGTCTTCGACCTGGTGATCCCGAGGAGCGCTGCGGTCAGCGAGGCATTCGCGGCGGGACAGCCCGCGGTGCTGCGCGCACCCAACGACCCGGGATCGCAGGCGTACATCCGTCTCGCGGCGCTGCTCGCAGCGCGTTTCGCGAAGTGACCAGGTCCGCGTCGGCACGGATGCTCGTGCCGCTCGCCGTCGCGCTGGCGGCAGGCGTGGGGAGCTGTACGCAGATCGGCACGAACCCGGCCGTCGTCACGGCACTGGAGTTCGACACGCTGCCCTACCCCGCCGTGGTCACGGGCGACACGCTGCGCGACTCGCTCGGCAAGGCGGCGCCGCTGCATGCGATCGCCTTCAACAGCGCCGGCGGCGTCATCGCGAACCCGTCGATCACCTACCTCGCTCTCGATTCCGGGCTGACCATCGGTCCGACCGGCCTCGTCACGGCACAGCTCCGCAACGGCGCCGTGCGCGTGATCGCGTCGGCGCCGGGACTGCAGTCGGCCGTGGAGACGCTCATCGTTGCGCGCCGCCCGGACACGGTTTTCGCGACGTCGGCACTGGTCGACACGCTGGCGTTCACGATTCCCGACAGCGCCAGCAACGTCGTCCCCGGCCTGGGCCTCACGGTGGCGACGCGCGACACGGTGGGCGGCATCTCCGGCACGCAGGGATGGCTCGTTTCGTATCGGGTGCTGTACCACGGCCTGCCGATCGCCGTCACCGACACCACGGTCGCCGCGCTCTGGAACGCCGGCAGTAAGCCGGCATTGCTCGACACCACCGCGGCCGGCGGAACCGTCGCGCCGAAGCTCAGGATCTGGTCGACGCGCTTGCCCTTGACCACGGATACGATCACTGTTGTCGCGAGCGTCCGCTACCACGGTGCGCCCGTGCCGGGCAGTCCCGTGACGTACCTCATCCAGATCCATCCGAAGCTCAAATCCCACTAACGTGCACGGCACACTGATCGAGCTCTTCTTCGAGGCGCTCGAGAAGTTCCACCGCGAAGACGCCTACCAGGTGAAGCGCGACGGCCGGTACCAGCCGATCTCGCACGCCACGGTGCACGCGCGCGTTCGCCGGCTCGCCCTCGGCCTGCAGGAGCTCGGGCTCGCGCGCGGCGATCGCATCGCGATCCTGTCGGAGAACCGGCCCGAGTGGGCGTTGGCGGACTGGGCCTGCCTGTCGCTCGGCATGGCGGACGTGCCGGTCTATCCGACGCTGCCCGCGTCCCAGATCACGCACATCCTCGTGAACTCCGGGGCGGCGGCAATCTTCGTATCAGGCGACGCGCAGGCGGCGAAGGTCGCGGAGATCCGGAGCGATACGCCGGGCGTCAGGCACGTGATCACCTTCGCCGACACGAAACCCTCGGGGGTCGACCACACGCTCCTGGAGGTGGAGGCGGTGGGCGCCGCGGTGGACACGCCGGAGCGCGCGGCCGCGTGGAAGGCGGGCGCGCTCGCGGTGCAGCCGGGCGACCTCGCGACGCTGATCTACACGTCGGGAACGACGGGGCTGCCGAAGGGCGTGATGCTCACGCACCACAACCTGAACTCGAACGTGCGCATCGGACTCGGCGTGCTGCCATTCACCCTCGACGACGTCGCGCTCTCGTTCCTTCCGCTCTGCCACGTGTTCGAGCGGACAGGCGACTACCTCTACTGGACCGCGGGCGTGTCGATCGCGTACGCCGAGTCGATCGACACCGTGCCGCTGAACATGTCGGAGGTGCGGCCGACGTTGTGCATGTCCGTGCCGCGGCTGTACGAGAAGATGTACGCCAGGGTGCTGGAGAACGCGCTCTCGGGAGGCGCGGTGAAGAAGCGCATCTTCTTCTGGGCGCGCGCCGTGGCGGACGCGTGGGCGGACGAAACGCTCGCGGGGCGCGAGCCGAACGGTTGGCTCGCCGCGAAGTACGCGGTCGCGCAGAAGCTCGTGTTCAGCAAGCTCAAGGCGCGCACCGGCGGGCGGCTTCGCTATTTCGTGTCGGGCGGCGCGCCGCTCGCGCCGGAGATCAACAAGTTCTTCTATGCGGCGGGGCTGGTGATCCTCGAGGGATACGGCCTCACGGAAACCTCTCCGCTGATCTCGGTGAACACGCCGGAGGCGTTCCGGATCGGTACGGTCGGCAAGCCGTTTCCGGGCCTCGAGGTGCGCATCGCCCCCGACGGCGAGATCCTCACGCGAGGTCCCCACGTGATGGCCGGCTACTACAAGAACGAAGAGGCGACCCGGGAAGCGATCGATCCCGACGGCTGGTTCCACACCGGCGACATCGGGATGCTCGACGACGGATTCCTGCGGATCACCGACCGCAAGAAGGACATCATCGTGACGGCGGGCGGCAAGAACATCGCGCCGCAGCCGATCGAGAACATGATCAAGACGAACAAGTACGTCAGCCAGGCCGTAATGATCGGGGACAAGCGCAAGTATCCGGTGCTGCTCGTGGTTCCCAACTGGGACCAGCTGGAGCGGTGGGCGGCGCGCAAGAACATCATCTGGACGCAGCGTTCGCAGCTGCTCGAGATGCCGACCATCAAGGCGAAGATGGAGAAGGAGGTCGGCAAGCAGATCGCCGGGCTCGCCAAGTTCGAGGCGCCAAAGAAGATCGCCCTGCTCGAGAACGACTTCTCGGTCGATCGCGGCGAGCTGACTCCGACGCTCAAGGTGAAGCGCCGCGTGATCGACCGCGACTACAAGGCGCTGATCGACGCGCTGTACGATGAATCGGGAGATGCGCGGCTCGCGTGACCGCGGCCGGGACCGCCAGGAGCCGCCGACCACATGTTCGTAGAGCTGCTCGACAAACTGCGTTGCCCGAACCGGCACGAGGACATGCCGCTCGTCGCGACGGCCTCGCGGACGGTCGACCGCCACATCCTCGAGGGGACGTTGGGCTGCGCCGTGTGCGGCGCCGAGTACCGCGTGCACGGCGGCACCGTCGAGTTCGGCGGCGAGATTCGCGAGCCCGCAGTGATCGACGACGCGGTCGCCAACGAGCGGACGCTCCGCTTGGGCGCGCTGCTCGGTCTCGACGACCGGGGCGGCCTCTACGTCATCGACTTCGCCGGCGTACGCCTGATCCGGTGGCTCTCGGAGTTGTCTCCGCTCTCGCGGTTCATCGCGTTCGCCGGCGACGAGGCGATCGAGGGCGTAGGCGTCGCGATCCGGGGCCGCGGCGACGTGCTCCCGCTGGCGAAGGCGTGCGCGCGCGGGATCGCCCTGGACGACCCGACGCCCGCGCAGCTGCGCTCGGCCGTCGATGCCCTCGTGCCGGGCGGCCGGCTCGTCGCGCCTGCCCGGGCGGCCGTTCCGGCCGGCATCGAAGTGCTCGCGCGGGACGCCGAGCAGTGGGTGGGGGAACGCATGGCGGTTCCGGTCCTCTCCGTGATCCGTCGCGCGCCTCGGTAGCGACCGGTCCGCGCTCGCCGGCGCCGGTCCGGGCGCCCGCGCAGCTAGGCGCGCGTGATTCTCAGCTCGTCCACGTTGACCGTGGCGGGTTGCGACACGGCGAAGAGCACCGCCCTGGCGACATCGTCTGGCCTCAGCATTTCCGCCGCCGATGGAAACGTCGCCCGCGCCGCGGGATCGAGCACGTCCCACAGCGCCGTGTCCGTCGCGCCGGGCGAGACGAGCGTCGCGCGCACGCCGCTGCCCCGCGTCTCGGCGCGGAGGACTTCGTGCACCGCGCGGGCGCCGTACTTGCTCGCGGCGTATCCGGCGTTCCCGGGCCAGGCCGAACGGTCCGCGACGGATCCGATCGTCACGATGTGTCCGGACCCGGCCGTGCGCATGGCGGGCAAAAACGCGCGAATGAGCCGGAACGCGGCGATGAGATTCACGCTGATCATCGCCTCGAAATCGCCGATCGCGAATTCGTCCAGCGGGGCCACACGGAAGAGCCCGGCGTCGTTCACGAGGATTCGCGGCGGGCCGCCAAGCGTCGCGTTGATCGACCGGATGGCGTCGCGCACGGGCCGGGCCTGCCGGAGGTCGCACGGCACGGCGAACGCGCCGCCGCCG
>OCZT010007753.1_pt1 | contig 10483 bp, 8 predicted proteins | sample 1539031 | NCBI WGS metagenome assembly OCZT01 (sample SAMEA3539308, study PRJEB22396) | soil metagenome | biome: tundra; feature: field; material: soil | place: USA | collected 2010-05 | depth 0.15 m
GTGCTCTTCCGATCTCTCGGTGTAAAGGAGCTCGAAGGTTCCGTAGGTCCTGATGTCGCGGTAGAGGTGGTACTGACGAACCTTGGGATCCAGCTCTGATACCCGGATCGAGGCGTGGGCGGTTGCCGCACAGCAATACCGCGAGCAGTACTCGTTGCCGTCGGGCTGGCGGCTTCCGACGCAGTAGATATAGGCCAGGCTTCGAACGGGCTTGTCGTGGTAGCGCAGCCGTCCGCTCGAGGCGTCGATGAGTTCCTTGAACTCCGGCAGCGTGACGACGCCGTCCATTCCCGTGCCGAACTCGCCCTCGGCCGGCTGGTAGGCGTCGAAGCCGGTGGCTACGACGATCGACCCGACATCGACCGAGACGGTCTGGGACGGATCGGCGGCGACGCGAACGCCGACCTGGTAGTTGCCGAAGCTGCCGGTCTTGCTCACGATCTCGGCTCCGGCAAAGACCTTTATCGCGGGCCGATCCTTGACCTGGGCGACCAGCTTGGCGATCAGCTCACGTCCGTCGCGCTCGTGCGGGAAGATCGCTCCCATTCGGCCGATCCAGCCGCCCAGCTCGGGCTCGCGCTCCACAAGGAAGACCCCGAGACCCACGTCGGCCAGCCCGACGGCGGCCCGCAAGCCGGCGATGCCACCACCGATGACGAGCGCCTTCTGGGTTGTCTCGACGATCAACGGTTCCAGAGGCTCGGTCAGGCGGGTGCGAGAGATGACGCCCCGGACAATGCCGATCGCCTTGCGGGTGGCTCCGGCCGGGTCGTCGGTGTGCGTCCACGAGCACTGCTCGCGGATGTTTGCCTGGTTGTACTCGTACGGATTGAGGCCGGCTCGCTTTGCCACGCCGCGGAAGGTCACGACGTGGAGCTTGGGCGAACACGAAGCGACGACCAGGCCGTCGAGGTTCTGCTCCGCGATGTCGTGTTCCATCTCCTGCTGACCGGCGTCTGAGCAGGCGAACATCATGTGTTTGGCGACCACGACGCCGGGCTCGTCCTTGACCGCGTTGACCACGGCCTCGACGTCTACGTAGTCAGAAATATTGCCGCCGCAGTGACAAACGTAGACGCCGATGCGCCGCGCGCTCGGGCTTGCCGGAGCGCGCCGCTGGCTCTTCGACTGCGCGCTCATGCCGGCACCTTCAAGGTCTGGAGATGGGCCGCGACCTGGGCGACCGCAGCGCCGGCATGGACGATCGAGTCGGCGATGTCCTTGGCGCCGGATGCGGTGCCGGCCACGAATACACCTGGGATGCTCGTCCGCCCGGGGTCGATGTCCTCGTTGGGTTCGGCGACGTAGTGGTACTCGTCGAATTCGATCGAATCGCCGGTGAAGAGGCGCTCGACCTCACGGTTCGGCTGAACGCCGACGGCCAGGACGACCATGTCGTACTCGGCCTCGACGATCGCCCCGCCGTGTTCGATGTCCTCGTAGCGCAGGATCAGGTTGCCGTCGTCCTTCTCGGTGATCTTGGCGACGCGTCCCTTGATGTACGTCGCGCCCATCGCCTTCGCGCCTTCGTAGAACTCGTCGTAGCGTTTGCCCGGCGCCCGGATATCCATGTAGTGGACCGTCACCTCGGCCAGGGGCAGGGCGCCCATCACGAGCTGGTTCTGCTTGATCGAGTACATGCAGCAGAACTTGGAGCAAAGCGGGTTGCCCACCGTCTCGTCTCGGGAGCCGGTGCACAGGATGTAGGCGATCCGCTCGGGGACCTTGCCGTCGCCGGGGCGCAGAACCGTGTTGTACGGGCGGGTGGGCGCGAGCAGTCGGTCCATCTGCATGCCGGTGATGACGTTCTTGAAGCGGCCGAAGCCGTATTCCGGCTTGAGGTCCGCGGCGAAGAGCTTGAAGCCGGTGGCGACCACCACCGCTCCGACGTGGACTTCCTCGATCTTCTCGCGCATGTTCAGGTGAATGGCGTCCGACGGGCAGGCCGCGACGCATTCCCGGCATTCGGAGCAAACGCCGCAATCGAGGCAGTCGCCCGCGCTGCCGCGAGCCTCAGCTTCGGTCAGCGGAGGTTCTATCTCGGCGAAGTCGCGGGCGGCGGAGGCGGCCGGGCCGGCAGTGGAGGTGGTCGCGGGCGCGAGCGGCGCGCTGTGGCCGTCGTAGTGGTTCTGCCGTCCAATGACCTGCGCCTTGTCTACGACGGGAAGTGGGTCGTCCATGTCGAAGCCGGACGCAGCCGGCTCGCCGTCGAGCGGCTCGCCCCGCAGCCAGCGGTCGACCATGTGGGCCGCCCGGCGGCCCTGGCCGACGGCGCGGGTGATGTCCGAGGCGCCGGTCGCCACGTCGCCGGCGGCGAAGATGTAGGGGATAGCCGTCTGCAGCGTATGAGGGTCGGCGACGACGGTGCCGTTGGGGTTGGCTGCCATCTGTCCGCCGAACGCGGACCCCTCGGCCGCCATGCCGATGGCGACGAGGACGGCGTCGCAGGCGATGGTGAACTCGCTGCCTGTGATGGGCTCGGGTCGCCGGCGGCCCGAAGCGTCCGGCTTGCCGAGGGCCATGCGCCGGCAGCGCAACCCGGTGACCTTGCCGGAGGCGTCGCCCTGGACTTCGACCGGGGCGACCTGGAAGGAGAAGTGGACGCCGTCTCGCTCGGCATCGTCGACCTCAACGTGGTGGGCGGGCATCTCCTCGCGGCCGCGACGATAGGCCACCGAGGTTTCGGCGGCGCCGAGCCGCACGGCCGTGCGGGCGGTATCCATGGCCACGTTTCCGCCGCCCACGACCACGACTCGCTTGCCGTTCAGGTCCATCCCGGACCCCAGCTTCGTTGCGCGCAAGAATTGGAGGCCGCTGAGGACGCCATCGAGCTTCTCGCCCGGGACGTTGAGACCCGTCGAGCGAGGCGTGCCCGTGGCGACAAGCACGGCGTCAAAGCCGTCGCGATGGAGTGAATCCAGGTCTGCGACAGGCGAATTCGTGGCGATCTCCACGCCGATGGCGGTCACGTTGGAGATGTCCTGCTCGACGACCTCAGGAGGGAGGCGGTATGCCGGAATCGCCAGGCGCAGGAAGCCGCCGGCGACCGGGGCCGCCTCGAAGATCTTGACGCCGTAGCCCCGGCGGGCCAGCTGCCACGCGGCGGTCAGTCCGGTCGGCCCGGAGCCCACCACCGCCACGCGCTTGCCGTTAGCCTCAGGGACCTCCACGCCAGGGCCGTCCGCGGCCTCGTAATGCGTGTCGGCCGCGAAGCGCTTGAGGCGCCGGATCGGGAGCGAGCCCTCCAGCGAGCCTCGCGTGCAGTCTGCCTCGCACGGCGCATAGCAGGCGCGCCCGAGAGTTCCGACGAGGGGCGTAGCCTCCAGAACGAGCTGGAAAGCCTTCTCGTATTCGCCGCTCCTGATGAGCGACACGTACCCGTGCGCCTTGATGCCGGCAGGGCAGGTGAAGCTGCACGGAGACGTCCCGGCCCGCTCGAGGACCGCCTTCTTCGGCACGGCCTGCGGGAATGCGATGTAGGCGGCGCGGCGGGCCACCATGTCGGCGTTGAACTGATCTGGTACCGCGACCGTGCAGGCGGTCTCGCATAGCTGGCAGCCGGTGCATGCCGCCTCATCGACGAAGCGCGGCTTATGGCGGATGGTCGCCTTGAACGTCCCGTCACCGTCGCGGGAGATGCCATCCACCTCGGTGTAGGTGAGCGCCGTCACGTTGGGGTGGTGTATCGACGCCGCCATCTTTGGCGTGGAGATGCAGCTGGCGCAGTCCAGGGTGGGGAAGACCTTGCTCAGAAGAATCATTCGGCCGCCGACGCTCGCCTCCTTCTCGACGAGCAGGACCTTGTAACCCATGTCGCCGAGCTTCAGAGCGGACTCCATGCCGGCGATGCCGCTGCCGACGACGAGCGCGTCGTAGTTGGTCATCACTTCGCGCCCGACGATCGAAGCGCGACAAGCGCCTCCGAAAACCCGTTCATGTGTTTGGCGAAGTTCTCGGCGCAGACGGAGCAGATGGCCGCCATCTTCAGGCGCTGTGGCGCGAGCCCCTCGGCCTTGAGCAGCGTCTGCGCTTCCGAAACGATCCGCGAGGCCCGCTTGGCGCAGTCGGGCAAGAACGCGCACTCATCTCCGTCAGAGGCAATGAAGACCCCCTCGAATCCCTGCTTGATAGCGTGCAGGATCCAGGAAGGGCGGATGCCACTCGTGCAGGGCAGGCTGATGACTCTCACCCCGGGCGAATAGTGCAGGTGGGCGCTGCCGGCCAGGTCGATGCCGGGGTCGGATATGTTGTTGGTGGAGAAGACGAGGATTCTCGGCGCCGGCGCCGGAACATTCTCATCCACCGCAGCGGCAGCTAGCGCAGTCATCGGTCGATCGCTCCTGCGATGTGTAGGAAGCCTGTCGTCTACTTACCGCGGCGGAGGAAGATGCGGTCGTAGCCGTCCGATTCGACGACGCCGAGGAACCCATGTCCCACCTTGCCGGCCCAGGCGCCCATGTCGTTCTTGGTGGCCGGGTCGCTGGACCAGACCTCGATGACGTCGCCGATGGCGACCTTGCCCATGCCCTTCTTGGCCTCGAGCAACGGTCCCGGGCAGGCGGCGCCACGGGCGTCGATGCATTCGGCGACGGGGAGAGCCGCAAGCTCGATGGTGGTGAGGTCAATCATGGTTCTGCTCCGTTCGGATGAGGTTGGTCAGCGAGTGGCGTCGGCGGGTTCGGCCGGCGGCTGGGTCTGGTCCTCGAAGTTGGCGGCCAGATCACCGAGCTTGGCGATCCGCCGCATGAGTACCTGCCGCATGGCCCCGCACGCGGCCACGATCTCGGGATCGGCGAGCTGGTAGCGGACCTCGCGGCCGTCGCGCACCGCGTCCACGATGCCTGCGCCACGCAGTGCTGCGAGATGCTGCGAGATGGCCGGTTGGGTCGAGCCGAAGTGTTCGGCCAGCTTGCGGACTTCCACTGGGCCGTTCTCGCCAAGGAAGTGGACGATCTCGAGGCGGCGCGGACTGGCAAGTGTCTTGAGTAGCGAAGCCTGCAATCCGTAGATGCCGTCGGCGGGGCGAAGCATGGGTCAGATCTCCTCGTCGGGGACGCGGTCGAGGGGCTCGCAGCTGATTGAGCTATGCATGTTGTATGAATAGGTCGTCGCCATGAATGCGCACATATGCCGGAGGTCACGAGGGCGCGGCAGTTCGGCCCTAAGTGGTTTGGTTAGAGATTGCGCGGCGGCCCATCGGGCGCGCGGGCCGCGAAGGGCGGCGGCTCAGGTCGGCGGAAGTCCTCTCGCCCCGACCATAACAAGCTCATCAGCACGAAATGCCTCCGCGAGGCCCCTGCGGACGGCTGCTGGAGTTGGCTTCACGTGCATCGTGTCGAGCCCCAGGACGAGCCCTGTTGCCGACGACATTCAAGGCGGTCTGGCGCACCGTTCCGTGCCGACGAGAGAAGCCGCATTCTATTGACCGAACGATTCCTCCGTTTACTCGAACGTGCCGCAGCTAACGCACCATCGGTGAAAGCCGATTGCGTCTCGCACGAGGAGTCGAGACTTCTGTGCGCAGCGCGGGCATATCTCCTCTCGTTGCTGATCTTCATCAGCCGAGTACGCGCAGCTGTGGCACCACCACTTGGTCCACGGTTGTTCCTCCTCGTCCACCGACCAGGTGATCGCCTTCGCGGCGCAGGCGGGGCACATATGGAGGGTCATGTCGCGAATGTAGCAAGCTGAGGAGGCCTCTCCGCGGGAGACAGATAGCTCGCCGTGGCCGCATGCACCAATCTCACCCGGCCGACGGCTCGATCAGGAGAACGGCTGAGTCTTCCCAGACGTCCTCAACACCGGGAGCGAGAAGGAACCGCCAGCCAGGCGGCAGTTGCAGGTATGGGATCACCGCCGGGCACCACTCGATCAGATGCTCGACATGGAGAGGCTCGAAGAAGTCCGGCGCATCGGACAATGCCTCGCCAGCCCATATGTACCAGCCAGTGGTGTCGCCTTCGGGCGCGTTACGCAGACCGTTGATGGGAAGGATCCCGCTGCGGACGTTACTCGAGATTCCGACCCTCGACTGGACCGGTGCAGAAGTTGGTTGAACGCCGAACCGCCTGCAGATCTGGAGCTGCGCGTCGCTAGACTGCTTGTCTTGCGTCATGGTCGCAGCTTACCTCCGCGCCTTTGCTACGAGTTTCTCTACTGCATCAAGACTGTCGCCGCGCCCATCGATGCGCATGATCGCGGGCAGTCACTGACGTGCCGGGTGCAGCCGCCGCTCGGCCCGCACCAGAAGTCCGGCGACGCTGAGGACCACAACGCCCTCCACGACTCCCGAGATCAACCAGATCACTTCCCATCTGAAGTCGTTCATGAAGACCCGCCGGTCCGGGGGAGCGAACCCGAACCCAACCAGGAACCCTGCCAGGATCAACGAGAAGACCACCGTCGACTCGGCAACCAGCAGGATGCGCGCCGGCATCGACTTGATGGGGGCGAGATTGATGCGCGCTCCCAGACCCAACGCCCTTGCTGTCAGGAACAGCAGGATGAAGGAGAGCAAGGTCGCAGGCAACACAAGCGTACGCACGGCGCTGCGCAGATTCTCGATCTCTGCGGAGGGATGGGGAAGCTGCTGATACCAGGCACCTACAACCGCGAATGGGAACCCAAGAATGCCCCCCTGGATCGGCCAGTTCGTGAGCGCTGTGACAACCACTAGGCCGAACAAGAGCAGGGGTATCCGCTCGGTCGGAGTCCTTGAGGCTGCCACAGAAGTTTCCGCCCTGGGTCGCCCGTGCTGGCGAGGTTCTGTCTCGCGGGTGTCAATGGGTGATGCCTCGAATTCCTCCCCCAGCCAGGCAACCAGCGCCGCAGCATCCTCTCGGCGCGCTTTCCGGTGCCGAACGGCCCCGGGGATCGTCGCTAGCCGGAATTCGACATAAGTGATTGCGATGCAGGCCAGCCACACGAGCACGCCAACCAGGAGCAGCAGCGGAACCGAACTCGCGTAAGCGTTGTGGAGGTTCTCCTGGGCGTTCGACAAGACAATGAGCGGCCAGACAACGCAGCCCAGCGCCGGGAACAGCCACAGGGGGAAGACGAAGAACAGAGCTCGTAGCAGCAGCAGTTGCCAGGTCGGAAAGACGGGCCAATCTCGGACTTTGCCAGCGATCGTCGCGCCGTTCGGTCCCTCCGTCACTTCGCCTTTGAACATCGCTCCGCTTGGGCCGTGGACTGGCCATTCGCCGGGACCGGGCCCGACGAAGGTTGCCTCCAGTCGGGGGCCAATCTGGCGACCGTAGATCCGGGGCATGGCCGTGGGAGGGTTGGTGACGAGGAAGCGGACGGGAGGTACCGACCAGAACAACGCCAGGAATCGCGGCGGTGGAGTGAGCCGAGCTGCCCGCTCGGACACCTCGCGTGCACTTAGCTTGGTCGCCAAATGTACCTTCATGTCCCCATTCTCGCGCCCGACGGCTAAACGTTTCTCGTCAGTCCGCGCCGGCGACCTACGCCACCTCGACCAGTAGCCCGGTGGCAGCTGGCCCCACCAAGAAGATCAGGTGGGAAGCTTAGGCGCCACTCCACATGCAATTCCAACCCGCTCGACTCGGCCATCCCTGGCATAGTCGACGGACACTGGATCGGACGTCGTGGCAGTTCACCATGGCCGGCTAGATCGGCAGAAGAGGGCATATGGACCGCGAGACAGCGGCCACCAGTGATGGCCACGGAGAAGACGCTTTAGGACGCACCCTGCGAAAGGGATCGAGGGTGGCACGCCTTGGGAACCTGGTCTTCGGGCCGCGCCATCTAGTCCCCAATATCGTCGGGCTTGTCTTACTCGCTCCCGTTGGCTTCCTAATATTGATGGGGCTCCTCGAGGTCGACACTGGCCTACTCGGGCTGACCAACCCGTCGCCCGTGCCGGCCACGTTGGATCAGATCGCCACAAACTCGGTTCAGGACGGCCGCCTTTGGGTCACGGTGTCTGGTCGCTTGGAGCCAGAGTCCCACCCCTGGATATGGAAGGGGCTCGACTATGGCCGCGCCTACGTCGTCGCGGACAGTGCGTCCGGCAGTGGTCTGGTTGTGGTGTCCGATCAACCTCTCGGACAGCCCGGCAGCGAAATCACAGTCACTGGGTTCCTATGGCGCGGGTGGCATGTCTGGGCGAATGGGAGCAACTGGAACGACTGGGCTCGCGCAACCTACCCATCCGCGGGGATGATGGACGATGTCTACATGACGTACGAGGGACCGCCCGGCAGCGGAGCTGCCGCTGTCGGTCTCGTCCTGCTCGCGGGCGCTGGACTCATCATCGCCCTGTATGTGCGTTGGCGCGTTCGAAGAAAGACTCCACCTAGTTGGTCGTTCGTTTATCCCGGCTCGTGGCCGTCGCCCTACGGACCAGGAGGCGCAGACACACTAGGATACAGGCCGCCTCTGTCCCAAGTCGGCCTCGCAGCGGCCCCTGAATGGCCGGCCTCAGCGGTCGGGGCGGAGCCATCTACAACGGGATCTACCGCCTTGGCTGGACGGGCAACCGACGGTCCGGGAACGCCCTGCTCCGTTTACCCGATCCAATCGCAGGGAGCGACGATTCTGCCGAGGAAGTTCGACGTTCAATTTGCCGCAGACTCGTTCCAGGGTGCATTCGTAATGGCCCTCGCTGAGAAGCTGAACCCCAAGTTCCCCGGTGTAGGTTCGCCGGACTACGACCTAGTCATCCGCTCCCGGATTGTCCGCGCCGATCCGGGCAGTAAGTTCTTGCGTTGGCTTTTTCCTTTTGTTGCCGGAAGCGCGGTCTTCGAGGTTGAAGCTCAGCTGACAGAGAGGGGGGCGCTCTTGGCGCACATCAGGGGCAATGGCACGCGACGCTTTGGTTTGGGCGGAGGCAACTCCCAAGACCTCCTCGCGGATGCTGCGAAGCTCGCCGGAGAGCATGCCGCGGAGATGCTGCTTGACGTTGTGGATACAGAAGGGGCAGGTCGTGGGAAATAGCCGGACCATTCGGGATTTTCAAGTTCCATTCCTTGTCGCTCCTGTAGCCGACGCATGGGCCTCTGCGAACGGTTTCCAACTCGTGTTCGTCGAGCCGGACGGGAGTCGGCGTTATCGGTGCCAACGGGCGATGGGGGGTGCCTGTTTTTGTGTTGTCCGTCAGCTGGGGCCGAACACCCGCATCGAGACATGGATGTACACCGCATGGTTCAACCGAATCCCCTTCCTTATCCCGGGCGAACTGTCGGTGGAATCGGGTCATTTCGTGGGCGCTCTCCCACGGAGCAAGTGCCGCAACGTCGTGAACCAGCTTCTCGCCCAGCTTGGTCAGCCGCTGATTCCATAGCAGCTCGCAGACCGACTTAAGTTTGCGAAGCCGGGTCAGCCCGCCGGCGCCAGAGCAAACGCGTCATGCAGAGAGCACCGAGCGCAGCGGTGGCTTGGCGCCGCCCATCGTCACGAGGACGCGTCCCCTCCCCTATAGAGACGTGGGATCCAGATACCGGACGAGCGGGTTAGCCTCGGCCCGACTCCTCTCGCCCCGACCGCACACGGCTAACGCATCTCTGTGCCTACCTCGATTGCTCGAACAGCCAGTCGCGCATGTCCGCATTGGCGTATGTCGTGGTCCAGGAGAAGTGGGCCGTTGGATAGAAGTAGGCGCCGGCCGGGTACTCGGTGTACCGGGGATGGCCGCCCGCCTTCTTGAGGGCGGCGACGGAGTTGCGCGAGTAGCCTGCGCGTATTGACGGGTCCTTGGCGGCGTGGAAGATCCAGATCGGGATTTTCGCGATGGTAGCCAGCCTGGCCGGATCGCCTCCGCCGCAGACCGGCACGATGGCGGCGAACTCATTGGGGTGCGCGATCGCGATCGCGTACGCCCCGAAGCCCCCCATCGACAAGCCGGTGACGTAGATGCGTCTCCGATCGATGCTGAACTCGCCTTGGACCTTCGCAAGGATGTCGTAGGCGGTGACGAGCTCCTTCTGCGGTTTGAACGGATCGTTCTGGCCGTGCTTCTCCAGCGACGTCCAACCTTGTGTCTTGGGAGTAAGCCCGCTCTGCGGCGCGAGCACGAAGGCCGGATGCTTCGCCTGATCTTCCGGAGTGGCCCAGATCGTGCCGCCCTGGTTCGCGGTGAGCTGGGACTCGTCGTCCGATCCGCGCTCGCCGGCGCCGTGCAGGAACAGAACCAGTGGATAGGAGCGCGTGGCGTCGTAGTTGTCCGGCACGAACAGCCGGTAACCCATGGTCTCCCCGGTCGCCGGGTCCGTGTAGCTCAGCTTGCGGAACTTTCCAACTACGGGCGTGATGTCCCCGCGCTCCACATCGACCATGTAGGTGGTGCTGGGACTGCCGTCGGCGGCCGAAACCTCGATCGCGATTCGCGACGAGCCGACGCCCACCCCGACCGTGTTCGCCTTACCGGTCGAGGCGGAACTGCCGGCGACCGCGATCCTGACGGCCTCGGGGTCGGCGACGGTGGGTACGATGCCGACCGCAGAGATGTCGCTGTCGACGT
>OCZT010007754.1_pt1 | contig 10482 bp, 8 predicted proteins | sample 1539031 | NCBI WGS metagenome assembly OCZT01 (sample SAMEA3539308, study PRJEB22396) | soil metagenome | biome: tundra; feature: field; material: soil | place: USA | collected 2010-05 | depth 0.15 m
AAGCTCAAGCGGGCTTACTAACCTAGTTGGTTATCGCATGGATGTGGCAACGTACCCATTCTTTTAGATACGTTGCCACATCCATGACAAATAAAATAGCTTGTGGCGTTCTTGCTAGCCGGCCGTGATCTGCTTCCGGCTGCTGCTGGCGCCACCGATGAGGCCGGCGCGCAGACTGGGTGCGGGGATGGCCACCGGAGCGGCGCGAGTAGGGCCAGAGGGAGAGTTGGTCAGACGCAGGGCCAGCGCCGGACACATGTGCACCGCCTGCTCGGCGTCCTTTTCCAGCCAGCTGGGCACCGGGATGTTGAGGATAACCGGATAACCCTGGGGGTCCACGTGAATGAGCTCCGGCACGAGGTGCGCGCAGAGCCCGTGCCCGTGGCAACGCGTCCAGTCCACCACGAGCCGCTGCTGTTCTTCCTGCTCGGGGCCGCTCGGCAGTGGCAAGACGCCGCGGACGGGCCGACCGCATGAAGAGTGGAAGACATGCGCCGCGAGGTCCTCGGTGAACACGTCAAGCGCAGAAAGCACGAACCTGGTCACGCCGTCGGGGTGGGCACAGGCGCCGCGCCCGGCCACGGCCGCAGCGGATCGCCTGGCCACATCGAGCGCCTCGATGCCGCCGGAGCCGTCGATCAGCGCCGCCAAGGCGCGTGCGATGGAGGGCAGACCCAGCTTGCAGGGACCGCACTGGCCCGCAGACTCGCCGGCTAGGTAGCTCGCGATCCGCGACACCTCACCCAGCGGGCAGGTGCCGTCGCCGAGGGGGAGCACGATGCCCGATCCGAGAGTGCCGCCCACGGCGGCGAGGCCTTCACGGGAAACCGGCACCGCGTACGCGGTGCTTGCGGGCAGCCACATGCCGTGGTAGCCGCCGACCAGGACTCCGTCACCCGCTGGGGCCTGGCAGGTGTCCAGGACCGCGGCCAGCGGGACGCCGGTAGGCGCCTCAATCACCGCCGGATGCGCCGCGGATCCGCCGACGCTCAACAGGATCGTGCCGGGTTCTTCCGGCGTACCGACGGCGGCGAAACGCTCCGGGCCGAGCAGAGCGAGCACGGCCAGCTGGGCGAACGTGGACGCATTGGACAGCAGCGTCGGCAGGTCATCCACGCCGATGTCGCTGGCCAGAATCTTCCGGCCCGGGGGGACCGCCCGTTTGCCGTTGATGCCGCGGACAAGCGCGCCTGACTCACCCGAGATAAACCGATCCGGCAGCCGGGCTACGCGGGCCATCTTGCGCAGGCCCGGTTCGGCCGCGATAGCCGCTTCAATCGACCGGTTCGCGAGTTCGTTACCCGCGACGCCGACCACGATCTCCTCCGCGCCGATAGCTTCGGCCACCAGCGCGGCTCCGCTGAGGATGAGGTACGGCGAGCGGATCATGAGCATCTTGTCCTTGATGCTGCCCGGCTCGCCCTCGGTAGCGTTGACGACCACGATCGTCGGGCAGTCCTTCGCTTCAGCGGCCTGGATCACCGCGTTGAGCTTGCGCGCGAAGGGGAACGCCGCACCGCCTTGGCCGCGCAGGTCAACCTGCTCAGCCATCGATATCAGTTCTTCGGCCGAGAGCCGGGGCAGCGGGCCGAAAATATCGCGGTGGGCTTCCAGGTCAAGCCTCGGCATCCGGTCGAGGCCTGCCGTCAGCCGGGCCGCCCCGATCCTCATGATCGCCGGCGCGTCAAGGCTCTTGATCGGGCTCATCGCCACTCGTCACCCCCATCGGGCCCAGGTATCTCGCGATATCTGGGGTCAGCGGAATCCGTTCTGCGGGGCATGCGGCCAGCCTCTCCGGGGATCCGGTCGCCGCGCGACCCTGCAGCAGGATCGGCGGGTGACAGGGGTGACCCGATGATAGGCAGGGCGCCTGTGCCTGATGGCGGCATCGGAGCAGGATCAGAACGCGGCGTCGTCCCCCGGCCCGGGCGTGCGGCCGGACCGGGTCCTGCCCGCGGAATCGGACCGGTATCGGGACGCGCGCCTGGGCCGACCCCTGGAGCCGATCTGGGACCCATGCCCGTGCGCGGTCCGGACCCGCGAGCAGCTCGCGGCAGCGGACCAGTATCGGGACGCGGCATCCGACCAGTATCGGGACGCGGGCCGGGGCCCCTTCCGGCCATAGGTAGCGGACCTGTCCCCGCCTGCGGTGCCTGACCTGTGCTAACTCGAGGGGCCTGGCCGACGTCGGCGCGGGGCACCGGGCCGGTGTCGGGACGCGGCATCGAACCTGACCCACCCCGCGGCGTCGTCCCCGAGCCCGTTCGCGGCATCGGGCCCGTGCCGACTCGCGGCATCGAACCCGTATCCGCCCGCGGCATGGGCCCGGTACCGGCCCGCGGCATGGGCCCTGAGTCAGCCCGCGGCATGGGCCCGGTACCGGCCCGCGGCATGGGCCCTGAGTCAGCCCGCGGCATGGGCCCGGTACCGGCCCGCGGCATGGGCCCTGAGTCAGCCCGCGGCATGGGCCCGGTACCGGCCCGCGGCATGGGCCCTGAGTCAGCCCGCGGCATGGGCCCGGTACCGGCCCGCGGCATGGGGCCAGTATCGGGGCGGGGCATCGGGCCGGTGCCGACCTGCGGGATCGGCCCGGTGTTCCAGTTGTCCTGGCGGCGCTGGTCTTCCTGGCGGCGCTGGTCTTCCTGGCGGGGTGGAGCGGCCTGAGCTGATCCCGGCTGCGGAGGCTCGATGACACGGCTATGACGCGGGCGGTCCCGTCCGGTCGGTTCTTCGCGGTTGTCCTGGTCGCCTGGATACCCGGCGCCGAGCTGCTGCCGATGACCTGGCTGGCCGTACGGATACGAGGAAAGCTCGTCTTGGGGCACGTGTCCCCTGGGCGCTCCGACAAACCGGGGCGGTCCGTCATACTCAGGCTCGTACCGTGGTTGCCTGGCCGCGGGCCCCTGACCTGTCATTCCAGCCGGGCGGCCGGAAGCGGACATGGGCGGATCGGCGACCACATAGGGACGTCCCCCGCGGCCGGCCGCAACGTCGTCACCGTACGGCGGGGCGCCCAGCGGCCTGAACCCTAGATCACGGTAGGCCTCAGCTGAGCCGTAGGTCTCGTAGGAGGGGCCAGCGGGGTCCGACGGGTAAGCCCCGGACGCCGCGGCGTAGGCCGGGGCCGGCCCAAGCGCGGGAGCAGGGCCCAGGGCCGGGAACGGACCAGAAGGGGAAGAAGGGGAAGAAGGGGAAGACCAGGCCGAGGCCGGTGCCGCGGGGAGTGCGGCCCATGAATCGGAGTTCATGCCCGTGTTAGCGCCGCGCGCGGCCAGTCCCGCGGGCAGCACCTGGACCGCTCCGCCGAGCTGAGCCTTGGCCATGCTCAGCGCCGCGGCGTGCAGCGGCGAAGAGCCCGGCGCCCGGGCACGATCCTGGCCGGGGGCCGCGCTCAGGCTCTCTTTCGGCCGCAGCGAGACGGCCAGGAACCGGACCGCCAGGCCGAGGGCCGTCACCGCGATCGCGAAACCGTAGCTCCAGTCCACATAGGGCTTGGCGTACCGGCCACCGAGCAGCCCGTGCAGGACCCCGAACACGAACGCCGCGTAGGCGGAATAGTGGATGGCCCGCCAGCGCCAGGCCTTGCCGTGCGCGGTGAACCGTTTACGCAGGATGCTCGTTACCACAATCAGCAGGATGAGGTCTGACGCGATTGTGCCGAGCCCGATGTAGAACGTCCGAAATGGCGACAGGAAGGGGATGAACGCGTCGATGACGTGCACCCGCTGGGCCAGGATCTCGGTGACGATGTGGATGACGAGGAATGCGAGTGCGCCGAACGAGACGGCCCGGTGCACGGCCTGTGCCATCACCCTATGTCCGGGTGTCATCACGGTCCGGTCAGTGGCTACCAAGCCGACCATGACCGATCCGGTGAGGCCGATGAGCGCGAACACGCCCGCGTAGAACAGCATGAAATGCTGCGTCGCGGCGTCGATGTCACGCCCGGCCGTGGTCACGACCAGCACGAATAGGATAACCACGGTCGCGGCGACCATGGTGGCCATGATCTTCCGCTGATGGTCAGTAGTTGCCCCGTACCCCCCCGAGTGCATACCCTGACGACCGCGTGAACGGCCGCTGGTTGTTGGCACGCTTAACCTCCTCAGGATCGGATTGACGCGAGAAGACCAATTGCGACGCCCGGGACGCTGGCTGTTATCTCTAGCCCTTAGCTGATGGACTAGTGACTATATCAGCGCCAATAACGCTTAGGCGGCGAAAAGGTATATGAACGATTTCGGGGGCTGGCGAGACGAGCAGTGGGCTGACCTGGGTCCTTGATGATTCGGCTGAACCACGAGCCCGCAGCGCCGCGGACTGGCAGCGGCCACCGCGGAAGCCGCCGGCGTGACGAGCCGGCTCTCCACGTCACGACGGAGCAGACGCGACCGCAGGCTGGAGTCGACGATGACTCCCGCCGGGCAAACGGTTCGGCGCCTGAGCATCCGCAGACCAGCAGGAGTACTGCGATATCCCAGCACATGCCTCCTTCGCGCTACCCCGCTCCAACACCTGTTATACAGGCCTTAACCGTGGCAGATCTGCCGAATCGGCAAGGTCCCTGCTTACAGAACTCTTCCGTTCAGATAGGTCCGGCCGCACATATTTGACGATTGACAGCGGCCTCATAGCTTCTGCTGAAATAAGACATTCGCACATATACAGGTAGTAACACCACCGATAAAGACAGCGGCCAGGGCGGGCCGAATGGCTAGGCGAGGACCGCCATCGGCAGGTATTCGACCGTCACCGGCAGATGATCGGAGCCGCTCTGCGCCTGCGGGGTGTCGAGCACGCTATGCCCGCACACCGCGTCCGCGAGCGGCCCGGTTACCCGGATCCCGTCGATGCGCCGCCGCACTCCATGCGCACCGTAGACGTCGTCCGGGTGGTGACCGGTGGTGGGGTGCCAGTCGGCGCCGATCAGCGCGGCGGCATCGTGCAGGCCGCCGGCCCACAGCACGTCCCCTGGCCGCCGGTCCGCCCAGTGCCTGCGTCGCCCTTGCTCGTCGTAATCCCACTGGCACTGGTAGATAAGGTCGGCGAACCAGGCCACTCCGGCGTACGGGTCGGCGGGTTCGTAGAGCTCCCAGCTCTCCCCGGACAAGATCCTGTCCGCGCATTCGGTGTTCCAGTCGGCGCCGATCAGCGCGGGCGGTTCGCCCTCGGGCCGGGTGATCGCGGCCACGAGGCGCTCGTTCTGGTCGGCCCGGAGCGCCCGGCCGAAGGGGGTGGCGTGAAAGGCTCCGTGCCGGACCAGGGTGCCGCCCACGTCGAGGGTGACCACGGCCAGCCCGTGCCAGAAGTATCGTGCCCCGCGGCAGCGCAGGGAGCCAGGGAGCGGCTCGATGCCGTCCCGCCACATCAGTCCCACGTGGTAGCCGTGACCGCCGACCGCGAGTGCGGCTTCGTGTCCCGCCTCAGCATCGGGTACCTCGCAGTGCAGGCCCGCATCGTCCGCGAGCTGGCGCAGGCGCCGTGCCGCCGTCGGCCCGTCGGGAGCGATGATCTCCTGAACGGCCAGCACGTCGGTATCCAGGGAACGGATCACGCCGACGATCGTCTCGTGATGCTCGCGGCCCGCCGGCGAATCGTCGGCGAACAGGTTCAGCAGGTTGTAGGTCGTGAAGAGGACCGAACTCGGCGACGTCCGCTGCGGCTGTACCCGGCTCACAGGTTAGGAGTGCGAGCCGAATTCGGCTGCCACCAGCTCGGCGATCTGCGCGGTGTTCAGCGCCGCGCCCTTACGCAGGTTGTCCCCGCAGACGAACAGCTCGATCGTCCGGGGATCGTCGAGCGACTGGCGGACCCGGCCGACCCAGGACGGATCGGTTCCGACCGCGTCGACCGGGGTGGGGAACTCACCCGCGGCGGGATCGTCGGCCACGACCACGCCTGGCGCCGCGCGCAGCACGTCCCAGGCTTGCTCGCGCCCGACCGGCTGGGAGAACGTGGCGTGCACCGCGACCGAGTGGGTGGTGACGACGGGCACCCGGACGCACGTGGCGGAAACGCGCAGCGAAGGCAGGCCCAGGATCTTGCGCGACTCGTTGCGTATTTTCAGCTCTTCTGACGACCAGCCGTCCGCCTTGAGCGAGCCCGCCCACGGCACCACGTTCATGGCCAGCGGCGCGGGGAAGGGCCCAGGATCGCCGACCGCGGCGCGCACGTCTCCCGGGCGCTGGCCGAGCGTGCGGGTACCCGCCACCTTGTCCAGCTGCGCGTACAGTGCGTCGATGCCGGCCTGGCCCGCACCTGAGGCGGCCTGGTAGGAGGCGACGACCATTTCCTGGAGACCGAACGCCCGATGCAGGGCACCCACGGCCACGATCATCGACAGGGTGGTGCAGTTCGCGTTCGCGATGATCCCCTTGGGCCGGTTCGCGATCTGTTCCGGGTTGATCTCCGGCACCACGAGCGGCACGTCGGGATCCATCCGGAACGCGCCCGAGTTGTCGACGGCGACCGCGCCGCGGCCGACCGCAGCCGGGGCCCAGACCGCCGAGACCTCATCGGGCACGTCGAACATCGCCACGTCGATGCCGTCGAAGGCGTCCTCGCTCAGCGCGACCACCTCGGTCTCGCGGCCCCTGACCATCAGCCGCCGCCCAGCCGACCGCGGCGAGGCGATCAGCCTGATCTCGCCCCAGACGTCCGCCCGGGTCGACAGCAGGTCAAGCATCACCGTGCCGACCGCGCCGGTGGCGCCGACGACGGCCAGCGACGGCCCGTCCCCAATACTCCCCGGAGCCCCGATCACCGGCCGGTCCCCCCGTACACGACGGCCTCGACCTGGTCGGAGTCGAGCTCGAAGGCCTTGTGCGTCACGGTTACGGCCAGGTCCACGTCGTCCTGGTCGACGACCACCGAGATCCTGATCTCCGACGTCGAGATCATCTCGATGTTCACCCCGGCGTCGGCCAGCGTGCTGAAGAACCGGGCGGTCACCCCGGGGTGAGACCGCATGCCGGCCCCGATCAGCGACACCTTGCCGATCCGGTCGTCGTAGAGCAGGGACTCGAAACTCACCGACTCCTTGAGGCGCTGCAGCGTGCTCATCGCGCTCTGGCCGTCGTCGCGGGGCAGCGTGAACGAGATGTCCGTCCGTCCGGTCGCGACGGCGGAGACGTTCTGCACGATCATGTCGATGTTGATGCCGGCCTCGGCGATGGCCTTGAATATCTTGGCCGCCTCGCCCACCCGGTCGGGCACGCCCACGACGGTGATCTTCGCCTCGCTCCGGTCGTGCGCGACTCCGGAGATAATGGCCTGTTCCATCGGTGTTGCCTCCGACTTGTCAATCGCGTGCCCGCTCACCCAGGTCCCGTCCCGGTTGGTGAAGGAGGACCGCACGTGGATCGGCACCTCGTAACGCCGCGCGTATTCCACGCACCGCAGCATCAGCACCTTCGCGCCGCAGGCGGCCATCTCCAGCATTTCCTCGTAGCTGATCCGCGGGATCCGCTTCGCGGTCCGCACGATGCGCGGGTCCGCGGTGAAGATGCCGTCCACGTCGGTGTAGATCTCGCAGGCGTCGGCGGCCAGCGCCGCGGCGAGGGCGACCGCGGTGGTGTCCGACGCGCCGCGGCCCATCGTGGTGACGTCCTTGGTGGTCTGGGACACGCCCTGGAAGCCGGCCACGATGGGGATGGCCCCGTCGGCCAGGGCGTCTGAGATCCGCCCGGGCTTGATGTCGATGATCCGGGCCCGGCCGTGCGCGGCGTCGGTGATCACGCCCGCCTGGGAGCCGGTGAACGATCGCGCCTCCAGGCCCAGGACGGCGATGGCCATCGCCAGCAGCGCCATCGAGATCCGCTCACCCGCGGTGAGCAGCATGTCGAGCTCGCGGGCGGGCGGCAGCGGGCTCACCTGACCGGCCAGCTCCATCAGCTCATCGGTCGAGTCACCCATCGCGGATACGACCACCACGACCTGGTCGCCGGCCTTGCGGCTGGCCACGATCCGCTGCGCGACCCGCTTGATGCCATCCGCGTCAGCAACCGACGAGCCACCATATTTCTGCACCACGAGCGCCACGGCCGCGCCGACCTCCCCGGGACCTAGATAGACGCCTGAGTCTATCCACCCCCGATTTAACCTGCCGAATTCTTTCCGTCCGAACCGGTGCTGCCCGCCAGTCAGGAGCTCGTGCTTTCCTCAGCGACGTCGAGGCTGGCGTGGGCGACTACGGCGTGCAGCGCGCGCAGGGCGGCGCCGCCGTGGGTCCCCCAGTGATTGAAGTAGGAGTACTGCCACCACCACAGGGCCTCAAGAGAACGGCCGACCTGGTAGTGCCTGAGGCCGTGGATCAGGTCGGCGGTCACCGCCGCGATGTCGTCGGAAATCCGGAACGGCAGGCACGACGTGTCCGCGTACGGGTCGAACACCTCGGCGTACTCGTCGACCGCGGCGAGCCGCGCGGCCAGGCCGGTGCGTACCGCGTCCAGATCCGGGTCGGCGCCTACTTCCGGCTCCCAGTTACTCGGCAGGATCACGTCACGGCTGGCGCCGAGCTGTGCCCCCGCGAGCAGGATCTGCGACACCTCAAGGAGCAGCATCGGCACGGTCTCGTCGCCGCCGCCGCGCGCTAGGGCTTCGACCCCGTCGATGAAGTTCTTGACGTTCACCGCGATCTGGTCCGCTATCGGCCGCCATTCGCCCCCCTGAGCTGGCGGTTCAGACATCAAGCAGTCTCCGTCCTTCGAAGGCGCGGCCCAGTGTCACCTCATCGGCGTACTCCAGGTCGCCGCCCACGGGCAAACCGCTCGCGGGCCTAGTGACCCGCAACCCCATGGGCTTCATCAGCCTAGCGAGAAAGGTCGCTGTCGCCTCGCCTTCGAGGTTGGGATCGGTGGCGAGTATCAGTTCTGTCACCGTTCCGTCAGCCAGCCGCGTCATCAGCTCCTTGATCCGCAGCTCCTCGGGGCCGACCCCGTCGATGGGGCTTATCGCGCCGCCGAGCACGTGATACCGGCCGCGGAATTCGCGGATCTTCTCCACCGCCGCGATGTCCTTCGGCTCCTCCACGACACAGATGACCGACGGGTCGCGCCGCGGATCGAGGCAGATCCGGCACTCCTCGGCTTCCGCCACGTTCCCGCAGGTACGGCAGAACTGCACCCGCTCGGTGACCTCGATCAGCGCGTCCGCCAGCCGCTTGACGTCAGAGGAGTCGACGGCCAGCAGGTGAAAAGCGATCCGCTGGGCACCCTTCGGGCCGACCCCGGGCAAACGCCCGAGCTCGTCGATGAGGTTCTGGATCACCCCTTCGTACACGTCAGGGTCCTAGGTCTCCTCGTCATCGCTGTCATCCGGCTCGTGCCCGCCAGCGCCGAGGCCGAGACTCGACAGGTCAAGCCCGCTAGGCAGGTCGAGCCCGCCGGGCATACCTGGCATGCCGGGGAGGCCACCGCCTTGCATGGCCGCGGCGAACGGTCCCATCTGCTGCTGCTGAAGATTCTCCGCGGACCGGTAAGCGTCGCGGACGGCCGCGAGCACGAGATCGGCGATCGTCCGCGCGGTCTCCTCGGCGTCGTCCGGGTCCACCGCGGCCGGTTCAATGCTGAGGTCCATCAGCTCGCCCTGGCCGTTCACGGTGGCCTTGACCAGGCCGCCGCCCGACGTGCCGGTTACTTCGGCGTCGGCCAGCGCCTGCTGGGCGTTCATGAGTTGTTCCTGCATCTGCTGCGCAGCGGCGAACAGCTGCTGCATGTCCATCTGGGGTTCCACATCGCCCTCCTACGAAAGAGCCTATGACCAGCCTGACCCCGATAGACCGCAGCCAAGCCCCAACGAAGCCGATCGCCGCCGCGGTCAGCCCTCAATCTCGCCGATTACCTGGCCACCCAGCTCCCGCTGGATCAAATCCATCCCGGTAAGTTCCGGCTCGGCCGCAGGCGCGCGGTACGAGGACGGCTCGTCCGGCGTCATCTCATCCTCATCGGGCGGCATCTCATCCGGGGGTTCGTTGTCGTACCCCGCGGCGACCGGCGCGGCGGATGACGGCGGTCCGCCCGCCGGCCCACGGCCCCGGCCCGAGCTGGCCGGACCTGGGCCCGATCCAGGAAAATCTGGCGCCAGGCCGGCCTGGCCTGCGGGCGGATCCCCGCCGACCACCCCCTTGACCATCACGTTCAGGCCGAAGCGGGAACTCAGCACCCGCTTGAGGTCAGCGTCGCAGCCGCTGGTGCTGAAGCCCTTCAGGTCCCCATCCCTGACGAACCGCAAGGTCAGGATCCCGTCTTCGACGGAAAGCACGCTCGCGTTACTGAGCAGGATCCACGCCACCCGGCGCTCCCGCTTTACCGCGTCCAGGACCGCGGCCCAGTTCTCCCGCAGCGAATCCGCCGGGGACAGGCCGGCCGGAGCGGCCGCGGCCGGTTCCGCGGGCGCCGGCCCCGCCGGGCCGGACGTCTTGGCCGGGCCGGAGGCGGACGGCACAGCGGAGGCGGACGGCACAGCGGAGGCGGACGGCACAGC
>OCZT010007755.1_pt1 | contig 10482 bp, 4 predicted proteins | sample 1539031 | NCBI WGS metagenome assembly OCZT01 (sample SAMEA3539308, study PRJEB22396) | soil metagenome | biome: tundra; feature: field; material: soil | place: USA | collected 2010-05 | depth 0.15 m
CGCCGTCCCGGCTACGTTCAGCGGATGTGTTGGGTATGGTCGGGGCGAGAGGAGTAGGGCCTCGGCTAACCCGCTCATCGGGGGTTTGGGTTCCGCGTCTATCCCGGGGCCGCGTCCGGGTGACGATGGGCGGCGCCAGGCCACCCCTGCGCTCGGTGCGCTCTGCATGAGGCGTTAGCTCGCGTCCGTGGCTCATCGGATGTGCTGGGTACCTTCGGGGCGAGAGGTCTGGCGGCTGTACTTCCCATTCCGCGGATTTGTCGTGCCGCCGGCGATCCTTTTGGCGCTCAAGAAGGTGGGTTGATGGGAACTTGGTCGCGGCTCATGCCGTCGCTGAGTCTGCATTGGCTAGCAACGTCGAGGGCGTCTGCCTGTTGTCGAGCCGGCGAGCACAAAGATGGCGGTCCCAACCCGAGCCTCTGAGCACGCCGAGCAGTCACGCCTGGGATAGGATCTACGCATGTGGGGGCTATACGCTTATCTCAGCGCCAACCTGAAATGCTCGGTCTGCGGGGAGATCGAGCGCGAGCCGTACGCTTTCCAATGGGGACGCTGCACTGAACGCGGGCGAGACGACTCGAAGCCGTATGAGGTAGGCGAGAGTATCCAATGGCTCAGCTGCGCTGGGCGCGTGCCCGCGTTTGCTTCCGTTGGGGAGGGCCAGGCGAATTGGGGAGACCCGGCCATCCGCGATCTGCGAGTGGGGTCTGGCGACTTCCTCGAGTGGGCCGTCATTCCCCGCTGCAGCTCCTGCGGGGCGGAATATGGCGGTTTAGAGATCGACGTCAAGGCTGGGCGGATCGCGTCCGCGCGGCGTCTGGGACTCGCGGAGCTAGAAGCATCCAAGCACAACTGGACGTTCGATCGCCGGGCCGGCTGGGTAGTGCGGACGGACTGGGCACCCCCATGGTCTACTGGCAGGTCAGACTTCCGCTCGACCCTCGATGGCTGCGCCAACGCCGAAATGGTGACTGACGTCCGGGACGAACAGGTCGAGCGACGGATCGGACCGGTCGACAGGCGAATGACTCGCGAGGACGGGCCGACCGCTGTACCCCGCTACGCATTCCTTGACCACATGTTCGCCTGCCCGTACTGCGGTGCCGCCGCGAGCGGCACGCCAGCGGCGTTCTGGTGGGGTTACTGCAGCGACCTGGCCTGGAACCCCGGAGACGCGACGCCGGCGACGTACCGCGTTGCCGATGAGATCCGATGGCGAACGAGTAGCGGCGCCGCTGCCCCATGGGCCCGCTTCGACGATGGCCTTGGGATCAACGCGGGGGACCCCGCCGAGCAGCACGTGATTGTCATGGGCGGCGAACCGCTCCAGTGCGGCACCATGCCAAGCTGTCACCGATGCGGCCGGGAGTATGGAGGTGTCGCGATCGAGATCCTCAACGGCCGGATCGTCGATGGACGCTGCTTTGCCACCGGGGAATTCGACCCCAGCGTGTTCGATCACTATGTCGCCCAGGCTGATCGCACGCTCGTTGGCCGATCGGAAATCACCGACCGGTCTTTCGTCGACGTCGCCGGAGACCCGGAACCCGCTCACGGCCCCCGGCGGCCGCTCCTAGCAATCGAGCAGACACTCGGACGACCGGAGGATCGGAACGCTCGCTACTTTTCGGTCCACGACTATCTGGATTCCCTGGTCTGGGATGTCCGCTCGGGCCATTCCGCGCTGGGCGGGCTGCGCGCCCTTCCCGATGCCGAGATTGCCAGACTGGTGAGCCGGTTGCGCCCAACTCGGCGCGCCGAGCATATGGAGGAGTTGTCGGCACTCGACCCCGCACGGAGCGAATACTTCAATGCGTGGCCGCGGGAGAGCTTCTATGCCGACGCCCTGATCGCCGTCGGCGAGCGCGCCGTGCCATTCGTGCTCGCATTCGTCGAGGAGCAGGGTCTGGTGGGCGATTCGGCCCGAGTGTTGGCCGCCATGCCGGACCCGCGTGCGTTGCCGTACTTCGTCGACGCGGTTGCGACGCCGGGCTCGCCCTCCCGAGAAGCGGCGGCTGAGCGACTGGGCGACTTCGGCGAGCCTTCGGTCATTCCACTGTTGCGAGGTGCGCTCGACGATCAAGAGCCCGGGATCGCACCTGCCGCCGCCTGGAGCCTCGCGACGCTCGGGGACGGCGAGTCGGCGAGCAAGATCGCGGCGCTGGCCGAGGACGCCGATCGCGATTGGGAGGATCGAACTGCGCTTGTCCGCGCCCTCGGGCGGCTCTCCGGTCCTGTGGTCGAGGCCGCGCTGCTTCGGCTTCTCGATGACGATCTCGTGGCGTGGGTCGCGGCCGAGTGCCTCGGCAGGATGAAGGCCGTGGCTGCCGCTTCGCGACTAGTTCGGATCCTGGACGAGGCGGGCGACGGTGCTGTTGGTTGGCGCTCCAACGGATCGCTGCTGGTTGACGCCGCACTAGGTGCGCTGGCGAGGATCCCCGATGGCGCCGCGCGGCCTGTCCTGAGGCGCTATCTCAAGCGCCCGCTTCGGGTGCAAAGTGCCGCCGAGAAGTTCCCGACGTACGGCGAGCTCGCAGCGAGAGCCCTGCGCGCCCTCGATGCCCACGAAAGGGACGACAGGTGACCACATGAGGCGGCCGCGGAGGGACTAAGGGTCGTTGGCGGCCCGGCGATGCCGATGGGTGTTCCCGGCGATGGACGACTGGGTAGGCTAGACCTACTCGAATGGTCGGGGCAAGTGGAGTGGCGCCCAGGCTAACCCGCTCATCGGGAATCTGGATCCCTCGTCTCTGCCGGGGCCGCGTCCTCGTGACTATGGGTGGCGCCAGGCCTCGAATGCGCTCGGTGCGCTCCGGCTGACCGTCAACCGCCTCGCCCGTCTTTCATCGGACGCGTTGGATGTGGCCGGACTGGCTTCGAGTCCAGCCCGTTGGGAGTAAGTCAGAGCCCGCGTCACCCGGCCGGACCGCTGGCCCGCCGCACGCCGCCGGGCTCCGAACTACAACCGCGTTGTAAGGATTGACAACCGCGTTGTAGGAGCAGGCGTTCAGTCGTTCTCCGGCCGAAGGACGCGTTCGAAGTCTGGGCTCGTAACAACTTCCTTTACATCATCAAGATCAAGCTCGACCGACGGAGGCGAGCCTCTGAGTTGACCTTTTCATCCGTAGGTGGTGGTCGCGACGCCATTGGCGCGGGTCAGGGTTAGCAGCCTGACCCGCGCCCGTACGTCTGCATTCACGACCGTCGTGAACTCAAACCCGCTGGGTTCATCCCTACCAATGCCACTTCGGAGTGGCTTCAAGCGCCCCAACCCACGATGGGTCGAGCCCGACTTTGTGACTGTCGAGTTCGACCCGTCTGATCAAGCGAACCCTCTCGACCCAAGCGCCAAGCGGGAGACCATCTTCAAGCCAGTCAGAAGGAACATCCGTATGGGCATGGTCGGCGACATACCGTCGAAGAGACGCAACCATTCGGACGAACTCTTCGTTTGGGGGCAGGGGCAGCGCTCCGGGTGACGTTGCCACAATGCCGCTAGTGAATGGCGAGACTGCGGAGAGCGCCAAGGGGACGGAGTCAAGCGACTCCGTTGTGTGCAGCTGGCAAACATCCACCTCCAAAGCCAGGCCCTTGGCCAAATCGCCAAACTTGCGTTCGTCAGACGGCACCAGAACGGCCAAGCTAAGGATGTGACCTCCAAGGGAAATGGGTGGCTCGACCTGCACTGCAACGCAAGGCAACACTGCTCCCCATACGATTGTCGTCACGCTTAGCACCTGGCAGACGCGGACTCGTCCGTCGAAATCGGGCACGGGCGCGTAGCCACGCTCACCTAGATAGACAACATCTCCAATCATTCGTACGAACTCCCACTGGCTAATGGGGAAACGAACCGTCCGGGCACATCGTTGGACGGCCTCCGTAAGGGGGTACGAGAGGGTAGCCCTCCAGCGGCACCACAAGCATCGACGCCCCTGGCACCTGCAGTTCTGGAAGCCCGCCCTTGTAGTCGCAGTAGGACGCACCACTGATCGCAAACATTGGTATGGCTGGAGTGAATACCGGCGGGTCTCCGGGCGGAAGGACTCCAATGGACAATTGCGTTCCACGGTTGAGTCGGTCCGGTAGGCCCGCCACGTTGCGGTATTCAACCGGACCAAAGATCTCGGGGTCGACGGGCGACCAGAAGCTTCCGAAGGCGGCGGCTGGTCCACCGTATACGCGATACAAAATCAAACCGGGTGGGCTCATCGGGATCACCCTTGGAATCGTCCGGGTGATGTCGATGTCGCGAGCAATCGGGCGGGCGAAGTTGACTGGGGTCCACCACGGCGAATCCCACGGCATCGTCCAAGGTTGCACTCGAGGGTACGGGATGCTAGTGGTCGCGGTCCGTTTGTTCATCAGGATCAGCACGGCGGCCAGAATGAACGCCGCCGAAACTGCGAGACCGACCTGCCAAAGCGGCGGCGTGGACACCATTGCCACGGAACTGATGATTCCGGCGTAGCCGGCCAAACCCGTATCGCGTCCGCTCGGATCGGTCAGTGTCACCGGATTCTGCCCCACATACGCATACGGGTTGAAGCCGGTGACGCCAGGCCCGCCCGGAGTCATCGGGTCGCGGGATGTGAACGTGCCGGTGCCCGGATCGAGCGAGCGGGCATTGAGATAGACGAGACCCGATGCGTCCGACAGGGCGCCGGTGTAGCCGAGCGATCCAACGGAACCGCTGGAGTTGCGGACGTCGCCATAAGCGCCATAGGACGCCGAGGCGGTGACGGCGCCAGTCGCGTCACTCTGCCCCCGGACAGAGCCCAGGGCATCGGTGAGCGGGTAGGCGTTGGCGCTGGCGGAGGTCTCGGCCAGAAGCGTGGAGTCGGCCGAGAGATAGCCGTTGGTGCCATCGGATAGGAGCGCGGGCAGAGCCGCGGCGGCATCCCAGGCGTAAGTGGTGGTGGTCGAGCCATTGCTGGCACTGACACGCAAGCCTGCGCCATTGGTCCGATACGCGATGGTGGTTGCACCGGCAGTAGCGCTCGCGAGATTGCCGAAGCCGTCGTAGGTGTAGGAGTTGGGGCCGGCGCTCGTGCGGTTGCCGGCGGGGTCATAGGTGTAGGTGGTGGAGCCGGCCGCCGTCAGCTGGCTGGCGGCGTCGTAGGTGTAGTTGGTGGTCGAGCCGCCGCTCGTCATCGACTTGCGGTTACCGGCGGCGTCGTAGCCGAAGGTGACCGCTGCGCCGTCGGCATAGGTGACCCCGGTCAGGCGGCCGGCAGGATCGATGGTGTAGTGGTCGGTGGCGCCGTTGGTTGATGCGCTAGTGCGGTTGCCTGCGGCATCAAGGCCGTAGGCGTAGGCGGCGATCGTGGTGCCGCCTGTGTTCTTGTATGTCAGGCCCGATAGACGGCCGGCGGTGTCATAGCTGTTGGTGCTGGTGACTCCGTTGGGCCGGGTGATCGTGGAAAGCTCGCCGTCGGGGTTGTAGGTGAGCCCGAAAGTGCCGATGTCGGGGCGCGACACGGTCGATAGACGATTTGCGGCATCGTATCCGTAGGAGGTGACCTTGCCTGCGGCGGTCATGGTGGCGCGGTTGCCGGCTGGGTCGTAGGTGTAGGCGACGTTGGTGCCGGGGCCGGCGATCGAACTCAATCGGCCGGCAGTGTCGTAGCCGTATGTCGTGGTTCCGGACGGGTCGGTCATGGTGGCCCAGCGGCCGGCGGTGTCGTAGGTGGTGGCGATGGTGCCCGACGGTGTCGCGATCGAGGCGAGGCGACCGGCGGTGTCGTAGCCGTATGTGGTGGTGATGCTGCGGGCGTCAACCGACTTGGTCAGCAGGCCTGCGGTGTCGTGGGTGTAGGTGGCGACGTGCCCGAGAGGATCGGTGGTTGTGGCGACTGAGCCGAGGGAGTCGTAGCTTGTGTGCCAGACCGAGCCGTTGGCGTCGGTCAGGGTCGTCTGCTGGCCGGCGGCGTCGTAGCCGAAGGTGACGCCGTGGCCGAGGGCATCGGTCATCGTGGACTGGAGGCCGCGGGTGTCATAGGTGATCGTGGTCTTGGCGCCGAGGGGATCGGTGACGCGAATACGACTCAGGAGTCGTTCCGGGGGACTGACCGCCAGGTGATCCGCCGCTGGACCCAACGCCCCTCGCGTGGAGGCAATACTCTCGAAACACGGACTCTTGCAATCGGTCTATCTTTGCGTTGCGCGTTGCCGCCTGCTGAGCGAAGTCGTCCGGCACCTCGGGCTTGAGTAGATCAGCGATCTTGGCTTGGTAGAGATCCACGAGTTCCGCCGTGGCCCCCGAGCGCCAGCGATTGAGATCCCTCGATCGTTCTTGGAACCATGCGCCATCGGCTTCGGTCAATTCATTCGCGCTGACCACGCGATCCCACCGGGCGCTGATGGCGGCACTGATTTCCGCCAGGTGCCAGGCAGGCAGCTTGCCGCCAGTTAGGGCGACGAGACGACTGGGTAGAAGAGATACCGCAACCTCGGGCGCTACGAATAGCGCGACTAGCCAACCCGAAAGCGAGCCGAAAACCCACCAGGCCAACAGGGCCGATCCGGCCAAGAATGAACTCAGACCCATGATCCAATAGGCCACGGGACGTGCGCCGCAGCTTTGCAGGTCGCGCCGATTCCAGCCGCCAAGGAGAATCACTCCGATCTCGGCCATGAGGATGAGGAGAAGAGCAACCACCGTGTTCATTGGCCGACGCCTACTGGCTTGGCAGGCAACCCGCCGAGAGTGGGGTTATCACCCCTGGCAGGGATGTGATTACGCCCAGCAGTTTCGCACACGAGTCGCGAGCTTCGATCGGGCCGCGCCATCAAGGTTGCGCCATCGTTGGCAACGCAGGCACTCTAGAATCCGTGGCGCGCGGTGCTGAAGTAGGACTGGGTCTTGGGGTGGGTGTCGGTGCCGGCGTGGGCTTCGCCGGAGGTTGGCAAACAAGTTCACCGTCACTCTTCTGGCCGCAGACTAGCCCAGATCCGATGGTGAACATACCGACCAAGAGTATGACCAACTTCTTTCCGTTCTTGCCCAGCCAATCGGGCAGAGGCGGCTTACCTCCGCCGCCACCCGGGCTATCGCAATCCACGAAGCACGGCGGATTCCACTTGGGATCAGCTCGGTAGTCGCGCCAAACTCGGGTGCCTTGAGTCGTCACCGCCACGGCGACCCCAAGCATGAGTGCTCCAAGAATGAGTTCGCTCGCGATACCGGACCCAAGCCAGGTTGCAGAAGGGACAGTTCTTGTGGCAGCCACCGCCCAGCTAAGGGCGTATCCGGCGAGGGACTCTCGTCCGCTCGGGTCCGTATACGTCGTCGGGTTCTGCCCCGCATAGGCATACGGGTTGAAGCCCGTGACGCCAGGTCCGCCCGGAGTCATCGGGTCGCGGGAGGTGAAGGTGCCGGTGCCCGGATCGAGCGAGCGGGCATTGAGATAGACGAGGCCCGAGGCGTCCGACAGGGCGCCGGTGTAGCCGAGCGATCCAACGGAACCGCTGGAGTTGCGGACGTCGCCATAAGCGCCATAGGACGCCGAGGCGGTGACGGCGCCAGTCGCGTCACTCTGCCCCCGGACAGAGCCCAGGGCATCGGTGAGCGGGTAGGCGTTGGCACTTGCCGATGTTTCGGCCAGAAGCATCGAGTCGGCCGAGAGGTAGCCGTTGGTGCCATCGGACAGGAGTGATGGCAGAGCCGCGGCGGCATCCCAGGCGTAGGTGGTGGTGGTGGTTGAGCCGGATGTGGCACTCACCCGCAACCCAGCACCGTTGGTTCGATACGCGATGGTGGCGGCACCGGCGGTGGCGCTCGCGAGATTGCCGAAGCCATCGTATGTGAAGGCCGAGGTTCCGGCGGTCAGGCGGTTGCCGGCGGGATCATAGGTGTAGGTGGTGGAGCCGGCCGATGTGAGCTGGCTGGCCGCGTCGTAGGTGTAGTTGGTCGTAGAGCCGGCGGCGGTCATGGACTTGCGGTTGCCTGCGGCGTCGTAGCCGAAGGTGACCGCTGCGCCGTCGGCATAGCTGACTCCGGTCAGGCGGCCGGCGGGATCAATGTTGTAGTGGTCGGTGGCGCCGTTGGTTGATGCGCTCGTGCGGTTGCCTGCGGCATCGAGGCCGTAGGCGTAGGCGGCGATCGTGGTGCCGCCTGTGTTCTTGTATGTCAGGCCCGATAGACGGCCGGCGGTGTCATAGCTGTTGGTGCTGGTGACTCCGTTGGGCCTTGTGATGGTGCTGAGTTGGCCGTCGGGGTTGTAGGTGAGCCCGAAGGCGCCGATGTCGGGGCGCGACACGGTCGATAGACGATTGGCGGCGTCGTAGCCGTAGCTTGTGACCTTGCCTGCGGCGGTCATGGTGGCGCGGTTGCCGGCGGGGTCGTAGGTGTAGGCGACACCGGTGGCAGGCCCAGCGATCGAACTCAATCGGCCGGCGGTGTCATAGCCGTATGTGGTGGTTCCGGTCGGGTCGGTCATGGTGGCCCGGCGACCGGCGGTGTCGTAGGTGGTGGCGATGGCGCCGCTGGGCGTGCTGATCGAGGCCAGACGAGCGGCCGTGTCGTAGCCGTATGTGGTGGTAATGCCGCGGGCATCGACCGATTTCGTGAGCAGGCCCGCGGTGTCGTGGGTGTAGGTGGCGACGTGGCCGAGCGGGTCGGTAGTTGTCGCGACTGAACCTGCGGCGTCATAGCTTGTCTTCCAGACCGAGCCGTTGGCATCGGTCAGGCTCGTCTGCTGGCCGGCGGCGTCGTAACCGAAGGTCACCGAGTGGCTCAGGGCGTCGGTCATGCCGCCCTGGAGGCCACGGGAGTCGTAGGAGTAGGTGGTCTTGGCGCCGAGGGGATCGGTCGTGCTGGTGGTGCGGCCGGCATCGTCGTAGCCGTATGCCGTTGAGTTGCCGAGGGCGTCGGTGATCTTGGTGGTGAGACCACGAGCGTCGTACTCGTAGGTTGTCTTGATGCCGGCGGCGCTCGTGACCGAGGTCACTTGCCCGGCGGTGTTGAAGACGGTGTGGCTGGTATTGCCTGCGCCGTTGGTGACGCTGGTCATCCGGCCGGCAGTGTCATAGGCGTAGGTCGTGACCTTGCCGTTGGGGTCGGTCAGGGTGTTCTGGCGTCCGGCGGCGTCGTAGCCATAGCGGGTGGCCGCACCGGCCGGATCGTAGGTGGCGGAGAGTGAGCCTGTAGCGGTGTACTCGGTCCGGTTGGCGCGGCCGGTGGGGTCGGTGATCTTGGTCTGGTGGCCGAGAAGGTCGTAGGTGAAGCTCGTGACCGCACCGGCCGGATTGGTCGAGGTCGCGATTTCGCCGTGCGGGCCGTATGTGGCCCTGGAGACGCGGCCGTTCGGGTCGGTTGACGTGAGTTGGTTGCCGTCGTGGTCGTAGGTGAAGTGGGTCACGCCGCCGGCCGCGTTGGTGCTGGTGGCGAGGAGGCCGCGGGTGTCATAGGTGCTGCTGGTGATGCGGCCCAGCGGATCCTTGGTTGAGGCGAGGCGGCCGAAGCCGTCATAGCTGTAGGTGGTGGTGAAGCCGGCGGCGTCGGTGCTGGTGGCGAGATGGCCATCGGCGTCGTAAGTGGACTTGGTGAGGGCGCCGGTCGGGTCGGTGACTGACGTGACGCGGCCGGCGTCGTCGCGGGTGTAGGTCGTGACCTTGCCGGCCGGATCCGTTGTGGTCGCAAGGAAGCCGAGCTTGTCGTAGGCGTAGCCTGTGACCGCGCCCAGTGGACCCTTGGTCGAGGTCAGGTTGGAGGCCGAGTCGTAGCCGTAAGTGGTAACCCCGCCGTCGCCCGCGGTTGTGGTCGCGAGACGAGCGGCCGAGTCGTAGGTGTAGGCGGTCGCATTGCCGAGCGGATCGGTCTCGGTGGAGAGCCGGCCGGCGGTGTCGTAGGCATAGGTCCAGATCTTGCCCGCGCGGTCGGTGCGGGTGGCCATGTTGCCGGCGGTGTCGTAGGTGTAGCTCTCGGTCTTGCCGAGGGCGTCGCTGATCGAGGCCAGGGTTCCGCTGGTGTTCCACTTGTAGGTAGTGATGCCGCCGTTGGGGTCGGTCCAGGTGAGGGGATAGCCGTAGGCGTCGTATGTGAGGCTGACCTTGGAGCCCACCGCGTCGGTGAAGGTGGTGAGGTTGTTCTTGTCGTCGTAGCTCGCCGCCCAGACGCCACCCGCCGGATCGGTGCGGCTCGTGACGTTGTGATTGGCGTCGTAGGAATACTTGGTCGTGGCGGTCGCGCCGCCGGCGATGACGTCTACCTGCACGAGATCGCCCGCGTCGTTGAAGCTCGAGATCGTCGTCTGGCGCCCGGCGGCGTCGGTGACGGTTTGGCTGTGCAGCGCCGGATCGGAGCTGATCAGAGTCTTGTTGCCGGTGGCGTCGGTCAGGCTCTCGATGCGCCCGGCCGAGTCGTAGGTGACCGTGCTGAACGGATGGCCATTGGGGTCGATGGTCTTTGTTAGGTTGTGGTTCGAGTCGTACTCGTAGGTGACCTTGTTGCCGAGTTCGTCGGTGACGGCGGTGAGATCG
>OCZT010007756.1_pt1 | contig 10482 bp, 9 predicted proteins | sample 1539031 | NCBI WGS metagenome assembly OCZT01 (sample SAMEA3539308, study PRJEB22396) | soil metagenome | biome: tundra; feature: field; material: soil | place: USA | collected 2010-05 | depth 0.15 m
GGCAAACATGTCAGTTTATGTTCCGCCAACTAAACCAACTTCAGTAGTAAGTTCAGGTACCTCTGCTAAAGGTCCAGTAGCCAGTGCCCAACAGGTTGTGAATGCTGGTGGATATAATCAATCTCAAGCGGACAATATAGACGCTCAAGCAACTACTGATATGAAGTTTCTTCAGGGTTCAGGAAAACCTAATCCAAACTACATTCCTCCTACTACCTCAACTTCAGGTTCTTCTACTACTAGTAACACAAATAATACAAATACAAATAATGCAGAAAACGATGTGGCAAATGATATTGCTCATCCTGGACAAAAGAATTTATATAATGCTTCGGGTATACAAGAGTGGGTAGCTCCTGGCACTCCAGGATACTATACTCAGAATCCCCAGACTCGTAAAGATGCAACTGATACTGCTACGGATTCCAACGGGGTTACTATTAAACAATTTCCAGATGGAACTTATGGAAGATATGATGAGCAAGGTAATTTCTCTCCATCTACTGCTGATGTTTTTAACAAAGCAAAAATTGCAGAAGGTTGGAATGATAGTATTAATGCAATCTTAAATGGAACCTTTAAACTTCCTCCAAATCAACAAGCACAGATAACTGCATTGGGAACTGCAGCAACAGATGCTATTACAAAGATGCAGACCAATAATGCTAATATTACTGGAGTTACCTCTACTCTTGAAAGTTTATGGGGTATGTCTAATAATTCAATAGGTACTGGTATGGTTCAAAAAACAGTAACTGAGGGACTACAAAGAATTACAGATATACAAACGAAACTTGCATCAGATGTTGCTTCAATGACTGACGGATTTCAAAAAGATGATATGGCTCAATTAAAAGGAGCTTACGATAGTTATGAGGCAAATCAGAAGTCACTCCAAGCAGAGATAGATAAAAATACTGCATATCTTCAGTCCCAACAAGACAAACAAGATTTGAAATCTCAGGCTTATGCTCTAGCAGCCGCAGCTAAATATAAGGACACACTTGAACCAATAAGTCAATACGATACTCAAGCAGAAGTTGATAGGAAGGTAAAAACATCTGACATTTGGAAAGCTGACCAAGAAAAACTGTTAGGTAATATAGACCCAGTAGCCATGCAAGCTATGGTAAGTGCTTATAGAATGGGAAGACCAGCACCACTATTCCGAGGAACAAATGCTTCAAAACAAACGGAGGCTTTCTGGGCTGCTGTTGGAAACGCACCAGGAACAGTTAGTGATGCTATTAGAAACCAGATAGCCTTGAAAGCTATTTCTTCCGCACGAGACACTCAGGAAAAACTTGCTACTGGAACTCAATCAGCCACAGTAGCTATGGAGGGTAATATGCAGGTTGCTCAACCACTTATTGATAAGATTGATAAAACCAACTCGGCTGCTATTAATAAATACTTACTCTGGACTCAAGGAAAACTTGGTGCCGCAGACCCACAAACAACAGCTAATATCGCTGCCCTAGATACAGCATTAAATGCAGTAGCGATGCACTATTCAAAAATAATGGCTGGTTCAGCTTCTTCTATTGCTGGTACTCCAGTTGCCGACCAAGCAGCGGCTAAAGAATTAATCAATAGTAGTCTGTCAAAAATGTCACTACAAGAAGTGTTTAGCATTTTAAGACAAGACGCTGCAATCCAGACCAGTTCCTACAACTCAACTCTTAACTCTCTAGATAGTGATACTTCAACAATAGCAAGTAATGCGACAGGTTCTACGGGTACAACTACTTCAAGCACTTCTACAACGGGTGGAACTGGCTACGCTGAAGCGTGGTAAAATTTTATGGATACAACAATAGACCCACAAGTTAAAAACCTAGTCTCTGCCATAGGCAGGGCTGAAACAGGAGACCCGTCTCCAGATGCTTACACTAAAAGTGGTGCGAGTGGAGAATACGGACGCTATCAATACATGCCTGATACTTGGAAGCAGTGGGCTGGAGAAACTCTCAAAGACCCCAACGCTCCGATGACAATGGAAAATCAGAACAAGGTAGCTTATGATAGAGTCAAACAATGGAAAGACCAAGGTCTAAATCCAGCACAGATAGCTTCTAAGTGGAACTCTGGTGATGAAAATGCCTACAAAACACAAACTCCTGGAAAGAACGCTCAGGGTGTATATTACGATACCCCAGCTTATGCTATGAAGGTTTCAAATTATTATAAAGGAGTAACTCCCCCAGATGTTTCACAAGGAACAACCCCTACACCCGATACTGGCTCGACACCAACCCCAGGACCACTTGGAGGAGTAGCTGATTTTATTGGAGGTGGAAAACTAGCACAAGGGATAGGACAAACAATAGCTAATATGGGTGGAACCCAAGATGCCGTAGTTCAAGCTAACGACAGTGCGGCAGAAATACAAGGTAACCTTTTGAAAAAAATTAAAGAAGATAAGTTAGCTGGAAAAGATACCACCAGACTAGAAAGTGCTCTTCATGCTCTTACAAAGAATATAGGAGAAACAGGTGCTTCAGTAGAGAACCTAGGAACCCAAGGACTTTCCGACAAAGAAGTTATTGGTTCTGCTGTGCAACTTGGAGCCACAGCTCTTCCTGGAGCCGCTGAAGGTGCTTCGTTGGCAGGTAAGGTTGGTATTGGTGCAGCTACTGGATATTTATATGACGTTGGACAACAACTTCAAGACAAAGCCAAATCAACTCCTGATGCGTTTAAACCTGGTTTTGGAACAGCAGTAGGTGCAGTTGTTCCTTTTGTTGGTGCGGCACTTTCAAAAGTAGCAGACAAACTTCCAGGATGGTTGATTAAAAAGGCTCTTCCGAAACTTCAAGATTCTCCAGAATTTAAATACTTTGCAAACAAAGCAGGAGGATATACCGCCGAAGATGCTCAAAAGATGTCTGATTTTGTTTTAAATAAAAAGGGTTTTACTGTTGGGAAACTGCTTACCGACTCAGAATCAGCAGTAACCAGTTTAGAAAAAACTGTTAAAGAAACTTTAAATCATCCTCAATACAGTGAAGAGGTTGGAAATATTAGTGGAGTTATGAATGACATAAAGAAAGCATTTCCTAACGCAGAAAAACTAACAAAAGATAAAAGTGTTATGACAATTATTAAAAATGTAGCTCCAGAAAACTCTAGTCTAATTACAAAAGTATTCAATGGAACCGCCAATCTTGCAGAACAAAATACTCTCAGACAAGAACTTGATTTTGCGGTAAGAAAAAAGTTTACAGATAATCCAGCACTTACTTTCAGTAAAACGGTGGCTGCTAAATTTTCTGACATGCTTAGAGCTAATGTTCAGACTACTGCTCCTGAAACCCAGAGAATATTTGCAGAGTACACCAAAGAGATGGCTTTTAGACAATCCCTTGTTTCTGCAAGTAAAAAACTACAGAGACAATCTGCAGTTGGACTATATGATATAGCTGCCATCTTGGGAGGTGGTATTCCTGCTGTTGTAGCTGAAAAAACTGTTAGAGCACCTGGAGCTCAAATTGGAGCAGCAAAAGTTATTAAAAAAGTAGCAGGAAGTGAATTAGGAAAGTTAGCGGCAACAGCTACAAGAAAAGCAGTAACCAGAACAGCTTCTGAACTTAATCAATAATAATAGCAACTATTCCTATTGCAAGACCTAAAAAGATTGCATATAACATCTAATAAGTATACCAAATAGAAACTAAAAGTCAAATGGAACCTGTGGATAACTAGTCCGCTCCAAGTTTGCTAAAATTAAAATTTGTGTTATAATTAGGGAAATGTATCTTAGCTTAAATTTTAATAGAAACGATTAATAACCCCAACGGGGTATTTTGTCATGACACCAAACGAAGAAAAACTAAAGAAACTACAAGAACTAAGGGATAAAAGAGCAGGAAGCTCAGGTATTTCTGGTCTAATTAAGAACATCACAGTCGTTAAAGGTGATAAGGGTGAGCCTGGTTACACCCCCGTAAGAGGCAAAGACTACTACACAGCCCAAGAGATAGACTTTATTATACAACATATTCAGTCTCAAGTCAAACCTGGTATGAAAGGAGACCCTGGTATCCAAGGAGACCCTGGTAGTCCAGGAAAGCCTGGGTATACCCCCCAGAGAGGAGTAGACTACTGGTTGCCCAAAGACCAAGAGAAGATACTACAAAGTGTTCTAGCTAAAATTCCTAAATCTAAAGATGGTATTTCACCAGATATAAACGAAGTTGTCAACAAGGCAGTAGATGAGTTAAAAAAGAAACCGATAAACTTAAACGATATAACGGGAGCAGGAGACCTGAGAAAGTTGATAGAGTTCTTAAAGGTTGGAGGATTCAGAGGCGGGGGAAATATGATGGGTGTTTACACAGACAAGATAACATTATCAAAAACAGCTCCAGCTAATCCGAAATTCGGAGATTTGTGGTATAACATCACTTAACCCGTGGAGGAGGTATGAAGCGACTCGTTATCTTGTGTCCCTGTGGTTGTGGGTACACTCTCGAAGTTACAGAGAGTAACCCCATCTACCACATCCTGGTCAACTTTCTGACCAAGGAAAAGGTTGACTTCCAAACGGAGGTTTACCCTGCAAAGTAATCGGTGTGGGGGTGGTATACAACTACCATCCCCCACCTAATTTAAACATTATGAAAATATTAGTAACAGGAGGAGCGGGGTTCATAGGTTCACATTTAGTGGACGCTCTAATTGAACTTGGACATGAAGTAATTGTCATTGACAATCTATCTACAGGTAAGGTGGAAAATATCAATCCTAAAGCAAACTTTTTTAAGTTAGATATTTGTAATTTTGAACACATAAGATATTTATTTAAAGGTGTAGATTATGTCTTTCACTTAGCAGCTATGGCACGTATTCAACCTTCTATTGTAGACCCTTCCGAGACAATGCTTAATAATGTAATGGGGACCACTAATGTTCTAATCGCCGCCAGAGATGCCAAGGTTAAGAAAGTAATTTACTCTGCTTCATCTTCTTCCTATGGAGACCAAGAAACTTTTCCACTCACTGAAGATATGAAAGGAGATTTTAAAAGTCCCTATTCCCTCTCTAAATATGTTGGTGAAGAACTATGTCAGATGTTTTCGAAACTCTATGGTTTAGATACAGTCTCCTTACGTTACTTTAACGTCTATGGAAAAAGACAACTCACCGAAGGAGCATACGCTACAGTGTTGGGAATCTTTATGAAACAAGTTAAGGGTGGAGAACCTATGACCATCGTAGGAGATGGAGAAATTAGACGAGATTTTACTCACGTATCAGATGTAGTGCATGCTAACTTGCTGGCTATGGAAAAAGGCACAGGGGTAATAAATATCGGAACGGGAGTAAACTATTCTGTAAACGAAGTAGCTAAACTTGTAGGAGGTGATTGGGTGTATATTCCTGCCCGTCCAGGAGAATCACGTATCACTTTGGCAGATAACTCAAAAGCCCGTCTACTTTTAGATTGGAAACCAACTATATCTTTTGAAGAAGGAATTAAGTTATGCCAATAAAGGTAAGCATCATTATACCCGTATTAAATTCACATGAAATTGTCCGTAGGCAACTTCTTCACTTTGATAAGATAGGAATCCCAGAAGATACTGAAGTTATTTTACTTGACGATGGTAGTACTCCACCCTTAGAAGCAGAACCTCGTCCTTGGCTTACTCTAGTTCATACCAACGACTTTAGAGAATGGACTTGGGCAGTTGCTAGAAACACTGGGGCAAAACTAGCTAAAGGTGACTACTTTATAATGTTAGACCTTGACCACATCATAACTAGAGAAATCATTGATGCTGTGCGTTCTTTTAAGGGTGACTTTATGCGGTTCAACCGAGAGTTCGCTGTGCTAGACGTGAATGGAGACCTTAAACAAGACAGATTCACACTAGAAGCATATGGACTTCCTAAAAACCGAGACGTTAAATTCACTCCTCATAGAAATCAGTTTGCCATACACAAAGACTTGTATTGGAAAATGGGTGGATTTAGAGAAGACAGAATAGGTAAGTCCTATCCCCAAAGAGAAGACGGAGACTTCGCTAAACTATGGAGACAACTTCACGAAGCAGGAGAACTGAAAGACTTCGACGAATTAGTAGGATACGACAAGAGACCAATACTCTATATGTTTCCAAATGGAAAATACTGTGGAGACGTAGACTACAATCCATTCAATTTGTTTCATACACTTACCAGAAAGACTTTTAAGAATAGATTTTATACCCATGAATGATTTAACACTTTTATTTATAACTGCAGGAAAACTTCCAGAGAAGTGGGTGACGTTTCACAAGGAACAGTTGGATAAACTTCCCTACCCTATAATCACTTTACACGATGAAGAGAAGATGGGATATGAAATGATTTACCATAGAATGCTTGAAGGTGCGAAACAAGCCACTACACCCTTCGTTGCTGTCATTGAAGACGACACCCTCTATCCGATAGAACACTTTTACTTTAGACCTGAACTAGACACCTTCGCTTACAACCAACATCGCTGGGCGTTGTTCACTTGGGGAGTTCCTACTTTCAACTGGCGTAACAGAAAGAGTAACTGTTCACTTATCGCTCCCAGAGAACTTATGATAGAAGCCCTCGAGGAACGCTTTGCCAAACATCCAAACGGAATACGAGTAGAGCACTGTGGAGAATTAGGAAGAGCCAACGTAGATAAGTGGCTTGGAGTTACTCCACGTAAGTCGGTCGAGTGGTATTCCAAGATAGGTTTAGTTCAATTTAATCACGATGGTGCTACTGACGGAAGAGCAAAAGCCCATCATAAAGACCTTGGACCTGTGAAATGTTTTGATGTGCCAAGATGGGGTCGTGCCGACAAATTAGTGCTAGAATTTAAATAATATGAATAAATTTACAAAATACAACAAAATGGGTGCATATCACTGGAAGCAATATGCTGATGTGAACAATAAGTATCATGCCCATGCTGACCGAGTAAAAGAATGGGTCAAGGAAAAGAATGTTCTTGACATTGGTTCAGGAGATGGTCTAATAACTTCTTTAGTTGGAGCAAAAGGTATTGAATACGAAGCAGAAGGAGTACGACTTGCTCAAGAGAAAGGAGTAGACGTAATTCAAGGAGATGCCTATGCACTTCCTTTTCCTGACAATAGTTTTGATGCTGTGACGATGATAGACGTTATTGAGCATTTAGAGGATGTCCACAAGGCTCTACAAGAAGCGAAAAGAGTTGCACCTGTACTTTACGTTAACACACCACCCAAGAAAGACGACGGAACACTGACAGATAAGTTCCATATACAAGAATGGTCTCCCGCAGGACTAACTGCTATCGTTGAAGCAGAAGGTTATTTATTAGATAACGCTGTCATCGTCTATCCGAAAGAGAAGATGATGTACGCAAGATTTACAAGAATATGAGATTAAGTTCAAATTACAAACAACAAGGGACACATAACCTGAACCTTATTAAAGCTGTGAGTAAGACTAAAGGAGATGTCTGTGAAATGGGAGTAGGATTTTCTAGCACTCCTCTTCTTCACTGGATTACTTTGGGACGTAAGTTAGTTAGTTATGAAAGCGACCAAGACTACTTTCATTTTGCTAAGAAGTTTATAAGCGATAATCATAAAGTACGTCATGCTAATAGAGAATTTACTAATGTGGATTACAACCGACATTGGTCTGTAGTATTCATAGACCACAGTCCACGAAAACCAAGAACAAGGGGAGATGATGCTATGAAGTTTACTAACGCTGACTTAATGGTTTTACACGACACTGAACCTGAATCAGCAGGACACTATGGATATGACCAAGTATTTAAAAAGTATAAATACCGTTACGATTGGAAGTTATGTAAGCCTTACTGTTCGATAGTAAGTAATGTAATAGATGTAAGTAAATGGCAGAATTAAGTATATGAAAGGTGTAAAAGGATTTCAAAAAGGAATAGAAAATCCAAGTTTTGGCAAAAAACCACATAATTTTGGCAAACATCCTTCTAGTGAAACTCTTAAAAAACAGAGTGTGGGTCATTTGGGACACAAATTAACCCAAACCCAAAAAGAAAAAATAAGTAAGGCGAATAAGAGTAAGTCTAAACCAGAGGGATTTAGGGAAAAGATAAGTGGTAAAAATCATCATAACTGGAAGGGTGGAAAATCATTTCAACTTTATGGTTTTGAATGGACAAAATTATTAAAACATTCAATTAGAACAAGGGACTGTTTTGTCTGCCAAATATGTAAAAAGAATGGATGGGTTATTCACCACATAGATTATGATAAATTTAATTGCAATCCTAATAATTTAATCACACTGTGTATTAGTTGTCATGCAAAAACTAATTTTCGTAGAGATTATTGGATTAGATATTTTAATGAAAAAATATAAACTTTCAATTTTAATACCAAGTAATAACGAGATGTTCTTAAAAAACACCGTAGAAGACATCCTTAAACATAAGGAGGATGATACTGAAATTATAGTTGGATTAGACGGTTCTTGGGCAAATCCCCCATTAGAAAATCATCCTGATGTTAAAATCTTTTTTTCTCCTGAGCCGATTGGTCAAAGAGCAATGACAAATCAGTGTGCTAGATTATCGCATGCACGTTTTCTAATGAAGGTAGATGCTCACTGTGCCTTTGACCAAGGATTTGACCGAAAGATGTTAGACTTCTTCAAGGAAGTTGGAGACGACATTGTAGCAGTCCCTGTGATGAGAAATCTTCACGCCTTTAATTGGAAGTGTCCTGACGGACATACTCGTTATCAAAGTCCTTCGGGGGTTTGTGTAGAGTGTCAGAAACCTACAGAGAGAGATGTAGTATGGATTTCAAAAACTAATCCTCAAAGCACCTCTTACTGTTTTGATAAAGAACCGCATTTTCAATACTTTAGAGAGTATACTAACACTAAAGAATATAAAGAAATGAAAGAAAAGTTTAACTATACTGAGTCAATGAGTCTTCAGGGTTCTTTGTTTATGTCCACTCGACACAACTATTGGAAGTATCAACTCTGCGATGAGAGAGCTGGTTCTTGGGGCAACCAAGGGGTTGAAGTAGCGTGTGCCGCTTGGCTTTCAGGTTTAAGAGTTCTCGTAAATCACAAGACTTGGTATGCACATATGTTCCGCACTCAAGGTGGAGACTTTGGTTTTCCTTGGCAAGCAAGAGAGTCTGAAATACAAAAGACCAAGAAATATATAAAAGATAAGTTTTGGAATAAAAAACATCCTAAACAAATACATTCGGTAAAATGGCTTGTGGAAAAGTTCGCCTCAAAAGGTTGGTCGGCAGAAGAAATAGATAAATTAAAGTAATATGGCAACAAAATTCTTAGAACCAGGTGGAGATGCAGATTTCGCACTTGATACAAGTGGTAATGGATTTTGGGATACTAAAACTGGCTCACCTGCTATTGTCACCGACCATGTTCATGGTGGACATATAAAATCTATTAGTTATCCTGGTAGTGGATATGTAGGTAAAAATCAAGTTCTGTCAGGAGCGGGTAGTAGAGTAAGTTTTTATTTATATATTGTTGCCTTACCAAATGCAACATCTTCTTTTTTTTCAACTACAGACCACCCTGTTTCTGCTTTTACTTCACCAACAATAGCAATTACTAGTGGAGGGGTACTCCAAATATTGGCAAGTGACTCAGGGGCACAAATAGGAACAAATGGTTCAACTTTATCAACTGGTACTTGGTATAGAATATCTTTAGCGTGGACAATTACTAGTACAACTGTGAATAGGTTTGAATTATTTGTAAATGGAGTTTCATCAATTTCAATTACAAATGCCACAGTTACTGCTAAACTACCTGCTGACTTTCGTATTGGTAATGTGGATGGCAACGCAACTTTCGACTTACGCACGAGTGACCACTATGTAGATAATTCTACTGCTCTCACAGACCCAGGCAATATCTGGGTTACTGCTAAACGACCATTTTCAAATGGAACTACTACTGGATTTACTACCCAAATAGGTTCTACGGGGTCAGGTTATGGTTCAGGACACACTCCACAAGTAAATGAAAGACCTCTCTCTACTACAAATGGTTGGTCAATGATAGGTGCAGGTTCAGCAGTTACAGAAGAATACAACATAGAAGGTAAATCTGTTGGAGATATAAATATATCGGCCGCAACCATCGTGGACTGGCTTGGTTGGGCAAGTATGAGTTCTCTTGCGGGAGAAACTGTGCAAGTAATTATAAACGGAGCAAATGTTGCACAAGCAATTGCTGCGAACGCCCTCTATACAAAAATAAAAGGTTCGGCTACCTATCCCGCAGGTACAGGAGCAGACATTGGAATAACAACAACAACGGCTCTTACCACAGTTTCACTTTATGAATGTGGAGTAGTAGTGGCTTATATTCCAAATCCCCATTCTCCATCAAGCTCGGTGAGTTCATCAATATCTTCTAGTCCTTCGAGTTCGGTATCTTCCTCACCTAGTACAAGTCCTTCCTCCTCTCCTTCTCCTAGTT
>OCZT010007758.1_pt1 | contig 10479 bp, 9 predicted proteins | sample 1539031 | NCBI WGS metagenome assembly OCZT01 (sample SAMEA3539308, study PRJEB22396) | soil metagenome | biome: tundra; feature: field; material: soil | place: USA | collected 2010-05 | depth 0.15 m
ACAATGATATCGCTCGTGCGGTTGTTTTGCTCATTCCAATATGGATAGATTCGGGAATCGGTGTTATGATCGTTTGCTTATTATTAGTTTTTATAACTTCTTTTATTTGGTTAGAAAGTAAAGAAATTTGTTTCGGAATTGTACTCTCATACTCGTCATTTTCAATTGGATAATCGTTAAGCTCCAGCATAGTTTCAATAACTTTAAGCCGTTTTAAAATGTTCAGCTCAGAAGTAGCAAGGATGTTTTCGATATACATTCTAAAAGTAGGTTGAACATCAGGGTCCTTCATCAGCGTGAGAAACTGATTGATTTTGTCCGTTTTAGACGACCCTGACCCTATGACTGATCCAGTGCTCACCAAACCACTTCCTTGGCTGTAAACTCCTGGAAGGATCTAGTGTTCAGGTGGCAATCGAAACATTTAAAATATAAGATTGTATAGTAGCTACTAAGTTTGTTATAATCAAGCATATAAATTTCTCCATTCGGGGAATGGGTTTGTAGCTGGGCACTTCAAACCCTTTAATTATTATCTTTTCTACAGTAAATGCTATTTTAGTATTTGAACTTGTTTTATGGGTTCCGTTGCAAAAAATTCAAAAAAATATGTAAATCTATGAATAATTAATAAAAATCAAAATATTCAAAGAAAATGTACTATCATTATAACTATCATTATAACTATCATTATAAAACTATACCAAACAATTGATTAATGTATTTGACTTCATTAAAAACAGAGTAATTTAGATCATTTACTTGTCCTTTTTGATCTTATTCATAGCTTCAATTCCTTTTAAAGTCTTATTAGCAAATCGAAAAGACTGAAATCCTAACGCTGGATTCACGATTCGCTTTATTGATCTTGTTCTATAATATTGTTCAAATACTTGATTTGTCGAATGTCTACGTTTTTAGGTAGTATTTTATCATTTTTCAGTTCATCTATAGCAGATGGATAAACTGGATTCTTATCAACTGTTATTACTCTCGGAATTTGATTATGATTAGAATTCAAAGCTTTCTTAAAGAATCTCTTCGCTGTTTTTCTATCCCGTTTTGAACTTAACATGAAATCAATTATATCTCCATTTGAGTCAACTGCTCGGTAAAAATAGTTCCATTTACCTTTTACTTTGATATAGGTTTCATCAACTCTCCACGAATAGTTTGTTAATCTTAAATGTCTTCTTATCTTCTTTTCTATTTCAGGGGAATATTGATGTACCCACCTCATTATAGTACTGTGATCAACTTGAATTCCTCTTTTTATCATCATTTCCTTTAAATTTCTATAGCTCAATGAATATTTTAAATACAATCTTACATTCAATAGGATAATTTCTCCTTTATAATGCTTCCATTTAAAGAAATTAGATAGCATATTACTATCTTTGATTTTCGTTTTATTCTATTGTATCATTAGAAAGAATTTTTTGCAACGGAACCGTGAATGTTGATATAGCGATCAATGATGCAGATGGAATTCGGACACAAATTCTAGAAAAGTTTGTTTTGGGTAGAGATAATTAATAATCCTTTATTCTATTGTATAATTATAACGGGAGTTACTAAAATCTCCACCATGGTTTCTTTGCTCCCGGAGCTTCAATTGTTTTTTGATTTAGGATAGTTTGAACTTGTATCATATAGTTATTATGGATACTTTTTAAATCATTTATTTCTTTTCTCAAAAACTCAATTTCGATCTGATGTTCCTGTATTAGACTATTGTCCGGCGCTGTCTTGCAGTTGTCGCACTGATCGTTTTTACTGATTAACAGGTCTAGCCCTTTGATTATAGCTTCTGTCGGACTATAGTATCCAAGTTGTCGCACCGATTCAAGAGTTATAACTGGGATGCGAACACTTATCTTACGTTTCTCGTCTGGCATATTATCTGGCATATGTCCGACATGTAATATAAAGTGTCGCACGTTATTTTGAAAGAATATTATGTCCGACGATAGTTCGGCACAGTAATGCCAATTGAAAAATTGATTTTTATAAGAAAACCGTGTCGATCTCAGATTCATGGAGCTTTGGGAACTCTTGTAACTAATTAATCCAAACAGCCATCATAAATAGAAAAATAAAAAATAATAATTATATAAATTTGGCATTGTACCAAAATTTCTGTAAAGTGTGGTTGATTCTATCTCTTTTTCTTCCCAATGAAAAAACAGGGATTCTCAGTTTGTTAGCAGAATGAGTTAAACAGTTAAGGATAAATAAGATTAAGCACATCGGTTAATCATTCTACTAACTACACAATAAATATTTTATTGTTGTTAACTTCATGTTGATAGATACAAACTCCATGCATAAAGTATAAGGGTTGGTCACCTAATTTTCCAGGGCAATAATGATATCTCGTAAGGTAATCGCTATTGTCCTATTTCTTTTTTGAACTATTATTCAGAATGATTCATTCTATCAATTATATAATGTATTTAATCGTATTTGATAGTGGAATAAACCGTTATAGATATATGCGCAGGAAGTTTGTGGTTGGGTTTCCTGTACATATACAACAAATTAAATTTTTGTTTATTTCATCTCCTTTTTTTTCACTACAAAAGAATTAGTTCTGTTGTAAAAACTTCAGGATAAGCATGTAAACCTATAATTAACAAATAAAAGTCAAAAGATCCTGGAGTCAATCCGATTTTACATAACTTTTGGTGCATTGCTGCAGATATCTTTTAATATGGTAATTATATTCTAGTTAGTTGATACAGAACTAAATTTTCATGATAAAAGAAATAAATCATGTCTTTAAGAAAGCTTTGAATTCTAATCATAATCAAATTCCGAGAGTAATAACAGTTGATAAGAATCCAGTTTATCCATCTGCTATAGATGAACTGAAAAATGATAAAATACTACCTAAAAACGTAGACATTCGACAAATCAAGTATTTGAACAATATTATAGAACAAGATCAATAAAGCGAATCGTGAATCCAGCGTTAGGATTTCAGTCTTTTCGATTTGCTAATAAGACTTTAAAAGGAATTGAAGCTATGAATAAGATCAAAAAGGACAAGTAAATGATCTAAATTACTCTGTTTTTAATGAAGTCAAATACATTAATCAATTGTTTGGTATAGTTTTATAATGATAGTACATTTTCTTTGAATATTTTGATTTTTATTCATTATTCATAGATTTGCATGTTTATTTTGAAATTTTTGTAACGGAACCCTTAAAAATGTTAATAATCAGTTTCATCACTTTTTAATTATAATTTTATAATCTAATATCGTCTTTATATACATCAGATATTTTTTGGAAAATTTTTAAACCAGTATTTTGTATTAATAACAAAGTTAGATTTTTTGTTAGAAAATGTTATTAATTTTAAACGTGTTTGAGTATTTTAATGAAGGGAACTATATGAAAAGTAACATGCAGTTTTATAAAATAACTTTAGTGTCAGTAGCTATTATTTTCATGCTAACAAGTACAGCAGGAGCAGTGCCTTTTGCATGCATTACAAATAATGTAGATGGTATTGTCACCGCAATCGACACATCAAACAACTCTGTTAAAGCTACTATAAAGGTAGGAAGCTATCCTACTAGAGTTGCAGCCACTGTAGATGAAACAATGATCAATGCAGGAGATACAACATGGATTAATGAAGAACTTAAAAAAAACACAGGTGGAAAATATACCATCCCAGCCGGAACGTATACCGTAAGCGGACAAATAACGATTCCTGAAAACACAGTATTACAAGGTACCATATCAGAGTCTGGAAAACTATTATCTACTATTTATATCGCTGACAATTACCCTTCTATAGAGCAAGAACCAATAATTAAGGGGTTAAGTGGTTGCAAGATACTCTATGTAGATTTTAACGGTAATAGTGAGCATCAGGGTAAAGTCCCTACAAAAAATGGAAAGAAGTGGGGACAGGGGCATGAAAACTTTATTGGTTTTAATTCTGAAAATGATATTGAAGTAGCATATTGTAATTTTTATAATAATTTAGGTGATGGATTAAGGGCTGTAAACTCAAAAAACATTCATTTTCATCATAATACAGCTTCAAAGGGAGGGCATGATGTATTTTTTGCTATTAGATCCGAAGGTGTAAGGGTACATGATAATTATATTCAACCACGTATAAATTCAGCTATTCGACTCATGGACGTCAACCATGCACGTATTTATTCTAATACTATTCAGTATGTGCCTGAATATAATGGAATCAGGTACGATGCTGGTCCATCCCTTCAAATACAACATGATATCGGTATAATGTCAGATATAGAGATCTGTGATAACATTGTTTATGATTCAAGAGGCCCAGGACTCTGGTTAGTAGGTAAAACAAGTGGAAACGAAGAGCTTTGGCTCCATCATAATGTATTTTATCGTTCCGGCTCTAATCCTGGTATTTATTGGATAGGAGGAATCATCGCAAGTGGTTATACAAATGCAAAAATAGAAAATAATGTTTTTGATGGGTCTTATCTTGGGGCCATTGTTTATTATGCTGTAAACTCGGAATGGGCTACATCTGCATATAATGAATTGAACGCTAATGTGCTCATGGACTCAGTTGCAGGAACTTATAATAATACAGGTGGTTATGGGGTATTAAATCAAATTAGAGAGCAAAAAATAACCAGCTCAAAAAATTGCTTTTACCACGATCAAGCAGGTGATACTGAAGGCTGGTATACTTCGAGTTCTGATTTCTCAATTAATCCACGTACTGCAGCTACTCCATCTGGTTGGACTTGGAATGGCACAAAGTGGACTTACCCAGGTATCAAACCTTCTGAAATGGGAAAGATACGGGGTGTTAGAAGTATATATACCACCCTAAATAGCATCACAAAAGAGGATATAGAAGAATTTGAATTTTCAAACTATCTTGGGATTTTGAATACTAAATAAATTGACACAGGAATCACGGATCAGAGAGCAGAAAACATACAATATAAAGTTATAAAAACCAAAAACGGAAAGATAGCATGAGGAGGTTAAGATAATAGGTTTCTCCAATCTGATTTCCTATGTATTCTTTTTCTTTCACTACAAAAAGTAGGATACAGAGCCAATATTTTTTTCCGGACAAAGTTTTTGTTTTGAGATATTCATTTATGCAGAGTTTTTGCTATAAAACCTATGCATCAGTGAAAGCAATACAGGAGCTTTATCAATACCATAATTGACTAGGTTTCCTTCTTTTGAAACAAAAAGCCGAGTTGTCATTTTTTCCAGAACTTTGAGTACACCGATTTCTTGTACTTTAATACTTGAAATGTAGGATGATATAAAAAAGAAATAATAATTTCCTGCATATACACTACAAAAGTGTAGAAATGAAAGCTGGAATTTTAGTTTCTCATATTCTGTTATTAACCGTAACACTTTCTTTACTTTTCACAATAGTTCCGGCAGCTGAATACAAAGTAGTTAATATAGAAGTTAATGCAGAAAAAAACGAAGGAAATGCTAAAATAGAATTTAATAGAGCTTGAAATGAGCTAAATAATTAAAAGGGGATTATTACAGTTCCCCTTTATTTTTTGCCTACATTACTTTATGCACTTGTGGAATTTGGTAAGTTCCATTTAATACCTTGGACCTGGTGATACATTTTAGATCTCACATAAAAATTTCCATTGGGTGTGGATAGCCAATTTGATTCTTTTCTAGAAGGTTCATCGTGTTGGATGTAATGTCCAGGGAACTATCTGGGTTTACCATGTGAAACATTTTTATATTCAGATTATATAGCTGCCGCATCCACCGTATCAGATGCCGTAACCGCAGCTGCCATATGAGGGATATCCAACGCCGTAGCCTCAGCCGCCATGGCCCCAATGGCCGCCATGACCACCGCCGCGTGCACTAGCTGCGACTGCTGACAAAGATGTTACAAATAAAACTGCCAGTAAAATAACAAGTACCTTTTTCATTCTGAATTTCAACATTTATCCCACTCATTTTATTATATTTACAAAATAATATTTTGAGCCTTATCTTTGAATCATTACTCTATCGATTAATAATGAAACCAAACTTAACTGGCCTGCTAGTAAAAAGACAAGCATCTTTGTTGAAGAAAAATAAAACATCAAATACCCTTCAATAAAATTCAAAAATGTAATTAACAACAGAATTCCTATAATAACCGGCCAGTACTACCCTAACTGTGACTGTGTGCTGAACCCTTACACTAACCAATGGATTGAAATGCTAATCAGTGTGTATAGGCACCTATAATATATTCAAGTTTTAAGACCAACTCCACTTTCAAGACAATGTTTCTAAACATCTATAAATTCCAATTGGCTCTGTATCACTTTACTTCATCAAAAAATAGAATCCAGAGCCGACAATTATTATTGACAAATCTTATGCTTTTTCGTTTTCCTGATGCACAGTTTTTGTATCAAAATCAGTGTATTTTTGCCATTTTAGCCTAAAATTGAGAACATTCTTTACCCAAATTAATGTAAAACACATCGATTTTATTGTGACCTATGTATCTAGACAGTCAAAATGACACTATCATATTAAATTCGGCTCCAGTTTAACATTAAATAAGGATTTAGATAGTATCTTCACGACTTCAAGCTAGGAAAATTGTGTCCACATTTTGTTAGAGTGCAATATATCTAGATAACACAATGGAAATTTATTTATAGTGTTGATCTTATACACTATCTTAATAAAGTTCACCTTCAATAGTAGTAACAATGTTTATGTGATCGACACAACCACAGACACAGTTACGTTCTCTTTAAATGTAAAAAGTTTATTTTTTGGAGTGCGATCACCCCGAAGTAAACACATTTTACAAAATAAAGGAGAGTCGTACGGTGAAATATCAACACGTGAATGTTTTTAAGATAATGTTATTATGTTCGATTTTATTATCAATTGGATTGATAAGCACTTCAATTACGCATGCTCAAGCTTATACTTTTGTTACTAAGTGGGGTTCGGGTGGCGCCGGTCCCGGACTATTTAGTAGTCCATGGGGTATTGCTACCGATTCTTCGGGAAATGTTTATGTTGCCGATACGCTTAATGACCGTATTCAGAAATTTGACAACAACGGCACCTACCTTCTCCAATGGGGTAGTGGGGGCGCAGGTAATGGGACATTTTATAGTCCATATGGTGTTGCTGTAGATTCATTGGGCAATGTTTATGTCGCCGATACGTCCAATAATCTCATTCAGAAGTTTAACAGCAGCGGTACTTATATTACCCAATGGGGTGGTGGGGGCGCAGGTCATGGACTATTTTCGGGTCCATATGGTGTTGCTGTAGATTCATTGGGCAATGTTTATGTTGCCGATACGTTCAATGAACTCATTCAAAAATTTGATAACAATGGCACCTTCCTTACTCAATGGGGTGGTGGGGTAGGCGCCGGTAATGGACAATTTAATGGTCCATATGGTGTTGCTGCAGATTCATTTGGCAATGTTTATGTTGCGGATACGTTCAATAATCGCATTCAGAAGTTTGATAGCAATGGTAACTACATTATCCAATGGGGTTCTGGGCCAAGCCCCGCTAATGGACAATTTTATAGTCCATATGGTGTTGCTGTAGATTCATTGGGCAATGTTTATATCGCCGATACGTCCAATAATCGCATTCAGAAGTTTTATGCCAACGGCAACTACATTACCCAATGGGGTTCTCTGGGTCCCGCTGACGGAAAATTTTATAATCCACATGGTGTTGCTGTAGATTTATCATGCCATGTTTTTGTTGCCGATACGGACCGTCAGCGCATTCAGAAATTTGCCGGTTCTTGCAAACCCCTTTCTCTGCAACTAACAAAGTTAGCAAATGCATCAAGTTATAGTGGTTCAAACCAGGATATCCTATACACCTACATTGTAACCAACGCAGGAAATGTGGATATCACAGCACCTATCACTGTTACAGACAACAAATTTGGCACAATCCCCATACTAAACAATGGTACTCTTAGTCCAGGTTCGAGCGTTCAAGGAATATATACCTACACAACATCATCGACAGACGTTACTAATGGTTCTGTTATCAATTTAGCGACTGCAACAAACAGTACTATTATTTCAAACACGGCTACTCAAATAGTAACGGGACCAGCTCCGCTTACAAGTTTGCAATTAACAAAGGTGGCATCGCCGCAAACTTATTCAGCTGTAGGAAATTCTATTACATACACCTACAATGTAATCAACTTAGGAAATGTGGATATCACAGGACCAATCAATATTACAGATAACATAACTGGAACAATTCCAATAAGCAACAGTGGTCTTAATGTAGGTAGCAGCCTTATAGAAAATAGTACCTATGTAATAACACAGACAGACCTTGATAATGGTTCTGTGACCAATACAGCAACTGTCTACAATGGTAGCACAGCATTAAACCAGACTCAAGCAACAATAACAGCAATCAATAAGCATCCAGCTCTGACAATAACAAAAACACCAAATCCATTAGCTTATAGTGCTTCAGGGCAGACTATCGCATACACATACACTGTAAAGAACACAGGAGATGTGGAGATTAAAGGACCTATCACTGTTACAGATGACAAGTTTGGAACAATAACTATACCAAACAATGATACCCTTGGTAAAGATTCAAGCGTCATAGAAACAGCTACCTACAAAATAACAGACTCCGACATTAATGCAGATCATGTAACCAATTCAGCATATGCAACAGGTTCACTCAACAGCAAACCAGTAATTTCACCCATTGCTATTGCGATAGTTCGCTATGAACAGCCAGCCAAGAAGGAAGAGCATAATGAAGAAGAGCACAATGGTGACAGAGATAACTATAGCGGACCTGGCTATGGCGGTGCTGTAGTTCCTGTGCCTATGTATAGCAGTCCGATGTATGGCAATCCGATGTATGGCAATCCGATGTATGGCAGTGAACCTGCTACAACAGCAGTACCATCGGAACCTAATGTCTGCAAGGACAAATGTGCTTTGAATAAGCATAAACATAAACATCATGCTAAAAAGCATAAAGCAAAGAAAAATTGCTAAGTATAAAGTAGATAAAAAATAGTTGAATTTCGAGATAGGGTATCCACATATGAAAGCGCTGGATATCCTGTATTATACTTTTAAAGTTTGTGAGTTAAGTTTAATAACGTAGATTTTTGAAGAAATTGATTATAGTGCATAGATGACGAGTATATTACATTACCATCGAATGCTAACCTTAACTTGAGCCTAACCGTAGCTTATTAATTTATCTATGTGTCCCTTTATTGTACCGAGCATCTGACATCGAATTCACTTGAAGTGCTACGTCCTGGCTTTTGATATCCTTTTCATAGATGTTATTTAAATCAGCGGCCTTTGGCTTCGTCGATTTGTTCTTTGTAACGGGCAATTTCACCATAAGTTTGATAGCTAATATTTCCGTATGGATCATCCAGGTTCACTTTTGTTCCGTTTATGGTCATAATATCCGTCACGTTGCTGCCGTGGCTATGTATTATTTCTACAAAATCCACGTTTGTCTTATTGTAAATACTTCCATTCTCCACTCTAATAACCTGGTCATAATCAGTACCGTTATTATGTGGGTACATTGTATATGTTTCAAAGATCTTCGCGGGTTCGTCAGAGAAGCTCACTATGGTAGTGTAACCTACGCTCATGCTTATGTTTGTGTAATAATTCGCCTTTGATGTAGCTGCTGACGACAATGATACTACAAATAAAACTGCTAGCAAAATGGTTAGTACCTTTTTTATTCTACGAACTTGTTGTTTCAACATTCAGTCCATCCCTTTTAACATTTATAACATAATCAACACAATCACCAAGAACTACTAGCCCACGTAAATATCTTTAGCGACTCCTCAATAGATTTAGTAGTGATTAGTGAGCCCAACCCATTGTCACCAAATGAGAACCCTGCCATGAGCTTACTACGGGCATATTCAGCACTGTATTATAAACGACTACATTAATTAAAGAATGGGATTTAGATAAATATTATTCCTTTTTTCAGCAAACGTAACCAGACCGTAACCAGTTACAGACTATTATACAAAAATTCATAATAAATAAAGAGATTTATTTCAATAATACTTAATTAATTTTGTATATTTACCACTAGTCATATCCATCTTTATATTATATTCAAAGAAGTACAACCCTTGCACATTCAAGTTTTCTTCTTTATTGTAAAACATTGTGTTCTATGAGCTAGATACCATGAGATCCAGATAATTTCTATTACAATACTTTTCACATTGTCCGTAACATGGTTACAGTTTGGTTACGGTTCATATATCAGCCTTATTTCCCGTCGTCCATGCTGGTTTCTATTCAATAAAACGTTATCTGGTAAAAGCTTTTTTAATGTTGTTAATACATCTCTCTTGACTTTTCTAAAGTTACTCACATCTCCCACCCTATATTCTGGTTCGATATGATTCGTTAGATAATTCTTAATCTCG
>OCZT010007759.1_pt1 | contig 10478 bp, 11 predicted proteins | sample 1539031 | NCBI WGS metagenome assembly OCZT01 (sample SAMEA3539308, study PRJEB22396) | soil metagenome | biome: tundra; feature: field; material: soil | place: USA | collected 2010-05 | depth 0.15 m
AGCGATGCGTGCGCCCTGGCGGGCACGCTCCCGCGGCCATTTTAAGAAAGGAGATTTCATGTTCGTAAAACTGTTACTGACCGCGATGCTGGCCACCACTCTGGCGTTCGCTCAGGGTGGCGGCGGAATGGGCGGCGACGACACCGGCGGAACGGGCGGCAGAGGGGGAGGCAGAGGGGGAGGCGGGATGGGAGACGACACGGGCGGAATGCCACGCATCCAGCGCCAGACCCCGTTCGATATCTTCGCCGACCGCCTCAAGCTGAACAAGGACCAGAAGGCCGAAGCCCAGACCGTTCTGGTCGATGCCATGAAGGAGTCCGCGCCGCTGCGCCAGCAGTTGGCTCAGGCCAGGGCGGCGATCGCGAACGCGATATTGGGCGGCAAGAGCGAGGACGAGCAGAAGAAGATCATGGACGGTTATACCTCCGTGGTCGCCCAGGAGACCGGCATTGAGACCAAGGCCTTCGCGAAGGTCTATGCGATGCTCAAACCCAATCAACAGGGCAAGGCCGCGGCGGCATTCGAGTTGATGGCCGGAATATTCAATGCGCCCGCCGGCGGCGGCGGGGGAAGAAGAGGAAGGAACTAAAGGATCTCTCATGTTTTTCAAATTATTACTGACCGGCATTCTGGCCGCCACCCTGGCTTCCGCCCAGCGCGGTGGCGGAGGAAGGGGCGCGTCGAGTGGTTCCGTTATGCCGATGGGTAACACGCCCGATAAGCTCGCGATTCTCACCGACAATCTCAAGCTAAGCAAGGACCAGAGGAAGCTGGTCAAAACCGTCCTCGACGAGGGTCAGAAGGAAGCCGCACCGTTGCGCGACGAGACGACCAAGAGCCGGCAAGCGATTGGGGAGGCTATTTCAGCCGGCAAGAGCCAGGACGAGATCGACAAACTGGTAAAGAGCGATGCCGACATAGAGTCCCAGATGGCCGGTATCGAGATGAAAGCCTTCGCCAAGATCTATCAGGAACTCGACAAGGACCAGCAGCCGAGAGCCCGAATACTGTTTCAGATGGTGGACGGCATCTTCAAGAGCAAGAACTGGAACGAGTGAGGTTGTCCCGGGTCGCTTCACACCCAAAGCAGCGGTTGGCGAACGGGGAAGTTGCGCACTACTTCTTCGATGGTGGGGTCGGCGTCGAGCTTGCGCCATAGCGCGAGGTACTCGGGCTTGCCCAGCGCCAGGCCGGCGAACAACAGGCAGGGCTGGCGAATGGGCCACTCCTTGTCATACATGACGTCGGGCGGCTGGGGCCACTTCTTCTTGTCCACCATGTACGGATACATGTAGGCCATGGCTTTGGCCATCCCCCGACCGTCGGGCAGCTTCCACGTCCACAGGTTCTGGCCTTTCGACGCGAGGGTCTGGGCGGCGATGGCGAAAGCGTCCAGATTGAACAGGGAATAGCCATAGGGCTTGGTGCGGGCCAGTTCCAGCGGGAAGCTGCCGTCGGGCGCCTCCTGGTTGGGAAAGAGCGCGGTCTGGAACCGGTCGCGGCAGTAAGCCGTGAGGTCCGCGTTGCCGGCAAGCTGGGCGAAGGCGGCCACCTGCGCGACCCAGCAGGTGCCGTGGTTGTTCTTGGCGTCGCGCTCGGCGATGCCGTAGGGATGGGTAGTCATCCACTCGAGATAGGACGCGAACCAGTGCTGCACGCCCGCCAGATCGGGCGGCGCCAGGTCGAGCTGCCCCGCGGCGCGCGCGATTTCCACCAGGTGGAGCGTATCGATGATGCCGGTCCCCCGCCCCGTGAAACGGCCCTGGATGGCCTGCGCGTATTCGAGGTTGGGATTCATGCGGGTTTCGCTATCGACGAACCACGCGCGCAGGTGCCGGGCGGCATGTTCCGCGTACTTGCGCTGGCGCGTGAGTTTGTAAGCCGCCCCCAGCGCGGGCACGATGAGGCTGAACCGGATCATGGCGCGGCGGTGCTCGACGAAATTGTCCGGGTTGCTCATGCCGTCGCGCTGGATGTAAGGGCCGCCGGGGTTCTGGGGGTCGGGCCACCAATAGTCGCCTTCGGAGAAGAAATCGTGCCGGCCGCCGGCGCTGCGCGGGGAGCTGGCGGCGGTCACAGTGACCGGCTGTTCGGCTAGGTATCGGTCCGCGGCCTTCAGCACGCGGGGGCGTTCGATGGCAGCGAGATCGAACTTTTCGGCGCCGCCGGCGGCAGGCGCGGCGGCCAGGGCAATGGCGGCCTCGAGGAAATCCCGGCGATGCATGGATAGCAACATGTTAGCGCTAAACAAACCACTTTGCTTGGAGCAGGCCGGGGGCCGGCTCCAAGCCTGGTGTACCGTCCCGCGTAAGACAGGGTATCCAGGTTCCCTAGTCTGCTTCGGTGGACTCGCGCTTTCCACGGGCAGGCCAGCCGCTTCATAAGCCGCCAGGCGGCCAGGGAAGAAATCACGCGGTGACGGCACTAGCCGGATGTTTCGAACCCCGGCTGAGGCTTTCAGTCGCTCTGAGTGAGTGCACGCCGTGGGTTTTCAACTGTTAGCATGCGTGTTTCGGTTTCGTCGATACCACTTTTGCGAAGTTGCGGTAGAAAGTCGGAAAACATGAAAGTGTAACCGGGGCAATATCCACCTCGTTCTTCTCCCACGTGAAAACCCACGGCATCTTGAGAAATCAGGACGCGCCGGAGATATCCGGCCCTCCTGGTTTCCAGAATCAAACCGATGTTCTGGTCGACGGTCTCCGATGATATGCCATCGAACTCGATCCAGGCGCCGGCCTCGGCCGCTTTCCGATGAAAACTCCGATCCTTCTCATCCTGGGCGTGCACCCAGATAAACGCTGCGGGGGACACTCCATGACTTTTCAGCAGATTCAATTGAGCCATAGCGGCGACGCCATCCCCGGTGTGCGAGGCTATCACCAGGCCCGTCCGTAAGTGGGTGAGTGCCGCCGCGGAAACGAGCTTGCTATTCATCTTAGAGAGGGGGCCCGGATCCACTCCAAGCTTAATAAGGGCCGGGCGAATCCCCGCAGGCGGGATGCCTGCCTGAAACTCGCTCGTCCAACGTGCGGCAAGGTCCTCAGCCGTCGCGGAGAACGCAAAATCGGGAATATACCTGCCACCCGCCGCACCGTACAAACCGGTGTTCGTCAGGATGTGCAACCCACTCGCTTGCGATAGCCGGGCGAGCAGTTCGGGATCGCGGCCTTGATAGGCGGGTGTGCAATCGACGAAGGTCCTGCATCCCTGGGATCGTAGCTGTTTCAGGTGAGGGAGAACGACGCTGAGAACCTCTCCGCCATCGTACCGGCCCGGAGCAATTCTGCCGGCGCCCACGATGTCGACGAGGACGTGTTCGTGCATCAACGTGCGTCCCAAGTCAGCCGGAGGGACTGGCCCGAGCGCAGTATTGATCTGGTGATTGGTATCGACCGCGGCACGGCTCTCCCGGATGCTCCCGAGTGCCATGGCGGCAGCCTTGAACAGATCGCGGCGCTTCATGAGAACCATGACGATCCTCTCTGTAAGGATAACTCCGGCGCCGCCGATCGCGCCAGGACGATGTACTCGTCTATCGACTCGGCAGCGCGTCCTCTGGATTGCCGCCGGGGCGTAGCCCAAGGAGGAATTCCCCCAGCAAAAGCACCTCAGCGGCCAGCGCCGTAGCGTTCCGTAACGCGGCCGCGGCGCCCTGATCGTCGCCGAGTCTGTGGCGGGGGACTTCCACGCGTCAACCCCTTGCAGAGTTCCTTGCCGCGGACAAGATCGGCCCAGCCGTCCTCCGATCCCTCTTCGGTGAGCACGATATCAGCCCTGGCGATCACCCGCTGCGCCCGGACTGTGATCAAATCTGGCGCGGTTCCCATCCCCACGATGTAAAACTTGCCAGTGGCCCGGGTGGGTTGAGCGACGGCCATTCCAGAAGATGCCAGGGAGCTCAGGCAGCAAAGCACAATCGTCGACGGCTGTATCGTCTCAATACCTCGCAGGAACATTCCGAACTGCTCGCGGCACCAGTCGTTCAGCACGACAGTCTCACTGATGAGAGATATCGTCGATTCACGAACTAGGCCCGGCGGCGCGAACCTCGTGCGAGCGGCGCTCCAGCCAACTCGACCACCTCAAGAATCAGTGACTGCCTCATGTAGTAGGGCACGAGGGTCTCAAAGTTGAAAGCCGGACCACGCCAATCTAATGCTGGCATTGGCACATGCCACTAGAGGCCGGCCGAAGGGCGCCGGACTGAAACGCGGTAACGATCTCTTCCGCGTTGCCGGCAGCTTCGACAAGAACCACGGCTATTCCACCCGCCTTGAGCGCTTCAACGGCGCCCGTGCCGATGCCGCTGCACAATACGGTCTCACAATCCCGCAGCGCTTCGACAAATCCGGAATGACCGTGCTGTGCGGCGACGCCATCACCCGATCCGCCTCCGTGTCCATGGCAACCTGCATTGGTGCGGGTCTCGATGAGTTTCACCTGGCCATTCCGGGCTTCGAAGATGAGGAACTGGCGGCAGCGTCCAAAGTGGGCGGAAAGGTTGATTCCATCGTTCGTTGGTATAGCGATCTTCACGTGCGAGTCTCCTTAGCCGACACGGGCAGCATAGCAGCCTTTGCCCTCTATATGCAAGTTGCATCTAGCGTAGGCGGCTGGTTGGGCCGGCAAATTCTCCGTGAGGGTCTGGATCGGATTACCGGGAGTGTGCCAGCGCCGGCTCTGCTGTCTTCGCAGCTCGCTTCCCAGGGCGGCGGAGAGAAGTCCGGGGGGGGCGTGGCGACTCGTCGCGAGCGTGCTTTCCGGCTGTCCGCACAAAACGCGTCATCGACCGAGCCACGTGGTCGAGAACGGCGATCCACTCCGCGAGGTGCTCTTCGCCGTAGGGCGTGAGGCAATAGACTCTCTTCGCCGGCCCTTTACCGGTGACATCCCACTCGGAAGTGACGCAGTCGTTTTGCTCCAGTTGCCTTAAAGTCTTGTAGAGGGCAGCGGCTTCGATGGACGCATCGGTTAACGCGTGTTCCCGCAACTCCGCCGCGAGCTGATATCCATACGATCGCCCCTTCTTCTCGAGCAAAAACAGCAGAACCGGCTCGACGAAGCGGTACAAGTTGCCCATCGCACACGTGCATGGATGCTGGGCGCCGTGGCGCGGACATGTTCGACGCGGCATTTTGGGATCGATTCCCCCTTGCATGAGAATAACAGGTATGTCAATATAGATGCAACTTGAATCTAGCGTCGTATGGTTGTCGATTATGAGTACCCACATGAAAGGACCGAATGAATGGCAATCACCCCTGAAGCGATGCGTGAAACAATCAAGGCCGTCGTCGTTGTTCAAGCGACGGGGGTCTCGATCTAAACGGCCTCAGGGCCAACACGAGATTCCTGATAGAACGATGCACCGGCAAGCGGGTCGTACTTGTACCCGTTGGCAGTACCGGCGAGGCGTATGCGTTGTCGGATGCGGAGCAGCTCAGCGACGAGGGCCTGGTTCGGCACTACCTTCGCCTGGCGGACGCCCTGAGAATCGGCGTCGTGATCTACAACAATTCCGTTGTCTCAAAACTCTGGATGCCGCCCCATCTGATGGCCAGATGCGCGGAACATCCGAACATCATCGCCGACAAAGAGAACACCAGCGATGTCACGCTCTACAAAACGATGCGGGATGCGATCGACCCGGCGAAGATGACCGTCCTGTGCAGCCTCGGCGACCTGCAATTCGCCTACACGGCGGCCCTCGGCTGTCCCGGCTTCGTCTCCATGACGGCCAACTTTGCGCCTGAGCTGTCGCTGGCCCTGCTGGAAGCTGCCGACGCCTGCGATTTCCTTCCAACGGTACCGCGCCTTGTCAGCGAGGGCGGTCGCACGCGCCAGCATCGAAAAGCAGCACGGCCTGCCTGTGGTAGTAGGAACGCATCCCATTCCACTGAAGTACCTACAGACCCACGATCAGCTCCCCTTTTGGGAACAAGTGAACATGAAGGACATCGCCGGTCACCTCCTCGCGGAGTCTCGTGAGGTGATGGAGTCCTACAATTGAGCCGATGATGGGGAACTTCTGGCAATGTGGAAGACCCGACCGGAGACGTATCGCGGAAGTTCACCCAAATCAGGTTGCATCGCGTCCGCGCCTGGGAGGTGTGACCGGGCCAGCGGATGCCGACTGCCCACATGAGGGTTGGCGCAATGACCTTGCTTGAAGTAGAAGCCATTGCCGCCGAAGTGCGCAGCTTCCCGCATGAAGAATGGGGCGTTACCCATGCCACCCTGGAAGCCGAAGCGAACGGTTGCGGCCGGGAAGAACTCCTGGGCGAGTGGAGATGACATGGAGCCCGCGGATCGCGATCCATCAGCGCTGAAACCCGATGGTGAGGGAACTGTTTCTCTCGGCCGTCTGCTGGCCATATTTCTAAAGATCGGCAGCATCGGTTTCGGAGGAGGCATGGCCGTAATCGCGCTCATGGAACAAGAGTTCGTGCGAAAGCGCCGCCTGATTCCCCTCGATGAATTCGTCCACAGCGTGGGACTGGGACAGGTCCTGGGTTCGTTTTCCGTGAACGTGGCGATCTTCATCGGCTACCGTCTGTTCGGCGTCGCCGGCGCGCTGTTATCGGCTGGCGCATTCCTGGCCCCATCGATCATTCTGGTCATCATCTTGTCGGATCTCTACTTCCGCTACCACGCCTTGCCTGCTTTGCAGGGCGCTGTGGCTGGACTTGCTCCGGTTGTGATTGCCTTGATCTTGAATGCCGGCTGGTCGATTGGCCGCAAGGTACTGCGCTCATGGCCGGCAATGTTGATCGCGACTGGCGCTCTGGCTGCGGGAGTCGTCCAGTGGAACGCGGTCTGGGTGCTCGTCACAGCAGGAGCCGCGGGCTTTCTCCTACCCGTAAGATTGACTGGCGCAAGACAGCCGCACCAGCCTGGAAAGGTGGCCGGCAGCGGGAGTGTGAACTTGATGCCGTTCGCATTTTTCGCGGCGGGGCCATTGCCGGTGCTGATCACCACCTTCTTCAAGATTGGTCTGGTGTTTTTTGGCGGCGGATTTGTGCTCGTGCCGGTTCTCCACAACCGGCTGGTCACGCAACTCGGCTGGTTGAGGCCGCAAGAGTTTCTTGACGGCGTTGCGATCAGCAATCTGACTCCGGGGCCGATCGCGGTTCTTGCCACTTTCGCCGGATTTCACGTGGCCGGCACAACCGGAGCCCTGGCGGCTACGGTCGCGCTATTCGCTCCCGGCATGATGTTGATGCTGGCGATCAGTCACCAATACGGCCGCTTCCGGGATGACCATCGCGCCCAGCGCTTCCTGGCGGGAGTCAATCCGGCGGTGGCGGGTCTGATTCTGAGCGCAGCTCTGGTGCTGGGGCGAAGCGCCCTTATCTCATGGCACGGGTACGCTCTTTTCGCTTTGTCTTTCTGCCTGCTCGCCGGCTTGCGTTGGCATCCCGGGTTCATCCTGGTCATCGGTGCGGCAGCGGGATATTGGGGGCTGCTCCCATGACTGGTATGTCGAGGAAAGCGGTGACCCCATGCGGTTCACGACCGCCCTGCGCTGCCAAATCATCCTCCCCCGGAGCGCGCAAGCCTTCCAGCAGATCGTACAGATGCCGCGTGGAAACGGGCTTGGCCAGAAAGCCGTCCATGCCGGCCTCCAGGCAGCGCTGGCGATCGTCCGGCATCGCGTTGGCGGTCATCGCCACAATCGGAAGCCGGCGCCCGCGTTCCAGCCGCCGGATGGCTCGCGTCGCCGCATAACCGTCCATGTTCGGCATCTGGCAGTCCATCAACACCAGGTCGTACTCGGTCTGCTCCACGGCCGCTACCGCCTGCTGGCCATCCCATGCCGCGCCCACCTGGTGCCCCATGCGTTCGAGTAGCCGTAACGCCACCTTCTGGTTGATCGGGTTGTCCTCGACCACCAGAATCCGCAATGATCTCTGCGAACGTGGCAGGCGGCACTCGGTGGCGGGCGCCGGAGATTCGGCCACGGTCGCGATCGGCAGGCGGACGGTGAAGCTGAAAGTGCTGCCGCATGGCGGCTCGCTCTGCAACTGCAGCGTGCCCTCCATGAGAGCCACCAATCGGCTGCAGATCGAAAGCCCCAGCCCCGTCCCGCCATAGCGCCGCGTGGTCGAACTGTCGGCCTGTGTGAAGGGTTGAAAGATCGCCTCCTGCATTTCCGCCGGGATTCCGATGCCGGTATCGCGCACACTGAATCGCATCTCCGCCAGATCCCCGCTGCGGCAGGCCAGAGATGCGTCCACGGCAACGTAGCCCCGCTCGGTAAACTTCACCGCATTCGACAAGAGGTTCAGCAGCACCTGCCGCAAGCGTTGCGCATCGCCCACTACCATCCGCGGCAGATCCTCGGCGAAGTGTTGCCGAAGCTCCAACCCGCGCGCCGTGGCGGCAGGCGCCACGACCGCCAGTGCTTCCTTCACCACCTCGGCCGGGCGAAAAAGCCGCTGCTCGAGAATCAGCTTTCCGGCGTCGATTTTGGCCACATCCAGGATGGCGTTCACCAGGCTCAACAACGCTTCGCTGCAACTGCGGATGGTGTCCACATTCTCCTGCTGCTCCGCGGTCACTCCCGAATCCACCAGCAGGCTGATGCCGCCGATAATTCCGTTCATCGGTGTGCGGATCTCGTGGCTCATGTTGGCCACGAATTCGTCTTTGATCGCCGAGGACCGTTCCAGCTTCGCTACCAGGCCGGCCTGCGATCGATACGTGCCCATGTAATCCAGCAACAGGCCGGCCAGCGGCACCGCGTAGGCTACAATCTTCAGGAAGTGCGCAATGTTGAAATTGGCGTCGTACAGCATCGAGGAGCCCAGCGCCATGTGCAGCTCCGACGCCGCCTGGGGCAGGAGGCTGACCAGCAGCGCGTGCGAGAATCGGTTCCCCGACCGCCGGTCCAGCAGCCGGAATAGCGGGTAACCCACCGCCGCATACAGGATCACCGGTATCAGATCATAGGGCCGCGTCACCAGTCTGCCCGGGAACAGGCACTGCGGCAAGTGCGTGCTGTTGGCACAGTAGCGCACCAGCGCGTAGGAGCCGATCCCAAACACGCCGACGGTCGCCGTCAGCAGACGCCAGTCCCACCGGTTGGAGTCCTTCTTGCGGGCCAGCAGAATGCCCGCTCCCACCAGTAGCACTACGCAACTGAACAGGCGCGACGCGGTCCACGTAATCGGGATGAAGCGCGCCGCGTCCGCCACGCGGTGGATAAAGTGATCCGACGCGAGGGTGTGAAAAGCGTCAACACAGCCCGACCAGAAAAGCGCCGCGCCAATCACCGGCGCCAACAGGGTTCTGGTCAGACGGAAATGAATGAAAGCGATGAGCGCCGTCAGCACGGCCAGGCACACCGCCGTCCATTCCAGCAGGTTGTGCAGGAAACTCGCCTGGAGGCAGTAGCGCAGCGAGTCGATGCGTGCCGCCGGCGCCAGCCGGCTCAGCGCAGCCAGATCCGGAGCGTAATCCGGCCATCCAAAATCCACGCCCGCCAATCTCAAAATTAACGGAAGTACGCACAGTGCCACCACGCACCACACCAGAGGGTTTGGAAGACACTGATCCTTCCCGATGCCTGCGGGCTGCGCATCTGGCTGCACGTCTTTCTTATCAGCAAAAACATCCCCTGTCTGGAGTACGTTCCCGGGCAAAAACGACCCTTTGGCGGCGAACGGCACTTCGCCGGCAGCTACGACAGCCGCAAAGAGGTCGGGCGGTCATTCCGCCGGACCACAGCAGGTGCAGGTTTTGTCACGCAAAGTGCAGATTTTGCTATGAGGTGTCCCCCTACATCCAGTCCACGCGCCGCCTTTCGTGCCCGAACAGGTCGCTCTCAACCCGGTTCCTATTCCGGCAGGCGGCATGGGAACAGGCGCGGCCACTATAGCGCGTGGCAAATATCGTCGGGTATTGGGAACGGGCTATAAAGCGGAGACTGGCTCGAATTCCTCCGACTTTGCGAAACGTCGCGCCTGTACCCGGTTTGCCCTCGAAGCCTATGTCGCAGTCGACGAGCCAAATGCCCCGGTCGCGCTTGGCAGGCGATAGGTGCTTCCCAGTATCCGCGCTGCCGCGTCCCGGGCGCGCTGGCAGTCCGGACAGGGCGGCAGATCCCGGGTGGCCCGGAGGTACTCGCCGCGCGGCGCGGTAACCGGCTGGCCGCAGAAGCTGAACACGTTCAACGGACGAAAGCTATGGCGAAATTGAGGTTGTGTTTGTGGGGTCATGTCATCCTCGATCAAGGTCGGTTTAAGCGGGCCCTGGCAGTTCTTATGCCCGCCTCGCGCCCGGCTTTGTATACCAGGCTCAATGCCAAGACAACGACGGCAGCCATCATCACAACGGATGGTCCCGTCCTGCGAACGAAATCGCGAAACTTGCAGTCGGCGGTCATATTGGTCTCCAACGCGGACATTGGTACGAAGCCGAGAGCTATGCACGCCACGGTCCAAATGAAAATGGGCGCCGTTGGTGGGTCC
>OCZT010007761.1_pt1 | contig 10475 bp, 5 predicted proteins | sample 1539031 | NCBI WGS metagenome assembly OCZT01 (sample SAMEA3539308, study PRJEB22396) | soil metagenome | biome: tundra; feature: field; material: soil | place: USA | collected 2010-05 | depth 0.15 m
GCAGGAGCGCGTGCTCTCGCGCGAGTCGGCTGCCGGCGCGGACCACGCCGAGCGGCTGGTGGAGATCCGGGAAAAACGGGCGCAAGTGGCCGCCAGCCTGGCCGAATTGAAAGAACGCTTTGCCAGGGAGTCCGCTCTGGTGAGCCGGGTGCGAGAGATTCGGGGCCAACTGGAAGAGGGCACCGGAGAGCAGGAACCCCTGCGCGCGGAACTCGAGAACCTCAATGCCGAACTGGCGGCGCTGCAAGGCGAGACGCCGTTGATGCGCGTCTGCGTGGACGCCCAGATCGTCGGCGAAGTGATCTCCGCCTGGACCGGCATCCCCACCGGCAAGATGGTGAAGGACGAGGTTCAGACCGTGCTCAAGCTGGAGTCCCACCTGGGCGGCCGTGTCATCGGGCAGAACCATGCTCTCGAAGGCATCGCCCAGCGCATCCGGACCTCGCGCGCCGGCCTCGAAGATCCCAAGAAGCCCATCGGTGTGTTTCTGCTGGTTGGCCCCAGCGGCGTGGGCAAGACCGAAACGGCCCTGGCATTGGCGGACCTGATGTATGGCGGCGAGCGCAACCTCATCACCATCAACATGTCGGAGTTCCAGGAAGCCCACACGGTGTCCACTCTGAAGGGGTCGCCCCCGGGATACGTCGGCTATGGCGAGGGCGGCGTGCTCACCGAAGCCGTGCGGCGCCATCCGTACTCCGTGGTTCTGCTCGACGAGGTCGAGAAGGCCCACCCCGACGTCCTGGAGCTCTTCTTCCAGGTCTTCGACAAGGGCAGCATGGAAGACGGCGAGGGCCGCGAGATCGATTTCAAGAACACCATCATCCTGCTCACCTCCAACGCCGCCACCGATACCATGATGAAGCTCTGCGCCGATCCCGAAACCATGCCCACTCCGGAGGGCATCGTGAAGGCCATCAGACCGGAGTTGAACAAGACTTTCAAACCGGCGTTCCTCGGGCGCCTGGTGGTCATCCCCTATTACCCGGTGCGCGACGAGGCGCTCAAGAAGATCATCGTCTTGAAACTCGCCAAGATTCAGAAGCGCATCCATGAGAACCATAAGATCCACCTGGTATGCGACAGCGCGCTCATCGACGAAATCGCGCGCCGCTGCACCGAGGTGGAAAGCGGCGCCCGCAATGTGGATAACATTCTCACCAACACGTTGCTGCCGGAGATCTCGCGCCAGTTGCTGAGCCGCATCGCGGAAGGGCAGAAGCTGGAATCCATCCGGGTGGCGATCGGCGCCGACGGAAATTTCGTGTATTCCTGATTGGCAGGCGGAAGCGCCTGCCCCACCAAATGAAGGAGGCCGCACATGGCGGACCGGTATCTCGAAGAGAATCGTTTCCTTTACATCCAGTCGAGCCTGGGTGCGGATGAACTCCTGCTCGAGTCGTTCACGGGGGAGGAGGCCGTCTCGCAACTCTTTTGGTTCCAGCTCGAGCTGTGGTCCGAAAACGCCGGGATCAAATTCGAGGACATCCTGGGCCAGGCGATCTCCTTCGGGGTAATCGGGCCGCCGGGCTGCGAACCCAGACACATCAACGGCATTGTGACCTCCTTCACACAACTGCCCGGAACCTTCCGCCTCGCCCGCTACCGCGCCACCGTCGCGCCCAAGATCTGGGTGCTGACGCGCAAGCGAAATTTGCGCATCTTTCAAGACCTGAAGGTGCCCGATATCCTGAAGAAGGTCTTGCAAGGCTTCGATGTCGCCTGGGAGTTGCACAATTCCTATCCCAAGCGGGAGTACTGCGTTCAGTATCGCGAAACGGATTTCAATTTCATCTCGCGCCTGATGGAGGAAGAAGGCATCTTCTATTTCTTCCGCCATACCGCCGGCGGCCATAAGCTAGTCATTGGCGACGATCCCGTATCGCACCAGGACATCCCCGGCGATCCGGCTCTGATCTACGACGAAGTGGCCGGCGGCACGCGCGAGGAATTCCGCATCTCGGGGTGGATGAAGACCCAGGAGCTGGGCTCCGGCAAGAACACATTGCAGGACTACAACTACGGCAAGCCCATGCTCGACATGACGGTTTCTCAGCCGATTATGGACACCGTTCAGGTCGGCAAGCTCACCCACAAGCTGAAGGTGGGCGGAAACGATCGGTTCGAGGTTTACGACTACCCGGGCAACTACGGCATCCGGTACCAGGCCGTGGGAGACAAGTCTACCGGCACCGGTCTAGCCAAGACCGGCATGGAGGAAATGGAACTCTCGCAGTTTTCGATCCGCGGCCAAAGCAACGTGCACTGCCTCATTCCAGGCTATCGTTTTACGGTTACCAGGCACCCCAACGCCGATGGCGCCTATGTGGCCGGCTCCGCGATCCATTCCGCGGTGGAAGGCGACTTTCACTCCGGCGACAAGAAGGTCGAGAGCCACTACGGCAATACCTTCACGTGTTTCCCAGTGGCGCTCCACTACCGCCCGGCGCACACCAGCCCCAAGGCCCACGTTTGGGGCTGCCAGACAGCCGTTGTGGTGGGCCCGCCCGGCGAGGAGATCTACACCGACGAGAAGGGGCGCGTGAAGGTCCAGTTTCATTGGGACCGGGAGGGCAAGAACGACGACGCCAGCTCCTGCTGGATTCGCGTGGCCAGTTTCTGGGCCGGAGAAAACTGGGGCGCCATCCACATCCCCAGAATCGGGCAGGAAGTCGTCGTCGATTTTCTGGAAGGCGATCCCGACTGCCCGCTCATCGTGGGGAGCGTGTATAACGCTGTCAAGGTGCCGCCTTACGCCCTGCCCGCCAACAAGACCCAAAGCGGCATCAAGTCCCGCAGTTCGCAAGGCGGCGGCCCCGACAATTACAACGAGATCCGCTTCGAAGATAAGAAGGGCAGCGAAGAGATTCTCATCCACGCGGAAAAAGACCTGACCACCGAAGTGGAGCACGACGAAACTCGCACCGTCCAGCACGACCGCACTACCAACATCCAGAACGACGAGACGGTTACCATCCAGGGCAAGCGCAAGCATTACGTGGTGGGAGAGGAGCAGCTTCAGACCGATGGCGATCTGCACCTGACGGCTAGCCAGAACCAGAACGAAAAGGTGGGAATGACCTACAGCCGGCAGGTCGGCATGACCATCAACGACAAGGCCGGCATGAATTATGGCATGGACGCCGGCATGGCGATTCACCTGAAGGCGGGAATGACAACCGTGATCGAGGCGGGGATGGGCTTGACCATCAAGTCGGCGGGCGGATCCATCGACATCAATCCGGTGGGCGTGTTCATCCAGGGGAACATGGTGTTCATCAACACGGGCGCGGCCAACGTGCCGGGTTGTGGATCGTCGCCCACCTCGCCCGCCTCGCCGGGGCAGAAGGTGCTGGCGCTGGCGCACGCGGCCGGGGCAGCGGCGGCCATGGCGTCGGGCATGGGCCAGCAGGTCGCGCAGCAGGTCAACGCATCGGCTGCGATGGCCGGCAACCTCGTGCAGAGTGTAGGCCGGCAGGCCCTCGGAGCGGTGTCGTCGGCCGCGCAGCAAGCCTTGAGCGCGGCGGCGCAACTGGGACAGATGGCGCAGGGCGTCGGCAATCGGATCCTGAGCCAGATCGAGAGCGCGGTCGGGCAGGGGCAGCAAATGCTGAACAACGCGGTGAATCAGGGGCAGCAGATGCTCAACGCCGGCATCAACGCCGTGCGCACCGGCGTCGAGCAGGCGGTCCAGCAGGCCTCGAGCGAAATTGCGCAGCTCGAGAATCAGGCGGCGCAGATGGCCCAACAGGCCGAGCAGCAGTTGCAGCAGGCGGCGCAACAGGCCGAGCAGGCCGCCCAGCAGGCGCTCAACCAGGCGCAGCAGATGGCTCAGCAGGCCGAACAGCAGTTGCAGGCCGTCGCCAATCAGGCGCAGCAGGTGGCGCAGCAGGCCGTCCAGGCCGGGCAGCAGGCGTTGAACCAGGCCACGCAGCAGTTGAGCCAGGCGGCCAATCAGGCGCAGCAGGCCGCGCAACAGGCCTTGGCGCAGGCGCAACAGGCCGCCCAGCAGGCGGTGGGGCAGGTGCAACAAGCCGCGCAACAGGCCTTGGCGCAGTTGCAGCAGGCCGTGCAACAGGCCCAACAGGCGGCCCAGCAGGCGGCGCAGCAGGCGCAGCAGATGGCGCAGCAGACCGAGCAGCAGCTCCAGCAGGCCACCCAAGCCGCCCAGCAGCAGGCGCAGCAGGCGGCCCAACAGGCCGAGCAGCAGGTGCAGCAGGCCACCCAGCAGGCCACCCAGGCCGCGCAACAGGCCGGGCAGATGGGGCAACAAGCCGCCAGCCAGGTCCAGCAGCAGGTGGGGCAGGCTGCTCAGCAGGCCACACAAACCGTGTCGAATACCGCGGCGGCGGCTTATCGGCAAGTGGGGAATTCCGCCAGCCAGGCCGCTCAGGGTCTTCAGAACAGTATGAAGGGTATGGGGCTATAGAAGGATCATGCCACCAGCAGCGCGCGTCACCGATATGCATGTTTGCCCGCTGGTCACTGGCGTTGTGCCGCACGTCGGAGGGCCGATTCTTCCGCCGTGCGCGGTCCAGGTGCTGATCGGCGGGCTGCCCGCGGCCCGCGTAACCGACTTGTTGACGTGCGTGGGTCCGCCGGACGTGATCGCCATGGGGTCGCCGACCGTGTTGATCGGCGGGCTGCCCGCGGCCAGGATGCTCGACCCCACAGCTCACGGCGGCATGATCGTGTTGGGCGAGTTCACGGTGATGATTGGCGAGTCGGGCTCCGGCGGCGGAGGCGGCGGAGGCGCGCCGGGGATGCCGCAACTGCCCAGTTTGTCCGCGCTCTCGAACCTCGCCAGCCAGGCGTTCGGAGCGGTCTCGCAGGCCGCGCAGCAGGCCTTGGGCGCGGCCACGCAACTGGGGCAGATGGCGGCCGGCGCCGCCAGCCAGGTTCTGAACCAGATCGATAGCGCGGTCGGGCAGGCTCAGGGCATGTTGAGCGACGCGGCCAACCAGGCGCAACAGATGCTCGACGTGGGCATCAACGCGGTGCGCACCAGCGTCGAGCAGGCGGTCCAGCAGGCCTCGAGCGAAATCGCCCGGATCGAGAATCAGGCGGCGCAGTTGGCGCAACAGGCCGAGCAACAGCTCGAGCAGGCGGCGCATCAGGCCGAGCAGGCCGCCCAGCAGGCGCTCAACCAGGCGCAGCAACAGTTGCAGCAGGCCGAGCGGCAATTGCAGGCCGTCGCCAACCAGGCGCAGCAGGTGGCGCAGCAGGCCGCTCAAACCGGACAGCAGGCGTTGAACCAGGCCACCCAGCAGTTGAGCCAGGCGGCCCAGCAGGCGCAGCAGGCCGCCCAGCAGGCCGTCAATCAGGCGCAACAGGCCGCCCAGCAGGCCGAGGCGCAAGCACAGGCCGCCGTGCAACAGGCCGTGGCGCAGGCGCAGCAGGCCGCTCAACAGGCGCAAAAAGCCGCCCAGCAAGCCGCCCAGCAGGCACAGCAGATGGCGCAGCAGACCCAGCAGCAGCTCCAGCAGGCGGCTCAAGCGGCCCAGCAGCAGGCGCAGCAGGCGGCCAACCAGGCGCAGCAGCAGGTCGAGCAAGCCACCGGGCAGGCCACCCAGGCGGCGCAACAGGCCGGGCAAATGACCCAGCAGGCCGCCAATCGGGTGCAGCAGCAGGTAGGGCAATCAGCCCAGCAGGCCGCGCAAAATGTGAGCGGCGCCGCGCGCGGATTGCTCGGCGGGCTCGGCCGGGCGTAGCGCCGGCGAAAGGCCGCTGCGAGCTATACTAATTTCAGACCGCAAGGCTCAAAACACATCATGAAGTGCCCGGATTTCGCTGCCATACCGACCATCGTGGGAAGCTTTCCCCATACCGAGCCGCTACGCCTCATCGACCGGATCTTCAACCTTTTCCCGGACATGCCCGCCTGGCCCCAGATGCCCGCTCGAGACTGGCGCGAGAGCATGTACGTTCAGTACTCGGAACGATTGCCGGGAGCCGTGGTCGACGGCGCGGCGCAGACCATCTACTTCCGTAGCGATGAGGCGCTAGCCGGCGAGCTGGAGGCGTTCTATCAGGCGCTGGTCGACGAGGATGTCGAGCGCTTCGCCATTTCCCGGGAGTACGCGCTGGGATTGCACCTCTTCCTCGAGAGCTTCCCGCGCCTGGGCGGCCCGCGGCCGAAATGGGTCAAAGGCCAGGTCACCGGACCTTTCAGCTTCGCCATGACCGTCACCGATGAGAACAAGCGGTCGCTGGCCTACAACCCCGTACTGTACGAAGTGGCCGTCCAGGGAATGGCGATGAAGGCCCGCTGGGTGGCGCGAAGACTCCGTGAGGTGGCGGTGGACGCGCTGGTGGTGCTCGATGAGCCTTACCTCTGTGCCTTCGGTTCCGCATTCGTCAACGTGCCCCGAAACGACGTCGTCGCGGCCATCGACGCGGGCGTGGCGGCCATCCACAAGGAAGGAGCGCTCGCCGGTTTGCACTGCTGCGGCAACACCGACTGGTCTCTGGTATTCAGCACCGATCTGGACGTGGTCAACTTCGACGCCTACGAATACTTTCAGGGCCTCTCGCTCTACCCCGCCGAGCTGAGCGCGTTTCTACGGAAGGGAGGCGTGCTGAGCTGGGGCATAGTCCCGGCCTCTCGCGCCAACGGCAACCTCAAGCCGCATACTTTGCTGGACGCGCTGGACCATCGCGTGGAACAGCTTGCCGCCAAGGGCTTGGACCGCGGCGCACTCTACCGGCAGGCGCTCCTCACGCCTACCTGCGGTCTCGCAACCGAGAGCGTGGAAACGGCGGACGGCCTGATGGACACACTGTCCGAGTTGTCGAGCCTGGTGCGAGAGCGGGAAACCGGCCGATGATTCTCGCGGTCATCGGAAAGGGGGGCGTGGGGAAGACCACGGTCACATCCCTGCTGCTGCGGCGGCTCGTCGAATCGGGCGAGACTCCCGTGTTGGCCGTCGACGCCGACCCTTCGAACTGCCTGGGTCCGGCGCTCGGCGTCGCGGTCGACCGGACGCTGGCCGACATGCGCGAAGATCTGCGGGATAACCAGCGCCCTCCCTCGATGTCGTCCGCCGAATGGCTGGCGTTGCGCGCGGAAGAGGCTCTAGTCGAGAATCCGGGCTTCGACCTGTTGACCATGGGGCGCCCCGAAGGCAAGGGTTGCTACTGCTATGTCAACAACCTGATTCGGGACCACCTGGACCGCCTGGCGCGCGGGTACCGCCACGTCTTACTGGATTGCGAAGCGGGGCTCGAGCACCTTTCGCGCCGCACCAGCGGCCGTCCGGACGCGCTCATTTGCGTCGTCAACCGCGCCCGCATGGCCGCCGAAACCATCCGGCGATCGCTCGACCTGTTTGTGAGTCTTCACGGTGCGCTTCCACGGCGCGTCCACCTGGTGCTCAATCAATTCGACGAGGGAGAGCCTCTGGCCGCCCAGATGACCGCCCTGGCCGGCGGTCCTTTCAGCCACGTTGTCACCATCCCCCGGGACCCCCAGGTGGCGGCCCTCGAATCGGCGGGAGAATCCCTGCTGACGCTGAATCCCACCAGCCCAGCCATGGCCGCGCTCGGCGCATGGGAGGTCACCCGATGAAGGTTGCCATCGCGGGAAAAGGCGGAGTCGGCAAGACCACCGTCTCCGCATTTCTGGCGCGTTGCTGGCGCGATCTGGGTTACGAAGTGGTGGCCGTGGATGCCGACCCGGATGCCAACCTCGCCGGAACGCTGGGCTATCGCGGGCCGGACATCACTCCGCTGGTCAAGCTGAAGCGGTTGATCGAGGAACGCGTCGGCGGTGGCGAGGGCTGGGGCGGCTTCCTGAAGATGAATCCGCGCGTCGATGACATTCCGCAGGAGTTCGGTGTGCTGGTGGATGGCATTCGCGTGCTGGTCATGGGCACCATCGAGCGAGGCCGGAGCGGCTGCGCGTGTCCCGAAAACATTCTGCTCCGGGAGGTGCTCAACCACCTCATGCTGAGGAGCCGGGAACACGTAGTGGTGGATATGGAAGCGGGCGTGGAACACCTGGGCCGCGGCACCGCCGAGGGCGTCGATACCATGCTGGTAGTGGTCGAGCCGGGGTGGGCCAGCCTCCAGACCGCCGCTCGTGTGGCCGAGCTGGCCCGCGACCTGGGCATTCGGCAAGTTCAGGCCATAGCAAACAGGATCTCCGGAGACGCCGACCTGGCTTTCGTGCGGGAAAACCTCACCGGCCCGCCGCTCATCGGCGTCCTACCGCTAGACCGCGACTTGGAGGCGGAGGCCCGCGCCGGAAGTATATCCCGCGACCGCCCCTTTTATAAAGAGATGCTGCGAATCGCCCAACTACTCAAGGAATAACATGCCCAGACTCATCTCGACACCTGGAGTTTCTACATTGGTGGGGCAGGCGGTGCCGCCTGCCCTGCATAAGCACTCCTGCCTGGTACCGCGACCGTCTGATTTGTTCCTCAGCGCGTCGGGCCGGGCATGCCCGGCCCCTACACCGCACCCTCGTAGGGGCGAGGCACGCCTCGCCCTCGCGCCGCATGCTCCCCGCGGCCGGGGAAGAAATCACGCGGTCTGGGCACCAGGCCACCTCGCAATGGAGGCCCTATGAGTTTCGAGAACCGCTCTGTTGACCCGGCCGCGCAGGAAATGCTGGTCCACGCGCGTGATATCGGCGCGAAAACCGTGTGGGACCGCCATGACGACATGCAACCTCTGTGCGGATTCGGAGACCTGGGAGTGTGCTGCGATGTCTGCTACATGGGGCCTTGCCGCATCGATCCTTTCGGCGAACGGTCGCAAGTGGGCGCCTGCGGCGCGGATGCCCACCTGATTGTGGCCCGCAACCTGGCTCGGGCGGTGGCCGTCGGCGCGGCGGCGCACAGCGATCACGGGCGCGAGGTGGTGGAGGTGCTGCGCACAGCCACTGCCATCGCCAACCCGGAGAAGCTGAAGACGCTGGCGGCGGAATGGGGGTGCGCGGCGGACCAGCGCTCCCTGGCGGACCGCATGGCGTCCCAGTTCGGCTCCCAGGAAGGCCCGCTCATCCCGTTGCTGCGCGCCCCCGAGGAGCAGCGCCGGCGCTGGGAGAAGATGGGCATCACCCCGCGCGGAATCGACCGCGAGATCGTCGAGTTGCTTCATCGCACCCACCACGGCGTGGAATCCGACCCGGTGGCCCTGTTGCGAGGGGCCATGCGCGCCGCGCTGGCCGACGGCTGGGGCGGCTCCATGATCGCCACCGACGTGCAGGACGTGCTCTTCGGCGGCCCACAGGCGATTCGCTCTCAAGCCAACCTGGGTGTCCTCGAAGAGCGCCAGGTCAATATTCTGGTGCACGGCCACGAACCGATTTTGAGCGAGATGATCGTGGCCGCCAGCCGGGACGCGGACTTGCTCGCACTGGCGCGGCAGGCGGGCGCCGAGGGCATCAACATCGCCGGGATTTGTTGCACCGCCAATGAGATCCTGATGCGGCAGGGAATGCCGGTGGCCGGCAACTATCTCCACCAGGAACTGGCCTTGCTCACCGGCGCCGTGGACCTGATGGTAGTCGACGTCCAATGCATCATGCCTTCCCTTCCCCAGGTGGCCGCATGTCATCACACCAAGGTAGTGACCACTTCCTCCAAGGCCCACATCCCCGGTGCGGAGCGAATGGCGTTCGATATCCATAACCCCAAGCAGACCGCGCGGGCCATTGTGAAGAGCGCCATCGAGGCATTCTCGCGGCGCGACCCCGCGCGGGTGAATATTCCGCGCCACAAGATGGACCTGGTGGCCGGTTTCACCAACGAAAATCTGCCGCACTACCTGGGCGGCCGTTTCCGCGCCGGTTACCGGCCGCTCATCGACGCGGTGGCGGCCGGCCGCATCCGCGGCGTTGTGGGCGTGGTGGGTTGCAACAATCCCCGCGTGGCGCAGGATAGCCACCACCTGGCGCTGGTCCGCAGCCTGCTGGCGCAGGACGTGCTGGTGGTGCAGACCGGATGCAGCGCCATCGCGAGCGCCAAGTTTGGCCTGCTGCGCCCGGAGGCGGCACTGGAATACGCCGGGCCGGGCCTCCAGGAAGTGTGCGCGGCGGTGGGAATTCCGCCGGTGTTGCACGTGGGAAGCTGCGTCGACAATTCGCGCATTCTTTCGGTGTGTGTGGCCCTGGTCGCGGAGGGCGGAATGGGCGGCGATCTTTCGGAGCTGCCCATTGCCGCAGCCGCCCCAGAGGCCATGAGCGAGAAAGCCATCACCATTGGCCTCTACGCCGTGGCTTCCGGAATCTTCACGGCGTTCACGCCGGCGCCGCGCATCGCGGGCAGCAGCGTGGTCCGCAAGTACCTCGAGTCGGATGTCGAGAAAGAAACCGGCGGCAAGTTTCTGTTCGCCGGCAATATGGAGGACGCGGCCAAGGGAATCCTGGCCCACCTCGATGCCAAGCGCAAGGCGCTCAAGCTGGCGCCCCGCTCATTGACCACCTATGTTCCCGCGACCGGGCTGAAGTCTCTGGGATGCGGGCAGGC
>OCZT010007762.1_pt1 | contig 10474 bp, 8 predicted proteins | sample 1539031 | NCBI WGS metagenome assembly OCZT01 (sample SAMEA3539308, study PRJEB22396) | soil metagenome | biome: tundra; feature: field; material: soil | place: USA | collected 2010-05 | depth 0.15 m
CGATCGCAAATCGACCTGCGCCTCCTTCTCTGCACACGGTCCGATAACGTGTCTAGTGTCAAAAAGACGGGTTCTAATCAGGCCGCATCAACGCCACCTGTAGGGGTGCAATGGGAATTGCCGGGGGCCGTGGCGCGTGGAAACCAGGGCCGCACCCTCGGTTTCTTTCTCAAATCGAGGCCCGTGGACAGGCATTCTGTCCGGACAGCGATTTAGGTTCGAGTAATCGGCCTTTTCCTAGAAGGCGTCCCCGGAGTAATGGCTCAGCGCGCGAGCCTTCGGGACCACACGTCGCTGGCGGTGGAGAAACGCCGGTCCAACCGCACCGTCTACCTCCTCCGGGGCGGGTCCCGAGCAGCCTAGGGCCGGGTGAATGGCTCAGAGCGCGGTGGTTCGGGACTACCGGGCGCTGGAGATCGGACGACGGCGGGCGAACCGCCTCGTCCTAACCGTCTCCAGATGAAGAGCCTTCCCACTTCGCTATCTTTTCGCCAGAAGCCGCAGGGGCATGTCCATCAGTAGGTCAGATAGTTTCCGGAACCGGAATGCGAATACGGGCGGGGACATTGTCTGCCTTACGCCGCGCCTCGTTCTCGACGTATCTCCTCGAATGATTCACCTGCGCTATGGCGCCGCGCAGGCTACAGCCTAGGTTTTGGCTTGTAAATAGCTATCGCTGTGCGAAGTGTCTCGTCCGAGACTAGCTTTTTCACCCTGGCCGGCGTTCGTGCGGGCCGGTTCCCTGGTCGCTATCGTCGTCGCCAGCCAGCCTCCGGTCGCCGTTCTCGTTGTCCCGAAGTGCCGGGGTCTCCCGTTGGCGTATGCCGTGACCTTCTAGGCCGGGCCTAGTGAGGAGAGCGGCTGGAGGAAATATGGCGAACGTGGCGACACTGGAGCCCGGAGACATCCTCCTATTCACCTCGGACGGTTCACACGTCGACCGAATCATCTGCCTCCTGACCGCCTCCGACGTCGCCCATAGCGCCCTCTTCTATGGAAACGACATCCTGGTGGACGCGGCTACCGGCTGCGGGATCGCAGGCCATCTGATGCGGGTCCTTCCACGTGGACAGACCGCGCCGAGTGGAAAGACGTCACCATCTCGGGGCACGTGGGTCCAACGGGAAATCTACGTTCGGCGCCTTGCGACATCCCCGCTCCCGATCGGGGTGCTCCAGGCCGCCAGAGTCTACGTGCTCGAAAACAATGGCTTCAACCTGATGGGCCTGATCGCGATCGGCCTGCACCTGCTCTTCCGCATGGATCCTCGACCCGATTCGGTCGCGGAACTCCTCGTCGAATTGCTCCAGATGCTCACCGGTGAGTTATCGGGGCTCATCCCCCGCAAGCCAGGAACCGGCACGAAGGGTCCCCATCCCATGTTCTGCTCGCAATTCATCTGTCAGTGCTTCACGGACGGTGGATGCACACTGCAGATAAGGAAAGGCGGGCCGGGGCTCATCCCCTCGACCACCCTTCTGGACCGGATCGCGAGTAACTCCATTTCCCTCGGCACGCTGCGCGCCCAGGCTGCAAAACCCCGTCGCCTGGGGCATCGGACCGTCGACGACATCGTTGCTGACCTGGAGAAAGCCCTTTCTTCTGACGTGGAACCGCGAGATAAGTCTGCCGCGGCGGTGTCCCGTACCCCCTCTCCAGACCTGATCAGGGCAACCCTCGAGTTCGGCCAGGCCCTGCAACGGGTCCAAGAGGTACGCGGGTCCATAACTCTCGGAACAGGCCTGCACTTTCTCAGAACGCTACAGGACCAGTACGTCACGCCGGCGGACCTGTGCTACCACTGCAGCAGTCTCACGTCCATCGGAAAGACATACAGCATTCGCCTTAACGAAGACTCCTGCCCCGTCTGAAGGACACCTGTGTGAGCTCTCGGAGTGGCCGGCACCACCGCATCACCTACCTCGGGGTGTTCCTCCTGGGCCTGCTGAGCCCTGCGTCCGCCAGGAGTGACTCGGATCCGGAGAAGGCCGTTCGACTGACCAACTCGGTGGCATCCACCGAGATCGGAGAACGCATAGGACTCCTCCCGGATACCCACATCTTTCCAGACGAGGTCCTTTCGGGCGTCAAGGATTCTCAGTTTCGCTCGGAATTGAGGCTGAAATCCGGTCGTGTCTATTGGCTTCGGTTTCCACTCGAGAACCCGACCCGCGAAACGGACTGGCGGCTCCGCCTGCCTTCCTTCATTCATCTCGAGCTCTTCGGCGACGAAGGCGTTCAGGTAAACGGTTCCTACCTTCCCTACAGCCTCAGGGCCTATGCGGCGGATCCGCTCATGGTGGCGCTGAAGATCCAACCTGGTGGTTCCCGGACCTTCTATGTCCGGGCCCAGGTCCACCCCGCCCGCAGCCCGCGGATGAGAGCGACCATCTATTCCGCGGCGGCGTATGGCCGCATGTCTAGTCGGAAGGCTCTGGAACTGGCCTTCGTCCTGGGCGTCCTCCTCGTCATGGCTGCCTATTCATTGATCCTCTTCGCGTCGCTCCGCGATCCGAGCTATCTCTCCTTTTCGGCCTTTCTGATCTGTATGTCGATCTATCTCCTGGATCAGAGCGAATTCCTGTTCCCGCTGACCGGAGTGGACCTCCCCCTCATCCTGCCCCGAATCATCGTGCCGGTTGCCGCCGCAGGTTTCTGCCTTCGATTCAGCTGCGTTCTTCTGGAGGCCCGCTCCCGCTTCCCTCGATGGAACGCCTTCTGGAAACTCTACTTCGTCGTCCTCGTGACGCTGGCTTTCTTGGCGATCGCGCCTGGTTTCCGGCTGGAACCCACACTCCGGCTCGGGCGAATGGTCGACATTGCAAACAGCTGGCTGTTCGGCGGTGCCGTCCTGATGGCGGCGTTCGCGGCCCAAGCAATGCGGCGAGGCTATGCTCCGGCACGCTACTACCTGCAAGCCAACATAGCATTCTTCGTATGCTTTCTCGTCTGGCTTGTGGGCCCCGACATCCTGGACTGGCTGGACCTCGGCGCCGTGTCTCGAGCGGCCCTGAAGGTAGGGGTGGTTCTTCAGGTGACGCTCTGGTCGATCGCCTTGGGAGGCCGCGTCCGGATTCTCAAGGCCGAGAAGGAGGCCGAGAGCAGAAGTCGGATCCTGGATCTCCATCGATTGACCGAGGAGAAGAACCAGGAATTGGAACGAAAGGTCGTGGAGCGCACGGAGCAGCTCCAAGCTGCCAATCGTCGTCTGTCGGACTCCCAGGAAAAGCTCGCGAGCCTCATGGGGTCTTCCCTGGAGCGGCTGGAGGACATCCCGCGCTGGGTCGGGAGCATGGCGGCGGACCTGCAAGCCACCCTCGGTGTCTCCGCACTCGGCGTGTACGAGATGCGCAACGAGACGCTGATCCCGATCCATGCGATCCCCGACTCAACTGGACCGGACATGGGGATGGTCCTCGCGTCGATTCGAGGCGCATTCGAGTTTGACGGCACGGTAGTCCTCCCCGCCCGGGGCCTGTCGGGTGAGCTTCGGGGAGTCCTGGCCGTGAGAGGCCTGGGTCAAACTGAGGACGAACCGGCCCGGCGTCAGCTCCTCAGCAGCTTCGCCAGCCACCTCGGAAACGTCTTCGAAATGGCCCAGCTCCGACACAAGTTGCTGGTGGCAGAAATGGCCCACGAAGGCAGCCTCACCGAGTACACGGCGAAGGGAATCGAACTGCTGAAGCTATGTCCTCTTTGTGGGGCGTGCCAGTCGGCCACTCTGGACAGGTGTGGGGTGGACGGAACGGTCCTGGAAATGCCCTTCTACCTGCCGCTGCGCCTCCTCGGTCGATATCACTTCCTACGCCGCCTGGGCGAGGGGGGAATGGGCACCGTGCTCGAGGCCCTAGATGAACAGCTGAATCGGCACGTTGCCATCAAGTTCATGCGGCCCGGGCACTTTCACGATGCGGGCGCACGCATGCGGTTCGAGCGGGAGATTCACACCCTCGTCCTGGTCGACCATCCGGGTGTGGTCAAGGTCTTCGACAGCGGTGAAATGGCCGACGGGACCCTGTACCTGATCATGGAACGACTGCAAGGCCGGGACCTTGGCCAGGTCATCCGCCTATATGGCCCTGGCAATCCGAGACAGGTGTCCCGGCTGCTTCGTCAGGGAGCCGAGACGCTCGAGGCGGCTCACGGCTTCCGGGTCATTCATCGGGACATCAAGCCGCAGAACCTGTTCCTGACACCGGAAGCGGGTGGCTTCCAGACCCGTATTCTCGATTTCGGCCTTGCGAAGACCTTGTCGTCCCCTGCGCATCTCACCCAGACGGGCGCCATCGTCGGGACCCCGCGCTACATGGCTCCGGAGCAGGTCCTGGGTCGGGACGCGGACGAACGGACCGATACGTTCGCCTTTGCATCGGTCGTCTACGAAGCATTGCTTGGCATCCCCCCCGTTCGTGCCACCGTGCTCTCGGAAATCATGTCGGACATCCTCCATGCTCCGGTGTTGCCGCCCAGCCAGTTCGTCTCCTGGCTGACACCTGAGATTGATGCCGGCTTCGCTCACGCCTTGTCGAAGAATCCAGCCGAGCGTCCGGAGAACCTGGGCGGATGGGCGGAGAACCTGGCGCGCCGCATGGAGAGCCTCGGGTCGCCCCGCGACGGCTGGCCGGACTCGGCTCAGGCGAGTGATTCAAGGTCGAGCCTCTCAAGGGGGGATCTGGCAACCACCCAATCAGCGGTTCCTTCGGGATAGCGCCTCGAGCCCCACCCGGATGCCCCGATGCTGCTCACCGCTGTAGGGGCGCAATGGGAATTGCCGGGGGCTATGGCGGGTAGAGACCTGAGTCGCGCCCTCGGCGTTTTCCTAATCCCGGCTTGTAGACGGGCACACTGTTCGGACGGCGACTTAGGTTCGAGTAATCGGCCTTTTCCTAGAAGGCGTCCCCGGAGTAATGGCTCAGCGCGCGAGCCTTCGGGACCACACGTCGCTGGCGGTGGAGAAACGGCGTTCGAACCGCACCGTGTATGTGCTCCCCTGAGCCCTTGAGGACCCTGGCAGAATTGCCGGGGCGGAGGGCGGCTCCCTCCGGCCGCGTGTGGGATGAGTCGCCCCCGCGCGAACCTTCGCCCCGGCTTTTCGCCCCCAGGCCCCGAAGGCCCAAGAAAGGAACACCATGCCAACCCCCGTTCCCCCGGAAGTCCTCGCCGCTGCCAGGGCCGCCGCCGAGGATTCGCTCGTCCGGTTCGCCGCCGGCGACACTAGCGTCACCGACGAGGAGGCGCTCGCCTACAAGAACCTCATCCAGGCGCTCAAGCTCTCGGGTGTCCGCAGCCCGGCGATGGAACTAATCGATCGCGCCGGCTCGCCCGGGAACTTCCGCACGGCGTAGCGCTCCCCGCACGAAGGGCTCCCGTCCGGGCAGAATGCCCGTCTACCGGCCGGGATTGAGAAAGAAACCGAGGGCTTGACGCTGGTCTCTACGCGCCACAGCGCCCCGCAATTCCCATTGCACCCCTATATCGCAGGGGACCCGCAGCGGCACTGTCAAGGGTGGGAGCGATTTCCGGTCCCCGGCATCGAGGTCTCGACGCTCAGGAGCTTCGGCCCCTGCTTGATCCGGAACTTGCCGTCGACCGTCTCCCAGATCCAGCCGGAGTAACCGTAGCCCCCGACCGCTCTCGTCACGAAGGCGCCCCGCCAGGACTCGCCGCGGGTCTGGTTCAGGGCGATCGTGCCGAACTTCCCGAAGGTGTAGGTCGGGACCGGGTGGCAGTACGCCTCACCCACCAGCTCCGATGCCGCCTTCGCCGCCTCCTTTCCGCCGAAGAGCGCGGCGCGCAGCCCGTACTTGTGGGCCTTCGCCCGGGCCACGGCTTCTTCCATCGTGTCGAAGGGGGAAGTGAACGCCACGGGGCCGAAGACCTCCTCGCGCATCCCGAGCATCTCGTCCGTCGCGTCCCGGACGATCGTGGGGTGGATCAGGTTCCCCTCGATCTTTCCGCCGCAGACGACCTTCGCCCCCATCGCCGTTGCCTCCTTGAGCTGCTCCCAGATCCGGGCCACCGCCAGCGTGCTCGCCACGGGGGAGACGTCTGTCCGGACGTCTTCCGGGGAACCGACCACAAGCTTGCGGACCCGCTCCTCGAATCGCGCGAGAAACTCGTCGTAGATCGAGCGGTGGACGAGGATCCGCTTGGGGGCGACGCACGTCTGGCCGGAATAGGAGAACTTCGAGGAAACGAGATCCCTCATGGCGAGATCGAGGTCCGCGTCGGGGAAGACGATGAAGGGATCCTGTCCGGGCCCTTCAAAAACCAGTTTCTTCCCGCTCAAGCGGAACGCCTTCTCGTAGGGGAGGATGTTGTCGTCCGAGCCGAACGCCACCACGGCGGAAACGTCGGGATCCTCCAGCGAGCGCTCCATGAACTCCTTTCCGCCCTCCCGGGTGAAGCGGATGTCGTCGCCGAAGATCGGCTTGTAGATGGACTCGGTGAGGACGGAGAGGCCGGATCCCTTCGAGGAGAACTTCACGTTCACGCGGTTTCCCACCATGTAGAGGGAAGTGATCGCGGTGTTGAGCCAGGAGCTGCCGTTGTAGGAGAGCATGAGGGAAACGAAGGAACCTTCCCCCCCGAGCGGCCGCCTTCCTTCCAGGATCGGCCTCGCCTCGGCGAACATCTTGAGCCGGTCGATCGAGACGCCCACCTCCGCCTCGCTGTCCTTGACGGTGAACCGGAGCTCGCGGACCGCCGCCCGGACGATCCGCATCCGGTGTTTCCCGAGGCTCTCCGCGAGGTCCAGCAACTTCCGATAGCGTTCGTCGTACGCTGTCATGGTGTCCTCCTTTCGCTTCGCGCCGCCGTAAGGGCGGTTCCCGCGCAAGCCATCAAGCCGGCCGCAAGGAACCCGAGATGGATCGCCCGGAAAACCCGGTCCGGGGGAATCCCGTGGGCCGACCGGCCGCCGACGATGCCGGCGAGGACCGCGCCCGCCAAGCTGATACCCGTGGCCATCCCCAGCAGCCGCGACGTGGCGAGGATTCCCGAAGCGATGCCCTTCCGTCCCGGCGGCGCCGCCCCGAGCATCGCGCTGTTGTTGGGCGTGGCGAAGATCGCCACCCCCACTCCCGTCACCATCAGACCGATCACCGTGAGATGGAGAGGGGACTCCCCGTTCATGGCGGAAAGGATGAACAGTCCCGCCGCCAGAATCGCCATGCCCGTCGTGGCGGGGCCGCGGGAGCCGACGCGATCCGCGATCCTCCCGCTGACGGGAGCGGCCACGACCATGGTGAGAAACTGTGCCGTCATGACGAGGCCCGCCTTCGCCGCCGAAAAGCCCCGCCCCTGGATGAGGTAAAAGGGGACCAGGAAGAGCACGCTTGCCATGCAGATGTAATTCACCAGGGCGCTCCCCACCGAAAAGGAAAAAAGGCGGTTCCTGAAGAGGGCCAGGTGCAGCATGGGAGACGTAGCGGTCGTTTCCTGCCGCAGGAACAGGAACCCAAGAGCGGCGCTTCCGACGAAGACGCCGAGGGTTCTCGCCGAGAGCCACCCCCAGTCGTTCCCGCGGCTCAACGCGAACTGCAAGGCGAGAAAAGCCGCGAGGAAAAGGAAGGCTCCGACCCGATCGAACGTCTCTTCTAGCGACGGCAGGCGCTTCTCTTCCGGGATGTTCCGGAGCCCGATCGCGAAGGCGACCACGCCGATCGGGACGTTCATGAAGAAGATCGTTCGCCATCCCCATCGGTCCGTGAGCCATCCACCCAGGGAAGGCCCGAGGGCGAGTCCGATGGAGGTCATGGCGGCCTGGAGTCCCAACGCCTGCCCCATCCGCGAAGAGTGCACGCTCCCGATGAGGATGGCGGGCGCGGTGGAGACCACGATGGCGGCACCGATGCCCTGGAGGACGCGGGCGGCGATCAGCATCTCCACCGAAGGGGAGATCCCGCACAGGACCGACGCCGGCACGAAGACCACGAGTCCGGCAAGATAAACGCGCTTATGCCCCCGGAGGTCCCCCAGGCGCCCGAAGGTGAGAAGAAGCGATCCCATGATCAACAGGTAGGTCGTCGCCACCCACTGGATCACCTCGACGGGAACATCGTAGTCCGCGCGGATCACGGGAAGCACGGTGTTGACCACGCTGGCGTCGAGAGCGGACATGCAGGTCCCCAGACCCACGGACAGAAGCACCCGGATGCCGGCGGCATCCTTGTCGCTATTCCAAGCCATGCCGATTCCTTGCCACCGTCGATCCCATCGCTACCGTCGCGTAGCGAGGCTCGTCTTCGCCCATCCGAACGAGGCAGCCACGACCGGCGATCTTGAAGGCCTGGCGGGCGCAGTCGATGGTGTCGGCGATGTTCACCCCTGGCCTTAAGTGTAGCGAGTCCCGTTGCGGCCAGTCAGACGGCGGTTGGACGCCACACATGCACTCGAACGTCGTACTGAGGACCGAGAAGCGACCTGAAAGCCTCGGCGACCCCCATGTAGCGATCCGACTGTGAGAGAAATAGCAGCGCTGCCGTTGCTGATTCGTATGATGAGCATCCGACCCGGGGCGCGCAAACCTGAATGGCCCGCGTCACGTCGTTGAGCCGACCGTGGACGCTGCCCCTTACGTGCTGGTAGACGATGAGGAGCCGGTTTGGTGCCCCACCTAAAAGGGATCGGAGCTCCTCAGGGAAGACGTACTGCGCGGGGCTTGCGACACGGCTCGTGCACAGGCCGGTATCAGGGTCGAGGAAGATGGTCTCGAAGGGCGGAATTTCCTGAAAATAGGCGGGACGGTCTGCGGTTAGGGACTGCCGATGCCGGACGATCTGGTCGCCGCTAACCCGAAGGAGTCCGGCGAACAGGGACCATTGCTCGCCTGTCCAGGCTTCGGGATCGCTCAGCATTGGCTCGACCAAGAGCGAGTCGAGTAGCCGGCGGCCTTCAAGAAAATTCAGGACGCCGCCCTTCCAGTAATCGAGTGCGTCAGCTAGGTATTTTAAGTTCACGGGAGGTGCACCTCAGTCATTTCAACTGCACCGAGTCCGTTCGTATCCCGATAACGCCAAACCCCTATTCATCGCCCAGCCTCGGAGCCACCGCGTCCCCGGAAAACCCGTCAGACGCGACACGCCCGGGCCGGCGAGGATGAGGTTCCTTACGCGGGGGTTACGGGGCCGGAGCACCGTCTTGAGGATGGTCAGGACGTAACGCCACAAGCTCCACCCTGCCGCGGTTCGAACTACGATCTGCGCCTCGGGCACCCAGTACGTCCCATCGGGTGTGTCGTCCTTCATTCTTACCTTGAGGAACCTGCCATCCGGACGGTATCCAACGAGTTTCATAGAGTTGAAGTCGTCCCTCACATGCTCGCACGCCTCGAAACTGCCATCCGGATGAATTTCAATGTTCATAGATCGGTTCCTCATGTCACCTATGCCTCCTAATGAAGCTCCCCCCTGGACCCTGTCGTGGTGAAAACACGGCCTGCCCCTGGCCCGCAAGATAGGCATCTGTCTCGGACAAGAAGTGTCCGCGCGGAGGTGGCGCACACTCAGACCTCGATTGGAGACTGACGCATGGGGAAGAAGTTTGGTTTCTCCTTCTCGTGGAAACGCGCCCTCCGCATCTCCGCAGCAAAGGGAAGGCTGTCGCGCCAACTCGGCGTGCCCCTCACACGTTCTGACCGCCAACGGAGGGTGGGGCGTCAGCTGGGGTGCGTCGTCCTCCTGGCGATCTCACTCGGTTCTGTGCTCTTCGCGAGCGTTGCAGTCGCAGGGAGGCGCCGCCTTCAGCGGACGTCCACGCCCTTCGCCTTGAGGTATACGAGCTCGAACCGCGTCCCACCGCTCGACCCGTTCTCGACGCCAACGATTCGGCGCTCCTCCTTCGTCCCTGCCATCAGCTCGGTCGTGCCGGTCGAGATGTCGCGGTCCTTGCAGGAGAGCCCGGACGCCGTCGAGCCTCCGCCCGGGCACGTCAGCGGGTCGCCGTACCGCCCGATAGCCTTGCGGTAGAAGGCAAGGACCTTGGCGGGCGGTTCGGGAGTCTCGAACTTCAGCGCGACGAGACGGAAGCCCTTGCCGCCGATCATGAACCCGAGGGTCGCCTGGGCATCGTCGCCGGAGTCCTTCCGGACGCGGGCTCCGGGGAAGGTCGGCAGTCCTATTTCCTTGAGGCTGACCTCGTTGGCGGCGCGATCCCCACCTTTGGACGTGGAGAGCTCGACCTTCGTTTCAGACGCGGCAAGGAGTCCGGAGGCGAGGAAGAGGGCTCCGGCAAGCCGGACGGGTCGGGTCATAGGTGTCTCCTTGCCTTTGGAAACGCAGGGACGGGGCCAGAAGTTCCGGGACGGGCGTCCGACCTCCACTACGGGCGATGTCGCTCAATCGAGTCTCAGCGGCGGCTGCCGCGGACCAACTCGATGGCCCGGTCTCGGTCGTCCTCGATTCGCTTCCGCCGGCGTGAAGACCCGAACACGAGAGGACGGTGAGGGTGGAGTGAAGCGGGCGGCGCATAATCC